>Ga0207849_100019_pt1 | contig 354410 bp, 318 predicted proteins | sample TtaePargueraPR_12_FD_187277 | JGI IMG/M metagenome (GOLD analysis project Ga0207849, IMG submission 187277) | Aerobic enrichment media microbial communities from Bioluminiscent Bay, La Parguera, Puerto Rico - Tt and P2 (4) (SPAdes) | ecosystem: Environmental > Aquatic > Marine > Unclassified ... | reverse complement strand
TGATCTATCAGATTTTGCATGTCCTCCCCTATCTTGTGTTCCAATACCCTGGCATAGATTTGTGTGGTGGACAGTTTGGTATGGCCGAGCATTTTTGAAACGGTTTCAATTGGTACACCATTGGAAAGGGTTACCGTTGTGGCAAAAGTGTGCCTGGCCGAATGAAAGGATATGGTCTTGTAAATACCACAAGCCTTGGCAATTTCCTTCAGATATTTGTTTGTCTTTTGATTGGAGAGTACAGGCAATATTTTTGTATCGGTCTCTGGACTGTCCCAATACTTTTCAATGATTTCTTTTGCTTTGGGCAACAAGGGTAGTTTCACACTTTCAGATGTCTTTTCCCTTTTGGTATAGATCCATTGGTTTCCATCAATACCAAGTACCAGTTGGTTCTTTTCAAGTTCCCGGACATCGATATAGGATAGGCCAGTATAACAGGCAAAAAGGAAAGCATCCTTGACCTTTTCATAGCCTGCTCCAGTGAAGTCCGTTTCCTCAATTCGCTTAAGTTCTCTTTCCGTTAGGTAACTTCGTTCAGTTTTATGAAACCTGAGCCTATAGTTAATGAAAGGGTCTTTGTCCAACCATTCCAACTTAACGCCCAGCTTGACCATTTTCATCAAACGTTCCAAATGTTTCATGGCCCCATTATTGGTACATTTCTTTCCCTTTTGGAGTTGTGGGCCGTTCAATAGATAGTGTTCAAAATCAGTAATGAACTTATAGTTCAATTGTTTCAATCGGATGTCGGGGAGTTTGTATTTGGATTCCAAAAAGCGAAAAAGATACTTTTTGGTCCCATAATAGTTCTTCATCGTTCCAGGGCGGAGTACACTCTTTTGTGTTTTATTATGGTACTCGATAAGTTCATGAAGGGTACTATGTTGCTCGTCCTGCCCTAGATAACGGGCTTTGATTGCCTGTGTCGTGATCATCTTTTCCTCCCGCAACAATACCTTATGGGTGTCCATTATTGTAGCATACACCTCATCAAGATAGCTGTTCAATAAACGGGCCTTATGGGTAAGTCCATGGAGCCTTCCCTTGTTTTCGTCCCATTCATTCACCGAAACATAGCGTTTCAGACTGATTTCTGCCCTCTTCCCATTGACGGTGATACGGGCATAAATGGTCAACTTTTGGGGATTATTTGAAATGTCCCGCGTGAAGAGAAGTACTTTTAATGTGTTGGAATTGCGCATAATACATAACTTTTGGGTTTGACAAAACAGGTTTGCAAAACACCCTTGAACAGCGTCAAACGCTATCTAAATTATGCACAATGAACGTACCGAACCATTCACCGAACTCTACACCTTTTATATGGTTTTAAATGAATTCAATTGAATGCAATAAAAACAAAAAGCACTGTCAATCAGTCAGTTGAAAGTGCTTTGATGCCACCTATTTAGTGGTTCGTCGGGATGACTGGATTCGAACCAGCGACCACACGCACCCCATGCGTGTACGCTACCAGACTGCGCCACATCCCGAAAAGGGATTGCAAAAATATAAATTTTGGTGATACTACAACCGACTGCCACGAAAACTTTTTGGCACTACATTAGTCTCTGTTCAAATCATTTTTCTAAAGCAAAACCTCAATTTACTCTCGATATAGCGTAAAGTGCCCTACAAAACGTTGTTTTTCAGTATCGTTTGCATTGACCACATACCAGTAGTCACCAGTTGGAAGTGGTTTTCCATCATAGTTTCCGTCCCATTTTTTCACTTGGTCCAAACGGGCCACTACCCTACCGTAGCGATCATAAATGATTACATCAATATTCGGGAAGTATTCACGGTTTCCAGGATACCAATAATCATTCATGTTGTCACCATCAGGAGTAAAGAAGTTTGGCATTTCCGGCATTCCCTCAAAATTGAACGGCATAACCAAAGTAGCTTCACAACCGTTTTGATCACGAACCATAATGGTAATATTGGAGTCTTGTGTAATATTGAATATGTTCTCCTCGCCATAAGAATCCCCTTGAAAGAAGTATTCGTATCCACCAAAACCTCCCGTCGCAACTGCGGTAACTTCATTCGGACCTGTTTTAGATGCTTCCAAGGTCAAAGGCTCATAAGCTTCAACTTCGAACTCTGTAAAGGTTACACACCCATTGGCATGATAAATATATACGGTGTGCTCCCCTGCCGGTAAATCACCAAAGGTCCGCTGATTTGTAGCCATCTGAATATCATCCACGTCCAAAGAGAACAATAGATTCGACAATTGTGAACCATCCGCAATATTTATGGTGACCGTACTATTAGGGAATATGCCCTCACAACCATACTCCACAACCGGTTCTGCAACAATATCGACACCTATTCCGATTTCAGCTATTACATTCGTCTGGCAACCATTGGCATCACGAACAAAAACAACATAGGTTTCACCACCTTGAAGATTATCGAAGAAAAGACCATCATTTTGTACAAAGTCCGCATCGTCCGCAGAATTTACACTAGTGTAATATGGTGCAGTTCCTCCCGTAATCTCAAGAGTCATACTACCATCACCATCTCCCATACAGGTTTCCGGGGTGGTCTCCACAACTCCGGCCACCAACTCCATGGGCTGGGTAATCTCTACGGTTCTTGTAATGGTACATCCTAAGTCATCCTGAATGATAATATCGTAAGTTCTCGGAGCCAAATCATTAAATGTTTTCCTATTTGGATTGGCAGGATCGTCTCCTTCAAAGAATTCGCTTAAGGTATCGGAAATCGAGTATCTAATCTGACCTGTTCCCCCGCTTGCTTCGATAATGATTTGTCCGTTCATATCCCCGGCACACAATACAGGTACTGCTTCTAAATAATCCAACACCAATGGGTCTTTTGGTTCAATATCAATCGGGGTCGACATCACTTCACATCCACCACTCTGAGCATACACAAAGTATCTTCCGGGGTTAAGTTCCCTAAATATACCTGAATTCTGGGTCGGGCGTACTATGGATGCTGCCGTTACCGGCAATACATCGGAATTTACCAAGGTATAGGTGTAGTTTCCGATTCCACCAAATGCTTCGGAACGGATGATTCCCGTTGCCTCTCCCGCACAGTTGATAGTTGCATTGGTCAAATCGAGATTGATGACCAACGGAGCTGCAGGGTCCAAGGAAACCTGGTTAGAGGTTTCATAAGGACATCCATTTGAATTTTGCACTTCGTATTGAAACGGTCCGGCGTCAACGCTAATATCCGCAGAAATCTGAACACTTGTCATCCCAACTCCGAAATCGATAAATGCACCACCTGTTCCAGCTCTTCTGTAGGAATAATTGACCCCAGGTTCTGGGTTGGTGACCGTAAGTTCCATGATGCCCAAATCCCCACAACCCGGTGGTTGAATCTCCCTTAATTCAGCTATCACTATTTCCGGGTCCGAAATGGTAATCACATCTGTTTGGGCACTACAATTCCAACCATCAAAAATGGTAATTCTATAGTCTCCTGCGGAAAGGTTTCCAAATCGCGGCGTAGTTTGTAAACCGCTATTGGTCCCATCTGTAATTCTGTTTAATTGATACAGATAGTTTCCTGGGCCTTGACCACCTGCTTCGTTATAAGCCTCAATTATGGCGTCATTATCATTGTTACAGGCCAATGGGCTCACAATACGGATATCCGCCGTAATATCTGTTGGAGGTGGCAAGAATAAATTTTCGCTTGACTCACATCCTTCAATGTCTCTGATGTTTACCGTGTAGGTATCGGTTGATAGATTTTCGAATACTGGATTGGTGTTTGGATAATCTACCACTATGGTTCCATCGGAAGCCACCAATTGGTATTCGTAGGTTCCCCATCCTCCATCTCCTGAAGCTGTGATCTCTCCCAAACCGGGCACATTACAGGTTACCGGGGAAGTTTGCAATAAGTCAACGGTAAGGTCCCTATCCGGAGAACGCACAGTTGTAACATTGCTGACGGCATCACAAAACGGAGAATCCAAAGCTTCTATACGAACCACTAAGTTGCCTGCAGGAACATTTTCAATACGCTCTGGAGTGTTGATAGGTGAATTGGTATCAAACGTACCGGTTATACCTGTGCTCGTCTCTACTCCTGCGTTATCGCGCGCAAAGACCTCATAATTGTATTGACCGCTATAATTATTGATTTCTAAACTGATAACACCATCCGAACCGTTGAAACAGGTCACGGGCTCCAATTCGGCGATAACAGCTTCAATAGTATTGTACTCTGGCATATTGATGGTTGTGGTCAAGTAGCTACATCCGCCACTTCCCACATCGGTAACTGCAAAAATGTAGTTCCCTGGGGTGGCAATATCCCAAGTGACTCTATCGCTTCCTCCCGAGCTACGAGCAGGTTCCGAGCCCAAAGGCAATATTTGCACCTCATAATCTCCAGCGCCCTCATTGATTATGATATCAATGGAGCCTGCACTTACCCCGCTTCCGGTAGCATCACAGGTAATTGGATTCACATTATAACTAAAAGTGATGTCCGTTGGGGTGTTGATAGTAACTGTATCGGTAATTTCACAACCATTTTGATCCCTCGCTGTCAAAACAATGGACTGATTGGTTCCATTATCGATTACTTCAAAAGTGTTGCTGGTTTGGAAATTGGTTCCATCAAATTGTGGAGTGCCATCATTCATACTATATGTGAACGACCCAGAGCCGGTAGCTGCTCCTGTTCCGTCACCATTGGTATCAGTATAAATGGTAATCGTAGCTGTACTAAATTGGTTGCTCGATGGATTACAGCTGAACTCTGTGTTCACTGCATTGATCTGAACTTGCGTAGGTTCGTCAATTATGATATCCCCTGAACGATCTGCACATCCCCTATCGGAAACTACCTCAACTTGATAGGTTCCCTGCGGTAAATTATCGAAAAGATTGGTCAATTGTGGTCCTGCCACTATTGTTGATGAAGAGCCTTGGTACAGTACATAATTTATTGGAGTATCAGTGGCAGTTAACGGGTCCAATTCCACAGAAATTGTTCCATCATCAGCTCCAAAACAGGTAATATCGCTTTTTGGTGTAGCCGTAATCGCTGGAGTATCCACCGTGGAAACAATCACCTCGGCCTCATCGGAACACAAAGGACTTGTATTTGAATCTAAATCCGTTACCAAAATATTGTAATCCCCGGGGTTAACATTGTTAAAAACATTGCTGGACTGGGGCAGCCCTATATCCGTTAAGGTAGCGGCATCCCTTAATTGGTACCTGAAATTACCACTACCTCCAGTGGTATTTACGGTAATTACACCATCACCTGCATTACAGGTCGGGTAAGATGTAGCATCTGCTGAAATCGCGAAGAAGTCAAATACCTCCGCAGTTACCGTGTTGGTACATCCATTCCCATCCCGAACGGTGATTACATAGCTTCCTGGATTGGGAACGACAAACGATGTACTTGACTGGAAACCACTTCCTAAATCGTATTGGAACGTTTCTTCCGGCAATCCGGAACCTGTGGAAAGTGGAGAAACTATGTTGATTTGATATCCGCTGGTGGCCGTACACTGGTTTATCACATCGATTACGGGGTCAGGAACGCCCGCCTCTTGGGTCACCGTCAGTGTGGTCATAGCAGTACAGCCATTGGCATCCTGTACATAGAAGTCGTAGTCTGCTGGATAAGGCCCTGGTACTTCAAAAGTGGTTTCTGATGTAAATGTTGATGGTGCTGCACTTCCTGCGGGTACATAGGCATAACTGTAAGGCTCCGTACTTCCAAAACCTCTTAAAGTAACCAAAGCTCCGGCATTACATGTAGCTTCCACAAAATTGTCTATGGCTATGGAAACTGAACTGATATCGATAAACGCCAAAGTACTTCCACTACAACCAGTGGTATTGTCCGTGACGATTATTTGATAGTTTCCGGGCGCTAATCCTGTAATTGTTCCATTGAAAGGTATTGTTTCGCCAGTAAAAGATTGCGTTGAAACGGTTACTCCAGTATCCGTATTTTGAATAGTTACCGTAAAATTGCCAGCTGGCGAAATTCCAGAAACCTCATAATCAATGGAACCACTGCCAGCCACATTACACGAAGCTGCCAAGGATGTTGCGCTAACCGCAACAGGATTAGTTGGACCGATGGGGTCAATTTCTTCAATATAGGTACAGCCGTTAGCATCCCTTACTTCAACAAAGTAAGTGACACCGGGAACGACTTGACCGGTTACATCAAAAATATCGTTGTTAGGGCCCTCTCCCAGTGTCCATGTGGGATCTCCCACAAGTCTAAATTCATAAGGTTCGGTTCCCCCACTGGCTTGAACACGATACGAAAATGAAGTATCAGAACATACTGTTGGTTCCGCATCAATAGGTGTCAAATCCAATTGATTTTGATCGATAACCACCTGAACGCGATCCTCACAACCTAAAGCATTAGTAATAACGACAGTATAATTGCCTAGAGGTAGGTTAGGAAAGGTGACCGTTGGGTCTGGTGAGCCTGGTGATGAAGCTACGGTTCCACCAAATTCATCCACCAACACATAATCATAAGGTGCCGCCGCTCCTGAAGTTACGTTGGCTTGAATAGATCCATAAACCTGATTAAATATTGATGAACAAACGGCATCCGTAGGCGTGGCAGTTGCTTCCAATGGGTCACTAGAACCTATGGTTACATCATAAATAGGGCTAATACATCCTCTACTATCGCGAATTACAAACCCGGTATGGGTTCCCGCTCCATAACCCGAGAATATGTTCTGGCTACCAAAGGTTGTCCCTCCGTCATTACTATATTCATAAGGAGGTATTCCTTGGGTGGTATCCGGAATCAGTTCTACAATACCACTTGTATCGTCCCCACATTGGGTATCTGTTCCCACCACACTACCTGAAATCGTCTCTGGAGGGGAGATAGTGACCGTATTGGTCTGTGTAACACATCCCCGTGCATCGGTTACACTGAACTGAAAGGTAGTATCTGTAATAATGGAACCATCGTTAGGAACACTGTACACAAAGGAATTTCCTGTAATATTGTTATTATCCGTAGTAAAGGGAGCACCGTTGATACTCACTTCATAAGTGCCGTAATCACCAGATGATGTATACCCATTGCTTATATTTACCTGAATTTGACCTGGAGGGCCTGCACAATCCAACTCTTGAATAGTAGTGGCATTTGCCATTAATTGAGGTTCGATAGTGAAGGACACGGTATCCCTACAATCATTGGCATCAACTACCTCAATAGTATATGCACCTGGAGTAAGACCGTTAAAACTGTTGCTACCTCCTAATACACCACCATTAATTCGGTATTGATAGGGTGCCAATCCGCCCGAAGCATTTACCACAAGTGTCGCTGCCGTAAAGTTATCGTAACAAAAATCGGAAGCTACCATATCCAAAGTAAGCGTCGGAGCATCTAAACGTATCAAGGTAAAACTATCCGTAACGGTACAACCGTTGGCATCACTCACGCTCACTTGGTACGTTCCTTCTTGAGACAGATTGGAGAAGGTACTTCCGTTCTTTGGCCCTCTTGTGGAACCATCGGGCTGTGTCAAGGTATACCGGTTGCCTCCCCATCCTCCAACAGTATTAACTCGAACAGCCCCGGTATTTCCATTCTGACAGCTCATGTCGGTTACATCCAGACTAGAGATATTGAAAGCTGTTGATGGCTCTTCTATCACCAATGTCGCTGTATCCGTGCAATTGGTTTCTTCATCGGTCACGGAAATCACGTAGCTTCCGGCGGATAGAGAGGTCAAAGCAATGATGCTATTACTCTGCCCTGTGGATACTGGGCCACCATCAACACTATAGCTATATGTTGAGTTGAATCCATCCACCAAAAATCGCCCTTGGCCGTCGGAATCTCCCACACAGGTAACCACTCGGGTCTGCTGGGCTTGCACGCCTATGGAGCTGATATCGGTAATGGCATAGTTTTCTTCGTAAGAACAGCCTTCATCATCGGTTACTCTAAATGTATAGGTACCCAATCCTAGCCCTGTAAATGTATTGTTGTTACCATTGTTCACGGCACTGGCGGATGGTGCAATAATTTCATAAGTATAAGTACCCGAACCACCTGTTACACTTAAATCCAAAGAGGCCGTAGTGGTTATACAATCCAAGCTAGAGATACTGAAATCGATATCCGTTGGTTTGTTCAAACTGTTAAAAGGAATGTCGGGCAAGGTCTGCACACAACCGTTGGCGTCACGCACCATCGGAGTGTACGTTCCGACCCCTAAGTTGGAAAATACATTGCTGCTACCAAAACCGGCACCAATGCTATATTCATAAGGTGCAGTTCCCCCAGAAACGCCAGAAATGGTTATTTGTCCTCCGTTTTCATCGGAACAATCCGGGAAACTATCTGGAGTAGCCGTTGCCGTTATGGTTGATGGAGTTCCAATGGTTACTGTTTGAGGTGCAGTTGTACAAGTGAAAGAATCTTGCTCGTACCTAAGCACTAAATCGTAGGTACCCGGTGCCAAATTGGAGAACACATTGCTTATCTGGAAGCTACCTCCATTATTGATACTGTATGTAATCTCATAGCCAAAACCGCTGGTTACATTTACCGTTACCCTTCCATCGTTAGCCCCTCCACAATTGGCATCTTCTTGAGTAAAAGTGAATATCGGGGGCGGAATATCTTCAACATCCACCGCTGCAGTTCGCTGACAGCCGTTTGCATCCTCGACCAAAATATTGTAGGTTCCGGCAGTTGAGACGGAAAAACTCGAAGTACTGGAATAAGTTGAACCAAAAGGTCCTCCATCCACACTAAATCGATAAGGTGCAGTTCCCCCACTGGTGGACACATTCACATTTACTGATGTAGCGCCACAGCCAAAACTGTCGGAAGCTGTCGCAGAGACCGCTAGTGGGCTTATTCCCCCACCTATAACGATAGGGTCTCCATCAATATCAGTAGTAACGGTTTCCGAACAGTTATTGGTTTCTACACGAATGTTGTAGGTACCGGGACTTACGTTGGCAAAGGTGTATGAGTCAGCCCCATTTGGACCAAATGTATCCACAGTTACTCCATTTTTAACCAATCTGTAAGTATAAAAACCAGGCACTCCGGAAACATCCACATCAATACTGCCCAATTCCCCACTACATAAAATATCATGGGTGGTCACATCTACATTGATATCTAAATCATCAACCCTCAACATATTTGATGGAAAAACACATGCTGTTTCCGATACATTTTTTAAACGCACATATACGCGATAATCGCCTGGGGTTGTTATATCAAAAAACGGGGCATCTTGGTAAGGTCCTGCGGTACTGTTCAAACTGTATTCGTAACCTGCAGGAACATTCGTAACCTCCACTCTTCCCGGGTTCCCACAAACGATATCTTCCTTGATAAGTTGTGGGTTCAATGGGTTCAGAGTTGACTTGAAGTAATAATATTGACCAGAATTTACACGTACCCTAAACTCTCCTGCTGTTGACAAATTAAAAGTGGCTCCCGTACCGACCGTATTCCAAGTACAGGCATTATTAATCGTAGGACAATCGTCCACCACTGTTGGAGCACAACTATTTGGATCTAACTGCTGCCACTGGTAGGAACTCCCTGATTGACTCAGGGTGAGTGTTCTGGTATCGCTGGTACCGCACAAAAAGAATTTGGCCACCGTGCTCCCATCATTGGGACAGGTAACCTCTTGATTGGCGCCATTGATAATGGTGGCAAACATTGCGGTCGTTGCGAACAGCTCTCTTTCTTCGTTGGACGCATTTTTTGAGGTTGCATCTAGATTCTTTTCTTGGGTATCGGCCTCTGTTGTTTTGGAAACCATATTTATTATAGTCCGAGCAACATGAGTTTTTGCTAATACTGTGGAACCGAAGATTGAAATGAACACCAACAACACGGCATATATAAAATGCCTTGTTTTTTGTGGGAGCATAGGTTAAGTCTTGTTAAGAAGAACATTTAGATTTGGGATCTCAATATTCTTTAATAGTAATTTTCTGTTCTTATAAAATTTCTCTTTATCTTTTCTGGAACAACGTCAAAAATGCCGTTTATCCATAAAATCTGTTATTTCAACGTAAAATTATGCAAAATAGTCTCTTATTTCCCATTTTTTTCGTTGTACTGCTTAGTACATCTTGCGCACAAACCCGTGATAAAGACATAAATACCCCCAAAACCATTGATTTTACTAAGGAGTTAGTGGTTGATGGTATTCAGAACGGATGGGGCATGGTTTTCTTGCCCGATGGCGCCATTTTAACATCTGACAAAGCCGGAAGACTCCTTCTCCATACATCTGGCAATACCAAAGAGATTGAAAACCCGCCTAAAGTTTACAACAGAGGACAGGGTGGATTAATGGATATTGAGTTGCATCCAAATTACGGTAAGAATGGCTGGATATATTTCTCCTATGCCTCAACCGAAGGTGATGATAAGGGAGGCCATACAGCCATAATGAGGGCGAAATTAGCCAATACCAAGCTGGTAGACATTCAGCAACTTTACAAAGCGAGCCCCAACTCAACCAGAGGACAACACTTTGGATCAAGAATTGAATTTGACCAAAATGGATACCTGTACTTTTCCATTGGAGAAAGAGGGAACAGAGATGTGAATCCACAAGATATTACCCGGGATGGCGGTAAAATTTATCGGTTACATGATGATGGCAGCATTCCCAAAGATAATCCGTTTGTTAACCAATCAGGTGCCAAAAAAGCCATATGGAGCTATGGACACCGAAATCCTCAGGGCCTGGCATTGCATCCGGAAACAGGGGCCTTGTGGGAACACGAGCATGGTCCAAGGGGCGGGGATGAAATTAATATTATTCAAAACGGAAAAAATTACGGATGGCCCATTGTTACTTATGGAATCAATTATAGTGGTACAAAAATCACTGATGAAACCTCTAAACCGGGCATGGAACAACCCTTATATCAATGGACACCTTCCATTGCTCCATCTGGAATGACATTCGTTACATCGGATAAATATCCAAAATGGAAAGGTAGCTTACTGGTGGGGTCTTTGGCATTTCAATATCTTGAACGGTTAGAGCTAGAGAACAACAAAGTGGTATACCGGGAAAAGCTACTGGATGGCATAGGAAGGGTCCGCAATGTGCGCCAGGCCCCAGACGGTTTTATCTACGTTAGCGTAGAGGGCCAAGGCATCTATCGCTTGGTTCCCATGTAAAATGGGCTACTTTTTGAGTGCATCTACCGCCAACTTTACCGAGCCATATTTTATTAGCGCTTTTTCGGCATCATCATAATCAAGACCAAGCTCCTCCATAATATAGCGGGTGCCTCTATCCACTAATTTGGTGTTGCTCAATTGCATGTTCACCATTTTATTTCCTTTTACCCTACCTACTCGAATCATCAGGGCAGTGGAAATCATGTTGAGCACCAATTTTTGGCTGGTCCCACTTTTCATTCGGGTGCTACCGGTCAAGAACTCAGGCCCCACGTTCACTTCAATCGGAATATCGGTGGATTGAGCCAATGGTGAGCCAGGGTTGTTGGTTATACCTACCGTCAGAATACCGTGTGCTTTGGCATCTGCCACGCCTCCCAAGACGTAGGGGGTTGTACCCGAAGCGGCAATCCCGACCAATACATCATTTTCATTGATACTGTATTCTTGGAGGTCTTTCCATGCTTGTGCCGTGTCATCTTCTGCATTTTCCACTGCTTTGCGAATGGCCTGGTCCCCTCCTGCAATAAGTCCAATCACCTTATCGTAGGGCATTCCAAAGGTCGGCGGAATCTCAGAGGCATCAAGTATCCCAAGTCTACCACTGGTACCCGCACCAATATAAAATAGCCTGCCTCCTTTTTCAAAACGTTTGGCCATTTCATCAACCACTTTAGCCACTTGAGGGAGCACCAACTCAACAGCATCCGCTATTTTCTTGTCTTCATTGTTGATATTGGTCACGATATCCAAAGTATCCATTTCATCCAATCGATCATAATTGGATGGTTCCTCAGTGATCTTGATATGTTTCTCTACCACTACTTTATAGTATTTGTATGTTCAAATTTTTGAATGCTTCTAATTTTGCGTCCCAAGGTTCCAGCTCTGTAATCATAGTATTGATGACATTTAGGTGGCAAGTTTTAAACCGATGTTGGGAATTTAGCTTCTCCGAGATGCATAAAAGCACTGTTTTCTTTGATGCATTGATCACTGCCTTTTTGGTCTGCACCACATCCCAATCAAACTCCGTTAACCCAAATTCAGGATCCACATAACCCGTTCCAATAAAACTGTAATCTACTTTTATATCGGATAAGGCATGGATTGTACTGGGCCCCATAGCCATTTGTGAATCCTTGGAAAGCGCTCCCCCTATAAAAATAGTTTCAACATTGGGTTTACGCAACAATTCCATGGCCACAGGCAAACTTAAGGTAAAGCAGGTAAGCTTCAGGTTTGTCGGCAATAATTTTGCCAGCTCCAAACATGTGGTTCCTCCATCAATAAGAATTACACTGTTGTTCCTCAGCAAACTTATGGCCTTTTTTGCTATGATAATTTTCTTGTCCAAAGCGTAAACATTGTTCCGTTGAGGGGTATGATTTGTAAACCCCAATGAAACCGCACCACCATGCACCTTGATAAGCATATTTTCCTCATCAAGTTCCTTGACATCCCTTCTTACGGTATCCACGGATACATTGAGTTTATCCGCCAAATCCGTTAGCAGTACCCTATTGTGCAATTCCACCTCATTCAGAATGGAATGTTGCCTTTCTTCCTTTAGCATCTAATAAATCCTTGACATCTAATAAATTCAAAAGTAGAAAACAATTGCAACATATCTTTTAAATCAACTATAATATTTTTTTAAACTTGCAAAAAACTGCAATTTGATTGCAGTTTTTTTCGATTTTTAATTATATTTGCAGCATAAAATTGGTCAAAACCCATTAAAACATGCAAGAATTAGCTGACAACTCATTAAAAAACGAACCTCTCGATGCCGAAACCGTGAAGTTCGAAAAGATTAACACCCAGATTTATCAAGATTCGCAAAGCGCATCTTGGTACGTAGCCAATGAAATTGCAAGCCTTATCAAGCAAAAACAAGATCAGGGCCAAAAAGCTGTTCTTGGGCTGGCAACAGGATCCACCCCCACGAAAGTTTATGACTACTTGGTCCAATTTCACAAAGAAGGAAGGTTGAGCTTTAAAAATGTGGTCACTTTCAATTTGGATGAATACTTTCCCATGGAACCAGACTCCATACACAGCTATGTTCGTTTTATGAATGAACACTTGTTCGACCATATAGACATAGAACCCCACAATGTGCATATACCAGATGGAAGTCTATCCAAAGAAGAAATCAGGAAATATTGTTTGGATTACGAGGAAAAAATTCAAAACGTAGGAGGAATCGATATTCAAGTATTGGGTATAGGTAGAACGGGGCATATTGGATTTAACGAGCCCGGCTCATCGCTAAAAAGTAAAACCCGACTCGTACGGTTAGATCGCGTAACCCGACTCGATGCCGCAAGTGATTTTTTTGGAGAGGAAAATGTTCCGCGCAGAGCCATAACCATGGGGGTCGGTACCATTATGGAGGCCAAAAGAATCATAATCATGGCATGGGGAGAAGGAAAAGCCCCCATTGTACAGCAAGCCGTTGAAGGCGAAATAAAAGAGTCTGTTCCCGCTACTTTCTTGCAACATCACAAAAATTGTGATTTTGTACTGGATGATGCTGCTTCTTCCTACTTGACCAGAGTTAAAACACCTTGGTTGGTAAGCGAATGCGAGTGGGACGAAAAACTTATAAAAACGGCATCCATTTGGCTCTCTGGAAAATTGGACAAAGCCATACTAAAATTAACCAATGAGGACTACAACGAACACGGGATGGGCAATCTAATTGCCGAAGTGGGATCTGCTGAAAACATTAACCTTTCTGTATTCAATCAACTGCAACGCACCATTACAGGCTGGCCTGGAGGGAAGCCTAATGCGGACGATAGTCAAAGACCCGAAAGAGCACAGCCTTACCCCAAAACATCGTTGATTTTTAGTCCACACCCCGATGATGATGTAATTTCCATGGGCGGTACCTTGCTACGATTGGTTGACCAAGGTCACGATGTACATGTAGCTTATCAAACTTCTGGAAACATTGCCGTATTTGATGATGAAGTCATACGTTTTTTAGATTTTGCTACCGATGTACAAAAAGACAACAAAGATCTTCGCAAGAAATTTAAAGAAGTACGCAAGTTCCTAGCCAGTAAGAAACCGGGAGAATTGGATAGCCCAGAAATTCAAGAGTTCAAAGGACTCATCAGAAAAGGGGAAGCCTTGGCCGCCTGTCGCTATTGCGGGGTTTCTGAAAAAAATGCGCATTTCCAAAACCTACCCTTCTATGAAACTGGTGCCGTAAGAAAGAAACCTCTTTCCGAAGAAGATGTACAGATTACCTATGACTTGCTCAATAAGCTCAAACCTCATCAAATATTTGCAGCAGGGGATCTTTCCGATCCACACGGAACCCACAGGGTATGCTTGGATGTGATTTTCAAAGCTATTCAACGTTTGGTGGACGAAGGTTCCAATTGGATTCGTAACTGTTATGTTTGGCTGTACAGAGGTGCATGGCAAGAATGGGACATTGCCGATATGGAAATGGCCGTACCTATCGGTCCAAAAGATATGTCAAGAAAAATCAATGCCATTTTTAAGCACCAATCCCAAAAGGACAGTGCTATGTTCCCTGGAAACGACAAAAGGGAATTCTGGGAACGTGCCGAGCAAAGAAACAAGGATACTGCAAGACGTTACAACCAACTTGGAATGGCAGAATACGAAGCAATGGAAGGCTTTGTACGATACCACTTTCATTAAAACAATACATCATTTAAGTTGTTAGTTGTTTAATTTAATCTAGCAAAAAGGCCTACATTTAATGCACACGTAGGCCTTTTTTATGTTTATAACACTTGATAATTACAATTGATTTTCCCTTTCCATACCATTAAAAAACAACCCAAATGAATGTAGCTCCGAAAGACAAAAATGCTTGGCTGTGGATTCCATTTCTATATTTCACACAAGGAATACCATACATTCTAGTGGTCACCGTTTCCGTAATTATGTACAAACGTTTAGGTATTGGAAATGCCGAAATAGGATTGTACACCAGTTGGTTGTACCTCCCATGGGTAATAAAACCTCTTTGGAGCCCAATTGTGGATTTGAACTGTACCAAGCGTAAATGGTTTTTGGCCATGCAATTGGTAATTTCAATGGCATTTTTAGGAATTGGATTGTTTCTTCCCTCCAATTCATTTTTTATAATAACGTTAGCGTTCTTTTGGATGGCTGCTTTCGCCTCCGCCACCAATGATATTGCTTCCGATGGGTATTACATGATTGGACTTACTCAGAAAAAGCAATCCTTTTTTATTGGACTTAGGAGTACATTTTATCGGTTGGCCATGGTAACCGGGCAAGGACTTTTAGTGATTTTCGCAGGTTTTTTGGAGAACAAGTATGGTGATAATACCAAAGCATGGTCCGCTACTATGATAAGTGCTGCCGTTTTAATGATCATATTGACTGTTTCCAACTTTTTTACTGCTCCAAAATTTGAAGAGACCACAACCGAGCTCAAGGAAAAACCAGCAGGATTCTTTGAGGTATTCGCAACATTCTTCAAAAAGCATCAAATCGGAGTGGCCCTTTTATTTGTTTTGACATATCGATTGGGCGAATCCCAATTAGTGAAAATGGCATCGCCTTTTTTATTGGATGATTTAAAAGTGGGCGGATTGGCCTACTCCACCGAAGCCGTCGGAACCATTTACGGCACGGTCGGTGTCATCATGTTATCACTTGGCGGTATACTTGGTGGTATTCTGATTTCACGTGACGGTCTTAAAAAATGGATGCTCCCCATGCTTTTGGCCCTTAACCTGCCCAACGCACTCTACGCCATACTGGCCATAACACAAGCAACAAGCATTTATGCAGTTGTCGGCACCGTAGTGTTGGAGCAATTCGGTTACGGTTTTGGTTTCGCTGCTTTTATGATGTACCTGATATATGTGGCCGAAGGCGCCTCAAAAACCTCCCACTATGCCATTGCCACTGGTTTTATGGCATTGGGCATGATGCTTCCCGGTATGCTGAGCGGGTATATTCAGGAATGGTTGGGGTACGATGGTTTCTTTATTTGGGTGGTAATTGCCGCCCTTCCCGCGTTTATAGTGCTACGCTATTTAAAATATCCTGCCGATTATGGTAAAAAAACGGCTGAATCCAATGACTAACAAATCGAAAACTTATACCCTTCCTCCCGCTGAACCATTGACCTTAAAACAAAAAGTTGGTCAATTGTTTATGCCCGCTGTTTTCATCAACGATACCGAAGAAGAGGTACAACAAATGGAAAAGATTATCAAGGAGCAGCATGTGGGTTCCATTTGCTTTTTCCATAGTAGGGCCAGTGCGGCCACCAATTTTGAAGGGAAGAAAAAGATTGTTCACAACGAAAAAAGCTACGACCGGTTATTGGAACTTATCGACCGTTATCAAAATGCGGCAAGCATTCCCTTATTAATTGCCATTGATGCCGAATGGGGTCTTGCCATGCGTATTGAAAACACACCGCAATATCCGTATGCCATTACGCTAGGAGCCTTAAAAGATAACCATGAGCTTGTTTTTAAGGTAGGTGAAGCTATCGGCCAGGATTGTAGGGCAGCAGGCGTACAATGGAATCTCGCCCCGGTTGTGGACATCAACAATAATCCGGAGAATCCCGTAATCGGCTATCGTTCTTTTGGAGACGATAAAGAAAAAGTTCTTGGAAAAGCTGAAGCATTCATCAAAGGAATGACCCATAGCAGAACCTTGAACTCCATAAAGCACTTTCCCGGACATGGCGACACGTCCACAGATTCCCATTTGGGACTGCCGGTTATAGACAAATCCATGGATGAGCTTATGGAGAATGAGCTGTACCCATTCAAAAAATTGATTGCATCCGGTGTAGACTCCGTGATGGTTGGCCATTTGTTACTGCCCCAGTTAGATTCGGAAAACCCGTCCACCACATCGTCCAAAATTATTTCTGGTTTGCTGAGAAAACAATTGGCGTTCGACGGGGTCATAATTTCCGATGCTTTGAATATGCATGCCGTTTCCAAAAGGTACCCTGAAAAAGGAAAACTGGAATACGCCGCTTTTACAGCGGGCATGGATGTGCTCTGTTTTAGCGAAAATGTGAAAGAGGGAATCGATGAAATAATGGCAAAAGCTACCGAAACAAGAATCCAAGAGAGTTTTGAAAGGGTTTGGGCGATGAAGGATAAGATTTTCAAAAAAGAAAATTACTCCAAATCACAGGGCGCTGAAATGCAAACAGATTCCATATTGAATCGTGAAATTGCCCAAAAGTGTATAACGGAACTCTTCGGAGTCGCTGCATTGGTCGAAAAAGTAAAAAACGCTGATTTTTTGAACGTTTCGGTCAGTTTTGATAAAAAAAATCGCTTTTCTGAGCTGATTTCATCCAATTTTGGTTCAAAAAGCATGAATTTGGATGAAGCTCTTCTATCAGAAAAAGAATGTGTCCTCCTGAGCGTATTTCCTCCTGCGGTAAAGCCTAAAGACCAATTTGGGTTTGATAAAAAAACGTTAGCCAACATTCATAGATTATTGGAAAAAAGAAACACTTTCATCTATCTGTTTGGCAATCCGTATGTACTGGACATTTTAAAATTGAAGCCATCATCCAATCTGGTGTTGGTGTATCAGGATTTTCCAGAGTTTCAGGATGTCGCCTTTGAGCATTTCTCTGGCAGAATTGAAGCTCAGGGCAAATTTCCAATTCAATTAAAAACCTTTCAACCATGAGTGTTTATAAAGTTTTAGGGTTAATGTCCGGAACATCCTTGGATGGATTGGACATTGCCTATTGCCATATTTGGGAGGAAGATGGAAAATGGAACTTTTCCATAAAAAAAACGGCAGAAATCGATTATTCCGATCAGATGCGGGAATACCTCAAAAATGCGATTCATCTATCCGAAAAAGACCATAATCAATTGCATAAGGATTACGGCATTTGGCTGGGGCAGCAATCCAAATTGTTCATTGATCAATTGGACAAAGAAGTTGATTTTATTGCCAGTCACGGGCACACCTCCCATCACAGACCCGATGAGGGCGTTACCTTTCAGTTGGGCGATGGGCAACTTTTGGCAAACACTTCGGAAAAACAGGTGGTCTGTGATTTTAGGTCTAAGGATGTCTCACTAAAGGGACAAGGCGCTCCGTTGGTACCCATTGGCGATAAATTACTGTTTCATGAATATGATTTTTGCCTTAACCTAGGAGGTATAAGCAATATTTCTTTCGATAAAAATGGCAAACGTATTGCCTACGATATCGGATTGGCCAATATGCCATTGAATTACATTACCCATAAAATGGGGTTGGCCTATGACGAAAATGGAAAAATAGCAAGATCTGGTAAATTGAACCATGCTCTGCTTCAAAAATTGAACAGTCTACCGTATTACGCGCTCCCCTATCCAAAATCCACTGGATACGAATGGTTTTCTTCTGAAATAATACCCTTAATTGAGGGGTCCAAACTTTCAAATGAAGATTTACTGCACACGTTCATCCATCATAACTGCGAACAAATAGCATTTGCTGCGCTCAAGCATAAGAACAATGGCAAATCCAACAGTAAACTTTTGGCAACCGGTGGCGGAGCACTCAATCAATTCTTTATGGATACACTGCAAAGCAAATTGGGAAACAGCATTGAGGTGGTGGTTCCCAATAGAACGCTGATTGCATACAAAGAAGCATTGGTCTTTGCCTTAATGGGCGTACTCCGCCTGGAGGGCAACACTAATGTGCTCAAATCAGTTACCGGCGCAACTTCAGATTCCTGTAGTGGGGAAGTGTTTGTTCCTAAGGATTTGGTTTAGGAAGCAGCGATTCTCTTCCGTTTGGGCAAATGCGTCAAAAGAAACAGTGCCAAAGCAACCATACCGCAGATAGCCAAACCTGCAAAAAGTGGCCATACACTATCCTTTACAAAATCACCAATAAAGGTAGCAATCGGAATGGAAAGTACGGTTGACACAAATCCATTTATTGCCGCTCCAATTCCAGCAATGTGGCCAATAGGCTCCATGGCAATGGAACGGAAATTACCCCACATAAATCCAAGGCAAAAGAATTGAACCGATAAAAATCCGACCAACACATATATACTTGGGTTTGGCGAATTCAAAAACAAAAAAGAATAGGTCAAGGCCACCATACAGAATACAATCGTAGCCATTAAGGATAATCTCCTCATCCCGAAGCGCATCACCAAAGTACCATTCATGAAAGTTGATAATCCAATGGATATGGCCAAACCAGCAAAGATGTATGGAAACACTTCCTTAAGCGCGTATTGATCTTCAAAAATGTGCTGCGCTGAGCTTAAATACACTAAAAATGCACCAGTGACCAATCCGGAAATCAACGTAAAGGCTACGGTCTCCCTATATTTTACAAATTCTTTTACACCATCGATAAACACATGCCGGGTAAATGGAATCTTATATTCAGGATGCAATGTTTCCTCCTGACGCTTCCAGAACCAGAAAGCAACGATCAACACAAAGAACATTTGCACATAAAAAATGCCCTGCCATCCAGTTGCGTCCAAAATTAATTTTCCGATTGCCGGAGCTACAACAGGTACCAAAATGAAAAAAGCGGTAACAAAAGACATGATTTTTGCCATATAGTCACCTTCATAAGTATCGCGGATAATGGAAATTGAAATGGTTCTTGGTGCAGACAGTCCGATTCCCTGTAAAATCCTTCCCACCACCATAACCTCCAATGAAGGCGCCATCAAACATATGACACTGGCCACCAAAAAGATAGAAAAACCCATGTAAACTACGGGTTTTCTTCCAAAGCTATCGGAAATGGGACCAAAGAAAAGCTGTCCAACGCCCAATCCCAAGAAAATCATGGTTACCAATAACTGATGGTCCGTAGAATCGGTACTGTTGATTGCCTCGCCTATGTTGGAAATTGCAGGCAGTATCGCATCAATGGCCAAGGCTACAATCGACATCAGAGCGGCCATCATGGCCACAAATTCAAAGTTGGGTTTTTGATTTAACTTTTCCATCAGGCAAAATTAGTCATACCCAATGGATCGGTAAAGCATTTAAGAAAGGTTTAATGATAAAGAAACATATCCAACGTTGTAGTTGAAAATTGTTGGGGAATAGCATGATATTTTTCTATATCCGAACTTCAATGAAGCAGTCAAATCGCTGCGAGAACCTTATATTTAAATCAAATTTTTATCGTCATGGCAAGTTTAAAGGTGTTGGTGGTCGGATGCGGGAACATGGGTACATCCCATGCTCGAGCATACCACAAATTAAATGGGTTTGAAATCGTTGGTTTGGTCAGCAGAGGAGCGAAAAGCAGGGAACGACTTTCCAACGAATTGGGTGGTACCCCTATGTTTTCCGATTATGCTGAAGCCCTTGCAACCGCGAAACCAGATGTAGTCTCCATCAACACTTACCCGGATACACACTACGATTATGTGAAAATGGCCTTGAAAGCGGGAGCCCATGTTTTTGTGGAAAAACCCTTGGCCTTAACGGTAGAGGAAGCTCAGACATTGGTCGACCTAGCTCAAAAACTACAACTCAAAATGGTGGTGGGCTATATACTGAGAGTTCACCCCACATGGGCCAAATTCACGGAAATGGCCCAAGAACTGGGCAAACCGCTGGTTATGCGCATGAACCTTAACCAGCAAAGCTCTGGAGACCATTGGCATACCCACAAACAATTAATGAATTCCATGTCGCCTATTGTGGATTGTGGCGTGCATTACGTGGATGTGATGTGTTCGATGACTCGCTCCAAACCCATCAGTGTTTCAGCAATCGGTGCGAATCTATCAGACGAAATAGCTTCCGAAATGTACAATTATGGTCAATTGCAGGTCCGGTTTGAAGATGGCTCGGTAGGCTGGTACGAGGCCGGCTGGGGGCCCATGATGAGCGAAACCGCTTTTTTCATCAAAGATGTTATCGGCCCAAAGGGATGTGTATCCATAAGTGATCAAGACAAAGGGGCTTCAGACGATGTTGATGGACATTCCAAAACAGGAAGCTTAAAATTGCACCACAGCGAACTTGATGAAAAAGGACACTTCACCAAAAAAGATGAGATCATTGACACGGCCGATGAACCTGACCATGATGGACTTTGCTTGTTGGAACAAGAATATCTTTTGGATGCCATTCGTAGCGACCGTGACCTCTCCAATCATTTAAATGATGCGGTAAACAGTTTAAAGATTGTATTGGCTGCGGATGAATCCGTTAAAACAGGAAAGACTGTGATGTTGTAGATAAAGTGACAACCATTGACCGTTTACCCCTAAACCATCAACCTTACAACGGAATATTACCGTGTTTCTTCCAAGGGGCCTGAACCTCTTTGTTCTCCAGCATAGCGAATGTCTTCAGCAATTTGCGTCTGGTATCCTTTGGCATGATTACCTCATCTATAAAACCACGTTTGGCGGCGCGGTAAGGGTTGGCGAACTTATCGGCATACTCGGCTTCCTTTTCCTTTAATTTGGCTTCCGGGTCATCGGCTGCTGCAATTTCACGTCTAAAAATGATTTCACTGGCACCCTTTGCTCCCATTACCGCAATCTCGGCGCTGGGCCAAGCAAAGTTGAAATCCGCACCAATATGCTTGGAGTTCATCACATCGTAGGCGCCACCGTAGGCTTTACGGGTTATCACGGTTACCCTTGGTACCGTGGCTTCACTCAAGGCATAGAGTAATTTTGCCCCGTGCATAATAATACCGCTCCATTCTTGGTCCGTTCCGGGCAAAAACCCTGGCACATCGACCAAAACAAGCAACGGGATATTGAAGGAGTCACAAAAACGGGTGAATCGGGCCGCTTTGGTGGAACTGTTCACATCCAAAACCCCAGCTAAAAACATGGGCTGGTTCGCAATGATACCGATACTTCTTCCGCCCAAACGAGCGAAACCGGTAATGATGTTCTCCGCATAATCCTTATAGATCTCATAAAACGAATCACTGTCAATAATACCCGAAATCACATCGTGCATATCGTAGGGTTTGTTGGCATTGTCAGGCACTATTCCCGATAGTTCTTCCCTAATCTCATCCTTAAGCTCATATGGAATTTTGGGGGTGATTTCTTTATTGTTCTGAGGAAGGTAGTCCAACAACTTGCGGATATCGTTCAAACAGGTTGCATCGTTTGCGGATGTTTTGTGCGCCACCCCAGATTTAACGGCATGTGTACTTGCCCCTCCCAATTCCTCGGAGGTCACATTTTCGTTGGTCACTGTTTTTACCACATTTGGACCCGTCACGAACATATAACTGGTCTCTTCGACCATTACTATAAAATCGGTCATAGCGGGCGAATAAACAGCCCCACCGGCACAAGGCCCCATAATGGCAGAAATTTGTGGTATTACTCCCGAAGCTTGCACGTTACGATAAAAAATATCGGCATAACCACCCAAGGACCTCACCCCTTCCTGTATACGTGCTCCACCGGAATCATTAAGTCCAATTATTGGGGCACCCACCTTCATCGCCAAATCCATCACTTTACAGATTTTCTCCGCATGGGTTTCAGAGAGGGCCCCTCCGAACACTGTAAAATCCTGCGCGTACACATACACCAACCTTCCGTTCACAGTACCATAACCCGTTACCACACCATCGCCATAGTACATTTCTTTGTCCATACCAAAATCGGTGGTACGGTGGGTCACCAAAATGCCCATTTCCTCAAAAGAACCATCATCCAAAAAGTATAGTACCCTTTCACGGGCGGTCAGCTTTTTTTTCTGATGCTGCTTTTCTATTCGTTTGACACCTCCGCCCAAATGGGCTTTGGCAATTTTTTCCTGTAATGCTTTTATCTTGGGGTCCATAGGATTCAATTTGATGGTAATCTTACTAGTTTTTTGTCCTCCAGATATTGGTAGAGAGCTATCATGGCCGCAACCTCGGCTTCGGCCGCGGTTTGTTCCTTGATTTTTTCCGGGGAATAATAGGTTTTTACAAAATGTGTGTCAAAGTTTCCTGACCGGAACGCTTCGTGGGCAAATACAAAACTTCCGAATGGCAAAGTGGTCTGTACTCCCTTTATTTTGTAATTCTGAATGGCCTCTAGCATGAGTTCAATGGCCTCTTCACGCGTTTTTCCATAAGTTATAAGCTTTGACAACATGGGATCGTAATAGATTGGGATATCCATTCCTTCCCGAAATCCGTTGTCCACCCGAACTCCTTCACCCATTGGCAATTGGTAGGTCTCCAGATTTCCCACGCTTGGCAAAAAGTCGTTCAATGGGTCTTCAGCATACACCCGAAGTTCTACGGCATGTCCATTAATGGCAAGATCTTCCTGTTTCATGGGGAGTGCTTCTCCCCGTGCCACTTTTATCTGCAGCTCCACCAAGTCAACCCCGGTAATCAATTCGGTCACCGGGTGTTCTACCTGTAAACGAGTATTCATCTCCAAAAAATAGAAATTGTGGTCGGCATCCATCAAAAATTCAACCGTACCAGCTCCAACATAATCACAGGATTTGGCGACTTTACAGGCGGCCTCGCCCATTTTTTTTCGCAATTCGGGAGTTAAAATGGATGATGGTGCTTCTTCTACCACTTTTTGGTGACGGCGCTGGACACTACACTCCCGTTCAAAAAAGTGAAGCACATTGCCATGGGTATCTGCCATCACCTGCACCTCGATATGTCGCGGCGACTTTACGTATTTTTCCACAAAAACAGAACCATCGCCAAAGGCAGATGTCGCCTCACTTATGGCCCGTTTCATACCGGATTCTAAATCTTCTTCTTTCTCAACTATACGCATCCCCTTTCCTCCACCACCGGCAGAAGCCTTGATCAAAATAGGATACCCCACCTCGCTTGCGATTTCTTTGGCCTTGTCCACATCGGTTATGGCCTCATCAATACCGGGAACCATTGGAATGTCGTATTCTTTTACCGTTTCCTTGGCCGCTAACTTGCTGCCCATAATCTTGATGGCCTTGGATTTTGGCCCAATAAATGTGATTCCGCTATTTTCAACGGCTTCGGCAAATTCAGCATTCTCGCTCAAGAATCCATACCCTGGATGAATGCCGTCAACATTAAGTTCCTTTGCAACTTCAATGATTTTATCACCTCTCAGATATGATTTGTTGGACGGCGCCTCTCCGATGCAAACAGCTTCATCTGCTAGCAAGACATGTGGAGCATTTCTGTCCGCTTCCGAGAAGACGGCAACGGTTTGAATGCCCATTTTTTTGACGGTCTTCATCACCCGGACCGCAATTTCGCCCCTATTGGCGATCAATATTTTTTTCATGATCCTTTATTGAAATTCAATCAACAATTGCTTTTTGTCCACAGCTTCACCTTTTGATACACTAACTGTTTTGATCACTCCGCTTCTGGGAGAGGTGATGATGTTTTCCATTTTCATGGCTTCCAAAATCAATAATTGGTCTTCTTCGTTTACCTCTTGGCCTTCTTCCACTAAAATATCCAGAATTAAACCGGGCATGGGCGCCGAAATAGAATCGATATTCTTCCCTGCATTGACAGCGAATCCCATTTTTTGGATCAGGTCATCCAATGGGGTCTGTATCGAGGTCTCGAATTCGGTACCGTTAACGCTGAGGGTATATGTGCCCCTGTTAAAATCGGAATCCAATATTTTTAGATGATACGATATACCGTTCTTAAGCAAATGATAGCTCTTCTCACCTGTTTTGATCAAATCCAACGAAGAAATAGTGTCCTTGGAAAGTTTAAAGTCAAAGTCTTCTCCAACCTTGACGGAATAAGAGTCATCCATATTAGAATTTTCCATGGGTTAGGTTGATAAATATACGGGTAATACATTAGAAATCATACAAAGTTATGAGCCGCCCGAAGGATTAATTATGACAATGATCATTAATTTCTGTATTATTAATCATTAATTATGTTGTATCTCGGATAGGCACGAGATATTATCATTTGTGTATTTTTGATGCCAAAATTCAAACTATGCTGATCTTAGGGATTGCTGGCGGCACGGGGTGCGGAAAAACTACGGTTGTGAACCAAATAGTGGAACAACTACCGACGGATGAAGTGGGGGTAATATCCCAAGATTCCTACTACAACGACCTCTCTCACATGAGCAGGGAGGAACGAACAAAAATTAATTTCGACCACCCCAATTCGATAGATTTTGACCTCATGATTGATCACATCAATCAGTTAAGGGAAGGAAAGACCGTAGAGACCCCCATTTATTCCTTTGTAGAAGAAACACGGATGAAAGAGACCGTGCCTACCGCACCGAGAAAAGTTATGATCGTGGAAGGAATCTTGGTGTTGAGCAATCCTAAATTAAGGGAGCTGTTCGATATAAAAATATTTGTACATGCCGATTCGGACGAACGCTTGATACGGAGGTTGCAAAGAGATACCCAAGAGCGCGGGCATGACCTAAAAAAGGTGCTGACCCGTTATCAAACGGCCGTAAAGCCAATGCACCTTCAATTTATAGAGCCTTCGAAGGAATTTGCGGATATCATTATCCCTAACAACCATTACAACACCGTTGCAGTGGATATTGTAAGGACCATTATCAACAACAAACTTGCATAAAATGGGCCTAAAGGAATTGAGAAAGAAGAAATGGTTTAAGATTATGACCAACACCTACATTCTGGTGCTGACCATTTTTGTGATATGGATGGCTTTTTTCGATACCAATTCCCTCATGATTCATTTGGAGCTCGAGAACGAAATCGATAAGTTGGAAAAAGAAAAGGATTTCTTGAAAAGCGAAATTGCAAAGGATAAGGAAATCCTAAAGAAGATGTCCGATGAGAAAGAACTTGAGAAGGTTGCCCGCGAAAAATACTACATGAAGAAGGACAACGAAGAAATATTCCTTATCGAATATGAAGACAGTCTAAAAAACAAACAGGATGAGTAAAACCGGCCTATTTAGTGAATTCCCTGGAGTATCCGCAAAGCAATGGAAACAAAAAATCCAAGTGGACCTTAAAGGTGCGGACTATAACGACACCTTGGTATGGGAATCTCTGGAGGGCATCAACGTAAAACCATTTTACAATCAAGAGGACCTAAATACCATACCCACCTTTTCGTTACCAAAAAACCATGATTGGTCCGTAGCCCAAACCATTTATGTGGGTGACGAGAAAAAATCAAACACCAAAGCCCTCACAATTCTTGAAAAAGGTGTGGAGAGCTTGATTTTTACCATTCCCAACGACACCACAGATTTTGAAGCCCTGCTTTCAGGTTTGGACATGGAGAAAATTGAACTCAATTTTTATTTTGAATTTTTAAGCGTGGAGCCCATCAAAAAATTGGTAAGCCTTCTTCGCAGCAAAAAGGCCAAGGCCCATTTGAATATTGATATCATTGGGCACTTGACCGAAGACGGTAATTGGCATCACCATCTTGAAGAAGACCATAAAATATTTACAGAATTGGTTTCACTGGGAACTTCAGATATTTCAATAATCGGAGTGGATGCTTCTCGCTACCAAAATGCCGGTGCCAATATGGTACAGCAATTGGCATACAGTTTAGCTCACGCCAACGAATATCTAAACCACATTGTCACTACGAGCGCAGTCGAAAATTCATTTCCCGTTACCTTTAAGATAGCCGTAGGTAGCAATTATTTCTTTGAAATAGCAAAAATAAGGGCCCTGCGGTGGCTTTGGAAAAGCCTGGCATCAGCATATGGAATAGAAACTGAGTGCAACATTCTGGCTGTTCCATCCAAACGCAACAAAACCCTTTACGATTACAATGTGAACATGTTGCGAACTACATCCGAATCTATGTCAGCAGTTTTGGGTGGCGCGGACGCTGTCTGCAACCTTGCTTATGATGCAATTTACCACAAGGACAACGAGTTTGGAGAGCGCATTGCACGCAATCAACTATTACTTTTAAAAGAGGAAGGATATTTCTCCAGGGCCTCTCAAATGGCGGAAGGTGCGTATTACATTGAATCGTTAACCCATCAATTGGCGGAAAAAGCTTTGGCCTTGTTCAAACAGATAGAAAAGGCCGGTGGATTTTTGGAAGGTTTAAAAAAAGGAACCATCCAACAAAAAATCAAGGAAAGTGCCGAAAAAGAACAACAACTTTTTGATGAAGGCAAAATAGTTTCCCTCGGTACCAACAAATACCTAAATCCGCAAGACCGGATGAAGGAGGATTTGGAACTCTATCCATTCGTGAAACAAAAAGCACGGAAAACCATTATAGTGCCCATCATAGAAAAAAGACTGGCCGAAGCATCCGAACAAAAAAGATTGAACGATGAGTAGAAAGGACCTTCAACATATAGAATTAAGTTCAGAGTTCAGAGTTCAGAGTTCAGAGTTGGAGAATACCGATAACTCAAAACTCATAACTCATAACTATAGCCATACCAACTTTGCTGCGGGCATTTCCCCTTTCCTTCGTGGTCCCTACTCCACTATGTACGTTCGCCGACCTTGGACCATCCGACAATATGCTGGTTTTTCTACGGCCGAGGAAAGCAATGCATTTTACCGAAGAAACTTGGAGGCCGGTCAAAAAGGACTTTCCGTAGCTTTCGACCTTCCCACGCACCGTGGTTACGATTCGGATAACGACCGCGTAGTAGGCGATGTTGGTAAAGCTGGAGTTGCCATTGATTCCGTTGAGGACATGAAGATTTTGTTCAACGGCATTCCTTTGGACAAGATGTCCGTTTCCATGACCATGAACGGGGCTGTGATTCCCATTATGGCATTTTACATTGTGGCAGGTTTGGAGCAAGGCGTTTCCATGGAACAACTTTCTGGAACAATCCAAAATGATATTTTGAAAGAGTTCATGGTTAGGAACACTTATATCTACCCCCCCACTCCGTCCATGCAGCTAGTGGCCGATATTTTTGAGTTCACCAGTAAAAACATGCCGAAATTCAACAGCATCAGTATTTCCGGTTACCACATGCACGAAGCTGGAGCTCCTGCATCCATGGAACTGGCCTATACCCTGGCCGATGGCATTGAGTATATCCGAACCGGAATAAAAGCAGGGCTTAAGATTGATGCGTTCGCTCCAAGACTATCCTTTTTCTGGGGTATTGGTATGAATCATTTTGCCGAGATTGCCAAAATGCGGGCAGGTAGAATGCTTTGGGCCAAACTGGTAGAGCAATTCAACCCTTCGAACCCAAAATCCTCCATGCTCCGCACCCACAGTCAGACCAGTGGATGGAGCTTAACAGAACAAGACCCATTCAACAACGTGGCCAGAACAACTATCGAAGCCATGGCAGCAGCATTTGGAGGTACGCAAAGCCTTCACACCAACGCCTTGGACGAGGCCATTGCATTGCCAACGGATTTCTCCGCGCGTATTGCAAGAAACACACAAATCTATCTGCAGCAAGAAACCCATATCACCAAAACGGTAGACCCATGGGCAGGCAGCCACAAAGTGGAGCAATTGACACATGAGATTGCTGAAAATGCTTGGGAACTGATTCAAGAAGTAGAAAAGTTAGGCGGGATGACGAAGGCCATCGAAAAAGGCATCCCAAAAATGCGGATTGAAGAAGCGGCAGCAAAAAAGCAGGCCCGTATCGATAGCGGTCAAGATGTTATTGTCGGGGTGAACAAATACCGATTGAAGAATGAGGACGACCTTCAAATTTTGGAAGTAGACAACGCAAAGGTGCGTAAACAGCAAATGGCCCGTTTGGACCAAATACGAAACAGCAGGGATTCCCAAAAAGTGGAAAAAGCACTTGAAGCTATCCGCATCGCCGCTAAAAAAGCCATGGAACATAATTCCGACCGTGAAAATTTATTAGCTTTAGCAGTAGAAGCAGCAAAAGAGCGTGCTACCTTGGGTGAAATTAGCGATGCCATGGAAAGTGCGTTCGGGCGCTACAGAGCAAAAATCCAATCCTTTACCGGTGTGTATTCCAAAGAAATCAAAAACGACGAAAGTTTTGAAAAAGCCCGAAAGCTTGCCGACTCCTTTGCAGAGCAAGAAGGCCGTCGGCCTCGTATTATGGTTGCCAAAATGGGTCAAGATGGACACGACCGTGGTGCCAAAGTAGTGGCCACCGGATATGCCGACCTTGGCTTTGATGTAGATATAGGCCCACTGTTCCAGACTCCTGCCGAGGTTGCCAAACAAGCCGTTGAAAATGATGTGCACATTTTGGGAATCTCTTCCTTAGCTGGAGGTCACAAAACCTTGGTTCCCGAGGTGGTACAAGAGCTAAAAAAACAAGGTCGAGAAGATATTATGGTCATTGTGGGAGGTGTAATTCCAAAACAAGATTATAAACACCTGCTCAACAATGGGGCTGTAGCTGTTTTCGGACCGGGTACTAAAATTGCAGATGCTGCCACTCAAATCTTGAACATTCTTTTGGATTGATTATTATAACGGCCTAATAAATATAAGTTTAACTTTATTTAACGCTGAATAGCAGGTTTATTCACCCCCTGTTAACAAATTACATTTTATCGCATCCTAAATAATCGTATTTTTAGCACCTAACTTACTATGAAATGGGCAAGATTATTGCTATAGCAAACCAAAAGGGTGGTGTAGGAAAAACTACTACAACGGTGAACCTTGCGGCCTCCTTAGGTGTATTGGAAAAAAAGGTATTATTGATTGATGCCGACCCCCAGGCCAATGCAACATCTGGATTGGGTATTGATGTCGATTCTGTAGAAAACGGTACCTATCAGCTCTTAGAACATACCATGAGCGTGGAAGAGGTCACCGTATCCACAGATTCCCCCAATGTTGATTTAGTACCTGCTCATATTGACTTGGTCGCCATCGAGATTGAATTGGTGGACAAGGACAATAGGGAGTATATGCTCAAAGAAGCTTTAAAAAATCTAGGCGACAAATACGATTTTATACTAATTGACTGCGCCCCATCTTTGGGATTATTGACCTTGAACGCCCTAACAGCGGCGGACTCGGTAATGATTCCCATCCAATGTGAATATTTTGCATTGGAAGGTCTGGGCAAGTTGTTGAATACTGTAAAAAGTGTTCAAAAAATACACAACAACGATTTGGACATCGAAGGAATGTTGTTGACGATGTACGATTCCAGGTTGCGACTTTCCAACCAAGTTGTTGAAGAAGTGAAAAAACACTTCGCGGATATGGTTTTTGATACTATTATCCAGAGAAACGTTAGGCTGAGCGAAGCACCAAGTTATGGCGAGAGCATCATAAAATACGATGCAAGCAGCAAAGGTGCCTCCAATTACCTTAACTTAGCCAACGAAATTTTGAAGAAAAACAAGGAGAAAGTTTAGATGGCGAAAGCAACAAAAAAACAGGCGTTGGGAAGAGGCCTGTCCGCTCTTTTGAATGATCCAGAGAATGATATCAAATCAGTTTCGGACAAAAATGCGGACAAGGTTATCGGTAATGTAGTAGAATTGGATATCAATTCCATCGAGGTCAACCCTTTTCAGCCACGTTCCAATTTTAACGATGAAACCCTTGAAGAACTGGCCAGTTCCATTCGTGAATTGGGCATTATACAACCCATTACGGTAAGGAAGCTGGATTTCAACAAATTCCAATTAGTTTCCGGAGAGCGTAGGTTCCGTGCATCAAAATTGGTGGGGTTGGAAACCATTCCGGCCTATATCCGTATTGCCAACGACCAAGAATCCTTGGAAATGGCTTTGGTGGAAAACATTCAAAGGCAAGATCTTGACCCTATCGAAATAGCACTCTCCTATCAACGTTTAATCGATGAGATTGAGATCACTCAGGAAAAATTGAGCGACCGTGTTGGAAAAAAGCGTTCCACCATCACCAATTACCTTCGTTTATTGAAATTGGACCCGATTATCCAAACCGGTATGCGCGATGGATTCATCAGTATGGGTCATGGTAGAGCACTTATCAACATTGATAAGAAGAAAGACCAAATCGCCATTTATGAAAAAGTGGTTTCCGATGGTCTCTCCGTTAGAGCTACCGAACAGTTGGTGAAGGACCATAAAGAACCTAAAAGTTCAGGCTCCGAAAAGAAAAAGAGCACTTCCAATGTTCCCGACTTTGTTTCCAATAGCTTGGACTCCATTAAAGAGCGTCTAGCGACCAAAGTAGACATTACAACATCCAAAAACGGAAAAGGAAAAATTGTGATACCCTTCCATTCAGAGGAAGATTTTAAGCGTATCAAAAAATTGTTGACAGGTGAATAAAAACCTCCTTTTATTGCTCTTTGCCTTTTTGTTGTTTCATTCAGGTTTTTCCCAAGAAGAAGAGGAAAACACGAAAAAGGAACAGCCTCAGCAAACCAAAGAGGTGGATTCCATTACCCAAAGCATGGAAGGCGAAGGTGTTACTTTTGAAGAAGTAACAAAACAAAAGAGCATAAATCCCCTTGCTCCAAGCAAAGCTGCGTTTTATTCCGCTGTGCTTCCGGGTCTAGGGCAAATCTATAACAAACGTTACTGGAAAGCACCCATAGTTTGGGGTGCCATTGGAACGGGAATTTATGTTTATTCCTATAACAACACCCAATATCGAAGTGCAAGGAATGCGTATAAACGACGACTTGCAGGTTTTGAGGATGATGAGTTCTGGGATTTGAACGGAGATGGCAACGGTCCGGACCTTACATCCGAAGCATTGCAAGAAGCTCAAGAAAACACCCAACGGGACCGAGATCTGGCCTTGGTCATTACGATAGCACTGTATGCCCTTAATATCATAGACGCCAATGTGGACTCCCACTTGAAGCAATACAATGTTAGCGATGACCTTGCGGTTGATTTTAACCCTTATTTAGATATAAATCCGTTTACCAACAAGCCAAACTACGGAATGGCTATGGTGATAAAATTTTAATATATGAAGATTGGTCTGTTTGGATATGGAAAAATGGGAAAGATGATCGAGCAAATCGCTCAGGATAGAGGCCACTCCATCGTAGCAAAAATTGATGACCCTTTGCAGGATGTGGATTACGCATCAATGGATGTCGCCATTGATTTTAGTACTCCCGAAGCTGCTTTTGGCAATATCACCAATTGCTTTAAAAACAAAGTTCCCGTCATCAGCGGTACTACCGGATGGTTGGACAAGTATTCCGACGCCATCAAAATTTGTGAAGACAACAAGAGCGCTTTTATCTATGCATCAAACTTTAGTTTGGGGGTGAATATCTTTTTTGAACTCAACAAACATCTCGCCCAAATGATGGCCAGTTTGAACCAATACAAGGTTGCCATGGAGGAGATTCATCACACCCAGAAATTGGATGCGCCCAGCGGAACAGCTATTACACTGGCCGAAGGAATTATTGAAAACACCGCATACAAAAACTGGAAGCTGGATGAATCGAGCGATAAAACAGTTTCGATAAAATCCATAAGGGAAGGTATGGTACCAGGAACCCATAGCATTGCTTACTCAAGTTCCGTGGACACTATCGAAATAAAACACGAAGCGCACAACAGGGAAGGGTTTGCTCTTGGAGCCGTAATAGCTTCGGAGTGGATACAGGGAAAAACAGGTGTTTTCTCTATGAAAGACGTGTTAAACCTAAGCTAAAAAACGTAACAGGATCTTAGACCTAGAGTCTAACAAAGAAATTTATTTATATGGACGGTATACAATGGATCATTTTTATTCTGATCATTCAGGTCATCCATTTCTTGGGAACTTGGAAACTCTACGTTAAGGCTGGCAGAAAAGCTTGGGAAGCCGCTATACCGGTATACAACGGTATTGTTTTGATGAAAATCATCAATAGACCTTCGTGGTGGGTACTTTTATTGTTTATTCCCATTATCAATTTATTGATGTTCCCCGTAGTTTGGGTAGAAACCATCCGTAGTTTTGGAAAAAAATCCCTAGTAGATACATGGTTGGTGATCCTTACCCTTGGTTTTTATATCTATTACATCAACTACGCAGAGGACGTAAAATATATCGAAGACCGCAGCCTAAAACCGACCACAGGTTTGGGTGAATGGGTAAGTTCCATCGTATTTGCCATTATTGCCGCAACCTTTGTACACACGTATTTTATTCAGCCCTATGTGATTCCAACAGGGTCACTGGAACGCACGCTGCGTGTCGGTGACTTCTTGTTCGTGAGCAAGTTCCATTATGGCGCCAGGGTGCCTATGACCACTTTGGCCGCACCAATGGTCCATGATACGCTCCCGGTAGTAAAAACAAGGTCTTATTTGGCAGATGTAAATCCGGAAACCCACAAAACATCCTGGATCAACAAATTACAGTTGCCCTATATGCGGTTGCCCGGCTTTGAGAGAGTGGAAAAAAATGACATTGTGGTTTTCAGTTTGCCCTCCGACACACTCTACCAATTTTTTAAGGCACAAAAAGCGGTCATAAAACCTATCGATAAAAAATCCAATTACGTAAAACGCTGCGTGGGAACCCCCGGGGATTCACTGGCCGTTATTGATGGTTTTGTGTATATAAATGGTAAGCAACTAAAGCTATCTGACCGTGCCAAACCCATGTACATATATGACATCTATGCCAACAATGGTGTATCCAGCAAATATCTAGAAGATGTTGACGCTTCTGATTATGTTAGGAAATATATTGCCAACAATATCAGCGAGGCCCAATATAATGCGGTCGCTCCTTATATTTCTGGTGGACGGCCCACAGAAGATGGAAAAATTGAGCTATATACCAGGGAAGATGGAATACCCACAGATGTAATCCGTCAATTAAGACTTTCTTTATCCGAAGAAAAACCACGTTCAAGAACCGCCAATCTAACCGATGAGATGGTCGCTGCCTTGAAACAAAATCCAGCTATCGATTCGGTGGTAAAAACAATTGACCCTAAAGGAATGTATGGCGGAAACATCTTTCCACAAAAACCTAATCTGTACCCTTGGAACAACGATAACTTTGGACCCATCTACATTCCCAAGGAAGGTGCGACGGTAGAAATCAACTCCAAGACAATCCCGTTTTATAAAAAGATAATCAGGGATTACGAACACAATGAAGTTGAAGTTACAGGTGGCAAAGTACTAATCAACGGCAGTGAAGCCAATTCCTATACCTTTAAGCAAGATTACTACTGGATGATGGGCGATAACCGCGATAATTCTGAAGATAGTAGAACTTGGGGATATGTACCTGCCGACCATATTGTGGGCAAACCTGTTTTCCTTTGGATGAGCTTTGACAACTTTAGACAGGGAATCGCCAATTGGAGAGTTCGCTGGGACCGAGTTTTCACTACCGTTGGCGGTAGCGGGGAACCCGTATCCTATTTCTGGTATTTCATAGCTCTTTTAGCTGCTTGGTTTATTTTTGACTTCTTCCGTAAGCGAAAGAAAAAGAATGCATAGGTAATTTAAACTCATCTGTTCTTTGAAAATTCTTATCCATCCTTCCTATTTTCCCAGCATTGCCACATTTGCCGCCATAGTTCAGCATGAGGTAATTTGGGAGGCGCATGATAATTTTCAAAAGCAGACTTACCGTAACCGTTGTTATATTTCAACGGACAAGGGAAAGCATATGCTCAATATCCCTATAAAACACGTTGGAGGCAATGAGGGACGTCAAAAGTACATTGATGTATGCACCGAAAATAGTTACAATTGGAAAAAAGAGCATTGGCGCACTTTGGAAACTGCGTACCGGACCTCACCCTTTTTCGAGTTTTACGAAGACGAAATTCGGCATATCTACGAAGGAGATGATGATTCGCTATACAATCTCAATCTAAAAACCATTGAAGCGATTGCTGATTGTATTGGAATAAAAATTCCAACAGCTAAAACCGAAACGTACCAGATTGAACCAACCACCTATTTTGACGCCCGATTTTTGGTGGATGCAAAAAAGGAAAACGATTGGAACATAGCACCTTATACGCAAGTTTTTGAGGAGCGCCATGGTTTTATACCCAATTTGAGCATTCTGGACCTCTTGTTCAATGAGGGAACCAATACTCTCAGTTACTTAAAAAATCTATCCTTGGATTTTACAAATGACTAGGCACCTCATCCACTATGGCATACATTTTTTGGTTCCCGTTTTAATTGGGCTTTGGTTCTTCAAAGGAGATAGTTTTAGGGTTATTTTGATACTTCTAGCTGGAATCCTAATAGATATAGATCACCTTTGGGCAATTCCTTTATATGATCCCGACCGTTGCAGCATAGGTTTTCATACCTTTCATAGCTATTGGGTAATTGCAATTTATATTTCGCTGCTGTTCTTTAAACCTACCCGACTAATCGGTTTGGCATTAACCATCCACATTATTGCGGATTCCGTGGATTGTTTATTGATGTGAATTTAAACGTACAGTCGCCATTACCGGATAATGGTCGGAAAGGCGTTCGTCAAAATTTTGATGCGAGAGCACTTCAAACCTTGGGTCGGCTAAAATATAATCAATGCGAAGGGGCATCTTCCACAAATCGTATGTGCGTCCAAAACCCTTTCCCTCCTCCAAAAAAGTATCTTGTAAATCACCTTTTGCAATTTTATAGACATTGGAAAATTGAGTGTTATTAAAATCTCCACAAACAATGTTGACATAAGGGCTCTTCTCCAAATGATTCTTGAGAATTTCTGCCTGCTCCAATTGTTTTGAAAAGGTATCGACCAATATCTTATAGGTTCTTTCCGATTTTTCACCATCAGAAAAATTGTCCGTACTTGGTATTATCTTAAAAGATTGCAGATGGACATTGTAAACTCTAAGGGTATCCTTTCCAAAAGCAATATCCGCATAAATAATATTGTTAATGGTACTTGGCAAATCCAACGACCCCTCTCCCACAATGGGGTACTTGGAGAATATGGCTTGTATTGTCCTTGGCACAGCATTAGGTGTTTCGCTTTTATATTTGTATTGACCTAACTGCCTGTGGCGTTCCCTACTATGCTCTTGGACACAGAGAATGGCAGGGTCCTGATCTTTCACAAATTTCACTATACTATCTCCCACTCCTGGTTGTTTTATCCAACCATTCTTATTAAATCCCCATGCATTGAAGGACATAATTTTTATATTGGATGACACTCCTTCTTGATGAACGTTATTGCCTCCAAAACCGTAAAAAGGTCCAAACATAAAATAACCGAGAACGATAGCAGTGAACGAAAGCAAAAACTTTCGTTTCATTTTTGCCGCCCAGTACAATAGAAACAGTACGTTGATTGCAAATAGAAAAGGTACTACCAAACTCAGTACCGAGATGGCAGAGAAAAACCGTAATGGCACATAAGAGGTGAATCCAGTAAACAACAATAGAAATGCAATCAAAATATTGATTGCAAACACCACCCTATCCCATATTGAGGTAGATCTTTTCACTGTTTAGTCTTCCTTACCTGCCTTAAACAAAAAGTCTTTCTCCTCTTTGGACAAGCTTTCATAACCGGATTTACTGATTTTATCCAAAATCGAATCAATCCTTTTTTGCTTGGCCTGTTTGTCGTAATCTTCTTTGATGTTAGCGGCTGCTTTTTTCTTATAAACCGTCTTTAACGGCGCCTTTTTCTCTTTTGGTTTGAACATATTTGCAATGGCAACCCTCATTGTGGTAAAACCAGAACCGATATCATTTCCCTTGAACAATTGCCTGGCATACATATATCCTAAAAAGGCACCCCCCAAATGGGCCATACCACCACCAATGTTATCCCCCATGCCTATCAAAACCAGATCCTTTATCACCAAAGCAAGGCCGATATACCATAATTTTATATTGAAGAAAATTACGCGTACCTCTTGATTTGGAATATAGGCACAGACAAAAATAAGCACTGCATTTACTCCAGCAGATGCCCCTATCAATGCGGTATTGGAGTTGACAAGGGTCGGAAATACGTTATAACTCAGCAGAAATACCAAGCCGCCCAACATTAAACCTAAAAAATATACGTTGATAAACCGTTGTGCATCAAAAAGGTTCAGAAAAATTCGACCCGCAAAATAAAGGACTATCATGTTCCAAAAAATATGTCCAAACCCTGCATGAAAAAAGGAATAGGTCACTAAAGACCAAGGTTGGGTCAAAAATTCAAAAAAATCTTTTGGCAAATGGAACCAACGTGAAAACGAATGGCCCAACAATGCCCCCGAGAGTCCGTCCAATAAAAATATAAGCACATTGATGGCAATGAGCTTTTCGGCTATGCTAAGCCTTGCAAATTGATATCGTAGTCCACCGTTCATCATGCGTTAATCCCATCTATTTTGATTGAACTGATTTCTTTTCCAGTACCACATGATTATGAACCCTGTAATAGCTCCTCCAACGTGGGCCATATATGCCGTATTGCTCGGACTAAAAAATGACTGTCCGGTAATCGCCGAAATCACGTCCAACAAGATTATACCTGGAATAAAATATTTCGCCTTTATGGGAATGGGCAAAAATATCAGCATAAGTCGTGCTTCGGGGTTCATCATCCCAAACGCGGCCAAAACCCCCATAATACAACCAGAAGCACCTACCATACTAGCATTATAAATTTGTGCATACTCGGGCATTACCGCCCTTAAGGTAGAAATCTGAATTTCCGACAATCCTTCTTGGAGCCGGTTTGAAGCCAACATATCCAAGATTTGTTGGTTTGAGAGCCCCGTACTCAGCAATTCCGATTGAGCCGGTAAAAAATTAAAGTAGTAAAATCCTAACTGAAATAATACCGCACCCAATCCCGCAGAAAAGTACACAAATAGAAACCGATTTTTTCCCAGAACACGCTCAACGGGCGTACCGAACATCCAAAGAGCGAACATATTGAACGCTATGTGCATAAAACCTCCATGCATGAACATGTGGGTAATTATTTGCCAAATTTGGAAGTTTTCATTCTTGGGAAACCAAAGTGCCAACCATTGATACATTTGATCTCCATATAATTGAGTGGCAAAAAACAAGATCACGTTAATGATCAAAATATGCTTTACTGCCTCGGTCATTCTACCCATCTAGTTGAATTTTTTATCAATATCCCCTTCGGAGATAATGGTATATGTTATTTTTTGAAAAGGACTCAAACTAGGTTCCTTGCATGCAAAAAGGTTGTTCACCAACATTAATTGCGATTCAGAATCCAATACGTCACCTGTACGTACCGCCAGGTTCCTGCTTAGCACCTTGGCCAACATTTCGGCCTGCGAAATGGAACCGTCGGAGTAACCCTCCATATAATCAGCAATCAAGCGATCCAATACCGTGCCAATCCCGCTTTCGGGCACCATCATGGGAACACCTGTCACTTTTACAGTCTCGTGCTCCAAGCTATCAAATATAAACCCAATGTTTGTCAGGCTTTCTTGGATTTCTCTAATCACGGCCAACTCCTGCTTGCTAAAGCTTAGTTCCAAAGGAAAAAGTAACTGTTGGCTCACCCCTTCTTTTACCGTAATCTCACCTAAAAACTTTTCGAAAAGAATCCGTTCATGGGCCCTGTTCTGATGGATGACCAACATTCCCGACTTAACGGTGCTGACCACATATTTTCTTCGCAGTTGAAAAGTAGCGGCCAAATGCTCCTCTACTCCTTCTCCCGAATACAAAGTACCCTGCTCCTCACTTTCAGATTCAATTACAACACTACTGAACTGATTGTGCTCGTTCTGATTGCCAAGGCCCTCATACAAATCCTCCCAACCTTTGGTGCTCTGTTTACGAAAACCACTCCCTGACCCGCCTTTTTTGGCCACTGTATCCTGAAACGGATTAAAACTGGCATCAACGGTCACCTTGGGGATTACGGCTCCTTTCTCTTTATAGGAATAAGGTGTATCTAGATTGGGGTCATGGTCAAAATCCAGAACAGGGGCCACATTGAATTGTCCCAAACTATGTTTGATCGTCGACCGTAAAATCGCGTACAAAGTATTTTCATCATCAAACTTCACCTCTGTTTTAGTAGGGTGAATATTGATATCGATGGATGAAGGATTTACCTCCAAAAACAAGAAATAGCCGGGATGGGTGTCTGATTTTATCAAACCTTCAAAAGCGGCTACCACAGCATGGTGCAAATAGGGGCTTTTGATATAACGATTATTGGCAAAAAAGAACTGTTCTCCCCTGCTCTTTTTGGCAAACTCTGGTTTACAAATAAATCCGGACACTTTTAAAACTTCGGTTTCCTCGGAAACAGGAACCAAACGGCTATCCATTTTACTACCGAAGATGTGCACAATGCGTTGACGAGGCTTTCCGATGGGAAGGTTAAAAATCTCCGACCCATTATTGTAGAAATGAAATTCGATATTAGGATGGACCAATGCCACTCGATGGAACTCATCGGTGATATGGCGTAACTCTACCTGCGTCGATTTCAAAAAATTTCGTCTTGCCGGAATATTAAAAAATAGGTTCTTTACCGATATCGATGTTCCCTTTGGGGTAGCTATAACCTCTTGAGATACAATTTTGCTTCCCTCAATTTTAAGGTGCGTACCAACCTCATTGGCTTCCGTACGCGTTTGCATATCCACATGGGCGATGGCCGCAATAGATGCCAACGCTTCGCCCCTAAAACCTTTGGTAGCTAAATTAAAAAGATCTTGCGCAGATGATATCTTGGAAGTGGCATGGCGCTCAAAAGACAAACGGGCATCGGTTTCGCTCATACCACTTCCGTCGTCAACCACTTGAATTAGGGTTTTCCCACCATCTTTAATAATCAGCTTAATACATGATGCGCCTGCATCAATGGCATTCTCCATAAGCTCTTTTACAACAGAAGCGGGGCGTTGCACCACTTCCCCTGCTGCTATCTGGTTAGCAACATGGTCCGGTAAAAGTTTAATGATGTCCGCCATTATGGATTCAGGAATATTGATAGGTCAAAATCGATGATAAACAGAAACAACAGGACCAGAACGGCAACAATGATCCAAAAACGAAGTTTTAAATTTTTATCGCCCTCGGTCTGCAAATCGTCCATTGCAGAGGTGACTTTGTTTTTAAGTCCTCTGGTGGAATGTGCCGTGGTTCTGAACTTATCAAGCTTGTGCTCAATTTTATAAGGATTCCCCTCTCCCTTATAATATCTGGGGGAGTAATCGAAGCTCTTATTTTTCCTAAGTTTTAAAGGGTTTCGCATAGTATCCTTATCGCTGTAACCTCAAAGGTACTTAAAATAGAAAAAAGGGGTTGGACGATCGTCCCAAAAAATGTTAACAGTCCCTAGATGCTTGGATTATTGGGTTGTTGAAAATAAAACTTACTTGCCCAATACAGCCATTTGAATGGCGGCTATAGCGGCTTCGGTTCCCTTGTTTCCATGCTTGCCCCCGCTTCTTGCTCTGGACTGCTCAATAGTATCATCCGTCAACACACAAAAAATAACGGGCACATCGTAAGCAACGTTCAGGTCTTTTACGCCTTGGGCCGTTGCGCTGCAGACGAAATCAAAATGACTGGTCTCTCCCCGAATAACACTACCAATGGCAATAACGGCGTCGACCTTTTCCGTTTGAATCATTTTTTTGCAACCGAAAGTCAATTCAAAACTTCCTGGCACACTCCAACGTAGTACGTTTTCAGGAAGCGCCCCACAATCCACAAGAGCTTCCATTGCTCCTAGATAGAGGGCTTCGGTAATTTCATCGTTCCATTCAGAAACAACAATCCCAAACCGAAGGTCCTTCGCGTTTGGGATTTTATTTTTATCGTAAACGGATAAGTTTTTGTTCTCTGTGGCCATCTTTTAATTTTGCGCCAATCCAATTAAAGCGTCTACACCGTTGGCTTCTTGAGAGTTTAGATATTCTTCCTTGATTCTTTCAAAATATCCCAAAGCTTTGCTTTTTTCACCCAATTCCAATGCTACAACACCGGCCTTATGTAAAAAACGAGGAGCTGTAAATTCGTTATCGCTATGAGAAATTGCCTTTTCATAATAATCCAAGGCATCATCATTCTGGTTCAATTGAGAAAAAGCATCACCGATTCCTCCTTTTGCCATAGCGCCCATAATATCGTCATCGGAAGAAAAACCTTCCAAATACTCGATGGCCTGATCATATTGCTTAAGGTTCAAGTACGTCATACCAGCGGAGTATTTTGCCAAATTGGCTGCTTTGGTACCACTATATTCCTCAATAATGTCCAAGAAACCATACTTACCTTGAGCACCGTTCAAAGCCATAGTGAACAAGGAATCCTTTTCGGTTTCACTTGCCAAGGCTTGGTCAAAGTATTGTTGCGGGTAGAAAAGCTCGTTTGCGGCTGTTGCTTCTTTTGGATTTTGGATGAATTGATGGTATCCCAAGTAGGCCAAAACACCTACCGCGATAACGCCGATAACGCCCAAAATATAGTTTTGGTTCTTCTGAACCCATGCTTCGGTCTTGGAGGCACCCTCGTCCAAAGTATTGAAAACTTCAGCCGTTGTGCTGTCGTGTTCCTCTATCTGAGCTTCTTCCTCTTTATTTTTTGGCTTAAAGCCTCTCTTCTTGTATGTTGCCATCCGTCATTTAATTGGTCGCGCAAAAATAAAGTTTTTATCCAAAACCAAAAGGTAATTTATTCGTTATTTTTGGATTCCCTTTTTAAAGGGGCCACCTTTTAATCCCTAATGGTTTCTCTAATTTTTTATGTTTTTAAGACATTTATCTTTAGTCAATTACAAAAATTTCGACTCCAAGACACTGGAATTCGACCCTGTTATCAACTGTTTGGTAGGCGACAACGGGGTGGGAAAGACCAATGTTCTGGACGCTATTTACCACTTGTGTTTTGGCAAAAGCTACTTTAACCCGGTGTCTACCCAGAACATAAAACACGACACCGATTTTTTTGTAGTGGAAGGGGAGTTTGAGAAAAACGAAAGAACCGAAAAAATCCTATGTTCCTTTAAAAAAGGCACTAAAAAGGTCATCAAACGCAATGGAAAACCTTATGAAAAGTTTTCCGAGCATATCGGTTTTTTACCTTTGGTGATGATTTCCCCATCGGACCGGGACTTGATTGTTGAAGGAAGCGACACCCGAAGAAAGTTTATGGACGGTGTAATATCCCAATCGGATAGAGTGTACTTGCAAAACCTCATCAAATACGGTAAAGTTGTAACGCAGCGAAACTCCCTACTCAAGTATTTTGCCGCCAACCGAACCTTTGACCAAGATACTTTGAGCATTTACAACGAACAAATGCATTCCTTGGGAACGGTAATCCATCAAAAAAGGGTAGAGTTCATTGATTCTTTTCTGCCTATTTTCAAGGAGCAGTACCAACATATTGCCGAAAAAGAAGAACAAATCGACCTCTCTTACGAAAGCCAGTTGAGCGATGATAGCCTTTTACATCTTTTGCAGAACAACATCGATAAAGACAGGGCCCTACAATATACCTCGGTGGGGGTGCACAAGGACGATTTGAGCTTTACCATTGCCGGGCACCCTATTAAAAAATTCGGAAGCCAAGGTCAACAAAAATCATTTTTGATCGCCTTGAAGCTGGCCCAGTTTCATTTCATCAAACAACTGGCGGATACCACACCGATTTTATTATTGGATGATATTTTTGACAAGTTGGACGAGAACAGGGTATCGCACATTGTGGGATTGGTAAAGGATGAAAATTTTGGTCAGATTTTTATCAGTGACACGCATGCGGACCGCACCGAAAATGTAGTTAAAAACATTCATCAGAGTTATAAAATATTTACCTTGTAGCATCATGAAACGCATCCTTTCCCTAGTACTGATTTTATTTTTATGGAGCTGTGATGAGTCATCTGTAAACAAGGACGACCTTCATTATTTGAACGGCTATTGGGAGATTTCAGAAGTCGAGTTTCCCGACGGTTCCATCAAAGAATATGGCATGAACACTAGCATCGACTTTATTCAGCTGAAAGAAGATAAAGGGTATCGAAAAAAGATGAAACCCCAGTTTGATGGCACCTATGACACCTCAAAAGATGTGGAAAATTTTGAAGTATCGAACATCAACGAAACCTTTACCCTTCGTTATAAAAATGAGTTCAGTGAATGGGAAGAAAAACTGGTGCAATTGGATTCGGTTTCATTTTCGGTAATCAACCAAGAAGGTGTCACCTACAAATACAAACGGTTTGAACCCATCAAAATCCCGCAATAATGGCCAAACGACATAGCTCCCATATTCCATTGAGTGAAGCGCTTAGTGAGTTCATCCAAGAAAACAAGCTACAAAAAGGCATGGACAAAGTAGACGCAAGAGAGGCTTGGGTTAAATTAATGGGCAACGGGGTAAATAACTACACATCGGCGGTCGAGCTGAAAAACGAGACGCTCTACGTATCGCTCTCCTCTTCGGTATTACGGGAGGAATTGAGTTTGGGCAAATCCAAAATCGTTAAAATGATCAATGAGGAATTGGGCAAGGAGCTGGTAAAAAAATTGGTTTTGCGGTAATTAATCTTAGTACAAACTATTGGCTGCTTAGTTGGTATCTTAGAGATTTCTCACCTTCGTTCGAAATGACAATTTATTTCTTGGTCATTTCGACAGAGCGAAGCGACGAGAAATCTAACTTAAATCCTATTTCTTTAATTTATGAGATTCCGTGTCAAGCAAGGAATAAATAAAAAAAGCCACCCAAAAAGGTGGCTTCACTATAATTATCTTGTAAATCGATTAGTAGATCTCTCTTCCTGAAAAGTGGAAAGCACCTTCGATAGCAGCGTTTTCATCACTATCGGAACCGTGAACCGCATTTTCACCGATACTGGCAGCATAAAGCTTTCTAATGGTTCCTTCGGCAGCTTCTTCTGGGTTGGTAGCCCCGATCAAAGCACGGAAATCATCCACTGCATTGTCCTTTTCCAAAATGGCGGCAACAATTGGTCCTCTTGTCATAAACTCCACCAATTCGCCAAAAAACGGACGCTCTTTGTGGATGGCATAGAATATTTCGGCATCCCTAGTGCTCAATTGTGTGTACTTCATGGCCACAATTCTAAATCCAGCAGCCGTAATTTTATCCAAAATTGCCCCGATGTACCCGTTTTCAACGGCATCAGGCTTAATCATGGTAAATGTTCTATTTCCAGTCATTTTTTAAATTTTGCGCAAACTTAAGCTTTTTCAGGCAAGGTACAAGGCTCAATAGCTTTGTTTTAACTCTTGGAAGACAGTACCATTATCCCCCATAATCTTAAATTCGGCCCTTTTCTCTTTAATATTAAGGTTGATGATTCCATAACTTTTATCGGAAACCACCTCACCTACACGATATGGGTTGGGCTCTCCGCTAAAGCTGAAATACGAATGGGTTAACCCACTACTGGTAAAATCCACCAAGGGATATGGTAAGCCATCAATATCGGTTCTGGAGAACTCGGAAATATGTCGGTCTCCCGACAAAATAATAACTCCATTTGCTCTTGATTGTGTTATAATGTTCTCCAATTTCTCTACCTCCAATGGAAAATTGCCCCAAGTTTCAAAACCATGTTCGCCCGAAAGCACTTGAATGCTGGACATAATCAAATTGAAATCGGCATCCGAACCGTTAAGCTCATTTTCCAACCATTTCCATTGGGTATCACCCAACACGGTTGCCGTTGAATCCATTGTCGGTTTGTAGCGTTTGCTGGAATCCGTATCATCAATAAGTTCACTTCTAAAATAACGGGTATCCAACACGATTACCTTTACCTTGCCGGCCGGTACTTCGTAATCATGCGAAGCATACACGCCTTCTTGGGTTCTCCTCTCGCTATCTTGCGGCACATCCATAAAGTCCAAGAACACTTGCTGACTTTCTGCCTTTATCGCAAAATCGGACCCTCCGTCGTTCACACCAAAATCATGATCGTCCCAAGTACCAATAATCGGAACTTCGTTCCTCAACTTCGCGTATCCCGCCACGGTATCCTGCATGGCATAGATAGCGCGTAATCGTTCAACATCGTCCGTATCCGCATAAACTATATCCCCTCCCCAAATCCAAACATCTGGATCTTCGGCCAAAATGTCGTCCCAAAAAGGATTCGGTTCTTGTGACATATTGCAGGAGCCGAAGGCTACAACAAAATCAGAGGTTGACTGCTCTTCGGTCTCAGTTGTATGCTCCGCCTTCTTTTTACAGGCAGTGAACAAAAACAATGCCGCTAAAATTATGTAGGATTGCTTCATGATATGTTTTTACAGAACCAAAAATACGGATAAACCAAGTTACCTCTATATTATATTATTGTATATTTGGCCGCATGAATTCAGCGGATATCACGACAGTAAAGTCGATTCTTTCCCAACCTCAAAAGATAGCGATCATACCCCACAGAAATCCTGATGGGGATGCCATGGGCTCCTGCTTAGCGTTATATGGATTTTTAAAGAAAAAAGGGCATACCGTACATGTGGTCGCTCCAAATGACTATCCAAAATTCCTTAAATGGATGCCAGAGAATGATGCCGTAATCAATTTTGAGAGGGAAAACCCAAAGGCAAAAGAAGTCATCAATGAGGCTTCTATCATTTTTACCTTGGATTTTAACGACCTTTCCCGTGTTGGGCAAATGGAACAGGTCTTGAAAGAGGCGAGCGCCGATTTTATAATGATAGACCACCACCAACAACCGAGCGATTATGCAATGGTGACCTATTCCGATGTAACGATGAGCTCTACCTGCGAGATGGTGTACAACTTTATTGAATTTTTAGGTGAAACCGACCAAATTGATGCCGATATGGCCACAAATCTCTACACGGGCATTATGACGGACACAGGCTCATTTAAGTACCGTTCCACATCCAGCAAAACGCACCGCGTCGTTGCGGAACTTATTGACAAGGGAGCTGACAACATGGCCATTCACCAAGAGGTTTTTGACACGAACTCTCCTTCTCGCCTACATTTGCTGGGTGTTGCGCTGAGCAATATGGTGATTCTGCCCGAATACAGAACCGCTTACATTACCCTAACCCAAGACGAGTTGGACCAGTACGACTTTAAAAAAGGTGATACAGAAGGTTTTGTAAATTACGGCCTAACTTTGGAAGGGATTATTTTCGCTCTTATTTTTATAGAAAATCGGGAAGAAGGCATTATTAAAATTTCCTTACGTTCCATTGGTGATTTTTCTGTGAACGAATTTGCGAGAGCTCATTTTAATGGCGGTGGACACACCAATGCGGCCGGAGGAAGAAGCGAAAGCAGTATGGAGGAGACCATATCCAGATTCAACGATATTTTAAAAACATATAAAGACAAATTGAACCCATGAGATTTTTTCTAGCTGTTCTGTTGGTCGCATCGATTGTAAGTTGTGGAGGGCCAGAGCCGAGAAGACCGATGGAGGTCAAATCCGGTAGTTTCTTCAAGGAATCCATTGAACGTACCAAAAAGTTGCTGGCAGAGGAGGAAAAGGCCATCCAAGAAATCATTTCCAAAGATACAGCCCACAAGTATCTCTCGAACCCAAACGGGTTTTGGTATTATTACCAGACCAAGAACGATACTGCCACCTATCAATTAAAGTCGGGTGACCAGATCTTGTTTTCCTATAATTTGATGGGATTGGAAGGCGACACCATTTATACTGCAGAGGAAATTGGACCGCAATCGCATGTCATTGACAAGCAACAATTGTTTCCCGGGCTTCAAAATGCCGTGAAGCTGTTAAGAATAAACGAGAAGGCTACATTTTTGTTCCCTTCCCCCCTAGCTTTTGGCTATCAAGGTGACAACAAGTCCATTGGACCAAAAACACCTCTTAAATCATCAGTGGAATTACATACAATCATTATAGACAACGACAGTTTAAATTAAATTCATAAACAATGAAGAAATTATTTTACATCATACCTTTGTTTCTCCTAGTTATCATGGGATGTAAATCGAGTAAATATGCCGATTTGGGCGATGGTATCTTTGCCGACATCCAAACTACTAAAGGAGACATCATTATCCAATTGGAATACAAAAAAACGCCTGTTACCGTGGCCAACTTTGTATCCTTGGCAGAAGGAAAAAATCCATTTGTAAATGATGAGTACAAGGATAAAAAATTCTATGACGGTATTGTTTTCCACAGAGTGATCAACGATTTCATGATACAAGGAGGAGATCCAACTGGCACAGGAAGTGGAAATATCGGGTACACATTCAAGGATGAATTCAATGATTCATTGCGACACTCAAAAAAAGGTATTCTTTCCATGGCCAACAGAGGCCCTAAAACCAATAGCAGTCAATTTTTTATCACGCACAAGGCTACACCTTGGTTAGATGACAAGCACACCGTTTTTGGTGAAGTGGTTATGGGAATGGACGTTGTGGACACCATTGCCAGTGTTGAAACCGGTGCTCAGGACAGACCAAAAACAGATGTTGTGATGAATCACGTAGAAATTGTACGTAACGGCAAGGATGCCAAACAGTTTGACGCTGTTAAAATAATGAGCGACTACTTTGAAGAAGCAAAACTAGCCGAAGCAGCATTCAAAAAAATGAAGGAAGATTTGGCCGCCCAATTTGCAGAACAAATCGACCAAGCCGAAGAAACTCCTAGTGGACTTCGCATTTTAACCTTGAACGAGGGTGATGGTGAACAGCCAAAAGTAGGCCAAAAAGTACTTGTAAACTATGCAGGTTGGTTGTTTAACGGAGATTTGTTCGACAGCAATATTCAAGAAATCGCCGAACAATTCAACCAATTGAACCCAGGCAGAAGAGATCAGGGCGGATATCGTCCATTTCCTATGGACTACAGCCCAGATGCCCAATTGGCTGCAGGCTTCCGCGAAGGATTGTTGACCATGAAAGTTGGGGACAAAGTTCGTTTGTTCATCCCTCCGCATCTAGGGTATGGCGACAACGACTACGGTCCTATTCCTGGTGGTTCGACCTTAGTTTTTGATATAGAAATAGTTGGAATCCAATAATAAAATTCCAAAAGCATAACTTAAAAAAAGCCGTACTTTTCCGTGCGGCTTTTTATTTGCCTTAAAAACAAATTGCTCAATTTTGATGAGACAAAAAACCAAGACAATTATTGCGATTGCACTCCCGGTTCAAATCATTTTGGTCAAATGGATAGGCAGTTATCCCAACCTTGTTGAAACGTATTACAGTAATGGCATATATCCTTACATCTCACGTTTTTTAAGAATACTGTTTGGTTGGATTCCATTTTCATTTGGGGACATACTCTATACCCTAATTGTACTGTTGGCCATCCGGTATATCTATAAAAACTGGAGAAGCATTAAACAAAGACCTCTTTTTTTCCTAAAGGATATTGCAGTGTCACTTTCCGTAGTATTCTTTCTTTTTCATCTGCTTTGGGGCATGAACTACCACCGCCAACCCATTACTTGGAAACTGAAACTTGAACATGAATATACTGTTGATGAACTGGTTGAGCTGACACGGTTCATCGTAAAACAAACGAATCAATATCAAATGGAACTTACCGGAGATACTATCTATCCTGTCCATATCCCCTACTCCAAAAAGGAAATCTTTGCCAAAACCGAAGAAGCCTATGCCAACTTTGCAGAGCAATATCCCGATTTCGGATATCAACATCTCAGTCTAAAATCATCAATTTATAGCATACCCTTAACTTTTATGGGATATGGCGGCTACCTGAACCCTTTTACTAACGAAGCTCAGGTGAATGGCGTTACCCCAAAATTTAGACTGCCCACCGTAAGCTGTCACGAAGTAGGCCATCAACTAGGGTACTCTGCTGAGGGAGCTACCAATTTTATTGGTTATTTGGTGACATCGCAAAGCAATGATACTTATTTTAAATATTCCGCCTACAACCATGCCTTAGGATATTGCCTCACCGATCTTTTTCATAAGGATGAAGAAAAGTATAATGAGATTGTGGGCACCATCAACATGGGGGTAAAGGAAAATTTCAATGAATTACGAGATTTTTGGGAAAAATATGAGAATCCGATGGAGCCCGTATTCAAATCCGTATTCAACACTTTTCTAAAGGCGAACAACCAAAAAGAAGGCATCAAAAGTTATAATGCCGTTGTAGGTCTCATCATCAACTACAGAAAACAGCAGATGGCCATCCAATAAGACTTGTAGAGTCCTTTGAGTTACGTTATATTTAAACCGACTAATTCAATTCAAACCTTATGAAACTTAAACTTTTAGCGTTGCTATTCTTTGTAGGCAGCGTTTCTTTGTTTGCACAGGATTACTTTCCAATCAATGATGGTGTAAAGGCAAAGAAAAACAACAATTACACGGCATTTACCAATGCCAAGATCTACGTAACCCCGACCCAAGTTATCAACAAGGGTACTTTGCTGATCCGGAATGGCAAAGTAGTACAAGTTGGTAAATCCGTAAACATTCCAAAAAATGCAGTGGTCGAGGATATGAGCGGTAAATCCATTTATCCTTCATTTATCGACGTGCTTTCCGGTTTTGGGGTAAAACTTCCCAAAGAAGCCAGTGGTGGTGGAAGGTCCGCACAATACGGTCCGTCCAGGGAAGGGTTTTATTGGAACGACCACATTATGCCGGAAAACGATGCCATTGGCAGTTTTGAGTATGATAAAAAACAGGCCGAGGAACTCAGAAATGCCGGTTTTGGAACCATCAATGCCCATATTGAGGATGGTATTGCCCGAGGAACAGGTGTTTTGGTCGCGTTGAACGACGAAGCATCCGAAGCACAGCGTATCCTTTCCGATAAATCCGCCCAATACTTCTCTTTTGAGAAAAGCCAAGCATCCAGACAATCATACCCAGGTTCCTTGATGGGCGCCATGGCCCTGATGAGACAGGTATATTACGATATGGATTGGTACAGCAAAGGCAATGTGGACACCAAAGATCGTTCTTTGGAAGCACTTATTGCCAATAAAGGATTGACCCAAATATATGTTGCCGGTGATAATGGCAACGTATTGAGAGCTGATAAAATTGGTGACCTTTTTGGAATACAGTACACCATTTTAGGCGGTGGAGATGAGTATGAGCGTATAGATGAAATCAAAGCTACCAATGCCAAATTGATTCTACCCGTTAATTTCCCAGATGCCTTTGACGTCTCAAATCCTTATCAAGCAAAATACATTGCGTTAAAAGACATGAGACATTGGAACTTGGCACCATCCAACCCTAAGGTGTTGGCGGACAACGGTGTCGAGTTTTCCATCACCCTGCATGGCCTAAAATCGCCAAAAGATTTAAAGGGAAAAATAATGAAGGCCATAACTTACGGTCTTTCCGAAACAAAGGCACTTGAGGCCTTAACCACCGTTCCCGCAGCCATTCTAGGGAAGTCAAGTGAAATAGGGTCTTTGCAACCAGGTAGCCAGGCCAACTTTTTGATTACCTCCGGTAATATTTTTGACAAAGGAACCACCCTTTATGAGAACTGGGTGCAAGGAACCAAGAATATTGTCGAGAGCATGGACGTAATCGATATTAGAGGTGATTATGACCTTGCAGTTAACGGAACCACATATAAAGTTTCCTTAACCGGCGATGCTGATAAACCAAAAGCTGAAATCAAAAAAGGAGAAGATAAAGTTGATTCCAAAATCGACTATTCTGCCGACTGGCTCAATATATCCTTTAGTGACGACAATATCGGTTCATACCGATGGGTAGCACAAGTTATGCCTGCCACCAACAGCATAAAAGGTACCATAGTCCTTCCCAATGGCGATGAAACTACGGCTACAATGACCAAGACATCTCCTTTCGAAGAAAAAGCCGAAGAAGACGAAACCACAGAAAAGCCACAGCTTATGGCCATAACCTATCCAAACGTTGGATATGGTTATAAAGAAAAGCCTCAGCAGGAAAGTATTTTGTTCAAAAATGCTACGGTTTGGACCGGTGAGAGCATTTTGGAAAATACCGACGTGTTGATCAAAAACGGTAAAATCTCCAAAGTTGGAAAAGACCTGAGAGCTGGTGGAGCCACAGTTGTGGACGCGACCGGAAAACACTTAACGGCTGGAATTATTGACGAGCACACCCATATTGCAGCATTGGCCATTAACGAAGGAGGACACAATTCCTCTGCCGAAGTGCGTATGGAAGATGTGATCGACCCGAAAGACGTTGCCATTTACCGTGATTTGGCAGGAGGCGTTACCACTGCTCAGTTGTTGCACGGTTCAGCCAACCCTATTGGTGGGCAATCCGCTATTATACGAATGAAATGGGGAGAAAGTGCCGAGGATATGGTATTCGATAATTCACCTAAGTTTATCAAGTTTGCTTTGGGAGAGAATGTAAAGCAGTCCAACTGGGGCAGTTATTCCAGATTCCCGCAAACAAGGATGGGTGTTGAACAGGTGTATACCGACTACTTCCAGCGCGCCAAGGAATATGACGAAAAGAAAAAGAGCGGAGAACCTTACCGACATGATGAGGAAATGGAAACCTTGGCCGAAATATTGAACGGAGAGCGTTTCATTTCTTGTCACTCCTACGTACAGAGCGAAATCAATATGATGATGAAAGTAGCCGAGAAATTTGATTTCCGTGTAAACACCTTTACCCACATTTTGGAAGGTTACAAAGTAGCCGATAAAATGGCCGAACACGGTGTTGGTGGCGGTACATTTAGTGACTGGTGGGCCTACAAGTACGAGGTAAACGATGCCATACCTTACAATGCCGCGATCATGACAAGCCAAGGCGTTACGGTTGCCATCAATAGTGATGACGCCGAAATGTCCAGAAGATTGAACCAAGAAGCTGGTAAAACTGTCAAGTACGGAGGTATGTCTGAATTGGAAGCCTGGAAAATGGTAACCCTGAACCCTGCCAAATTGCTTCACTTGGACGACCGTGTTGGAAGTATCGAGGAAGGCAAGGATGCTGATGTGGTCCTATGGACCGACCATCCATTATCCGTTTATGCAAAAGCTGAAAAAACCTTGATCGAAGGAAAAGTATATTTCGATTTGGAAAAAGATAAAGCGTTAAGGGAATCCATCAAAAAGGAACGTAACCAGTTGATTGGAATGATGCTGAACGAGAACAAAAAAGGAGGAAAGTCCAGAACTCCTGTGCAGAGCAAGAAAGAAGAGTTTAACTGTGACACCCTTTAAAAAGTAGACCATGAAAAAAATATTTTTAATCATAGCAATTGTTTTGGGGGTTTCATTGAACGCTCAACAGACCCCTGCCCCACCTCAAACCGAACAAATAGCCATAATTGGCGCTACGGCACACATTGGCAACGGAGAGGTGATAGAGAATTGTACCATTGTTTTTAAAGATGGGAAAATTACCGCCATTGGTGCCGATTTAATGGTGCCGACCATTGGTACCATGATCAATGCCGAAGGCAAACATGTGTACCCCGGATTTATCGCTCCGTCCAAATCCCTTGGTTTGGTAGAGGTAGATGCCGTTAGGGCGAGTGACGACCAAGACGAAATCGGGGAAATGATTCCTCATGTACGCAGTTTAATCGCTTATAATGCAGAATCCAAAGTTGTGGAAAGCATGCGGCCAAACGGGGTACTTATCGGACAGGTAACCCCTGTTGGAGGCACCATTTCCGGAACTTCCAGCATTGTTCAGTTCGATGCTTGGAACTGGGAAGATGCAGCGGTCAAAACAGATGACGGCATCCATATGAACTGGCCCGACTTTTTTAGAAGAGGCCGTTGGTGGGCTGGTGAAGAAAGAGGTTTTATTCCAAATAAAGAGTACGGCAAGGAAATGGCCGACATTGAAATGTTCTTCCAAAATTCCATTGCCTACGGAAAAGCCAGTGAGGATGAAAAGAACTTGCCATTTGCCGCTATGCAGGGCTTGTTCGATGGTTCCCAGCGCCTATACATCCATGCAGACGGCGAAAAAGAAATGACCGATGCCATTACAATGGCCAAGGAAATGGGGGTTAAAAACGTAGTAATCGTTGGTGGATATAGGGCCAACAAAATTGTAGATCTTCTAAAGGAACATAATATCCCTGTTTTGGTCGAGCGTACACACGCATTGCCAAGTTTTGAGGACGATGATTACGATATCACCTATAAATTGCCAAAATTATTGGTCGATGCCGGCCTTTTGGTTGGATTGCAAAATGAGGAAGCAGCCAATTTCCAGGTAAGGAACCTTGCTTTTTATGCAGGACAGACCGTAGCTCAGGGATTGGACAAAGAAACCGCACTCCAATTGATAACCGGAAATACGGCCAAAATTCTTGGGATTGATGACATGTACGGAACCTTGGAAGAAGGTAAAAGTGCCACATTGTTTATTTCCGAAGGCGACGCTTTGGATATGAGGACCAATCAACTATCAAAAGCATATATTGATGGTAGGGACGTTTCGTTGGAAACGCATCAGACCGAACTTTGGAAACGGTATATGGGCAAATACGAAAGAGAAAAAGAAGGACAATAGATTCCTCTAAAATAATAAACGGCGCTCCAATGAGCGCCGTTTTTGTTTTCGTGAATTAATTCATTTTAATGGGAACGTACTCCCCATTTTCCGGTTTTTCATAAAAACTGTCCGATTTGCCATCCGCATTCAGTAGTACTTCTTCGAAATTGACCGTGCTTGCCGGTTCCATTATCGTTCTCCCCTCATACTTATGCCATGTGATGGATTTTGGCATTACCAGCCCATTCACCTCTTGCCAATTATCATAGTGAATCCATTTAACATTGTCAGAACTTTCCCCAGAGCGATAGGTCACGGTATAGCCCAACCAAGCCATCTGGTGGGTATCGGCATCAAAGTGAATGTAATACTCATCTTTAGATGAAGCCCCTACACCTGATTCATAGGCTATTTGCAGACCGGGGTATTTTTTACCTTCATATTCCAAATCTTCGGTAGCAGTATACATGATGCCATCATCGGCCAACACAAAGGGCATGGCATAGAAATAAAACATCAAATTATGATAAAAGCCAGCGTCGCCTTCGTAATTGCCCGCTTCATTTAACAACCATGCTTGTTCGCCGTCAAAACCCATCGAAAATTGCTCGGTGTCAATTCTATCCTTCCGTGAACGCAAATCAACAGTATGGGTTTCGGACAGTTCGGGTTTGGGTAGCACAAAGGACAATGTTCGTTGCGCTTTCCATTGTTGCAAGCCTCCATGGGCATCAAAAACCTTAGTTAAGGCATCAGGATAAACAGCTTCGTCCATCAGCATTTCCTGCTGAATTGGTGTTTCATTTTTTTCTGTTTTAGGATTTTGTTTACAGGCGGTAAGGCCAATAAAAAGTAATAGGATGGTTAATTTGTTCATGGTGTCTATTTTACCTGTTGGTCGAAAAGCCCTTTTTTTAATTACAGGAATAGCTATTTTTACTGTGAATATGGAAGCTAAACTAATCAGCAGTGCCCAAAATCCTTTGGTAAAAAACATCATTTTACTAAAAGATAAATCTCGTGAACGCAAAAAGACAGGACTTTTTGTGGTAGAGGGACAACGAGAGATTGAATTGGCCCTAAAAGGGGGCTATGTGCTGCAAACGATACTTTTTTGCCCAGAGTTGATGGGCCCAACTTCCATTGATGCTTTCACCAAAACTACAAAACCGGAAGTTGTTCAGGTTTCCGAAAGCGTCTACCATAGAATTGCACATCGTGGCACCACAGAGGGACTTATGGGCTTGATGCAATCCAAGAACCATGCTTTGGAAAACATCGCCTTCTCCAACAAAACACCCTTGGTGTTGGTTGCCGAAGCCCCTGAAAAACCTGGCAACATTGGCGCACTATTGCGCACTGCCGATGCCGCAGCCGTGGATGCCGTTTTAATAGCAAATCCCAAATCAGACCTATATAGTCCCAACATTATCCGTTCCAGCGTAGGTTGCCTTTTTACCAACCAGATCGGCGTAGGGACAACGGACGAAATCATTGATTTTTTACAAACCAACCAAATCAAAATCTACTGTGCCGCCCTTACCGCTTCCAAAAATTATGTGGAGTGCGATTTTAAAGCCGCTTCTGCCCTTGTAATGGGGACAGAAGCCACTGGATTGACAGAAAAATGGCTTCAAAATTCCGACCAAAACATAATTATACCGATGCAAGGAGAAATAGACTCCATGAATGTTTCGGTATCCGCCGCAATACTTATATTTGAGGCGAAGCGCCAGCGCGGTTTTTAAGCTATGGAAAAAAATATCCTTTTTTATGTCATTCTGGCCATTCTTGTGGTCCAATACTTGGTTCATCAGTATTTGGAGTACCTGAACGCCAAGCGTTTCAAATCGACTTTACCACCAGAACTTGCCGATGTTTTTGATGAACAGGAATATCAAAAATCACAGCAGTACAAGAAAATCAATTATAAATTTGGGGTCATTTCGGATGGCTTTTCACTAGTCTTGACCATTTGTTTTCTTGCTTTTGGAGGTTTTGAGTGGGTGGACCAACTTACACGCTCCATCACGCAGGACAGCATTCCCATGGCATTGATTTTTTTCGGGATCATAATGTTGGGAAGCGCCATTTTGGGACTCCCCTTTTCCTATTACCGAACTTTTGTGATTGAAGAAGAATATGGTTTCAACAAAACCACAAAATCCACCTTTTTCTCCGATAAAATTAAGGGCAGCATGCTGACTGTCGTTCTAGGAGGAGGCATTTTGACATTGTTTATGTTGTTCCACCAATCTACAGGTGCCAATTTTTGGATTTATGCATGGATTGCCGTTGGAATCTTCATTTTGTTCATCAACTTATTTTATAGCCGCTTGATCGTGCCCATGTTCAACAAGCAAACTCCGCTCGAAGATGGAACTTTAAAAAGTTCGATTGAAAACTATGCGCAAAAGGTGGGGTTCGAGCTTCAAAATATATTTGTGATCGATGGTTCTAAAAGGTCCACCAAGGCAAATGCCTATTTTTCAGGTTTCGGAAAAGAGAAAAGGATCACTTTGTTCGATACGTTGATCAATGACCTTAGCGAAGATGAAATTGTGGCCGTATTGGCCCACGAAGTAGGTCATTACAAGCGGAACCATATTATTGTGAACCTTGTGGTTTCATTATTGACCACCGGTTTGACGTTGTTCGTTCTTTCATTGTTCATCAATCACCCGGAAATATCCTTGGCCATTGGGGTCTCCACTCCAAGCTTCCATGCCGCTTTGGTAGGGTTTGCATTATTGTACAGTCCAATATCCGAAGCCACTGGATTGATTATGAACTATTTATCCAGAAAATTTGAGTTTCAGGCGGATGACTTTGCGAAAAATACTTTTGCGGCAACCCCTTTGGTCTCTTCCTTAAAAAAGTTGTCCAAAAAGAGTTTGAGCAATTTAACACCTCACCCAGCTTACGTATTCGTACATTATTCACACCCCCCTTTAGTGGAACGTATCCGAAACCTAAAGGCATAGTTTTTGTTGTTTAGATAATAAGATTATAGTAAATTTAATATACTATGACAGAGGCTGCTATTGAAAAAGAGAACAAGGAGATTGCGAAGCAGTACAAGGAATTACTTCGCATAAGCTACCAAACATTGACGGACGAGGACAAGAAATTGATTCGTTCCGCCTTTGATGTGGCCGTAGATGCCCACAAGGACCAACGAAGAAAATCAGGGGAAGCCTATATCTTCCACCCGATTGCCGTTGCTAAGATCGTAGCTTCGGAAATTGGTCTCGATGCCGTTTCCATTGCCTCTGCATTATTGCATGATGTAGTCGAGGACACTGTTTACACATTGGCCGATATTGAGCGGATGTTCGGGGAGACGGTTGCCCGAATCGTGGACGGATTGACCAAAATTGCACACCTTAAAAAAGATAAAGATATAAGTCAGCAAGCGGAAAACTTCCGTAAAATGTTGCTGACCCTTCATGATGACGTCCGCGTAATCATCATCAAGATTGCCGACCGTTATCACAATATGCTCACCATGGATTCCATGCCGGAGCACAAACAAGTGAAGATTGCTTCGGAAACGCTCTATATCTATGCACCGTTGGCACACCGGATAGGTCTTTACAACATCAAGACACATTTAGAGGATCTTTCACTAAAATATACAGAGCCCGAGGTCTACAACGACATTTACGCCAAAATCGAGGATACGGAAGAGGAGAGCCTGGCCTATATCGAGGATTTCTCCAATGTGATAAGAACCTCTTTGGATAAAGAGGGACTCAACTATTTCATAAAGGGCAGAATGAAGTCCATCTTTTCCATCCGTAGAAAAATGAAGGCGCAAAATGTCTCCTTTGATGAAGTATATGACAAGTTTGCCATCCGTATCATCTATAAATCCGACAAGAAAAACGAAAAGTTCCTTGCCTGGAAGATTTACTCCATAGTAACGGACCACTTTACCCCGAACCCAATCCGTTTGCGCGACTGGATAACCTCGCCAAAATCCACGGGTTACGAAGCGCTTCACATTACCGTTATGGGGCCCAAGGGCAAATGGGTAGAGGTACAGATTCGGAGTGAGCGGATGCACGAGATTGCAGAGAAAGGATATGCCGCCCACTTTAAATACAAGCATGGCGCGCAAAAGGAACAAGGTATCGAAGAGTGGCTCAACAAGCTTCAAGAAGCGCTTGAAAGCGCGAACGGCAATGCAGTTGATTTTGTAGAAGAGTTCAAGCTCAACCTCTACGCCAAGGAAATATTTGTTTTCACACCCAAGGGAGATTTAAAATCCATGCCGAAAGGTGCAACTGCGTTGGATTTTGCCTTCAACATCCATACTGAAATCGGGATGAAGACCCGAGGGGCCAAGGTCAATGGAAAACTAGTGCCGCTTGGAACAAAGCTAAGAAGTGGCGATCAAGTGGAGATTATTACCTCCGAAAGTGCCAAACCCACCCAGACCTGGTTGGACTACGCCGAGACGGCACGGGCACGTTCCAAGATAAAATCATCGCTAAGCGAGGAGAAAAAAGAAGTCGCCGAAGAAGGAAAAGAAATTTTGCGCCGCAAACTCAAGGCCCAGAAAATCAACCTGAACGAAGACACGGTGAACAAATTGGTGACCTTCTTCAAACTAAAAACAAGTTTAGACCTTTTCTACAGGGTCGGTATCGGAGTTATCGATAACGACAAGTTGAAGGATTTCTCCTCTTCATATCATAATGCATTCATCAATTTCTTCAAGAACAGAATCCGTAAAAATCCTGCTCCAAAAGATGTTGACCGAAATGAGATTACCACCAAATACGATTTGCTTGTTTTTGGAAAGGAAGAAGAAAGACTCAATTATAAATTATCCCAATGTTGCAATCCCATTCCCGGGGATGAGGTATTCGGCTTTGTAAGTGTAAACGATGGAATCAAGGTCCATAAAAAGAACTGCCCCAACGCCATTTCGTTACAGTCCAACTACGCCTACCGTATCATTAGTGCCAAATGGATAGATTCTTCCCAAGAAGAATTCTCCGTCGACATCCAAATTACCGGAATCGACAACATGGGGCTGGTCAAGGATATCACTAAGATCATTTCGGAAAATATGCACGTAAACATGCGCAATCTGAACTTTAGTGCAGATGGTGGAACCTTTAAAGGGAAAATTACGCTAGTGGTAAAAAACAATAATATCCTGCAAAGGCTTATGAACAATTTAAAGCAGGTGGAAGGTATAGATAAAGTGACCAGAATTTAATTTTTAACTGTACCTTTGTGCATTAGCATAGGTAGAAAGCCATGGGAAATAATAAAAATCAGGAAATTGTAAAAAACGTGTTCACTGCCTTTCTTGAAGAAAAGGGACACCGCAAAACCCCTGAACGATACGCCATTTTACAGGAAATTTATGAAAGTGACGACCATTTTGATGTAGAATCCCTTTACATTAAAATGAAAACCAAGAATTACAGGGTGAGTCGTGCAACGCTTTACAATACCATCGAACTTTTATTGGAATGTAAGCTGGTACGAAAGCACCAATTCGGAAAAAATCAGGCTCAATACGAGAAATCCTATTTTGACCGTCAGCATGATCACGTAATACTTACCGACACTGGTGAGGTGGTAGAATTTTGTGACCCGCGCATTCAATCCATCAAAAAAACTATCGAGGAGGTATTTGATATAAAAATCAACAACCACTCTTTATACTTCTACGGAACCCGTAACAAAGAAAAAAACCTAACTGAATAACCCACATATTACATGGTAGATTTATTGCTTGGACTCCAATGGGGAGACGAAGGAAAAGGAAAAATTGTTGATGTACTGACCAAGGAATACGATATTATCGCCAGATTTCAAGGAGGTCCGAATGCAGGGCACACCTTGGAGTTTGATGGTATAAAACACGTTTTGCATACCATTCCATCCGGAATATTTCACAAAAATGCCATCAATGTGGTAGGCAACGGAGTCGTAATCGACCCCGTAATATTTAAAAAGGAGCTCGATAACTTGGAGAAATTCCATATAGACATCGAAACCAAGCTCTTTATCTCAAGAAAAGCACATTTAATTTTGCCCACCCACCGTTTGTTGGATGCCGCTTCCGAGGCTTCCAAAGGGAAGGCTAAAATTGGTTCCACCTTAAAAGGTATTGGACCGACATATATGGACAAAACTGGCCGAAACGGCATGCGCGTCGGCGATTTGGAGTTCGATGATTGGAAAACTAAATACAGAGCTTTGGCCGACAAGCACGAAGCGATGATAGATTTTTACAGTGTGGAAATCCAGTACAACCTCGACGAATTGGAAGCCGAGTTCTGCGAAGGTGTGGAAAGATTGAAAAAATTGACCTTCATCGATAGTGAGGAGTATATCTTCAAAGCACAGGCCGAAGGTAAAAAAATATTGGCCGAGGGAGCCCAAGGCTCTTTGCTGGACATTGATTTTGGAACCTACCCATTTGTAACCTCTTCGAATACTACAGCTGCTGGCGCCTGTACCGGCCTTGGAGTTGCTCCCAACAATATCAAAAATGTTTTGGGAATTTTCAAGGCATACACCACCAGAGTGGGAAGCGGCCCCTTCCCTACTGAACTTTTTGATGAAGACGGTGCCACCATGGCCAAAGTCGGAAACGAATTCGGTGCAACAACAGGAAGGCCCCGACGTTGTGGTTGGTTAGATTTGGTCGCCTTAAAATATGCCGTTCAAATCAACGGTGTAACAGAATTGATGATGATGAAAGCCGATGTTCTCAGTGGTTTTGACACTATCAAGGTATGTACCGCTTATAAATACAAAGGAGAGGAAATCAAACACCTTCCATATAGCATAGAAGAGGAATACGTTACCCCGATCTATCAAGAAATGAAGGGATGGTCGCAAGATTTGACCAAACTTTCCAAAGCGAAGGATTTACCGGCTACTTTGAATGATTACATCGCCTTTTTGGAAGAACAACTGAACGTTCCCATTAAGATTGTATCGGTAGGTCCGGACAGACTTCAGACCATTCATCGATAGACCTATTTTATAAGAATAGGGTTAACCTTATGTGACCAATGTCACTTTAAGGAATGTTAGTTTGTTTTACCTTTAAATTAATCTAAAAAATAAAACAAAATGACTAAAAACCTTAATCAAATAGGACTAGATAAAACAGCATCCAGCGATTTGGCAGATAAGCTAAATGAGTTATTGGCCAATTATCAGATTTTCTACATGAATGCCCGTGGATTTCATTGGAACATCAAAGGTGAAAAGTTTTTTGAACTTCACCTTAAGTTCGAAGAACTCTACAACGATTCATTGATCAAAATTGATGAAATTGCAGAACGAATCTTAACCTTGGGCTTTACTCCCCTGCACACCTTTGGGGATTACTTGGAGCTCTCAAAAATAAAGGTCGCCAAAAATATATCAAGCGGTACAGAGGCCATTCAGAAAATATTAAAAGGATATGAAGTGCTGTTGCCGTTAGAAAGAGAACTTTTGGAAATGTCAGGGGACTCCAATGACGAAGGCACCAACGCCCTTATGAGCGATTACATCCGTGAACAGGAAAAACTAATTTGGATGTACTCGGCATATTTAAACCAATAACTCATATGACCAAGGACATTCTCAATGACCTAATCGCACAAAATCGGAAAACGTGCGATTTCACCTTTAACGCAATCACACAGGAAAATAGTGCTCTAAGGTTGAACGATGACACCGCATCCGTTGGATTTATTCATCGCCATATTGGTGAGATCATGCACCTGCTCGCTCAATTTTTTGGGGTTCCCACCGATGTTGAAAACACAACCATGGGCCAGAAAGACGAGGGAAAAGTCTACAATAAAGAAGAAAGTCAAAAACTTATTGATGATGGCTACCAAGTATTGTACGAACTCGTCAAAAACCTTTCCGAAAATCAATGGATGGAAACCTTGGACACTCCTTTTTTCGGACCCATATCCAGAGTCAGGTTGTTGGGACATATTTTATATCACACAACATATCATTGCGGACAAATCACCCTAACGCTTAAACGAGGAAAATAAAAATCACGTAGTTAACCGTTTGGTAGCGAAATCCCAAAGCTTTCTAAACGATGTATGCCACTTCCGTTAAAAACCCTACTTTTGGGCAAAATTTCATGGACTTGAAAAGCATTTCATTTCTCATTCTATCACTTTTCGCTTTTAGCGTTTTTGCCCAGGACCAACAACCCCAACAAGGTGGTCGACAGATCAACATTGTATATGGTGCCAATTTCACTAAGGATGAAGCTCAGTTCCCGGGTGCATCCATTTTCAGCAAGGACGATGAGCGACAGGTACAGTTCGAACACCAAGGTGCGGACCTTTGGTGCGATATTGCCATTTTTTATGCAGAAGAGAACCGCTTAAAGGCCATAGGCAACATTCGCATGCAACAAGGTGATTCCATCGAAATGAACAGTGGTAAAATGGATTATGATGGAAACACCAAGTTGGCAAAGGCATGGGAAAGCGTAGACTTGACCAATGGACAGATGCGATTGACCACCGACACCCTTTATTTTGATAGAGAAAAACAGGAGGCCTATTACCGTTCTGGTGGCAAGGTGGTAGACTCAGCCAATGTACTTACCAGTAAAGTGGGCACTTATTTTATGACGCCAAAAAAGTACCAGTTTCAGCGTGATGTACATATCGACAATCCCGATTATATCATCGATTCGGAGCAGCTGGATTATTATACCACTTCAAAAAACGCGTATATGTACGGGCCATCCACCATTACTGGAGAGGAATACAAAATCTATTGCGAACGGGGTTTTTATGATACCACAATTGAACAAGGATATGGCATAAAGAACACCCGAATAGATTACGACAATAAAATAATCGAGGGAGACAGTCTATATTTTGACAAAGCTTCTGAGTTTGCTTCGGCAACGAACAATATTAAAATTACGGACACCATCAACAATGGGGTAATCCGGGCACATTATGCCGAAGTGCATAAGGCCAAGGATTCCGTTTTTGCAACCAAAAGAGCGGTTTCCATCAGTTTAGTGGAAAAAGACTCCCTTTACATGCATGGAGACACCTTAATGGTTACCGGTAAAGAAGAAGAACGGGTTTTAAGGGCGTTTAGAAATGCCAAATTTTACAAAACTGATTTGAGCGGCAAGTGCGATTCCATCCATTTTGAGGAAAGAACAGGAATCACCCAACTGATCACCAACCCCATTTTATGGAATGTGGACAACCAGATTACCGGCGACAGTATCCATTTGATTTCCGATATGGAGACCGATAAACTGGATTCCCTCAAAGTGATAGAGAATGCCTTCATTATTTCTTTGGATACCATCAGTAAAACTGGTTACAATCAAGCAAAGGGAAAAAACCTCTTCGGCAAGTTCATAGAAAATGAATTGAAAATCATTGACCTGGTACAGAACACCGAGGTGATTTACTATGTATACAATGATGACGAAGAGCTCATAGGAATAGACAAGACCATTTGCAGCAAAATACGTTTACTTATGGCCAACAACGATATTGAGGACATCACCTTCTTTGTCAATCCAGATGGAGATATTTTTCCCGAGACCGATTTGCCCGTAGAGAGTAGAAAACTAAAAGGATTTGTTTGGCGGGGCGATGAACGGATAAGGTCGAAAGAAGAAATATTTGATGAGGACGACAACAATATCGAACTGGTGAAAATTAGGGGTATAGACAACCCAATTGATATTGATGCCGAGGAAAACGAGCGACAAAACAACCAGAACGATCCCATCAACGCCCCCAATAACAAAGCGGTACAACCCAAAAAGACCGTTGTTCAAAAGAAAGCGCAGACACCATAATGTCCAAAACAGATTTTTTCACATACCAAGCCCAAACTTCCCCACATCCATTGGCCTTGGAGGTTTCTCATGCCAAGGGGAGCTACATCTATGACCAAGATGGAAACGCCCATTTGGATTTTGTGGCAGGCGTATCGGCTTGCAGTTTAGGACATGGCCATCCCAAAGTAGTGGAGGCCATCAAAACACAGGTGGACCAGTATATGCACGTTATGGTCTATGGTGAGTATGTTCAACGGCCTGCGGTGGAATTCTCAAAACTATTGGCCTCACATCTTCCCGATAATTTAAACACCACCTATTTGGTGAATTCGGGCACGGAAGCCATGGAAGGAGCGATTAAATTGGCACGAAGGCATACGGGACGTTCACAGGTGATCGCCGCAAAAAACGCCTATCATGGCAACACCATGGGCAGCTTGAGCCTTATGGGACTGGAGGAGCGTAAAAGCACTTTCCGTCCGTTGATTCCAGATATCCGTTCGATTCAGTTTAATGCTGAGGAAGAAATTGAAAACATTACCGAAAAAACAGCCGCTGTGGTCTTGGAAACCATTCAGGGCGGAGCCGGTTTTATTTTACCGGAAAACGGTTATCTGGAAAAAGTACGAAAACGCTGCAACGAAGTAGGCGCATTATTGATTCTCGATGAAATACAACCGGGCTTTGGTCGTACGGGTAAATTGTTCGCCTTTGAATATTTTAATTGTCCACCAGATATCTTGGTCATTGGAAAAGGCATGGCATCGGGACTTCCCGTTGGAGCTTTTGTTGCCTCGCATGAGTTGATGGCCGATTTAAAAGAAAACCCAAAATTTGGGCACATCACGACTTTTGGCGGCAATCCCGTAATTGCAGCCGCAAGCTTGGCGACTCTAAAAGAAATCACCGAAACAAACCTGATCCCACAAACCCTGGAAAAAGAAAAACTGTTCCGAAAACTATTACAACATCCGTTAATAAAAGAAATACGCGGTAAAGGTTTAATGCTCGCTCCGATAATGGAGAACAAGGAAATAACTGACTTTTTGATCCTTGAAGCCGCAAAAAAAGGACTCATACTTTTTTGGCTTTTATTTGAGCCAAAAGCTGTGAGAATCTCTCCTCCCCTAACCATTTCCATGAAAGAAATTGAGGAAGGTTGCGACCAAATTCTTACCATTTTAAACAGTTACAAAACCAATACTGTTAACTAATTTGTTGATAACATACCCCAAAATTGGACTTAAGAGTAGCTCAAAGGGTTAATTTTAAGTCCATAGTTCAACCAAAAACGTTCCTATGGCGTTAGAATCTAACGAATATCCTGACAAATCCATTAGCAAATTTGAGTCCATGCTCAAGACGGATGACGTCTATTTCTTTGATGCGGAGGACTTTGAGGAAATCATTCACCACTACTTGAACAATGGTAAAATCTCCTTGGGAAAAAAAGCCATCCAGATTGGCTTGGAACAACATCCAAATTCCATGGAACTTAAGCTTTTACAAGTAGAGGTATTGGCTTTCGAAGACAAATTTGAAGCAGCGGAAACCCTTCTGGACGAGATTCAGAACATCAATGCTGCAAACGAGGAAGTATTTATTCAGCGGGCCAATATCCGTTCCAAACAGGACAAGCACCAAGAGGCCGTAAACCTATTACTGGAAGCTTTGGATATCACTGATCACTCCTTCGACATCCATTCCCTTTTAGGTATGGAATATCTGTTCATGGACAACTATGAGCAAGCCAAACTAAGCTTTATGCGCTGTGTTGAGATAGATGACGAAGACTATTCATCCCTTTACAACGTAGTGTATTGCTTTGAATTTTTGGAAGATTTTGATGGCAGTATCTATTATCTGAACGATTATTTGGACAGAAACCCCTATTGCGAGGTCGCTTGGCACCAATTGGGCAAAATGTACCTCGCCAAAAAACTATATATCGAAGCGTTGACTGCTTTTGATTTTGCGGTGATTTCCGATGATTCCTTTATTGGAGCCTATTTTGAAAAGGGCAAAGTGTTGGAAAAGTTGGGCAGGTACAATGAGGCCATTGAAAATTATGAGTCCACCATATCCATCGAAGACCCAACATCCTACGCGTTTCTTAGACTGGGCAAGTGCCATGAAAAATTGGGAAACTTTGATCTCGCCAAATATTATTATTATCATACCGTTCACGAAGACCCATTATTGGACAAAGGATGGTTGGCCATCACCGATTTTCATTTTGGGCAAAAGAACTACGAGAAAGCACTGTATTACATCAACAAGGCGATAAATATTGATGGTGAAAACCCAAAGTATTGGAAAAAATCCGGTAAGATCTATGCAGCCCTCAAAAACTGGGACGAAGCCGATTTTGCCTATAAACAAGCTGTGGATTTAGGTAACTACGAACTATCTACATGGAAAAACTGGGCCGAGGTGCTCAACAAAATCGGGGATTACAATTCCGCCATCCAAGTACTGATTCAAGGATTGGAGTTTTACCCCGACAATTGTGAACTCACCTATAAATTAGCAGGCATCCATTTAAAAAATGACGACTTGGCGGAATCAAAACAGATTTTATCCAAGGCTATGAAATTGGATATTGGTAAATTGCGACAGTTTGAAAAAGAATTCCCGGAATTCACTGAAGTCGATTGGGTGAAAGCGCTAGTTTCAAAAATCAGGAAAACAGCCAAGTAGCCAGTACATTTTATCCAAATTCATGCAAGCACGCCGTATACTGGACTACGTTTTTATTACCCTTAAAGGAATGGCCATGGGCGCTGCCGATGTGGTTCCAGGGGTCTCCGGAGGCACCATCGCCTTCATTTCGGGTATTTATGAGGAGCTCATTACCTCTATCAACAACATCAACCTTTCCCTTGTTCCGATTTTAAGAAAAGAAGGAATAAAGGCTGTTTGGAACAAGGTAAATGGCAACTTTTTGCTGGCACTCTTTATCGGTATCTTCATCAGTGTACTTTCCCTTGCAAAGTTTCTGAGCTGGCTTTTGGAGAACGAACCTATCCTACTCTGGTCCTTTTTCTTCGGATTGGTCGTAGCATCCATATTTTTGGTCGGCAAGGAAATCACAAAGTGGACCGCAGGCTCCATAGTCGTTTTGATTTTGGGTGCCGCTCTCGCGTTTTTCATTACGGAGTTGCCCGCAAGCGACAATACCGACAACCTACCGTATCTATTCCTATCAGGTGCTTTGGCCATTTGCGCCATGATTCTTCCCGGTATTTCCGGAGCTTTTATCTTGGTGCTGTTAGGTTCCTACAAAACCATTTTAGACGCTGTACACGAAAGGGACATCAAAATTATCTTGACCGTTGGTCTTGGAGCCATTTTTGGGCTATTGAGCTTTGCCCGACTCCTAAAATGGATGTTCATCCACTATAAAAACATCACATTGGCCTTATTGACAGGGTTCATTCTGGGCTCTTTGAACAAAATCTGGCCGTGGAAAAAAGTTCTGGAGACCAAAACTTTTGGTGAAAAAATAGTTGTTGTGGATGATATGAACGTGCTCCCCGGCGCTTTTGAGGGAGATAGTAAATTAATGCTGGCCATTGTATTAGCCATCCTAGGTTTTTCACTTATTTTTATCCTGGAAAGATTAGCTTCCAAAAAATAAGGAAAACCTATTTTTGGCACATGCAGCAACCTAGAACATTTCTGGACAACTTCTTCTTGGTCATTAAAGGCCTCTGCATGGGAGCTGCCAATAAAGTTCCAGGTGTTTCAGGAGGCATCGTAGCATTTGTTGCCGGTTTTTATGAGGAGTTCATCTATTCGCTTCAAAAACTGAACTCAAAGGCACTTAAGCTCTTCTTCAACGGTAGATTCAGGAGTTTTTTCCGATACATCAATGCCAAGTTTCTAGGATTATTGATATTTGGAATGCTGGTCAGCTACTTTAGCGTCTCTAGAATTCTGGACTACTTTTTGAAGCACAACGAGCTACTTGTGTGGGCCACTTTTTTTGGAATGGTCATTGGGTCCATCTACCATATTGGAAAAGACTTTTCCCCTTGGGACAAGCGCACCATACCTGCCGGGCTTATTGGCCTTATTATTGGAATTTCCATCAGTTTTTTAAATCCTGCAAAGGAAAATGACAACCTATTCTTCATCTTTTTCTGTGGAATAATAAGCGTATCCGGAATGACGCTGCCAGGGCTCTCCGGTTCTTTTATTTTGATATTGATGGGCAACTACGTTTTGCTTTTAGTCGATTCCGTCAATGCCCTGTACGATACGTTTTCAGAGTTATTCTCAAGTGATTTTAGTTTTCTGAACAATGCAGAACGCATGGAGACCCTAAAAATTCTGGCAGTTTTTACCTTAGGGTCAATAACCGGACTGGTCACATTTTCACATTTATTGAGCTATCTATTAAAACATTACAAATCAACCACTACCGCAGTACTGCTAGGGTTCATTACCGGTTCCTTAGGTGTTTTATGGCCTTGGAAAAAAACCATATTCAAGTTAGACCCGACCAACAATCCAATTCTGGATACCAATGGAAACAAAATAATCCTAAACTATACCCGCTATTTCCCCGATATGGCAAAGTCTGAAACATGGTGGGCGATACTTTTTATTTTACTGGGGATTCTGGTATTATTAATTTTGGATTGGTATGGCAACAACAGAAAAAAGAATGAACAGATACGGCCTTCTCGGTAAAAACATATCCTACTCCTTTTCGCAAGGTTATTTTACCCAAAAATTTAAGGATTTAGGAGTGATGGACCACAGCTACGAGAATTTTGACCTTCAAAAAATTGAAGAGGTAAAAGATGTGCTCAAACAGGAGGATATCCGAGGCCTGAACGTTACCATTCCGTATAAGCAGGAAATCATCCCTTTTTTGGATGAGCTAGATCCAAAGGCAAAACAAATAGGCGCCGTAAACACCATTCAGTTTTCAAAAAAAGGTTTAATCGGCTTTAACACGGATGCATACGGTTTTCAAAAATCATTGGAACCGTACTTAAAACCACATCACACCAAAGCATTGATATTAGGAACAGGAGGTGCCTCCAAAGCCGTTCAATATGTGCTCAACGAACTTGGAATCAAAAACACCTACGTCTCCCGTAGCAAGAAAGATGGGCAATATACCTATGATGAACTTGACCAGCAAATCATTGAAGAAAATACCTTGATCATTAATTGCACGCCACTGGGAACTTTCCCCAATATCCATGATAAACCTGAAATCCCCTATGATCACATCGGAACACAGCACTTGTTGTACGATTTGATTTATAACCCCGAAAAAACCAGCTTTCTATCCATGGGGGAATCCAAGGGCGCTTCTATTTGCAATGGTTTAAAAATGTTGGAGCAGCAAGCTGAAAAGGCTTGGAAAATCTGGAGTAACGTGTAAAATAGGCTATTGATACAGCGATTTCATAGACACGTACAACCATCATATTAACGCAAAAGAAGAATCAATACTTTTGCTATTAGACAATTAAGTTGTTAAATTGGCTATAACTTACATCAATCAATTAGGTAAACACGCAACTAATGCAGGAAAACGATCGTAAACTTCAGCACGCTGAAGGTGGCAAAGAGGAAAATACAGACAGCACAAAAACACATTTGGAAGAGACCCAAGAGGCCGAAACAAAAGTGTCCGAGCAGACTGTACCGGAAAGTGAAGTAGAAGAACAACCTAAAAAGGACACTGTTTCCGAAACCAAGGATGAGGAAGCAAGTGCCAATAGTGATGAATCCAACGAGCATTTGGACGAAATTGATGAATCCAATGCCGAGGATGCCGAAGATACCGAAAACGAAAAAAGGCATACCATTCCCATGCTGGACTATCACTCCATGTCCATGGAAAATCTGGTCGGGGAATTGCAGCGATTGGTCAAAAATGAAAAGGTCCAAGCCATTAATAAGCATGTTAGCTCTATAAAATATGAGTTCGACCAAAAGTTTCAGGAGTTTTTGGATGAAAAAAAGGAAGAGTTTATATCCAAAGGTGGTAACGAAATCGATTTCCGATATAACTCGGTAGCCAAAAGGCAGTTCAACGAGGTTTATTCCGATTTCCGGGAAAAAAGAGACCAATATTACAAGCAACTAGATCAATCCTTGAAGACCAATCTTCAAAACAGATTGGAAATCATTGAAGAGTTGAAAGGCCTCATTGATATTGAAGAAGACATTAACACTACCTATAATAACTTTAAAGATTTACAGCACCGGTGGAAAAATGCCGGTCCCATTCCACGTACCAACTACAATGATGTTTGGCGTACCTACCACCACCATATGGAAATCTTTTACGATTTTCTTCACTTGAACCGTGAGTTGCGTGATCTGGACTTTAAACATAATCTGGAAGAAAAACAAAAATTGGTGGAACGTGCGGAGGCGTTGGCCAATGAACCGGATTTGAACAAAGCGTTCCGCGAGCTCCAGACCCTTCACAAAATATGGAAAGAGGACATTGGTCCGGTTGCCAAGGAACATCGGGAAGAAATCTGGGAGAAGTTCAGCAACGCCACCAAGGCCATGCACCAACGTAGGCAGGAGCACTTCCACGAACTGGAAAAGGTCTATGAGAAGAATTACGAGAAAAAGCAGGAAATAATTGCCTCTATCTCCTCCATTTCCGACAATGTTGCGAACAACCACCGAGGTATCCAACAGCAAATAAAAGAAGTGGAAGCCCTAAGAGACTCATTTTTCAAGGCCGGAAAGGTGCCACAGAAGGTAAATGAAGAAACATGGGACCAGTTTAAGCAGAGTGTCAGAAAGTTCAATAGAACCAAAAACGCTTTCTACAAAAATCAAAAGAAGGAACAACAGGAAAACCTGGAAAAGAAAAAAGAACTGTTGGAATTGGCCAAATCTTTAAAAGATAGTGATGAGTGGGCCGAGGTAACACCTCAAATGAAGCGGATACAAAGCGACTGGAAAAAGATAGGCCATGTTCCCCGAAAATATTCAGATAAAATCTGGAAAGAGTTCAAGGACGCCTGCAACCATTATTTTAACCGTTTGCACTCCGAGAAGAACGAGGCGAATCAAGAAGAGTTTGAAAACTTTAAGAAGAAGAGCGAGTGTCTTGACCGTTTGAAGGAATTCCAACTGAGTGGCGACAAGAAAAAGGATATTGAGGACATCAAGGCGTTTTTGTCCGAATGGAAGCAGTACGGCCGTATTCCGTACAATAAAAAACACATCAATAGCAAGTTCAATAAAATTGTAGATGCCCTATTCAAGAAATTAGGAGTTGGCAAACAGCAATCCGAACTGCTTAAATATGGAAACAAGGTTCAGGAGTTGGCCAAAACAGAGGATAATTATGCTATTGGCAACGAACGTGTATTTGTTAAGCGTAAAATTGATGAAGTAAAATCGGAAATACGTCAATTGGAGAACAATCTGCAGTTCTTCTCGAACGATTCTGAAGACAATCCACTGGTAAAAGAAGTGGTGAACAATCTCAACAAACAAAAAGAAGCTCTCCAGACTTGGAAAGAAAAAATGAAAAACCTCAACATCCTGGAACACAAGCTCAATAAGGAATCCGAAGAAGAGGAAACCGACAGCAACGAAGAGGAATAGAACTCGGTAAATACCAAGATATCCAACAAAGGACCGCCAAATCAGCGGTCCTTTGTCATTTTTGATGATGTATTAGCCCTCAATATACTCCAATAGATAATTGATTAAATCTGTAGTGGTCACAATACCAACAAGTTTACCATTGTCCACAACCGGTAACGCATGAAACTCTTTTTTGGAAAGAAAGCGCGCCACATCACGGATAGACGTTTCAGAGTTTACACTGACAACATCATTGACCATTACCTGCGGAATCGTAAACATGTTGTACACTATGGTATCCACATATTCTTCATGCTCGTCCACAGCGTCGGCAAAACTTATGCGAAGTAAGTCGGTGTAACTCAACATTCCTTTAATCACCTTGCCCTCAACAACAGGTATATGTCGAATATGGTGCTTTTTAAAAAGCTGCTCAGCGGTCACCAAATCGTCATTGGCGGTAAGTGTCAACAATTTTTTGGTCATTATTTTTGAAACAGGCACACTATTTTTCATCATTCAAGTATTTATCAATTCCTTGAATGAAGTTAGTCCTATCCCCCTTGGAAAAGTATGATAATTGTCAGTAGACTATTTTGCCACGTTCACTGATCTTGTTTCTCGGATCACGGTCACCTTCACTTGTCCAGGATAAGTCATGTCCGTTTGAATTTTCTGTGAAATCTCAAAAGACAGCTCGGCGGCTTTGTCATCGTTTACCTTTTCACTTTCTACGATTACACGCAATTCCCTACCAGCCTGAATGGCATAGGCTTTCTGTACACCGTTGAAGCCAAAGGCTATATCTTCCAAATCCTTTAAACGTTGGATATAGGAGTCTAAAACTTGTCTTCTAGCCCCTGGACGCGCACCACTGATGGCATCACACACCTGAACTATGGGAGATAAGAGCGTGGTCATCTCAATTTCATCATGGTGAGCCCCTATTGCATTACAGACTTCTTCTTTTTCACCAAACTTTTGGGCCCATTGCATACCTAAGATGGCGTGCGGTGTTTCTACCTCTACCTCGGCCATGGGAACCTTTCCTATATCGTGCAACAAACCGGCTCTTTTGGCCAATTTTGGATTTAGTCCCAGTTCTGCGGCCATAACCCCGCAAAGTTTGGCAACTTCGCGAGAGTGCTGTAACAGGTTTTGTCCGTAAGAGGAGCGATACTTCATTCTACCTACTGCTTTAATCAACTCGGGGTGCAATCCATGGATTCCCAAATCGATTACGGTACGTTTACCTATCTCGGCTATCTCTTCGTTGATTTGTTTTTCGGTCTTTTTCACCACTTCTTCAATACGGGCAGGGTGAATACGGCCATCGGTCACCAATCGGTGCAATGACAATCGTGCAACCTCTCTTCTAACGGAATCAAAACAGGATAGAATAATAGCTTCAGGAGTATCGTCAACAATAATCTCGACCCCTGTAGCGGCCTCAATGGCTCGTATGTTTCGACCTTCACGACCAATGATCCGTCCTTTTACATCATCGGATTCCAAGTTGAATACGGAAACACAATTTTCCACCGCTTCTTCGGTACCTATACGCTGAATGGTATTGACCACAATTTTTCGTGCCTCCTGCTGTGCGGTAAGCTTTGCTTCTTCCAGAGTATTCTGCAAATAGGCCATGGCATCGCTTTTTGCGGTTTCTTTTAAAGATTCCAACAATTGTGCTTTGGCATCTTCCGCGGAAAGACCGGAGATTACCTCTAGTTGCTGTACTTGACTTTTATGGAGTTTTTCTACTTCAGATTGCTTCTTGTCCAGAATATCACTTTTATACTCGACCTCCTTTATCTTTTGTTGATATTGATCGTTGAGTTTTTTGTTCTTGGCCAATTCGCTGCTTACCTGTGATTCTTTATCCCTGGTTCGCTTTTCGGCCTCGGCTATTTTTTTATCCTTGTTGATAATAACCTTCTCATGCTCCGCCTTCAACTCCAAAAACTTTTCCTTGGCTTGGAAAATCTTATCCTTTTTAATGCTCTCTCCTTCTTTATTTGCCTCCTTAACAATGTAGGCAGCCTCCTTCTTTGCATTGGCAATGGTCTTAGACGCTTTGCCTTTCTCCATCATCTTGGCTATTGCGAACCCTATTGCCAAGCCCACTACAGCTGCGACAACAATTACTATGATATTATCCATGTTTGATTGTGTTTAGTTTAAAAAAAAAGCCCACATCGGAAGAAGTTTTGTACAAACTCCAAAATACAGGTTTAGGGCTACCAAGCTGATCAAGGATCCCTATACAAGTAGGGCCTGCTTTTACAGCCTAAACTCACCCTCTCTAATTATATTAGTGTTGAGTTTGTCAAAAATAAATTACCAATGTGGGCAGTAACAATATTTTATTTAAAAGAACTTATTCACCCAATTTAGAATGTACCAGTTCGTCCAAGGCCCTGAGGCGCTGCATGGCAGCCTCGGCATTTTCCGAACGGTCTATTCCGCTTTGCTCAATTTTAGATGCAAATTGCAAGGCACACATGGCCAAAACATCCTGCTTGTCCCGAACGGCATAGTTTTGCTCAAACTTTTTTGCCAGATTTTCTATGTTCTTGGCCGCTTTGCGCAACCCTTCCTCTTGCTTGGGGTCAATTGTTAAAGGATACACCCTATCAGCAATGGAAAGTTTTATTTTGAGCTTCTCGTCCATAATCTCGGTACCAGTTAATCCGCCAACTTGGCTATGCAAACATCAAGTTCGCGAATCAATGTATTTATCTTGAGCTTAGCTTCTGTTTTACTAGTATTACTACCCAGCATCGTGTTTGCCATTTTCAGGGATTCGTATTTCTCTTCCCAATCGTTGAGCGCTTTCTGCTGAAGTCCGTTTTCTTCTTTTTGGAGTTCCAATTCTTGCCTTAAATTGGCGTTGAGTTGGTGCAACAGCTCCATTTTGTGAAGCAATTTACTCACCTTGTTCTCCAAAGAATCAACAATCTCAACAAGTTCGCTCATATTTGCAAACAACAATACGTATTACACAAAGTTAACGATCCTCGTACAACCTCGCAATACTTTTAAGATTTATTCTTAAAGCTTTGCTTCAAGTAAAAAGTGGTTTCCTCCAAAACTTTTTATCAAATCAAAACATTGGTTACTTTCGTAAGGAATTATTGTTTTTATATGCGCCTCTATCTTTTTTTTATCACTTCTTTTATTGCATTGCACTTATCTGCCCAAAAAGAATATCCTCAGGATGTATTCGGCTCTCCGTTGGACATACCCTTGGTTTTGGCCGGGACTTTTGGCGAACTGCGTTCCAATCATTTTCATTCGGGGATGGATATTAAAACGCAACAGCGCGAAGGCCTACCGGTATTTTCCATTGCAGATGGTACGGTGACGCGTATCGTAGTTTCGCACTGGGGGTACGGGAAAGCTCTTTATGTAGCACACCCCAATGGCTACACTTCGGTGTATGCGCATCTTAAAAAGTTTGGTCCAGAAATAGAGGAATACGTTAAAAAAATGCAATATGACAAGCAATCGTACGAGGTGGAAATGTTCCCTGATTACGGCGAGTTAAAAGTGAACAAGGGAAGTATTATCGCCTATTCGGGCAATACTGGAGGTTCCGCCGGCCCACATCTTCATTTTGAAATACGTAGCAGTGTAAGCGGTAAACCTACCAACCCGCTTTTGTATGGTTATGAGGTACGTGATGCCACCGACCCAACCCTCCTAGGACTGTACGGCTATCCTATTTCGGAAGGCGCTCTCATAAACCAAAGTGCAAAAAGAATTCAATTGAACTACAAAAGGCAAGCGGATGGCTCGTACTTAGCGGACAAGGTAACCGCCAGTGGCACCATCGGTTTTGGAATCAATACTTTTGATCGCCTGGATATGGCCGCTAATCAAAATGGAGTGTATGCCATAAAACAGACAGTTAACGGCAGAGTGCATTCAGAATTCGATTTTGAGACCTTCTCCTTTGCCGAGACACGCTACATCAACACACTTATTGATTACGCCTATTATTATGATCATCGGCAGCGTATACAAAAATGTTTTAGGGAACCTTATAACCACCTAAGCATTTACAAATCGCTCTATAATGATGGAAAAATAAGTATTGAAGAAGGCATGTCGTACAATGTTGAATTGCTCATTTCGGATTTGGCAGGCAACACTACAAAACTTGTTATTCCAATTGAAGGCAAAAAAGAAGAGGAGAAAATCGCAAAAGAGGACAAAGCCACGGAAAATTATTTGATTGCGGAGAAACCGAACAACTTTGACCTTGGTGCTGCCAAAGTTTACTTCCCTGCCAGTACGTTTTATGAAGATTTCTTCATCAATTTGGAAAAAGGGAACAATACAATCACCATTCACGATAACAGCATTGCCGCACACCGGAACTTTACCATCAGTTTCGACCCATCCAAATATGCAATGGAAGATAGGAGCCAGATGTTTATTGCGCATTTGGACAGTAGAATGAGACCTTCGTATTCCAAGACTTACAAACGCGACGGGGCATTTACCACCCGAACCAGGACCTTGGGTACTTACACATTGGTAAAGGATAGCGTAGCACCACAGATACGTCCCAAAAACTTTAAGGAAAAGCAATGGTTGAGCAATTACAGCTACCTAAACCTTACCATTACGGACGACCTCAGCGGGATTGACTCCTATTCCGCCACACTGAACGGGAAATGGATTTTGATGGAATACGAACCAAAAACCAATACCATCACCTATAATTTTGATGACAACATTGCAAACGAAACGGAATGTGAACTTAAAGTTACCGTTACGGACAATGTCGGCAACTCTAACACCTATACAGGCTCTTTTTTCAGGAAATAGCGTTATTTTTGCACACGGAAAGTAGGCTAGTCAAGTAAATGTCCTTTTTTAGAGCTCTAATAATCAACCTATTTAAAAGCAACCTCATCCAAAGATCAAGATTGTTGAATTAAAATTTGATGAATGAAGAAAATTGTCTTTGTTTTTGTTCTTTTCTCCAGCGTGCTAGCAATGGCGCAAAAGAACATTTATGAGAGCATAAGGTTTGATGAATACACCGAGGATCATGAGATTTTAGCCATTATCCCCTTTATTGCCCATTTGGAGCTAAAAAAGGCCGTGGATACCGATGAGTTGACCCTACTGGCCGAAAAAGAGGGCTATGCGGTACAAAATGCCTTGGAAACCTATTTCTCCAAACGTAAAAAGCGTAAAAAGTTCAATGTGGATTTTCAGAACATCATGAACACCAACGCTATTTTAGCTCAGAACAATATCGACTATAACAATATTGATACCTACACTACACAGGAACTTTGTAAAATTTTGGATGTAGACGGTATCATAAGCGGCAACTTAAACCTCAACATTCTACTTTCTGAAGGAGTCCCGACCGATTTCAGTATTCTGGATTATTTCAGTGGCAATGCCAACTATGGAAGAATCGGGGTAAAAATAAGTGACGGTGAGACCGGGAAACTACTTTGGAAGTACGAGAACGAGATTTCCAAAAAAACCGGAAAGAACACCACCGAGCTTATCGACAAAATGATGAAGACCGCTTCCAGAAAATTTCCTTACGACAGGGAAAAAAGAAGAAACCGAAATTAATCAGCTATTCGCAAATTCTTTTAAGACCCCAACGGCATAATCCAACTCCTCCTTGGTGTTGTACATGGAAAAAGAAAAGCGCAGACTGGGCTTGTCCAGCTCCTCGCCTTCCAAAATTTCGTTGAGTACGTGCGAACCTTGATTGCTTCCCGATTGGCAGGCGCTTCCTTTGGAACAGGCAATACCCTTCATATCCAAATGGAACAACAGCATTAGACCTTTCTGTTTATCAAAAGGCAAGCGAATATTGGCCAACGTATAGGTACTTTTTTCCAAATCGCCGGAAAGTCCATTGCATTCGGCACCTGGAATCTCTTCCAAAATCCTATCCACAAAATATTTCTTGAGCTCTTTTACCGCCTCAATTTCTTCTTCCAGATGCTCATACGCTTGTACAAATGCCTCTTCCAGACCAACAATGTTATGGAACGGTTCTGTACCTGCCCTAAACCCACGTTCTTGGGAACCTCCTACAATCAACGGTTTCAAACCTGAATTTTTTCGGATAAAGGCAAAACCTACACCCTTGGGCCCATGGAACTTATGGGCTGCAGCTGTCATAAAATCAATATTCACGGCCTGTACATCCCAAGGATAATGCCCAATGGATTGTACGGTATCTGAATGAAAAAGTGCATTGTTCGCCCTGCATAACTCACCCACGGCGGCGATATCGGTGATATTCCCGATCTCGTTGTTCACATGCATCAAACTGACCAATTTTTTGGAGTCATCTTTTTTGAGCAATTCCTCCAAATGCTTCATGTCAGGATTGCCAAATTCATCCAAGTTTACATACCAAACATGGACACCATACTCCTTTTCCAGTTCCTCCACTGTATGGAGCACCGCATGATGTTCAATCTTGGAAGTTATGATGGTCTTGACACCCAAATCTCTTACGGCACAACGCAAAATCATGTTATCCGCCTCGGTACCTCCAGATGTAAAGATGATTTCCGATGCTTGGGCGTTCAACGTTTTGGCAATGGTTTTACGTGCTTGCTCCACGGCGGTTTTTGCAGATCTACCAAAGCTATGGGTAGATGATGGGTTGCCATATTGCTGTGCAAGAGCCTCCTGCATCCGTTCAATTACCTCTTTCCTTACCTGCGTGGTGGCAGCATTGTCCAGATAGATTTTTTGCATGATCGGGTTTACTTTTTAACAGGTGCAAAAGTACAGGAAATAAAGTTAATTTCTTTTAAAGTGATCCTAAGGATTAGTGTTTTAAAATGGAATTGCTTTAAATTTGGTGCATGAGAAAATGTATCTTTTCAATTCTTGGTGCAATCACAATCCTTTCCTGTAGCGATGGGGATCTTCAAATCGAGACCATTGACTTTGACAGTGCCTCGATACAATATTGTGTCAATCCTGTTGCCAACGCCAAAAATTTGATGTTCAAAATAAATGATAACGAAGCCCTTATACTTGAGCTTCAAAGCGGGGTCTTGAACCGTGGGGTTGCCGGAGATACTGTAGTAACCGAGAGTACGGTTCCGGGACAATCCCAGGTAACGTACAGGGTTTTCTCGGATGCCGTTAACAAGGATTATTTTTGTAACGACATACCTACGGTGGATCCTAAAGTAATTGACGAAGTTGTTGCCGAAGGAGGTATGGTAATTATTGAGACCATGCCGGTAGAAAACGACACTACACGTTTTGAACACAACATAAACCTTAGCGGTATATCATTTGTCACCGGAAATGGGGAGCGTATCACTAATTTGGCCATAAATGAATTTGGAGAGGTTATCACCGTAGTACCGGACTAGGTGTTTTGGTAAATATAGACCTCGGTAGCCCCCAAACCATATTTTTGATAATCGGCATCGTAAAATTTCACATTATCGTACCGATTGAAGAGATAGTGCAATTCTTCTTTAAGCACACCTTCGCCCACCCCATGAATAAACACTACCTTTTGAATACGTTTATTGATAGCAAAGTCCAATTGTCTTTTGGCGGTATCCAATTGAATGTTGAGCATATCGTAGTTGCTCATGCCCTTGCTTGATTTCACCAATTGATGAATATGCAGGTCAACCTCCATTTTTGGAGCACTTCTTTCTTTGGGTTTGATAGTAGGAGCTTTTCTTCTTTTGGGGATTTCTTTTTCTTTTTTGATTTGGGCCACCTCATGATTGGAAACCGATATATCGCCACCTATTTTAACGAGATCACTACTGGCAAAATGCATGGGAAAACCATCGTCGGTAATTAACGTTACCTGATTGCCATCAATTTTTTGAATGACACCCGAAATGGCCTCATCCAATACCTCTGCCCTATCCCCTATCGAAAATTTCCCCATACACGATTTCTATCTATAAAAATGACATGAAAATTAAACTTGAATACAAAAATAATAGTATTTTCGGGCTCTACAGACAATGATGTACCTAACACCGACCATAATCGCCTTTGATCTTGAAGATTATATGCTTCCCTGTCTTAATAAACGGATTACAGGCATAGATTGTCCAGGGTGCGGTTTGCAGAGATCGGTAAACCTTTTACTGCATGGAGAGTTCTTAGCTGCTTTTCAAATGTACCCTGCCATATACCCCATATTGTTCCTATTGCTGTTTTTGATCACCAACATTTTTGTGAAGTTTCAACATGCCAATATGATCAAAATGGTTTTAACGCTATTGACAGTGGGTACCGTTATCATAAGTTACATCCTAAAAATGAATAACCTTTTTAATTAATACTTAAAATTATGGAACAACAAAAACTTCCAAATGCGACCCTGATATTGGTCTTCGGAATCATCTCTATTGTAACTTGCTGTTGCTATGGGGTTATCGGACTTATTTTTGGTGTGATTGCTTTAATCTTGGCCAACAAGGCCCTTAAACTATACGCTGAAAACCCAGAAATTTATGAAGGCGTACAAAATGTAAAAACAGGTAGAATACTTGCCATCATTGGTGTTATACTCAACGTATTGGCTCTTGCCTATTTTATCTGGGCCCTTTCTTTCTTTGGATGGGAAACCTTACAAGATCCACAGAGAATGCAAGAAATCCTTGAACAATACCAATAATATAATTTTATGAACCAACAACCCTTACCCGGGGCAAGCACTGTGTTGACAATGGGGATACTCTCCATTGTCCTCACTTTGGTGTGCTGCGGGCCATTCGGTGCTATTTTTAGCATCATTGGATTGGTAAAAGCTAAGACCGCTACCCAATTGTACGAGCAAAGTCCTGAAAATTACACTGATTTCAGCAATGTGAAAACAGGTAAAATCCTTTCTTATATAGGATTGGCCCTTGCTCTCGTTTCTTTAGTATTCGTAATCCTTTATTTTGGATTTATAGTAGCGGCAATAACTACAGGTGAGTTGAATGGCGAATTTTAATTCGCCACTTCACTTATAAATTTAAGACGGTATAAACGGAGTTCTTCATCTTCGTAATCGCCATCAAATTCATCAATGGCAGCGGATATGGAATCCGTATCGGCCTCCAAAAAGTAATCGTGTATTTCTTCTTGTTGGTCCTCGTCCAGTATTTCATCTATCCAGTAACCAATATTCAACTTGGTTCCACTGAAAACAATCTGCTCCATTTCTTTGATAAGTTCCGGCAATTCCAGCCCTTTGGCAGAAGCAATATCATCCAAGGGCAACTTTCTATCCACACTTTGGATTACGTAAAGCTTTAAAGCGGAATTGGCTCCTGTACTTTTTACTACAAGGTCATCCGGCCGTACTATGTCGTTCTCATCCACGTATTTAGAAATCAACTCCACGAAGGCCTTTCCATATTTTTTTGCTTTTCCTTCCCCTACTCCTTGAATATTCAGAAGTTCGTTCATGGTCACTGGATACTTTAAGGACATATCTTCCAATGATGGGTCTTGAAAAACCACAAATGGCGGCACTTCATGTTTTTGTGCCTCCCTTTTGCGAAGGTCACGAAGTAATTTCAACAAATTCTCATCAGCTACCCCTCCATTCGATTTTTCCGCGGTAACAATATTTCCTGTATCATCTTTGGAGTACACATGGTCCTTGGTCATCATAAACGACTCTGGATCCTCGAGATATTCCTCACCTTCTTTAGTCAGGTTCAAAATACCATAGCGTTCTATTTCCTTTTTTAGGAGTCCGGCCACCAAAACCTGTCTGGTCAAAGCCATCCAAAACTCTTTGTCCTTATCCTTTCCTATACCAAAAAAACTTTTCTCATCGGTCTTATGTGACGAAATCATAGCATTGGTCTTGCCGACCAGCACCCTTACAATCTCCTTGGTCTTGAACTTTTCCTTGGTTTCCCTTACCACCGTCAAAAGCTTTACGACATCGTCCTTGGCCTCTTCCTTAGGTTTGGGGTTTCTGGAATTATCGTCCATATCCGCCCCCTCACCGTTCTCTTCATCAAAATCCTCACCGAAGTAATGAAGTATAAACTTTCTACGGGAAATGGACGTTTCAGCATAGGCTACGATTTCCTGTAAGAGCGCATTTCCAATCTCTTGTTCCGCAACGGGCTTACCTGACATGAATTTTTCTAACTTTTCCACATCCTTGTATGCGTAATAGGCCAAACAATGTCCTTCTCCCCCATCTCGTCCCGCACGGCCGGTCTCTTGATAGTAACTTTCGATACTTTTTGGAATATCGTGATGGATGACAAAACGGACATCGGGTTTGTCTATACCCATACCAAAGGCAATGGTGGCCACCACCACATCCACCTCCTCCATCAAAAACATATCTTGGTATTTGGAACGGGTCTTGGCATCAAAACCTGCATGATAAGGAACGGCACTCACTCCATTTACTTGGAGCACTTGGGCCAATTCTTCCACTCTTTTGCGGCTCAAACAATAGATGATTCCCGATTTTCCTTGATTTTGCTTCACAAAACGGATGATATCGGCATCCACATCCTTGGTCTTGGGCCGTACTTCATAAAATAAATTAGGCCTGTTGAACGATGCTTTGAAAACCTTGGCATCCGTCATCCCTAAATTTTTAATGATGTCTTCCTGTACTTTTGGCGTAGCTGTTGCCGTTAGACCGATTATGGGGATATTGTCTCCCAAGCGATTGATAATACCTCGAAGATTTCGGTATTCTGGTCTAAAATCGTGCCCCCATTCTGAAATACAGTGGGCTTCATCCACAGCAACGAAGGAAAGTTTTACATTTTTTAGAAATTCCACATTTTCTTCCTTCGTCAAGGATTCTGGCGCCACGTAAAGTAATTTGGTCACGCCATTGGTAATATCTTCTTTTACCTGCTTCACCTCGGTTTTAGTCAAAGAGGAGTTCAACACATGGGCAATACCATGCTGCTCGGATATGCCACGAATGGCATCCACTTGGTTTTTCATTAACGCAATCAAAGGGGATACAACTATTGCGGTACCCTCTTTCATTATGGCCGGTAATTGATAGCACAGGGATTTACCGCCGCCAGTGGGCATAATTACAAATGTATCGTTATCACTAAGGATATTTTGGATTACACCTTCTTGTAACCCTTTAAATTTCGAGAAACCAAAATATTTTTTGAGCGAGGAATGTAAATCAGTATTCATTAGGCTCATTTCCGCATTTTTCAATTTATAACAAGCAGCCTAAAAGGCAGTTGAAGCATTCATTTTTAACCTTTCTTGTACAGATGCATCTATTATTACTCCCATAATAGTCTGTAAAAGATAGTTTGATTAGTTTTGTAATCTTAAATATAAGACATTCTTTTAGGAATGCAATCAGTTAATCGGTTTATTACTTTTTTATACTTTGAGCGACATAAAGTCAATATTATCCATAGCAAAACGCACCCTCGAAATCGAGAGCAAAGCCGTAGCAAATTTGATCAGCCTTTTGGACGACCAGTTTGCGCATGCCGTACAGCACATTTTACAGTGCAACGGAAGAGTTATCGTTTCAGGGGTAGGCAAAAGTGCTATAGTTGCCTCCAAAATTGTGGCAACATTGAACTCCACAGGAACGCCAGCCATTTTTATGCACGCAGCGGATGCCATTCATGGCGATTTGGGAACCATTCAAGAAAACGATGTGGTTATCTGCCTATCACAGAGCGGCAATACGCCAGAAATAAAAGCGCTGCTCCCCCTAATTAAAGTTGGTAGCAACAAACTTATCGGAATCACTGGAAATATGGAGTCCGTCCTGGCCAAACAAGCTGATTTTGTGCTAAACACCTACGTGGAGAAAGAAGCGTGCCCCAATAATTTGGCGCCTACCACCAGCACCTCGGCACAAATGTCCATGGGTGATGCCCTTGCCATTTGCCTTTTGGAGCTCAAGGGGTTCAGCAGTTCCGATTTTGCCAAATACCATCCTGGTGGAGCTTTGGGAAAGAAACTATATTTGCGCGTCGCCGATATTGTGGCCAACAATCAAAAACCACAGGTAGACATCAATGCCAAGGTAAAAGATGTAATTGTGGAAATATCCGAAAAAATGCTTGGCGTTACCGCAGTATTGGACCAAGAAAAGGTTGTAGGCATAGTAACTGACGGCGATGTACGAAGAATGTTGAGCAAATACGATAATATAAGTGGACTTACCGCGAAGGACATTATGACCTCGAACCCTAAGACGATAGATGTGGACACTTTGGCCGTGAAAGCGTTGAAACTGTTACAGGAAAAGAGCATATCGCAATTGTTGGCCTTTGATGGTGAAAAATATGCCGGTGTGGTCCACATTCATAACCTTATAAACGAGGGAATCCTATAATGGCTAAAAAAGAGAGAAAAAGTCCAGATGAAATGTCCTTTTTGGACCATTTGGAAGAATTACGTTGGCATTTGGTACGCTCAACTTTGGCAGTTGTAATCATTGCCTGTGTAGCCTTTGTTTTCAGGGGCTTTATTTTTGACACAATATTGTTCGGGCCCAAGAGCATGGATTTCCCGACCTATCAATTTTTCTGTAATATTGGAAAGTTTTTCGGGGTAGATTCCGAATTCTGTGGAGACACCATCCCGTTCACCATTCAGAGTAGATTGATGGCCGGACAGTTTTCCGCACATATTTGGACATCGATTTGGGCGGGGGTTATTCTAGGCTTCCCTTATATTTTATGGGAATTGTGGAAATTCATCAGTCCAGGGCTCTACGAAAACGAAAGAAAACATTCCAGAGGATTCATCATTACGGCCTCAGGCTTGTTCTTTCTTGGCGTACTCTTCGGTTATTACATTGTTGCACCATTGTCCATCAACTTTTTGGGATCTTACCAAGTAAGTAAAGAGGTATTGAACGAAATCGACCTTGCCTCCTACATTGGAACGGTAAGGGCTTCTGTAATTGCTTGTGGGATTATGTTTGAATTGCCCATCGTTATTTTCTTTTTGACCAAGGTCGGATTGGTAACTCCAGAAATCCTGAAGAAATACAGAAAGATAGCTTTGGTAATAATCTTGATACTGTCCGCGATCATTACACCACCGGATATAACAAGTCAAATCATTGTCTGTATTCCTGTACTTATATTGTACCAGGTAAGTATTTTTATTTCCAGAATGGTTGTCAGAAAAGAAGAACGAAAAGAGAAAGCAAGAAAAAATGCCAAATAAAGTAGAAGAGTTCAATGCCTATCGTGCCCAAATGAACGATAAGCTGCTTGCGGAAAATAACAAACTCATCAAACGCATCTTTAACTTGGACACCAACGCCTATATGGCCGGCGCTTTGGACGTAAAGACCAAAGAGCTCCTAGGCTTGGTAGCCTCCGCAGTTCTCCGTTGCGATGATTGTGTAAAGTACCATTTAGAGAGCTCCAAAAAAGCCGGTGCCAATAAGGAAGAGGTAATGGAAACCTTGGGCATAGCCACCTTAGTCGGCGGAACCATTGTAGTACCCCACCTAAGACGTGCATACGAATACTGGGAAGCATTGGAAGAAAGCGAAGCTTAAAAAAATCCAAAAGACCATTCGGTAGACAAAGAATATGTTTAGTTTTGGCAAATTCCTATGAAGCTACGTGCAGAAAATATAATGAAGGCTTACCGAGGCCGAAAAGTTGTTAAGGGTATTTCCCTTGAAGTAAACCAAGGCGAAATTGTTGGACTGTTAGGTCCAAATGGAGCTGGGAAGACCACATCTTTCTATATGATCGTTGGTTTGATAAAACCCAATGGCGGGAATATCTATCTGGATGATATGAACATTACCAGTTTCCCCATGTACAAAAGGGCCCAGAACGGTATTGGCTATTTGGCACAAGAAGCTTCTGTTTTTCGAAAATTGAGCATCGAGAAAAATATCCTGAGCGTGTTGCAGCTTACCAAATTGAGCAAAAAGGAGCAACATATGAAGATGGAGTCCCTGATTGATGAGTTTGGTTTGGGGCACATCCGTAAAAACCGTGGCGACCTGCTCTCGGGGGGAGAGCGCCGACGAACCGAGATTGCCCGTGCCTTGGCCACCGACCCTAAATTTATTCTTTTGGATGAACCATTTGCAGGGGTCGACCCCGTAGCGGTGGAGGATATTCAGCGAATCGTGGCCCAATTAAAGAACAAAAACATCGGCATTTTAATCACCGACCACAATGTTCAGGAAACTTTGGCCATTACCGAGCGCTCCTATTTGATGTTCGAAGGGGGTATCCTAAAAGCTGGGGTGCCCGAAGAACTTGCCATGGATGAAATGGTTAGAAAAGTCTACTTGGGCCAAAACTTTGAGCTACGGAAAAAGAAGCTTGATTTTTAAACCTACTTCTCGGAAGGCGTCAATAAAGAAGCCAAAACATAAAAAAGTATAATCACCGGTATAGCCAAAAATCGTAAGGTCAAAAGCAATACCAAGCTGCCAATGATAAACAAATAACGAATACCGTTATCCTTAAAACTCCAATTTTTAAACTTTAGGGCAAAAAGTTTGATGGGCGAGTTCAGCAAATACGAGCTCAAAACCGTCAAAACTACCAAAAACCATGGATTTAAGATAATGTTGCTCAATACCTCGTTATTATGGTACAGGAGAATCATGGGCATCGATAAAATCAAAAGGGCATTGGCCGGTGTTGGCAGCCCCACAAAAGAAGACACTTGGTTCTCATCCACATTAAACTTGGCCAATCTGTAGGCCGAAGCCAGTGTAATGGCAAAACCAATAAAAGGCAACAGGGTAATTTCTGCATCATGACCAATAAAACCAAGGTTCCAACCGCCTCGTTCGGCCATGCTCAACAATTGGAACATAACCACTCCAGGCACAAGTCCGCTGGTAATCACATCGGCCAAAGAGTCCAATTGCACCCCGATTTCGCTCTGCACACCAAGTAATCTTGCCGCAAGACCGTCAAAAAAATCAAAGAAAATCCCAATAAACACAAAAAGGGCCGCCCACTCCAAGTGATTGAGCACCGCAAATACCGTGGCAATACAACCGCTCAACACATTGAGCAACGTTAAAAAATTGGGAATATAGGACTTCATGAAATTAGATTTCCGTAAAAATAAAGGAAAAATCAAACTGTACACAACGGATAGTAGGCCGAGTCGTTTTTATTCTGATATTTGTTCTGACAACATACCGAATGAGACGAAAGCTCCATCTATTATTTTTATTCTTCATTATTGGGAAGTTTCTTTTTTCCCAAGCTCCGCAACTCACGGAAAATGCACAAGTAAGCCTGCTCACCTGTGCCGCAGGAGACGAATTGTACTATGCTTTTGGCCATAGCGCTTTTCGCGTGCAAGACCCGGCACTCGGAATAGATGTGGTCTATAATTACGGAACTTTTGATTTTGACCAACCTAACTTCTACCTCAACTTCACCAAGGGCAGAATGATCTACTCCCTTTCCCGCAGAAGTTTTGAAGCTTTCCTGTATGAGTACGAATTGGAAAAAAGATGGGTAAAAGAGCAGATTCTAGACCTCAGTCTTGAGGAACGCAATCAGCTCCTTGCCTTTTTTGAAGAAAACTATCTGCCCGAGAACAGGGATTACCTGTACGACCCGCTTTTGAACAATTGTTCCAGCATTACAGGCGATATTTTAAAACAACAATTTGGAGATGCCATTGTTTTTGATGGCTCATATCTTGACAAACAATACACTTTTCGGCAATTGGTACGCCAGTTTATGGCCGTTAATACATGGTCCATGTTTGGCATTGACCTCGCCTTTGGTTCTCCTGTTGACAGAAAAGCCACGGTGCAAGAACACATGTTTTTGCCTTACTATGCCATGGAGCAACTGAGGCACACCTCACTTAACGGAAAGCCTTTGATAAAAAGGGAGCGGACCATTTTGGACTATAGCGAACACCTTCAACAGAGCTTTTTCCCGCTCTCACCCCTTTTTTGGTTTTTGATGTTGATGGCTTTTACGGCGATTATCACCTATTTTGATTACAAACATAAAACTCGAAGCCGCTGGCTGGACTTTTCCCTGCTATTCATCACAGGATTGGTTGGAACCTTTCTCTTTTTGCTCTGGGTGGCGGCGGACCACACTTCCACCCCATATAATTTTAATATTTTATGGGCATTCCCCGCCAACGCTATCGTCGCTTTTGCCTTGGTTTTTCAAGATAAGATACCCCAATGGGCACCAAAATACCTGTGGACGGCTCTGGGGTTAATGGGCATAGTGCTTTTGCTTTGGATAATCAAGTTCCAGATTTTTTCTCCTGTAGTTATTCCATTACTTTTGACGCTGGCCATTCGATACCTTTACATCATCAGGTATTCCAAATTATAGGCTGGCCCACAAACAACATCCATGAACTTATTAACGGTCGAAAATATATCAAAATCGTATGGGGAGTTGGTGCTCTTCTCCGATATTTCCTTTGGGATCAACAAAGACCAAAAGATAGCGCTCATTGCCAAAAACGGAAGCGGCAAAACCTCTATTCTCAATATCATGTCGGGAAAGGATACTTCCGAAACGGGTCAAGTTACCTCGCGCAAAGGCATCAAAATTTCCTTTTTGGAGCAAGAGCCCGACCTGAACCCGAACTTGACCATTGAAGAGACCATTTTCACTACCGACAATGAAATACTGAAGGTAATTGCCAATTACGAAAAAGCCGTTGAGAACCCTGAGGACACGGAGCGGTACCAAAAAGCATTCGAGGCCATGGAGCGATTGAATGCCTGGGACTTTGAGACACAGTATAAGCAAATACTTTTTCAATTACAGCTCTCCAAACTTGATGCAAAGGTCAGCACATTATCCGGCGGACAAAAGAAACGTCTGGCACTTGCCAATGCACTGCTCAACAAACCAGACTTGTTGATTCTGGATGAGCCTACCAACCACTTGGACCTTGAAATGATAGAATGGCTGGAAGCTTACTTTGCCAAAGAAAGCATCACCCTTTTCATGGTAACGCACGACCGCTACTTTTTGGATAGGGTCTGTAATGAAATTTTGGAGCTGGACGACAATCAGTTATACACCTACAAAGGCAATTACTCGTACTATCTGAACGAAAAAGATGCCCGGATGGAACGGGAAGCCGTAGAGCAACAAAAGACCAAAATGCTCTACAAGAAGGAGTTGGATTGGATGCGTAGGCAGCCCAAGGCACGTACAACGAAATCAAAATCCCGGATTGATGATTTTGCCGAGATAAAGCAGCGTGCCCACAAACGCCGACAAGAGCACGAGGTACAGCTAGAGCTCAATATGGAGCGCTTGGGCAGTAAAATTTTGGAGCTGCACAATATTTCAAAATCCTACGGGGACAAAACCATCTTGGACAAGTTTGACTACAACTTCACCAAAGGGGAACGCGTGGGTATTATCGGGAAAAACGGAACGGGGAAATCTACTTTCTTAAATATCCTTACGCAACAAGAAGATGTAGAAGGCGGAAAGGTTGTGGTTGGCGACACCATTAAATTTGGATACTACACCCAAAAGGGAATCCCAGATAAAGAAGGTCAAAAGGTTATTGATGTGATTCGTGAGTTCGGGGATTACATCCCTTTAAAAAAGGGAAGACAAATCTCCGCGCAGCAACTTTTGGAGCGTTTTCTTTTCGACCGTAAAAAACAATACGATTTTGTTGAAAAACTAAGTGGCGGGGAACGGAAACGACTGTATTTATGCACCGTGCTTATTCAAAATCCGAACTTCCTGATTCTGGATGAACCTACCAACGATTTGGACATTGTTACTTTAAATGTATTGGAAAGTTTCCTGCTGGATTTTCCCGGCTGCTTAATCGTGGTCTCTCACGACCGTTACTTTATGGACAAAATCGTAGATCACCTATTTGTGTTCCGCGGAGAAGGTGTTATTGAAGATTTCCCCGGCAACTACTCGGATTATAGAGCATACGAGAGCAGTAAAGTAATAGAGGAGCGTGAAAACAAGACCACATCTTCCGAAAAAACGGAAAACAATTGGCGGGATACCAGTGGTGGCAAACTTTCCTATTCCGAGCAAAAGGAATACAAGCAGTTGGAGAAGGACATTCAAAAATTAGAAGAAAAGAAAGTAGTGCTCCAGAACAAGTTTACAGACCTAGAGCTTGATGGAGACGAAATTGCCAACATTTCCATTGAACTTAAAGAAGTAACCGATGCCATCGAAGAAAAAACAGAGCGCTGGTTCGAGCTTTCTTCCATTTTAGAAGGATAAAAATGTGGTTCCGATTCACTTCATACCTAAACTTTTTAGCCAAATCTACCAATCAGCATGGTGTGCACTCCCCTTTTGTGTTCCTATATGTGACAAAATGCCTCTATTCCAAAAAAAGACTTCACAAGAACAAAAGCATCAATGTACTGCTCAAGACCATCGGCTATTTTGGTTTTCAAAATATCAGCATTGAAAATAATACCGAGGTCAAAGAAGTGGTGAAACATACTTTTCCCAATACCCAATTTGAAGCAAATCTTATTGACCTTCTTTTTGTGGATGAAATGGACGTGCTATTATTTCAAAAAATATATTCCGAAGGAAAATTGCACAACGACAGTATTATCTTGATCGACTCGATGTATAAAAACAAGGAAGCCTTGGACCAATGGAAGCATTTGATTGCCTTACCGGAAATCACCGTAAGCATAGATATGTATCATTGCGGACTTATTTCCATTCGAAGGGAACAGGTAAAGGAACATTTCACGATTCGAATTTAAAACGGTAATTTTAGGTTATGGAAAATATAGCTACAGATAACACCATTTGGTACATACTGGCCGTTTTGGGACTTATCTATCTGATTATTTTGTTCAGAAACAAGAAAGCGACCAAGCGTAGAAAGTCCCGCAAGTTTATGGAGGGAAAACGTCAACACGACAAAAACAATGAGCACTGATCAATTTACAATCAGCGTTATCCAGAAATACAAGTAAGCATCCCTGACTACTGAAAAAATGAAAATATATACCAAAACTGGAGACAAGGGCACCACATCGTTATTTACAGGCACCCGTGTACCCAAACATCACGTTCGCATTGAAAGTTATGGTACCATTGATGAACTCAACTCCCACTTAGGGCTTTTGAGGGACCAGGATATGGATGAACATTCCAAAAAAACACTTTCCTTTGTCCAAGAAAAGCTTTTTACCGTAGGCTCCATATTGGCCACAGAGCCCAAAAAGGACAATAGACTTAAGATTCCGCGTATAAGTTCAGAAGATATTGAGTTTTTGGAGCAGGAAATGGACAAAATGAACAAGGAGCTTCCGGAAATGACACATTTTATTCTTCCGGGAGGGCACACCACAGTGTCATACTGTCATATTGCCAGAACGGTTTGCCGTCGTGGCGAACGTATGATTTCCTACTTGCATGAGAATGAACCAGTGCCGGAGAACGTCTTATCCTATATTAATAGACTTTCTGATTATTTATTTGTTCTGGCACGCAAGTTGTCCAAAGATTTACATGCCCACGAGGTCAAGTGGATTCCGGAGAAGTTGGACTGACAAAATCGCTTTTTTGCCCTAAATGTTTTGTCAACAATAAAATAATTTTTAAATAATGGTGTTTTTACTTGGCAGATTGAGTTTAAAAATTATTTTTGCAAAAAATTTAAAATCAAACCGTTACTATGTACTGGACTTTAGAACTAGCCTCATATTTAAGTGATGCGCCTTGGCCAGCAACCAAAGACGAACTGATAGATTACGCCATTCGAACAGGAGCGCCGTTGGAAGTTGTAGAAAATTTACAATCCATGGAGGAAGAAGGAGGCGAGATATATGAGTCAATAGAAGAAATTTGGCCCGATTATCCCACCGAAGAGGACTACCTCTGGAATGAGGATGAATATTAGATCCGAAAGCACAAACCACGTTAAAAAGTCTCATTTGAGGCTTTTTTTTATGTAATTTTGACAGCCTAGCCAAAGAATTCCATCGTAATCCCATCAATGGAACGGCTTTTGACAATCAAAAGAAAAAACATTTCATGAGTTTTATTAATTCCGTACTTAAGGTTTTTGTAGGAGATAAATCGGAGAAGGATGTAAAGTCCCTACAACCTTTGGTAAAAGAGATAAAATCCTTTGAGCAGCAACTTGAAGGATTATCACATGATGAACTGAGACAGAAGACTGCATCTTTTAAAGCAAGAATAGCTGAAGACTGTAAAGAAATCAACGATAAAATAGCCGCTCTAAAAGAAGAAGTGGAAAATTCGAATGACATCGATCGTAACGAAGAAATCTACTCCGAAATAGACAAGCTCAACGAAGAAGCATACAAGGTTTCCGAAAAAACTTTGGAAAACATACTTCCCGAAGCCTTTGCCGTGGTAAAGGAAACCGCAAAACGATTTGCGGCCAACGAAACCTTAACCGTAACGGCCAGCGAATTCGACAGAATGCTTTCCGGCGATAAGGATTATGTCTCCTTAGAAGGTGACAAAGCGGTTTGGCAAAACTCATGGGATGCCGCAGGAAAAGAAGTTACCTGGGATATGGTACACTACGATGTACAGCTAATCGGTGGTATTGCCCTGCACCAAGGGAAAATTGCCGAAATGCAGACTGGTGAGGGTAAAACTCTGGTAGCTACACTCCCACTCTACCTCAATGCATTGGCCGGAAAAGGCGCGCATTTGGTAACGGTGAACGACTACCTGGCCAAAAGGGATAGTGCTTGGATGGCTCCTTTGTTCGAGTTCCATGGACTTTCTGTTGATTGTATCGACAAGCACCGACCCAACTCGGACGGCAGAAGAGCCGCTTACAATGCCGATATCACTTACGGAACCAACAACGAATTTGGTTTTGATTATCTCCGCGACAATATGGCCCATACTCCAGATGATTTGGTACAGCGTCCGCACCACTACGCCATTGTGGATGAGGTGGATTCCGTATTGATCGATGATGCCCGTACGCCATTAATTATTTCCGGACCGGTCCCCGAAGGAGATCGCCACGAGTTCAATGAGCTTAAACCACAGGTCTCTGAAATCGTCCAAAAACAACGTCAGCATTTAACCGGCGTTTTGGCAGAAGCCAAAAGATTGATTAAGGAAGGTAACACTAAGGAAGGTGGCTTCTTGTTGCTACGGGTTCACCGTGGACTTCCTAAAAATAAGGCACTCATCAAGTTTTTGAGTGAAGAAGGGGTTAAGCAATTACTTCAAAAGACCGAAAACTTCTACATGCAGGACAATAATAGGGAAATGCCAAAAGTGGACGAAGACCTATTATTTGTTATCGACGAAAAAAACAATCAAATCGAATTGACCGATAAAGGGGTTGAAAGCATCTCTACCGATCAGGACAAAGAATTTTTTGTGATGCCCGACATCGGTAGTGAAATTGCCAAAATCGAGAACCAAAACCTCGAGATTGAAAAAGAAGCTGAACTCAAGGAAGAACTCTTCAAGGATTTCGCAATTAAAAGCGAGCGCATACACACCATGACCCAGTTGTTGAAAGCCTATACCCTGTTCGAAAAGGATGTGGAGTATGTGGTGATGAACAACAAGGTAATGATCGTGGACGAGCAAACAGGTCGTATCATGGACGGTCGTAGGTATTCCGACGGTCTCCACCAAGCTATTGAGGCCAAGGAGAACGTAAAAATCGAGGCCATGACCCAGACTTTTGCGACAGTTACCCTACAAAACTACTTTAGAATGTACAGCAAGCTGTCAGGGATGACGGGTACAGCAGTAACAGAAGCAGGCGAATTTTGGGAAATCTATGAGTTGGATGTGATGGAAATCCCGACCAACCGACCCATTGCCCGTGACGACAGACAAGATTTGATCTACAAGACCAAACGGGAAAAATACAATGCCATCATTGACGAGGTTACGAAACTATCTCAATCGGGCAGGCCTGTATTGATTGGTACCACCTCTGTTGAGATTTCGGAATTATTATCCAAATTGTTGAGCGTCCGCAAGGTTCCTCACAATGTATTGAACGCGAAACTCCATAAAAAAGAGGCCGATATTGTTGCCGAAGCCGGTAAGGGCGGTATAGTAACCATTGCCACCAACATGGCCGGTAGGGGTACCGATATTAAATTATCCCCAGAGGTAAAAGAAGCAGGTGGTTTGGCCATTATTGGTACGGAACGCCACGATTCCAGACGTGTGGATAGACAGTTGAGAGGTCGTTCCGGACGTCAAGGAGACCCCGGTAGTTCCCAGTTCTATGTTTCTTTGGAAGACAACCTGATGCGTTTGTTCGGATCCGACCGAGTTGCCAAAATGATGGATCGTATGGGCTTGGAAGATGGTGAGGTAATCCAACATTCCATGATGACCAAATCCATCGAGCGTGCTCAGAAAAAGGTGGAGGAGAACAACTTTGGAATCCGTAAGCGTTTGTTGGAGTATGATGACGTTATGAATGCCCAACGGGAGGTTATCTACAAGAGAAGAAGACACGCATTGGAAGGTGAACGCCTAAAAGTGGACATCGCCAACATGATCTATGATACCTCCGAAGCCATTGCGGAAACCAACAAAATGGCCGATGATTTCAAAAACTTTGAATTTGAGCTCATTAAATATTTCTCCATTACATCACCTATTGATGAAGAAGAGTTCAAAAAATTGAGCTTTCAACAGATTGCCAATAAAGTCAACGACGAGGCCTACAAGTACTACAAAGAAAAAATGGAACGTAGTGCCACGGTTGCCTTCCAAGTCATCAAAAAGGTATACGAAGATGAGGCCAACAAGTTTGAACGTATCGTAGTTCCATTTACGGACGGCATCAAATCCTTGAACGTTGTAACCAATTTGGAAAAGGCTTACAATACCGATGGAAAACAGTTGATCACCGATTTTGAGAAGAACATTACACTGGCAATCATCGACGATTCTTGGAAAACACATTTGCGTAAAATGGATGAATTGAAACAGTCTGTGCAATTGGCGGTTCACGAGCAAAAGGACCCATTGTTGATTTACAAGTTCGAGGCTTTTGAACTTTTCAAGGAAATGATCGATAAAGTGAATCGAGAAGTAATTTCCTTCCTTTTCAAAGGGGAATTACCCTCGGAGAACACCTCTCAGATTCAAGAGGCAAGAAATGTTCGCCGACCTAAGGAGAACATTCAGACTTCTAAAGAGGAAATACCAAACAGCGATGAGTTGGCAGCACAGAACAGGGCTGCAGGCCAAACCCAAGGGCAGCGTCCTCAAGTAACTGAAACCATTGTTCGGGAAAAACCGAAAATCGGTAGAAATGATAGGGTCACCATTAAAAATGTGATGTCAGGGGAAAGCAAAACGGTAAAGTATAAACAGGCCGAACCCCTTATAGACAAAGGAGAATGGGTCTTGGTCAACGACTAACCCATCTCAAATAGAAACCTAAAGTGGCAGTTATTAAAGCTGCCACTTTTTTTATATCAAAAACATAGTTAGATTTACATCATAAAACACCCCATAAAGCTACTCTATCATACCGATTCAACCTTTTTATGATAGAGGCATATTCACACGCAGCATATGAAAAGTCCTGATAAGGATACATATAGGATACAAGACAAAGTTACTTTGATACTAAAGGTAAATTATAATTCTTCCTTCTTTGCTGCCATCTTTGGATTGGTATGCTACTTCTTTTTGGGTATAGATGGTATTGTTCCCTATACTTTTTGGGGCTATGCAATCATCAATCTTATAAATACATTGCTTTACAAGGAACATGAAAAATTAGTGCTCACCTATAACCTTACCTCCATTTTGTCTATGCTGGGTGCAATTGTTATTACCCTATACAGCGGAGGTATAGATAGCCCGTTCGTTTTTGTTTTGGCGATAATAGTGTTTGCCGGTTATGTGACCACAAAAGTATTTGGCCAATTGTACCTCATATTAAATTTGGCCGTTCTCACCCTCCTGTTCCTGTATGATACAGGTGATTTCAAGATATCTGAAAACACCATCCCTTTAGAGTCGCGCGATTGGTTTGCTTACTTGAGTGCAATGTTTGCTGTTTACTTATTGGGAGGAGTATTTGGCAAGAACCTTTTAAGTGCCCACCATAGGTTGTACAAATCACGTAATGAAATTCAGGAACGTATAGATGAAAAAGAGATACTGCTGAAAGAGGTACACCATCGTGTGAAAAATAACTTACAGACAGTTTCGAGCTTGCTGAGCCTACAATCTAGATCTATCGACGATAGTAAAATCAGTAATATCATTAAAAGTAGCCAAAACAGGGTAGTATCAATGGCCATGGTACACGAAATGCTCTACAAGCGTGATGATTATCTATCCAAAATAGAACTGAAACCATACGTTCAAGAATTGTGCGACTATTTGGTCAGGTCTGTCAAAGGAAGTGTGAATGACGTTAAAGTCAATTTGGACATCAAAAATTACAAGTTGAGCATTGACACGGTGATTCCCTTGGGCTTGATTATTAATGAAACCATTACAAACGCACTAAAGTATGGAATTGCAGAAGTCCAAAATGGTGAAATCCATGTTTCTGTAGAAAGAATTGATGATAACCGTTACAAAATGCACCTTGGGGACAATGGTATCGGATATTCGGAGGAAATAAACCCGAAAACATCCAACTCGCTTGGGCTAAAGCTTATCTACAACTTGGCGAGGCAGCTTAGGGGCACCATTACCAGGGACTACGACAAAAAAGGTACTCACTACACCATTGAATTTGAAGAAGTCATAGAACAGTTCAACTCTGTGGACCAGTAGACCAAACAAGGTCCAAGATTTGGCTAAAATGAAAAGGTCGGCTTACACCGACCATTCCTATCTATTTCCAATATAAACTTAAACTTCTATAATTTTCTTTCTCTAAAAGAGAATGCTATGCTTGCTAAAACAAAGGCAATACTTAACGACAACAAGAAAGGTATCAACATATCCAACATCATGATTAAGCCAATTTAGACTTATCGTTCTTTGTTTTAAAAGAAAGCTCCTTTTTGATTTTAGAGTTTTTGAACTTGTACAATCTAACTGTTTTTCTATCCTTTCTGATTGTTTGGTTGAATTCAACTTTCAACTCAACACCCATTGTTAGTGTATCCACTTTAGCTTCCTTTGAGATATCTTGGGCAAATGCCATTGTTCCGAAAAAAGTTACTGCGATGATGGTGAAAATTGTTTTCATTTGTTCTGTTTGTTTTACGATGTAAAAGTACTTTCACCTGCAACCCCGACTCGATTTCCATCGCTCAATGACATTTTTCTGTCGGTGAATAAATTTTTATCGGTTAAAGTGTTTTTTATCGACGACGAACGTTTTTGGGTCCAAAAACAACATACCGAACGCATGTGCATTTCATCGATAATCCGCTTTGCAGTTCATCTGTAACCCACTGAAAGGCAATAATTTATTTGTAAGAAAAAGATTATATATATGTAGTCCAACTTGAGTTGTTACTGGTTGTTTCCTACGTTTTTGATACTCCGCCAATGCTGGCGTTCAATCCGTCCAATAGACGATGATTAACATTTTTTAACGGCTATATAAGTAATTGTTGGTATCTTATTACTACTAAAGAAGAAACTAAAATGAAATCTGTGAGAACTCCATTTTTAATTCTGCTGCTGTTGGCATCAATAAGTTGTCAACCCAAGAACAAATCCGACAATCAAGAAGTAGCTCAAACAAATGAGTCCGAAAACCATTCTATAGCTAAGTTGAGCTCAGAAGAACTTCAAAAATACAAGACCGCCTATTTTGCCAGTGGATGCTTTTGGTGCGTGGAAGCCATTTTTGAAAGCGTAAAGGGTGTTAAGGAAGTATATTCTGGTTATTCCGGTGGGTCCGAAAAAAATCCCACCTACGAAGAAGTTTCCTATGGCAGGACGCATCATGCCGAAGCTGTAGAAGTATATTACGACCCAGAAACCATATCATTCACACAATTGGTACAGGTTTTCTTTGGTTCGCATGATCCAACCTCATTGAACAGACAAGGTCCAGACCGTGGAGCACAGTATCGTTCCATTGCGTTTTACAAGAATGATAAGGAAAAGAAAATCATTCAGGATTATATAGCCAAGTTGGAAGCCGAAAATGTATATGGTGACCGTAGTATAGTTACTGAGGTCACACCTTTTGAAAAGTTTTACAAGGCTGAAGAGTATCATCAGGACTACGAAAGGCGGAATCCAAACAACAGCTATATCAGAAATGTATCTATTCCTAGATTAAATCGCTTTAAAGAAAATTTTAAGTCCTACCTGAAAGAAGATGTTCATTGAAGATGATGTGGTAGGCACTGGTCGTTGAAGAGTTATATCGACCAATAGGTTCGGGGTGGTTCCTTGGGACTGGCAATTGAAGCTAGTTCTTTAGAACCACCTCGCTGTATTTAGAATTGATTTTGATGGTCTTACCATCATTTTTACTGATGTGGTATCCTGTATATAGGTTGCCTCCCTGCTTTTTGGTTGATGTTAATTTTAGCGCCTTGGGGTACTGAAAACCTGAAGTCGTCTCATTTACCGAAATAACATAGGGCGTTTCGGGCAGTTTACAATCCAACTCACCATTTTCCAAGGATATATCAATAGAGTTGAAACCATTGGATACCTCATCAATATTCAATACGCCAAAATTATTGGTCACCAAAGCCTTGCCCGCTACCTTGCCAATCATCACATTGGACGACACCGAATTCAGTTTTAAATTCTTTACTTCTTTTAAATTGACCCTATCCGAGTAATCGGCACTAAGGCTGCCATAGTTCCAGTTTTGAACCACTACGGGAGAGTATGAAACCCGAATATCGGTATTGGCACCTTCGATGGTTGAGGCAAGCAAGCTTGCATAAGACAAGCTTGCTTTGATGTTTTTGGCATTTTCTGCCAATTTTACCTCACCGTGTCGTACATTCATTTTTACCTTAATGTACTTCGGCATTTTGATGATAATTCGTTTTTTGACCTTATACTCTTTATGCTTACCTCCCGATGAAAAATAAAATACATTGGGGCTTCCGTTCACTCTGATTTCTTCCCGTAACTGCTTTCTAAGTTCTGCCTGCTCCTTTCGGATTTCAGCCTGCTGGGCACGCATCTCTTCTTGCTGTTCTCTCCTTTGTTCTTGCATCTCCCTGCGTATTTCCTGTTGCTCTTCACGGAATCTCTCCCTATCTTCCCTCATCTCCTCTCTTCTGGCCTCGCGTTCCTCTGCCATTTTTTCCATCTCCTCACCCCATTTTTCAAAACGCTCCTTATACTCTTTATCAAAGGTTTTGTCAAATTTCTTTTTCCATTCCTTCATGTATTTGTCACCATCCTTTTTGTAGGCATCGTAATCAAAATCTATGGGGGGCATAGGAGGTAATGGTGGCATGGAGGGCATCACCGCTATTTCCGGAATAATGATTTCAGGGATTTCCGGAATTTCAACATTGGCGATAATTTCTGCCACCGACGGCATATCTGGAATATCGATGTTTACCGTTCTAAAATCATAATCATAGCTAGGACCAGCACCTTCTGTGCTTACCTCAATTTCCTTACTATTGCCCATTATTTTGACCAGATCCTGCTCAAAATAAAAATCCGCATCTTTTTGATCTACGCCTTCCAGCTCGATTACAGCTGTGATTTCCACTTGGTCCTTTGCCCAAGTCTCGAACTCAATATCGGCATAACTCGTATTGATGCTCAATTCCGTGTCGTTTTTGACATCGAAGGTTTCCTTGTAGGTTTTGGATTTCTCCTGCGCTTGGCCGGTAAAGCCGACCAAGGCCAGAAACAATCCGCTACACAATATTTGATGATTCCTGTTCATTTTTTGATGATTTTAATTGATTTAACTTTGATTTTAGCTTTTGCAACAACTGCAACCTCAACTGCAGGTTATTGATGAGTGCGCCTATCGTCTGATCATTGGGACCATAATCGTTCAATTCTTGATTAAGTCTTTGGTATTCCTTGTTCAATTCCGCCAATCGGTCCATATAGCTGTCCACAAGCTCCTTGTTACCAGGGTCATCGGCCAGTTCCGACAACTGTAGGTTAATATTGGTGGTATAATAGGTCTCTATCTTTTTCAAATCTGGCGATAGGTCGCCCAACGAAATGCCTTGAGCCTCCTTACTTGGATTATCACTGTCCACAACGGTTATCTTTTCATCAGGTTCAACCGTTCCTCCATTATTGTTGAAATAATAGACCGACAAGCCCACAGCAACCACAACCGATGCGGCAATCTGCATCCAAAGTGAAATCACCTTTCGCTTGGGAGGGTCTTTTGGTAACTCTTTTTCCAACTTGGCAAAAAAGCGATTCTCATGCCCTTCCTTCATTTTAAAGCTTTTCTGCTTTCTCTCCTTTTCAAATAATTCCCTAAGATCACGTGCCATAAGCCAAATCCTTTAATTTATCTTTTAATTGTGCTTTTCCTCTTAGCAATCGAGTCCGCGAAGCAGTTTCGGTTATTGTGAGTATTTCAGAAATTTCCTGGTGGTCATACCCTTCTACCAAAAACAATTGCACTACATATCTATATTTTTGGGGCAATTCCTCGATGGCCTCTTTCACCTGTTCAATAGAAATTCCTTCCTCCACCGACCAATCGTCCTCCTCTGCCACCTGCAAATAACTTTCATTAAGCTCCACCGTTCGCTGATGTTTCGATTTTAAGAAATCGATACTGCCATTCACAACAATTCTTTTTAACCAAGCCCCGAACGTTACATCTCCCTTAAACTGCTCAATCCGTTGAAAAGCTTTTATGAACGAATCTTGCAACACATCTTCCGCATCATCGGCGTTTTTTAGAAAGCGCATGGCCACACAGAACATACCATCACAATATTGACGGTACAGTTGCATTTGTGCCTGACGGTCGTTCGCCTTGCACTTTTCTACAAGCTCAATATGGAGCACACTTGGTTCTATGTCTGGTTTTTTAGTTGTTCTGTACTAATGACGATGCAAAAAATGCAACGTTGCAAATTAGGACGTTTTTTATTCAATTTTAACAAAAAAAAAACCCGTTGAACATATCAACGGGGCTCATTATTAAAAAGTTACACAGTTTATTCGTCCAATAATAAATTTAGGTGAACTGTGATGTTATCACGCGTTGCCTTGCTGTACGGACACATTTCATGTGCTTCGTTGATAATAGTTTCACCTGTTTTCTTATCTACTGTGGGCAAATACGTATCCAAAGTAACCTCTAAGAAAAATCCATCGTCCTCCTTATTAAAGGCAACAATAGCCGTAACACTAAAATCTCCAAGATCATCAATGTCATGGCTTTTGGCAACAGCCTCTACTGCACCTGCGTAGCAAGTAGAATATGCGGCGGCAAAAAGCTCCTCTGGATTTGTAGATTTTGGATCAGGTTTACCCTTGGAGTTGGGCATTGAAATAGGAAAATCCAAAACGCCATCTTCACTCTTTACATGTCCTGCTCTTCCTCCTGTATTAGTGGCCTGGGCCTCAAAAATAGTCTTCATCTTTTAAATGTTTATAGGTTCGTAAAAATCGGCACCTCTTATGATTACCGATCATTTAACGAATAAGGTACCACTTTGCTTGCGGAAGTCCGCTTTAACAGATATTAAATTTTTGTGAAATGGATGGTAAAATAAAGAGGCAAAACCGAGCAAAGTCCGAACAAACCCGTAAAATCTTTATAAATTCGTACAAACTGATGAACCGTACACTTGGCAGAAGAGAACAAGATACCTTCCGATACCATTTCCAAAATCAAGTCACTCAGAAAACAAGAACTTTCTGTCGATGCCTTGGCTCAGGGAATTTTTGATGGCAACCAAGCAATGCTAGCCAAGGCCATAACCCTTTTGGAAAGCAAAAGAGTTGACCATTCTGAAAAAGCCAATGCCGTTATTGAAAAGTGTTTGTCCCGACCTACCAACAGTATCCGTTTGGGAATTACCGGTGTTCCCGGTGTTGGTAAAAGTTCGTTTATAGAAACTTTGGGCAAAACATTGACCGACAAGGGCAACAAAGTGGCCGTATTGGCCGTAGATCCGACCAGTTCTTTGAGCAAAGGGAGCATTTTAGGGGACAAAACCCGGATGGAGACCTTGGCCAAAGATCCAAACGCTTTCATCCGCCCCTCCCCTTCGGGAACTTCCTTGGGGGGTGTAGCGCAAAAAACACGTGAAAGCATCATGCTCTGCGAAGCCGCTGGATATAATGTGATTTTGGTGGAAACCGTTGGTGTTGGTCAGAGTGAAATAGCTGTGCACAGTATGGTTGATTTTTTCCTTTTGTTGAAGTTATCAGGTGCAGGAGACGAGCTACAAGGTATCAAAAGAGGGATTATGGAAATGGCCGACGCCATCGCCATCAACAAAGCCGATGGCAGTAATTTGGAACATGCCGAGCTTGCCGTGACTGAATTTTCCAGAGCACTGCATCTTTATCCACCAAAAGTCAACGGCTGGACGCCCAAGGTGATGAAGTGTTCCGCAGTGGAGAACACAGGCATTGAAGACATCTGGGATATGGTACAAGACTTCGTGGAACATAACAAGGAAAACGGTTTTTTTGAAAAGAACCGACAACAACAGAACAAAAACTGGTTTCTTCAGACGGTAGATGAGTGCATCAGGCAATTCTTCCATCAGAAAGAAACCTTTAAAACAAAACAGGCCAAGTTGTTGGCGGAAATAGAAGAACATAAAATTTCACCGTTCTATGCGGCGAAACTCCTATTGGACAAGATTACCAAGGAACTTTAAATAAAAGCAATAAATTTGCACAGATTTTATATTGAATGAGCACCGTCACCGATTCCCTTTTATCTATAGTGGTTCCTTTGTACAACGAGGAGGACAATGTGGTCCTTTTGACCAAAAAAATCAATGAAAGCCTTGAAGGGTACAATTATCAAATTGTATACGTAGATGATTTTTCTACTGACAAAACCCGAATCAGGGTCAAGGAAATGGATGATAAGAGAGTCCATTTGATCGAATTGAAAAAGAACTATGGCCAAAGTTTAGCCCTTGCTGCCGGAATTGATTATGCGGAAGGTGAATACATTATTACGATGGATGGAGACCTACAGAACGACCCATCCGATATTCCAAATATGTTGCAATATGCCATTACGGAAGAATATGATGTAGTAACTGGCATCCGTCAAAAGCGAAAAGACTCGCTCGTTAAAAAGATACCCTCTAAAATTGCGAACTTTTTGGTGCGAAGGGTAACGAAACTGGATATCAAGGACAATGGCTGTGCACTCAAGGTTTTTACCAAGGACATAGCTAAAAGCCTAAATTTATATGGTGAAATGCACCGTTTTATAACACTTTTGGCCCATTTGGAAGGTGCACAGATCAAGCAAGTTCCCGTAAAGCACCACGCAAGACATGCCGGAGTTTCCAAATATGGCCTGGAACGTGTTTTTAAAGTAGTGGCCGACATGATGTTATTACTTTTCATTAGAAAATACTTTCAACGTCCCATCCACTTGTTTGGGATTTTTGGAGTTTTGCTGGTCATCCTTGGAGTTTTGATCAACATTTATTTACTAATCGTTAAGCTAGGATTTGATCAAGATATCGGTACGAGACCGCTGCTCATTTTCGGGATGATGTTTATTGTCGGTGGAATCCAATTGTTTACCATCGGAATTGTAATGGAACTTTTGATTAGAACCTACTACGAATCACAGCAGAAGAGACCATATCGCATTAAAAAAATAAGCATAGGTGACGGAAAAGCTGCGTAAAAAGCTCATAACTGCCCTAAAGATTGTTGTTAGTGCGGTCCTTATATACTTTATTTTCACCAAAATAGAGTTGAAAGATGTACTCCAAACCCTAAAAAAGGGCGACCCGTTCTATTTGTTCTTGGCATTGCTATTTTTTGTACTGTCCAAAATTTTATCAGCTTTGAGGACCAACCTGTATTTTCATCAAATCGGAGCGAAGGTTTCCCAGTTGAGCAACTTAAAGCTGTACCTATTGGGAATGTTTTACAACCTCTTTTTACCGGGAGGGATTGGCGGTGATGCCTATAAAGGCTACGTCATTCAGAAAGAATATCAACCAGGCACCAAAAAAGTAGTTTCAAGCTTACTATTGGACCGTTTAAGCGGGATGTTGCTGCTGTTTGTCTACGCTTGTGCACTTGCCCTCTTGTCCAAAAATGAGTTTTTCCAAAGGTTTTACTGGCTGATTGTAGCGGCCATCCCTTTGAGCGTTGCAGTATTTTGGTTTGTGAACAAAACCTTTTTCAGCTCCACCCTTTCTGTGTTTTGGAAATCTGTCGGGTTCTCGACCTTGGTGCAATTGGCTCAGCTGGTCTGTATTCTCTTTATTTTGAAATCCTTGTCCGTTAGTTTGGATAGTATTGAGTACCTGTTCGTGTTTTTGGTCTCCTCGATTGTTTCGGTAATTCCCTTGACCATTGGCGGTATTGGTAGTCGAGAGGTTACTTTTTTGTACGGTGCAAAATGGTTGGGATTGGATGAAAGCACATCCATTGGCATCAGCTTTACTTTCTTTTTAATTACGGCGCTAACCTCTCTATTTGGTGTATTCTACCATTTTAAAAAGCCAAAATTGGAGTCGGTGGATTAATCCAGATGCACCAAATGCACTTTGTTCAATTTATCTTCTCGGCTGTTTGGATTTAGGAATTTGATCTGCAATCGGGTAATACGAAATTGATCCACGGTAATTTGCTCGTCCCAAGCAATTCCATGGTCTTTCAATTGCTTTAATTCTTCATCCGTGGCGTAGACCCAAACATCGTCCTTTTTGGCAATTTCCGGTATTGAAACTATTTCAACAGGTTTTTTGTTATAGAAATCCAACGACCAAGAATATCTTTCGGAAACCTTATAAATATTGTCCACGGGAATATTGTTCTCCCGCACCTTTTCCGCCATATTGGAACCGCCTTGGTATTCGAGCAGTTTTGGGTAAAAATGGGCATTCATTAAACCATTCAACAGAACTGAACTCAAAATAGCGACCGTTACAATTTTAGTGTATACGGCTTCTTTTTGAAAAAGAAGATATGTAACCAATACGAGTGCCAACAACAATAACAAATAGTTATACCAATATTCCAATTTGAAAACATAGAGACTTACCAACAGGGCAAAGACCACTACCAATCCCAATATAAAATACTGGATACCCAAGATGATTTTTGCCATCTTCAATTTTTCCTGTTGGTGCAAAACATATAGGAAAGCTGCTGATAGGATCGCATATAACGGCATCAGGATATTCATGTAGTGCGGCAATTTAAACTGCGCAAAACTGATGAGAAGGAACAAAATGGAAATCCCGCCCACGGTCAGAAATTCTAAATTGGGCCTATAAGCGAACTTCGCTTCCCAAAAGGCTCTTACTTTGGTCCAGTAGCCAATCAATGCAAGAACCGTCCAAGGCAGGAACACCCACAAAAAGGTATGGAAGAAAAAGAAAAAATCGCTACTGTTCTTCCCTACGCCTTCGCCACTCATCCGTTCAAAGCTCTGCTCCCAGAAAATAAAGAAGATACCACTACGGTGATCCTTGCCCCGAATTACTTTCTCAGGGTGCAAATCAAACTGATGGTAATAGGCGTATAACATCGGGGTTATGGTCAAGCAAAAAACAACTAATGCAACCAGTAACTTCCAATTGAGCAGTCTTTTCCATTTTCGGGTATAGGCCAAGTGGCAAAGTATCGAGATTCCAATGACCACTAAGGCAATCTGCCCTTTGGTGGAAAAGGCCATTCCAGCCCCAAAAGCACCTAAGGCGATACTCTTTAGCGTTCCTTTTTCAATATAAGTGGCCAACTGCCAGATGGAAAATATAGTAAATCCAGTCAGCACAGCATCAGTACGGACATCAATGTTGGCCAAGACCATGGTTTGGGCCGTCATAAAAATCAATGAGGCATATCGACCAACATCCTTATTGTATAACAATTTACCAAGACCGTAGCAGCTATAGGCACCTAACAAAGTTGACAAAATACCGGGAATGCGGTATGCCCAATCGTGAATGCCAAAAATTTTATAGGAAAGTGCTGCCAACCAATAATGCATGTGCGGTTTGTCCAGATACTCTTCGGGACCTTTGAAAAGGCTCAAAAAATCATTTTCCTGAACCATCCGCATGGCCATTACCGCAAATTGAGCAGAATCGTTCTCCATTAAGGTTACAAACATGCCAATGATGTACACCAACACAATCAATCCAATATAAAACCAATATCTAGCGGTTGAGATCATACCCCTATTTTTTGAAAAGCAAATATAGCCAACTTGGCCCACAACCATCCGAACAGTGAGCCTAGAAAGGCTCCTGTAATCACATCCAACGGATAGTGCACGCCGATGTAAATACGGCTATAGGCCACAATGCAGGCCCAAAGCAGCAAAACCCAAGAAATGTATTTCACCTTATTTCTGAACAATACGGCAAAGAAAATCGCTGGGCCAAATGAGTTGGCCGCGTGCGCAGAAAAATACCCAAATTGTCCACCACAGTAGCTTTTTACCAAGCGCATTGCGCTGCTCACATCAGGTTCGTGGCAGGGACGCAAGCGACCGATACCATACTTGAAAAAATTGGACAGCTGATCGGTACAAGTAATCAACAAAGCGATGGAAACCAAAATTATTCCAGTTCCCTTCCAACCAAAAGTTCGATAGGATAAATAAAGCAATAACAGATAAAGTGGTGCCGAGTTTCTGGTCGTCGTCATAAACATCCAGAAACCGTCCCAAGTCTCGGTTCCCAATCCGTTAAGGAACAAAAACAGTTCTTTATCGTGTTGCAGTAATTGTTCCAGCATTATTGGTCGTATCTGGAAACTTCCCGGTCATAAAAAGCCGTGGCGGCCTCAATTAGGCTTTCCGCTTCTTCCAATAAATCAGCTTCATCTTGTTTGGAGAATTCTTCCATCCATTCCACTTCATCATTCTCTAGATTGATGATGAATCGTGGGTATTCGGTATGTACAATAAAAATGGCCTCGGGAAAATCCGTATTGTCGGCCAATAAAAATTTAGGTAGCTCCATGTGTTCTTATTTTGATTCCTAGCTAGGAATGCCTCTTATTGCGTTATAAGTTTCTTCGTCAAAAAGTTGAATCGAAGATACAACATTACAGCCGATGCCGTAAGCCCTGACAACAATCCAATCCAAATCCCTGTGCTTTCAAAATTGGTATGCAACCCCAGGTAATAACTGATCGGAAAACCAATCAACCAGTAGGCAATAAAAGTAATCAGTGTGGGTACCTTCACATCTTGCAAACCACGTAGGGCACCCAAAACCACCACTTGGAGACCATCAGAAATCTGAAAAAAGGCCGCCACCAACAACAGTTTGGCCGCAATAAAAATCACTTCGCTATTATCGGCCTGGTTGGCTATGTCATCCACATCCAAATAAATCGTAGGGAACCAATGTCTTCCCAATAGGAAAATGGCGGCAAAGGCTATTTCCACAAGCAAGGTCAAGAAAAATACGGATTCAGCGATTCGCTTCAATTCTTTATGGTTCTGAAGTCCTTTTTGATTTCCGACCCTGACCATTGCCGCCACGCTAAGCCCGGTCCCTACCATAAATGTCATACTGCTCAAGTTCAAGGCAATCTGATTGGCGGCCTGCGCATTTTTGCCCAGTACCCCGCTCAACCAAATGGCCGCGGTAAAAATGGCAACTTCAAAAAACATCTGCAATGCGGATGGAAAACCAAGATTGATGATTTTTTTCATCACTTTCTTTTCGATGCTTCTAAAGTTGAAATGGGTCACGTAGAATTCAAACTTCTTTTTTCGCTGGAGCAGATACCAAATAAACGCTACCATGATCACACGTGAGACCAAGGTGCCTATTGCTGCCCCTACAATCCCCATTTTGGGAAATCCGAAAGAACCAAAAATGAGAAGGTAATTTAGGGTGATATTGACCACATTCGCCACGATGGTGGTATACATGGGGTATTTGGTCTGCGACAGACCATCAGAAAACTGTTTAAAAGCCTGGAATATGATCAAAGGCACCAGCGAAAAAGCCACCAAATCCAAATAGGGCATGGCAAGTTCCACCACCTCTGGGGGCTGCTCCATATGGTGCATCAAAGGTTTGCAAACTTGTATAAGCCCAAAAAGTGACAACCCTAATAAGGTACAAAGTACCAAGCCGTGTTTCAGGGCACTTTTGCCCGCCGCTTGATCCTTTGCACCATCCGCTTCGGCCACCAATGGCGTTATGGCCGTGGAAAATCCAATCCCAAGGGACATCGCTATGAACACAAAACTGTTGCCCAAAGAAACTGCGGCCAGTTCGGCCGTACCCAATTGCCCCACCATAATATTATCGGCAAAAGCCACAAAAGTGTGACCCAACATCCCCAAGATTACGGGATAGGACAGTTTTAAGTTATAGGCAAATTCTTTGGTGTAGCTTTGAAACACAACGGATATTTAAAAAAGGATGGCAAATATAGTCAGTTTGCCCACAATTATAGTGGATGTAACTGTTATGGATTGGCTAAATATTACAACTGCTTCGCCTCTTCCCAGAAAACGTCCATCTCGGCCAAGGTCATATCACTCATGGATTTACCTGCATCTTTTGCTTTTCTTTCCAAATATTGAAATCGCTTGATGAACTTTTTATTGGTGCGCTCCAGTGCATTCTCTGGGTTGATTTTTAGGAACCGGGCATAATTGACCATAGAAAAAAGCACATCGCCGAATTCAGATTCCATTTGATCGGTATTATTTGCTTCTATCTCTTCTTGAAGCTCGCCCAGCTCCTCTTTCAATTTTTCAAAAACCTGCTCGGGATGCTCCCAATCAAAACCCACACCGGAGACTTTATCTTGAATTCGGTTGGCCTTAACCAAAGATGGAAGCCCCTTCGGAACACCTTCCAACACGCTTTTTTTGCCCTCTTTTAATTTGATGTTTTCCCAATTCTGTTTTACCTGCTCTTCATTCTCCACCTTAACATCTCCATAAATATGTGGGTGTCTGTTAATGAGCTTTTCGCAAATACCATTGGCCACATCGGCAATATCAAAATCCTGTGTTTCGGAACCGATTTTAGCGTAAAAAACAATGTGCAGTAAAATATCGCCCAGTTCCTTTTTTACTTCTTCCAAATCGTTGTCCAGTATAGCATCACCCAATTCGTAGGTTTCCTCTATGGTTAAGTGACGAAGGGTTTGCATCGTCTGCTTTTTGTCCCACGGACATTGTTCGCGCAATTCGTCCATAATGGTCAAAAGGCGGTCAAAAGCGGCCAACTGTTCCGGTCTTGTGTTCATGGCTTTTGATTTTGTCCAAAAATACGAAGTCCCATTGGTTGAAAATCCAATGTCAAAATTTACTTATGAAAAGTATTTTGGTATTTTTCAACAAAGCCGGTTTACGGAAAAATATCACTATCTTCAACGTCATTTTAAGGCTAAAATAGTAGAATGAAACATCTTTTTGTGGTGTTGCTCGTGGTTCCTTTGATGGTCATTGCGCAAACCGATAATCCTTTCAAAGACGAAGTCAAATCAATTCAAAAGAAGAATGATTCCCTTTGGGACCCATCCAAACCTACGATTGTTTTTACAGGAAGTTCGAGTATTCGTTTGTGGGAAGATGTTCAAGAGCGCTTCCCGGAACACCAAGTACTCAACACTGGATTTGGAGGCTCTCAATTTTCCGACCTTGAGCTTTATTTGGATGAGTTGATATTGAACTACAGGCCTGTAAAGGTTTTTATTTATGAGGGCGACAACGATATTTTTGCCAAGAAAAGACCAAGAAAAATCATTGAAAGAGCCGAACAGATCTTGGCCGACCTACAACAGAGAAACCCCAATATGGAGATTGTTCTGATTTCGGCAAAACCGAGTATTTCCCGGTGGAAATATAGGGGCAGATACCGCAGGTTAAATCGTAAACTTGACAAACTGGCCTCGGAGAACGAAAAGATAGATTTTGTGGATGTTTGGTATCCCATGCTGGACAACAAAAAAGTAAAACAAGATATTTTTATTGAAGACGGCCTGCACATGAACGATAAAGGCTACGACATCTGGTACGATGTGATTAAAGACTACATGGACTAAAAACTAAACAAACGTGATTTACAAATCAATTTTGCTGTTCGTTGCAGTTATCTGCATGGCAGCTTGCCAAACCAAAAAAGAGGAAATCAATTTTCCGAAAACCGACCTAGCTAGTGTTCCGTTGATTCCGAAACCCATTAAAACCATTCCGACCGGGAGTGCTTTTGGATTGGATGCCGGAACGGCCATTTATACTTCGACTACAGATCCTGAGTTTGAAAAAATAGGAGATTTTTTGTCCAGCAACATTAAATCCAAAACGGGACTTGATATTGCGGTGAACACAGCTTCCGAAGATAAGTTGGAGCGATTGATCTACATTAACCAATCTGATAGCGTGGATTTGGAATCTCCAGAATCCTATCAACTCTATATTAAAAAAGATTCCATTTTATTGAATGCCAAAACAGCAGCAGGTGCTTTTAGAGGTATTCAGACGCTTCACCAATTGATTCCAGAAAAAAGCAATGATACCTTGACGGACCGCCCCATGTGGGTTATTCCTTCAGGAAAAATCATAGATGCTCCCAAATTTGCATACCGCAGCTCCATGCTGGACGTGGCCCGTCACTTTTTTACCGTGGATGAAGTCAAAAAATACATTGATGCCCTGGCATACTACAAGTTCAACACATTGCACCTTCACCTATCCGATGATCAAGGTTGGCGCATTGAAATCAAATCTTGGCCTAAACTTACCGAAGTCGGAGGTGCCAGTGAAGTTGGTGGTGGCCAAGGTGGATTTTACACCCAAGAGGAATACAAAGATATAGTAGCCTATGCAGCGGACAGGCACATAACTATTGTACCCGAAATTGACATGCCCGGACATACCAATTCGGCATCATTGAGCTACCCGTTTTTGCACTATGCCGGGGCTGAAACCCCACGTGTACGTACCGATATGAAAGTAGGTTACAGTTCCTTTGATGCAAAAAAGGATACGGTTTACAGTTTTTTGGATGATGTAATTGGCGAGATTGCATCCATAACGCCCGGTCCGTACTTCCATATTGGTGGCGATGAAAGCCACGTAACCAAGAAGAACGATTACATCCTTTTCGTAGAAAAAGTAGGGAAGTTGGTGCAAAAGCATAACAAGAGAATGATCGGTTGGGATGAAATTGCCCAAGCGGACATTGATCCCAATTCGGTTGTTCAACTATGGAACAGTGCTGAAAATGCCTTGAAAGCAAGTGAAAATGGTTCCAAAATCATTATTTCACCAGCCAAAAAAACCTATTTGGACATGAAATACGATTCCATTTCGGAATATGGCTTGAACTGGGCAGGCTACATCCCGGTCGATGTAGGATACAAATGGGACCCTGAAACCTATGTTGAAGAACTTGCCAAAGACAATATTCTCGGCATTGAAGCTCCGTTATGGTCCGAAACCATTAGCAACGGAACCGAATTGGAATATTTGGCTTTCCCAAGATTAATCGGGTATGCCGAACTGGGATGGTCTCCAAGTGAACACCTTGATTGGGACGATTATAAAAATCGATTAGCTGCACAGGTTCCTTATCTGGAATCCATGCAGATCAATTATTACCCAACAAAGTTGGTGGATTGGAAAAAAGAATAGTGTTTATTCTTCCTCTTCTGAGGCAGATACAGTAGGTTGTTCGGCATCCTTTTCGTCCTCAACAAACTCAGTGATATTGTTGTCGAGAAGGATGTTGTACCACTGTATGATTTTTTTGATGTCGCTTGCGTACACACGGTCCTCATCATAATTCGGGAGTACCTCGAAAAAATACTCCTCCAATTCGATTTTTTCGGCTTTGTGGCTAATCGAGGTTTTTTTACCGTCTTCCTTTTCCTTTATTTTTTGAAATACTTCCTTTAAAGGAACTTCCTCTTCCAAAGTGTAAATGGCTATTTCGGACAACACGCTTACATTGCTTCTTAAACCAACGGTTACGCGTTTGCCATCCAAAAGGGATTCGCCAACAAAGCCTCCTCGCGTTTGGGTCAATAATTTGTAAAGTCCTGGTTTACCTCCAATGGATAAAATCTTGTCTAATGCCATTCAAATAATAATTTATGGGCGCAAAAATATGTTTTTATCGCAAACTGCGATTTTTTTAACGTCCTTTTTTGATATTGGGAAACCTCATTCGGTAGTCCACGGTTATTTTTCCTTTGGAAATCTTTTCCAATCGGCTTTTTAAAAGTCGTTTCTTTAAGGTTGAAAGCTTATCGGTAAACAAAATACCTTCAATATGGTCGTATTCATGTTGGATAACTCGGGCCAAAAGACCATCAAAGGTCTCCGTATGTTCTTTGAAACCCTCATCTAAATATGTAATGGTGATTTCTGGCTTACGCTTTACATCTTCACGGACATCAGGAATACTCAAACAACCTTCGTTAAAGTCCCACTCCTTGCCGCTTTCTTCTTGAATCTTTGCGTTGATGAATACTTTTTTGAATCCATCGAGTTGTTTCTGCTCGGCTTCGGTCAATTCTTCATCATCAGAAAAAGGTGTTGTATCCACCATAAACATACGTATGGGAAGCCCCACCTGTGGAGCGGCCAGGCCAACACCATGGGCATTGTACATGGTCTCCCACATATTTGTTATTAACTCGTCAAGTTTTGGATATTCGGATGTGATATCCTTTGCCTTTTTTCGCAAAACGGGGTCTCCGTAGGCTACTATGGGTAAAATCATAAATCAAAATCTGTTTAAGTAGGCCTGCAATATGAGCGTGGCACTTATTTCATCGACTAGGGCCTTATCCCTTCTCTTCTTTTTTTTCATTCCGCTGTCCAACATGGATTGAAATGCCATTTTGGATGTGAACCGCTCATCTTGTCGCTCCACAGGAATAGAAGGAAACTTGGCCTTCAGCTTTTTCAAAAAAACCTGGATAAGTTCCTCGGACTCGGAAGCGGTGTTGTCCATTTGCTTGGGCAACCCCACAACAAAAAGTTCAACGGGTTCTTTATGGGTGTACTCGTCCAAAAAGGATAACAAGTCCTTGGTTTGAATAGTGGTCAATCCAGAAGCGATCAGCTTAAGTTCATCGGTAACTGCTATCCCCGTTCTCACCTTTCCAAAATCCAAAGCCAAAATTCTAGCCAAAATAATTTTTTGGCAAAAATAACCTTAAAAATGTTATGCGCTTAAAAATGGCGACCATAATTGTGTGACGGGGCTTATCTTTGTAAAAACTTTAAGAAAAATGACAGAATTAAGAACGCTAATTGAAAAAGCGTGGGACAATAGAGCGTTGCTCGAGGACAGAAAGACTCAAGACGCCATACGCGAAGTCGTAAAGCTTATTGATTCAGGAGAACTGCGTTGTGCAGAACCTACGGAAGATGGTTGGCAGATAAATGAATGGGTAAAAAAAGGGGTGGTACTTTACTTCCCTATCCAAAAAATGGAAGTGCTCGAAGCTGGCATTTTTGAATATCATGATAAAATTCCTTTGAAAAAAGGATACAAAGAAAAAGGTGTTCGTGTTGTTCCCCATGCGGTGGCAAGACATGGAGCTTATATTTCTCAGGGCACTATTTTGATGCCGAGTTATGTAAACATCGGTGCCTACGTTGATGAAGGAACCATGGTGGATACTTGGGCCACGGTGGGAAGTTGTGCACAAATTGGGAAAAACGTTCACTTGAGTGGTGGAGTTGGTATCGGCGGGGTTTTGGAACCTTTACAGGCGGCCCCCGTAATTATTGAAGACAATGCCTTTATTGGTTCAAGGTGTATAGTAGTGGAAGGTGTGCGAGTAGAAAAAGAAGCCGTTTTGGGCGCGAATGTTGTTTTGACCGCATCTACCAAAATTATTGATGTGACAGGTGATGAAGCTGTTGAATTGAAAGGACGCGTACCTGCTAGGTCAGTTGTTATTCCCGGAAGCTATACCAAAAAATTCCCAGCAGGTGATTATCAAGTACCTTGTGCCTTGATCATTGGAAAGCGAAAAGAAAGCACGGACAAGAAAACTTCTTTGAACAATGCCTTGCGTGAGCACAATGTTGCTGTGTAATCCCTTGTTCAATTAATTTAATACATTACTGACGGCCGCTTGTAAAAAGTGGCCGTTCGTGATTTTATGCCTTATCCTATCCACATTGGAGACCATTTTGGAATAGGTCTCCTCATCAATATTATCCAGCTTTTCGGATAGTTCATCCAAAGATCCAATCGCAAAGCCCACCTGTTCCTCCTCAATTATTTTGGCTACTGCAGCTTTGTCCCAAACAATTACAGGCAAACCAGCCAATAAGTACAAAGATGTTTTATGCGGATTATTGTACTGAATATATTTACCAAATGCTCCATCACACTCCTTAATGGCATTTCCGTTCCACACCAATCCAAAATTCCCTTTCATTTTATCCAGCACCTCATCCGGGGCAAAAACCCCTTGATAGTCCAAAATGGATTTTTCACCCACTTTTTCTTTTTGATAGCCATTTCCGTAGAGCTTTAGGGTAAAATCCTTTTGTTCCAACTCGTCAACCTTGTACAGGAAGGCGCTTTTTTCCATGCCCAATCCTCCAGCAAAAACAACCTCCCTCCCAGCTTCTTTAGGAGATTCGGGCAATTCCTGATTTTGAGCGAGCAAATAATCGAATAAATATAACGGCACCATTTTTCCCTTATATCCATTTTCTGCAAACCATTCAATCATCACCTCATTATGCAGCACAAGAACATCAGCTTTGTTGAAGTGTTTCATTTCTTTTTCCACATTTTTGTTTTTGCCCATCAAGGTTTTTACATCATGGACAATCAAAACAATTTTACATCTTTTGAGCTTGGCCACTTGAACTTTATAGCTAAAAAACTTGCTCAGGGGATATTGCATGCACAATGTTGATGAAAAGGGCAATAAAATCAAACCTTTGGTTATCCCCAAAAAACTAATGATGGCCCCAATGGCCGAACTGGGATGATTGCTCTGCTTAAACCCTAAATTTTCAAAACCTAGTTGGGACAAGACATTTTCACAATCCATTTTGGGCTTGGAGGCCGCATTCTTGGAAAATTTATAATTTCTGGAAATGTAGAACTGGTTAGTGTTTTGCATTTTCAAAATTTTAATTTTTTCTAAAAATATCATTTTTCAATTACCTAATCCATAAATTGCAACTCCCCTTTTTTAAAAATCTTCAAAAACTAACCGAATGAATCCCGCCGCGGAATATGATTATCTTATTGTTGGTGCTGGCCTTTATGGAGCGGTTTTTGCCTATGAAGCAACTAGGCGCAATAAAAAATGTTTGGTAATTGACAAACGGGACCATCTTGGTGGCAATACCTATTGCGAAGACGTTAATGGAATTAATGTGCACAAATATGGCGCACACATTTTTCACACCAATGACAAAACCATCTGGGATTATGTAAATAGCTTTGTTCCCTTCAACCGATACACCAACTCACCTTTGGCCAATTTTGAAGGCAAACTTTACAACCTTCCCTTCAATATGAATACATTTTACCAACTTTGGGGAACAAAAACCCCGGAAGAAGCGAAAGCAGTTCTTGCCCAACAGACCAGAAAATATCAAGATATTCAACCATCCAATCTCGAAGAACAAGCTCTTAAACTGGTCGGAGATGATATTTACACAAAATTAATCAAAGGGTATACCGAAAAACAATGGGGACGAAAGGCCAGCGAACTACCTGCCTTTATTATAAAAAGGTTGCCATTGCGGTTTACTTACGATAACAACTATTTTAACGATGCCTACCAAGGCATACCCATTGGGGGCTACAACAAACTTACCGAGGGATTGTTAAAAGGTATAGAATGCAGAACAAATATTGACTTCTTCAAAGAAAAAGAAGCCTTGACCGGTTTGGCGAAACAAATAGTTTTCACTGGAAAAATTGATGAATACTTTGATTATTGCCATGGTAAATTAGAATATCGAAGCTTGGATTTTAAACATGAAGTAGTGGATATGCAAAACTATCAAGGTAATGCAGTTGTAAACTATACGGAATCTAACATCCCATATACCAGAATCATTGAGCACAAGCATTTTGAATTTGGGAAACAAAAAACGACGGTGATCACAAAGGAATACCCATTGGAAGCTTCATCAGAAAAAGAGCCGTATTATCCCATCAACGATGCAAAGAATACTGCTCTTTTTAAAGCCTATCAAGATATGGCCAAAAAAGAAACCACAATATTCGGGGGAAGACTTGCCGAGTATAAATACTACGATATGCATCAGGTTATTGGGGCAGCTTTAAGTGAGACAAAGAGGTTGTTCATCGAAAAATCTTAATCCTACACGCAACTCTAGATCCATATTACCGTCTAACTAAATAAATAGCTCAAATTAGAGCTTTAACAAATATGAAGTAGGGAAATTGACGAGTCGATTGTTTATAAGAAAAAGAAACGCCTAAACAATTTTAACGCTACTTTTTTGTTATAGATTTGTAAAATATTAAACACTACACCAATAAATTATGGCTGAATTGTGCACCCCAAAGCAAAAAATATCAGCACTTGTGATTACCTATAATGAAATGGGCTACATTGAAAAATGTATTGATTCCGTTTCTTTCGCTGATGAAATATTGGTCGTTGACTCTTACAGTACCGACGGCACTTACGAGTATCTTTTGAACCATCCAAAAGTAAAGGTGATTCAAAACCCTTTTGAAAATTTCACCGCTCAAAAGTCGTTTACGCTTAAACAAGCAGCCAACGATTGGGTTTTATTCTTGGATGCCGATGAAGTGGTTACGGAAAGTCTTCAAAAGGAAATCTTAGCAACCATTAATAATCCAGATGCCCACGAAGCTTATTGGTTCTACCGAAAGTTTATGTTCCAAAACGAACCTTTGAATTTCAGTGGTTGGCAAACGGACAAAAATTATAGGCTTTTCCGAAAAAGCAAAGCTCATTTTACCGATCAAAAAATTGTTCATGAAACTTTGGTAGTGGATGGCAAATCTGGAATCCTTAAAGAAAAATTGATTCATTTTTGCTATAAAAACTATGAAGACTACAAAGGGAAAATGCTCAAGTATGGCCAATTAAAGGCCAAAGAGGATTTCTACAAGGAAAAGCATTTTAACTATGTCTTGATGACAGTGAAGCCCGTTTGGAAATTCTTCAACCACTATATCCTCCGTTTAGGGATTTTGGACGGCAAAAAAGGATGGACCATTTGTTACTTGAACGCCCTTGGCGTTTTGGAGAGGTTCAGAGAGTTAAAACGTTTGGAAAAGAAAAACGAGCTTGCCTATTATTTGGTGATGCCATAGTGCGTCCACACTACCTTTTTCGACCTCGTCTCTTTACGTATGGCCTGATTTTTAGCAATGGATTCCGGTGTTTTATAACCTCTCTTATGATCTAAGTGTACACAGACTGCACTATAGCGCAATTGTTTGGATTTAATTCCAAAATTGAACAAGCGCTCTCCCAACTCACGGTCCTGTCCGCCATACTGCATGCGTTCATCAAAACCGTTTACGTTTAATATATCCTTTTTCCAACCTGAGGAATTATGCCCGTTCCAACTGGCATTGGTCGGAGTAACCGTATTCAATAACTTTGATATTATTCCACTGGCGGTAAGCTTGTTGTTCTTGAAAGTCTTAGGAATACCTTTTTCCTTAAGCCAATGAATGTTGAAACATTTCTGCTTTTCGATATCCTCCAAAGTAATCATTTTGGAAATGTTCATCGGAAGCATATAATACCCGCCCGAAATAAAATACCCCTGCTCCTTGTTAATGTAATGCACCTCTACAAAATCCTCACGTGGAATACAATCACCGTCCGTCATAATAATGTAATCAGCATTACAGGCTTCGACCGCTTTATTTAAAATCCTAGATTTCTGGAAGCCATCGTCCTCTTGCCACACATGGACAATGCTATAAAACACCTTCTTGGACATTTCCTCCAATAATTCTTTGGTCTTGGGACCAGAACCATCATCCGCAATAACCACCTCAAAATCCTTGAAAAGCTGGCAATTGAACCCCCACAACACCTTTTTCAGCCACTCTTCGGCATTATAGGTGCTAATGATTACTGATATTTTAGGTAATTCTGTTTCGTTTGGGTTCATCTGGACAAAAATAGAAATATTAAATGTTATCTCATATGCTTAATTTTGTGATTCTAAACTCTTAGAATGAAGGTCAAGGAAATTCCTGTGTCACTTTTTTATCAGGCCAATCTAACTTGGCAATCCAAAGAAAGGCTCATTGCTCAGAAAAAAAACATTCCAGTAATTGTTTCATTGGCATCGATTCCATCTAGACTGAACATAGTCCATCTCACTATCCGCAGTTTGTTGAATCAAGATGTGTTGCCCCAAAAAATCTTGTTATGGCTACATGAAGACCTTAAGGATAAAGTTCCAAAAAAACTTATTGATTTAGTTGGAGACATCTTCAGTATAGAGTTTACAGATTACCATAGTTCACATAGAAAGTTGGTGGAGCCTCTAAAAATGTATCCAAACAAAATCATTGTGACTTGCGATGATGATATGATGTATCGTAAAAACTGGTTATCAAACCTTTATGAAGCCTATCAAAAGAACCCAGATAAAATCATTGCAAACCAAACACGGTGTATAACCTACAATGAATCGGGAGAGCTACTACCGTACAAACAATGGAAATCCAACCCATCTGGATGCAAAAATCCTAAACTTACATTACCCATTGGTGCAGGCGGAACGTTATATCCCCCCGATACAATGGACCAGCAAGTGTTTGAGCGAGACTTGTTTCTAAAACTGGCACCCAATGCGGACGACCTCTGGTTTAAAATCATGGGGATATTGAAAGGAACACAATCCATACAAGCCTATAACAGCGGAAAAGAACCGATTCCCATTTGGGGCTCACAAAAAGTCTCATTAAAAAAAGGAAATATCGGGATGGATAAAAACAGAGTACAATGGCAGGCTTTGACCGACCATTTTCAACTAAAATTCTAGAACATTGACCGAAGAAATCAACAACTGCAACCAAGTACTGCAAGAAGGTGGACTCATCCTCTACCCGACCGACACGGTCTGGGGCATTGGTTGCGATGCAACAAACCCAGAAGCCGTAAAAAAAGTGTATGCCCTTAAAAAGCGTGAAGATACCAAGGCGCTCATCTGTTTGGTGTCCAATCAGGCCATGTTGGAACGCCATGTAAAAGAGGTCCCCGATGTGGCGTATGATATTATGGACCTGGCAACCAAACCGACAACAATAGTATTTGATGAACCAATGGGTGTCGCCAGTAATCTAATCGCAGAAGACAATACATTGGCCATCCGCGTGGCTTCCGATAAATTTTGCCAGTACCTCATCAATAAATTCAGAAAACCGATAGTGTCAACTTCCGCCAATATTTCGGGCCACCCCACACCAAAACAATTCAAGGATATTGAGGAAGAAATTTTAAAAGGAGTGGACTATGTGGTAAATTTGCCCGATGAAAATATAAACCCTTACCCCTCCTCCATCATTAAATTGAGTAATGACGGACAGGTGAAGGTTATTCGGGAATAACAATGGTGAAGGAATTCCATACAAAGGCAATACAACATCCTATTTTTAAACTTATTGGCAAAGCTTCAGATGAGTTGGGCGTAGACGCTTATGTGATCGGTGGCTTTGTACGCGATTACTTTTTAAAAAGAGGTACACCCAAAGATATTGATATCGTTGCCATTGGAAGTGGAATAGACCTTGCCAAAAAAGTAGCTTCCAAACTCGAGGGAAAACCAGAGATTTCGGTATTCAAGAATTTCGGTACGGCCATGATCAAGCACAAGGATTTTGAGCTTGAATTTGTGGGTGCCCGAAAAGAAAGCTACAACAGAGATAGTAGGAAACCCATTGTGGAAGACGGCACTCTGGAAGATGATCAAAACCGACGGGATTTTACCATAAATGCCATGGCTTTGGCATTGAACGCATCCAATTTTGGGGAGCTTTTAGACCCTTTTAATGGCTTGACCGATCTCGACAGGCAAATTATTCGCACCCCTTTGGAGCCCGGCATTACCTATTCCGATGACCCGCTTCGGATGATGCGCGCCATCCGATTTGCCACACAATTGCATTTTACGATTGAGCTACAATCCCTTCAGGCCATTACAGAGAACAAGGACCGTATCAAAATTGTTTCCAAGGAACGTATCGTGGACGAACTCAACAAAATATTGATGAGTTCCAAACCATCCCTAGGATTTTCGTTGATGCACAAAACCGAACTTCTGCCAATAATTTTGCCAGAGCTCACCGCTTTGCAAGGCATAGAGGAAATAGAAGGTCAACGCCATAAAGATAATTTTTGGCACACCTTGGAGGTCGTGGACAATATTTCCGAAACCACAGACAACCTATGGTTGCGATGGGCGGCTTTACTGCACGATATTGGAAAGGCGCCCACCAAAAAATTCCATAAAAAAATCGGCTGGACTTTTCACGCCCACGAATTCGTCGGTGCCAAAATGGTCTATAAACTTTTTAAAAGACTTCGTCTTCCATTGAACGAGAAGATGAAGTTTGTACAGAAAATGGTATTGATGAGTTCAAGGCCCATCATTTTATCAGAAGACCACGTCACGGATTCTGCCGTACGACGATTGGTTTTTGATGCAGGGGATTTTGTGGAAGACTTGATGACGCTTTGTGAGGCCGACATCACAACAAAAAATCCGCGAAAACAGAAAAAATACAAGAACAATTTTAAGATTGTTCGTCAAAAAATAGTGGAAGTCGAGGAACGGGACCATATCCGAAACTTTCAACCGCCAGTTTCCGGTGAAGAGATCATGAAGACCTTTAACTTGAAACCCTCCAAAGAAATCGGCATCATTAAGGACGCTATTAAAGAAGCGATTTTGGAAGGCGAAATTCCCAACGAATACGAGGCTGCCTACAATTTTATGTTGGAAAAAGGCAAAAAATTGAACCTAAAAGTCCATTCCGAATGAATAAGAACAAATATGTAGTGTATTGGTTGTTAACTGGTTGTTTTCTCATTTTTGTGATGGTTTTGGTTGGCGGAATTACACGTCTTACCCATTCGGGGCTTTCCATATCCGACTATAAACTGATTCATGGGACCATCCCTCCCATGAACGAGCAAGAATGGCAAGAAGCCTTTGACCTGTACAAACAATATCCAGAGTACCAAAAACTCAACAACCATTTCGGAATTGAAGAATTCAAGGATATTTATTTCTGGGAATGGCTACATAGGGTCATTGGACGATTTATAGGAGTGGTTTTTATTTTACCGTTCCTCTATTTTCTCTTGAAAAGGAAATTGGACCGCCCAACTGTGAAAAAATGCTTGGTTCTGCTCTTTTTAGGAGGATTCCAAGGTTTTTTGGGCTGGTACATGGTAAAAAGTGGACTTGTGGACCGCCCAGATGTAAGTCACTTTAGACTGGCCGCGCACTTGACCACTGCGTTTATCACATTTGCTTACAGCCTTTGGGTCGCTCTGGACCTCATCTACCCATACAAGAAAGAAATCAATACAAAAATCAGAAACCTGATTCGATTTGGACTTGTAGTTCTATTACTTCAAATTATTTGGGGCGCCTTTGTAGCAGGTTTGGATGCCGGTTTTATTCATAACCATTGGCCGTTGATGAGCGATGGCAAGTTGATTCACGAAACCGTTTATATTGAGCAGCAACCCGTAATCAAAAACTTTTATGAAGGTAAGAGCGGCGTACAGTTTGTGCACCGGTATTTGGCATACATCGTAGTTGCGTTTATCACATTGATTTGGTATAGAACTCGTAAAATCCAACGTACTCCTCTTCAAGAAAAAGGATTAAAAACCCTATTGGGCTTGGTATTTGTGCAATTTTTATTGGGTGTCCTCACTTTGATTTACGCTGTGCCGCTTTGGCTGGGAATTGCGCATCAAATAGGTGCATTTTTCCTTTTGGCCGCCATGACTTTTACCCTGCACAGGTTCTCCAAATAAGGTCTATTTATTGTACCTTTGTGCCCACTCTAAAATTTGATGGATGATTTATAAAATCAGGATAATACTTGATGCTGAGGAAGATATCTTTCGAGATATCGAAATTGAAGACCAAAGTAGCTTGGAGGATTTTCACAATGCCATAACCCAAGCTTTTGGTTTTGAGGGAAGTGAAATGGCCTCTTTTTATACTTGTGATGAGGAATGGAACCAAGATGAGGAAATAGCTCTTTTTGATATGAGCGAGAACGGTTCCGATATCCGTTTGATGAACGAGACCTCTATTGATGATGTGCTTTCGGAAAACACCCCAAAAATGATTTACGTGTACGACTTTTTTAGCATGTGGACCTTTTTTGTGGAATTGGCAGACGTCGTCGAAAAAGAAGATGGAAGGGTATATCCCAACCTATTGTTCACTTTTGGTGAACTCCCGGATGCCCCGCCGGAAAAACAGTTCGAAGCAGAGTCCAATGAAGAGGAAGAAGGAGACTATGATGACCTTTTGGACAGCTACGACGATATGGACTTCGACGAAAACTGGAATTAACCGAACTCTTGACCAAGTTTTTTAACCATTAACAATTACTCTTAGCATGCTAAACCTATATAACGCCCAAATTGAAAGTATTTCACTTCATCGTGTTGGCAATAAAAGTAAGAACGAGTCTGCCTTTTTATCCGCAGAACCTTTTTCGCTGAACGATGAAATGGCAGGACTTTTAAAGGAATACTTTTTTAAACCATTTAGGGAGAAGGAAGAAAACTACTATAAGTTTGGTCATGAGGTAGATTTGGAGTTCAATGAGGTGCATTCAGCGGTAACTGGGATTTTTGAAAATCCATCTGACAACCATAGACTTTCAAAAAAAATCACTACCTACCTTTTTGAGCAATCCAACCACCCACATATAAAGAGTGGCGAAGTTTACGTGGTCCATTTTTCCGATATGGTCATCGACAATCAAAAAACGGACGCCGTTGGTATTTTTAAAAGTGAGTTGAAGCACGATTTCCTTCAATTTGAAGAAAATGAGCACAACTTGGAAATCTTGATTCGTCAAGGCATCAATATCAATAAGCTTGACAAAGGGTGTATCGTATTCAACATCAATAAGGAAGAAGGCTTTAAAGTTCTTTCCGTAGATAGCAACCGTTATGATGCCAAATATTGGCTCGAAAACTTTTTAGGTGTGTTGCCGTTGACGGATGATAATTTCTACACCAAAAACTACCTAAAGTTCTGCCAAAACTTCGCGAAGGATGTGGTATTACCGGCCGAGGACAAACAGCAAGAGGTTATGTTCATGAACCGTGCGGTGAACCACTTTGCCAAAAATGATAATTTTGAGGAGACTTCATTCTTGAACGAGGTCATGGAAAATCCTGAACTTATTCCTGAATTCAAGCACTATAAAGTTGAAAAAGGTCCAAAATATAGTATTGAGGACGTTTCCAATTTCGATATTGCCAACAAGGCGGTGAGCGATGCCCGAAAGAAAATCAAGAATGTCATCAACTTGGATACCAATATCCAGATTAAGATGGATTTTATCAACCCGGAATCCGCAGAAAAATTCGTAGAAAAAGGTTGGGACGAGGAAAGACAGATGTACTACTACCTAGTATATTTCAACAAAGAACAGAAAAGCTAAAACTTTTTATCTATAATCTGTTTCATACTTACATCTTCGTAGTTTCGTTTCACAAAATCCAAGGCGTGTATTAGAACTTCGCCCATAGTTTTGCTGTCTCGGAAGTTAATATCTCCAGTTAGGTCCAATAGCTGCGTTTTGAGCATTTCCATATTTTCCGGTGGTGCTATGGTATCAACTTGGCAGACATCCAAAAGTCTTTTTAGTCTTCTACCCCAGCTCAATATCCTTTTGGCGATTATGGATCGTTCCTCCACAATATATTGGTTAACGGAGTCTACGGTCAGTTTGCTCTGCACCAAGTCCACCATCACTTTGTTCTCCTTAAAAAATTGAGGACGGTACACCTTAATCTTCCCTTCGTAACATTGCTGGTCAAAATCTATGGCCCTGATCTTGTAGTTCACACTATCAAAATCGTGCGTGGGCACAATCACATAGTTGTACGAGCGCATATCGCCCAATAACCGAATCATACAACGCTCATTGAACTTTACAAATTCCTTGGCAATCTGGGCTTTATCAAATTCTGAGCATTCGGGAAGATTTTTTTTAAAGAACACATCACCGGGAATACCTACAATATGCTCCTCGATCAAGGTATTTTGATAAATGACAAAATTAAGGTTGTAGGGCGACAACATATGCTCCAACTCCAATCCATACACACGGGAAGCATCGGTTTTTTTTACATAGAAAAGGGTATAGTTGTCGTTCAAAATGTTACGCACTTTGATCCTAAAGGGCTTAGAGTTTCCAAACGTACAGTAATCCACATAGTCCACATTCAGGTATTGGAAAATCTTATCGCTGCCATCCGACACAAAATTGGAATATACCCGCTTTAGGGCCAGGTCTATCTCATCCCTGTCAAACTCCGGATAAAACACCCGTACCCAAAGGGTGTCTTCATCATTGGCATCATATACCGCAACACTTCCCGAGAACCTGAGAAGGTCATCATAATGGATCGGGATTTCTATTTTTCGGTTATAGTATTCCAAATATTCATCAAGTTCCTTGCTAATGGGATAAGCAGGTTTCTTTTTCGACATCAACTTTTCTTCCGACATTGTATTCGATTATTTGTAACAAATTGCAATATACTTCGTCAAGTTAGTATAAACCATTCAAAAAACGATAGCATCTTTTGGAAACAATACTTACCGTAAATCATCTTACCAAAAAGTTTGGGTATCTCACTGCAGTCAACGACCTCTCCTTTACTATTGAAAAGGGGAACGTTTATGGCATTTTGGGACCCAATGGAAGTGGCAAATCGACCACATTGGGCATTATTTTGAACGTTGTAAACCGTACTTCTGGAGAGTTTAGTTGGTTCGATGGTTCCACAACTACCCATGATGCCCTAAAAAAAGTGGGGGCCATTATCGAGCGCCCCAACTTTTACCCTTACATGAATGCTATACAGAACTTAAGGTTGGTATGTAAAATAAAAGATGTACCCGAAACCAAGATCCGGGAAAAACTGGAGTTGGTTGGCCTGTGGGACCGTCGCAACAGTAAGTTCAAAACCTATTCGTTGGGCATGAAACAGCGTATGGCCATCGCTTCCGCCCTACTTAACGACCCGGAAATCCTGATTCTCGACGAGCCTACCAATGGCTTGGACCCTCAGGGAATCCATCAAATCAGGGAAATCATCAAAACAATTGCAAATCAGGGTACCACGATTCTACTGGCATCGCACTTATTGGACGAGGTGGAAAAGGTATGTTCCCATGTTATCATCCTTAGAAAAGGGGAAAACCTCTACTCCGGTCCCGTAGACAGCATGTTGGCAAGTCATGGTTTTTTTGAATTAAGATCTACCGACTTGGACCAATTGCAGGCCCTATTGGAAAAAAGTGCCAGTTTTGGCAAAATAGAAAACTTCAATGGAACACTGACCGCTTATTTAAAAGAGGAAATGGATGCCGAAAGCTTGAACAAAATGTTGTTCGAAAAAGGGGTTATACTATCTCACCTGGTAAAGCGCAAAGAAAGCCTTGAAGAACAATTTTTAACCCTGACCAAGAACCAATAATCAAAAAACGAATGTTACGTCTCCTACAAATAGAATTTATAAAACTGTGGAACAATAGGGCCAGCAAGGTACTGATCATCTCCTATTTTGTGCTCTTGACCTCCATTGCACTTATCGCTGCCATTAAATTTGATATTGGCCCGGTAGAGTTCCACCTTGCAGATCAGGGAATATTTAACTTCCCCTACATTTGGCATTTCAATACTTTTGTCACAGCACTTTTCAAGCTGTTTTTGGCCATTGTTATAGTTTCCATGATGTCCAACGAATACAGCAACAAGACCATAAAACAAAATTTGATAGACGGATTATCCAAAAAGGAATTCATTACGTCCAAAGTTCTCACGGTAATATCCTTTGCGCTCATATCCACCATATTTGTGTTTGTGGTGTCCATGATTCTTGGTCTGGCCTATTCAGACTACAACGAAATGTCCATTATATTCTCCGATTTGGAGTTTTTGCCCGCTTTCTTTATCAAGTTGGTCGGGTTCTTCTCCTTCTGCCTGTTCTTGGGGATATTGGTGAAACGGTCGGCATTTGCCCTTGGTTTCCTTATTCTTTGGACCATATTTGAGCAAGTGGTATTTGGCTTATTGGGATGGAAAGTGATGAGTTGGGAAGCTGCCAAAGCAGTAAAACGATTCTTTCCGTTAGAATCCATGTCCAATTTGATCAAAGAACCCTTTACAAGGCTATCTGCCGTTCAAAATATTGGGCAACAAATTGGTGAAGACATGAAGTTTGACTACCATGTCTATTGGTACGAGTTCTTCATAGTCATTATCTGGACGGCTATTTTTATCTATTTATCTTATGCCTTGTTGAAGAAACGTGATTTATAACAACATCAAGCAAGAATATTAGAGCTTTGCTTCTATTTAGCGACTGCCTTTAGTATTTTTACTTTATGAAATTTCAGGTAGTTTCCGACTTTAAGCCAACAGGCGATCAGCCCGAGGCGATACGACAATTGGTAGAGGGCATTGATTCCAAGGCCCAACATCAAACCTTGCTCGGTGTCACCGGGTCCGGGAAAACGTTTACCGTTGCAAATGTGGTGGAATCGGTTCAGAAGCCCACCTTGGTTTTGGCGCACAATAAGACCTTGGCCGCGCAATTGTATTCGGAGTTCAAGCAATTTTTTCCCAACAATGCGGTGGAATATTTTGTATCCTACTACGATTACTATCAGCCAGAGGCCTATATCCCCACAAGCGGACTTTATATTGAAAAGGACCTGTCCATAAACGAGGATATAGAGAAATTACGATTGAGTACCACCTCCTCTCTGCTTTCAGGAAGGCGTGATGTACTTGTGGTGGCCTCCGTCTCCTGTTTGTACGGTATCGGAAACCCAATAGAGTTTCAGAAAAACGTCATTACCATCCATAGGGACCAAGTCATCCCAAGAACCAAATTTTTGAAGCAACTGGTGCAAAGCCTCTATGCTCGGACTACTGCGGATTTCAGAAATGGTAATTTTAGAGTAAAAGGCGATGTGGTGGATGTATTCCCTGGCTATGCGGACCATGCATTTCGCATCCATTTTTTTGGTGATGAAATTGAAGAAATCGAAGCATTGGACCCGTACAACAATAATGTCATTGAAATATATGATACACTGAACATCTACCCGGCGAACATGTTCGTTACTTCTCCGGATGTGCTTCAGAATGCCATAAGGGAAATTCAGGACGACCTTGTGAAGCAGATAGATTATTTCAAGGAAATCGGTCGGCCTTTGGAGGCCAAACGTTTGGAGGAACGCACGAATTTCGACCTTGAAATGATACGCGAACTTGGTTATTGCTCTGGAATAGAGAATTACTCCAGGTATTTAGATGGTAGAAAACCAGGCACCCGACCGTTCTGTTTGTTGGATTATTTCCCAGATGATTATTTAATGGTCATAGATGAAAGCCATGTTACCATTCCGCAAGTGCATGCCATGTATGGCGGTGACCGTTCGAGAAAAGAGAATTTGGTCGAATACGGATTCCGTTTACCTGCGGCCATGGATAACCGTCCGTTAAAGTTTGAAGAGTTTGAAGCCCTTCAAAATCAAGTGCTTTATGTGAGTGCCACACCAGCAGATTATGAGCTGGAACTCAGCGAAGGGGTCTATGTGGAACAGATTATCCGCCCAACAGGATTATTGGATCCAATAATTGAAGTTAGGCCCAGTGAAAACCAAATAGATGATTTGGTAGAGGAAATTCAACAACGGGTAGAACTGGATGAACGCACATTGGTCACCACCCTGACCAAACGAATGGCGGAGGAGCTCACCAAATACCTCACACGGATAGATGTACGTTGTCGCTATATCCATAGTGATGTGGATACACTGGAACGGGTGGAAATTATGCAGGACTTACGAAAAGGAATTTTTGATGTACTGATAGGTGTAAACCTGCTGCGTGAAGGCTTGGATTTGCCCGAGGTATCTTTAGTTGCCATTTTGGATGCTGACAAGGAAGGTTTTTTACGAAGTAACCGTTCCCTGACCCAGACCGTGGGTCGCGCTGCCCGCAACTTGAACGGAAAGGCCATTATGTATGCCGACAAAATCACGGAGAGCATGCAAAAGACCATTGATGAGACCAATTATCGTAGGGAAAAACAGATGACCTACAATAAGGAGAACAACATTACACCAATGGCCCTCAAAAAAAATCTGGACAGCGCTTTGGCCAAAAATTCGGTCTCTACCTACCATTTTCAAAAGGAGGAGATGCGTGCTGCCGAACCTGATTTAAAATATATTACAGAAGATCAAAAGGAAAAACTGATCAGGGAGAAAAGAAAAGCCATGGAAAAAGCGGCCAAAGAGCTCGATTTTATGCAAGCGGCCAAACTAAGGGACGAGATAAAAATGCTTCAGGGAAAGGAATAAAAAATGGCCCGTAATTATAATTACGGGCCATTTTTTATTTAATTATTGATTTCCTCAACCAGGGCCACAATTCGTCAGAACTGTTTTTTTAGATATAGTACAAGTACTGCCATCGGACAATGTTATATAAGCATAAATCCATAGATCATAATTGCTCCAATTATTTGTAGGAAGATATAATGCCTGCGGTATCGTATAATTACCATTGGGGTTATTTGTGCTGCCGAACGATACATGATTATAGGGTCCAATGGTATATTCCCAGTCAACCGATACCACATTGTTAGCGCAATGTAAATAGGCAAGGAAATCAATACATCCTTCTACATGCGAAATACCCAAACAAGATTGATCAGGACAGCTAATACTCGGAACACGCCTGAAAGACTGTATGTCAGAGCATTCAAGGGAGCCATTGGTCCCGTATGCTTTTATACTTCCCCCATTAAAGTTAGAAGCAAATTGGAAAGTAGCAGAATTGCCGGAACTACTTATCAGTGTGATAGCCCCACTCTCAACGGTCCATGTAACCGTAGGATTTGAAATATTTGAGGAATAAGTAAAGGAATATTGATTTCCAGCTTGTGGGGTAGTAGTCCCTAATATATCACATGTGGTCTTAGCTGTAGTAGAAGATGAAGATTTGTTATTTAAACCTTCCCCACTCGTAATAACCGAACTATCCACCTCTAAAGTTTCAAGATTTTGATTTTCAAAAGCAGGGGTTTCCTCCTTTGCACATGAACTTAATGCAAGCACAACACAGCTCACATAAAACATTTTGACGATTGATGTTTTGATAAAATTTTTCATAAAAAATGGTTAATGGTTAAACTTACTTTAAATGTAAGATTTTTTTTATTAATTTTTTTAAGGAAATAAAAAACGCGCTCCCACATGTGCAGGAGCGCGCCTCAACTAACCAACTAATCCAACCATCATGAAACACCTATAGTTGGTGTTCTAATGCCTTATGCAATTTCTATCAATCTTTTTGGTTTTGGCAATGCCTCTTGCTTTTTGGGCAAGGTCAATTTCAAAACTCCATCCTCGTACTTAGCGTCGATTTTGGAACCGTCTACTGTCTCTGGCAATGTAAAGGCTCTTTTAAATGAAGAATATGAGAATTCCTTTCTTGTGTAATTATCATTGCTTTCTTCATTCTCGGATTTTATTTCACTGGAAATGGTCAGGACATCATTGTCGATTTCAACTTTGAAATCATCTTTTTTCATACCTGGAACGGCAAGTTCCAATTCAAACCCTTCTGTGTTATCCTTTATATTCACTGCCGGAACTGAAGTATTCCACTTTTCTGTTCCACCGAACCAATCTGGACTTACAAAATCATTCATCAAAGATGGAAAAAACAGGTTATTTCTTTTTACTATACTCATGGCGATTCAATTTTTAGTTAAACATTCAAATCACCATGTATAAGACAAAACTTATACCAACAGAAAATACATGCCTATTTGACATGAAATAAATCAGGAAAGGTGTCAATTTGACATTAATTATAATGTGCCTTGAAGATATTTATAAGCACATGGGGCGGAACAATATTGTCTGGGTAGCGGTGCATCACCTCCAACACTTGAGTTATAGCAGATGGAGGCAAACCCATTTTCAAGCCAATATTATAAAGTGTATCAATCTCCTTTTTATGTTGTTCCTGATCTATGTTCATCAACAACATAAGTCTATGGAACTGTACAATGCGTTCTGCTTGGGTTTTTAATCGAATTTTGGGAGATTTTTGTTTGAGGAGACCATCGAGAACATCTTTATCTATCTCCAGACTATGGGCTACTTTCAGTAAAAAATCATATTCCGATTGTTTCAGGGAATGATCTACCCTGGCAAAGGCGATCATCTCGGAGAGAATGCTCAGTTTTTCCTCGTAACTACCCATAAATTATGGTTTTGGTTAGCAATCTTAAATAGATAACTCCAAAACAGCTCATTTTAGTACACAAAAAAGCCCTGAAATTCAGGGCTTTTTCTAACTAACTCAAACAATTCCCGTTTATTAAGCGGTAATTCGTACTGGGATTTCGTAAACTCTACCGGGAGCAACATTGTCCAATTGCACTTTTTTATAGTTCAATCGGCTTTTTACGAAACCTTCCAAAACTTCATCTTTGGTCTCTACAGAAAGTACGATCAATTCACCTTTTTCGTTAACGATGAACTTCACTTCTGCTGTCAACTCATTCTGGTCGGCATTAAATTGATTGTCCTTCAACATTTCATAAATCTGACCGGAAAGGTTGTTGTCGTTTGTAGCTTTCTTTCCTTTTGTTGCAAAAGCACTCATAGTTGCAAAAAATGCCAACGCTACTGTAATCGTTTTAAATTTTCTCATGATTTTTGTTTTTTGATTAAAATTGATGATTAACAATGTGTCAATATTCAGGGTTGATTAAGCTCCCTTTTTAATGACACCTCAAAAATAAGACGATAAAAAAACATAATTGTTACACTCTTTAACGATTTAACAAATGTTTAATGTAGGTGCCACTGTAACAATATCACTAAATGAACCCTTTTCTTTATAAAGAATTCAAAGGATGGCAAGGAACACATTCAATACGTAGGGAATATTGTTAACAGTCTAGAAAAGCACTAAAATTTATCACGGAAGATTGCGGAACAAAAAAAGGGCAACGTTAAAAAAACATTGCCCTTTGTGTATTCTTTATGCGGCTGAACTAGCTCAAAACTTCCTCTACCTTATCTGCTGCTTCTTTAAACTGTACAGCTGAATGTACCGCCAAACCTGAGTTATCGATAATTTCCTTCGCCAACTCGGCATTGGTTCCTTGCAATCTTACAATAATTGGCACTTGGATGGCATCGCCCATGTTTTTATAAGCGTCCACAACACCTTGGGCCACACGATCGCAACGAACGATACCTCCGAAGATGTTGATAAGGATTGCTTTTACATTTGGATCTTTAAGGATTATACGGAAGGCCTCTTCCACCCTCTTGGCATCAGCAGTACCTCCTACGTCCAAAAAGTTGGCTGGTTCGCCACCGGCCATTTTTATCAAGTCCATAGTGGCCATCGCCAAACCGGCGCCGTTCACCATACACCCTACGTTTCCATCCAAATCAACATAATTAAGACCAACTTCACGAGCTTCCACCTCGATTGGGTTTTCTTCACGAAGGTCACGCATTTCCGCATAAGCCTTTCTTCTGTAAAGTGCGTTATCGTCTATGGTCACCTTGGCATCAACTGCCATAATTTTATCATCGGAAGTCTTTAAAACAGGATTGATTTCAAAAAGACTGGAATCACTCTCAACATATGCCTTGTACAAAGACATCACAAACTTCACCATCTCTTTGAACGCAGCTCCGGACAACCCAAGATTGAAGGCGATTCTTCTGGCTTGGAAAGGCAATAGGCCCAATCCCGGGTCTACTTCTTCAGTAAAAATCAAATGCGGTGTTTTTTCCGCTACCTCCTCAATATCCATACCTCCTTCGGTAGAATACATGATCATGTTCTTTCCTGTCCCTCTATTTAAAAGAACTGACATATAAAATTCGCTGGTTTCACTATCACCTGGATAATACACATCCTCGGCCACCAAAACCTGGTGCACTTTTTTACCTTCGGCAGATGTTTGCGGGGTAACCAAGTTCATTCCTATAATGTTACCTGCCAACTCTTCTACTTCCTTCAAGTTTTTGGCCAGTTTTACACCACCACCCTTACCACGGCCACCGGCATGTACTTGTGCTTTGATTACGTGCCATCCGGTTCCGGTTTCTTCAGTAAGCTGTTTTGCGGCATCTACCGCTTCCTTGGCGTTGTGGGCAACTATCCCTCTCTGGATTCTAACTCCAAAACTCGCTAAAATCTCTTTTCCTTGATATTCGTGAAGATTCATCTGTGAATTTACTTTTGTTTGAAGACAAAAATAGAAAACACCGCTGACAAATTGAAGATGTTAAATGATTAATTAAAGATAAGCACCTATAAATTGCATCTTTTGTTCCATGGAATCACTACAACTTAAAATCTTGGAAGTCCAAAGGGTCAAAATTTTTGAAATGCCCGTTCATTTCAATTACTTCTTTGGTTCGGTTCACCTTGTTGAGTACATGTGTCGTTGTCTCTAGATGGGCTTTGATAAAATTCAAGCGGTCCGTCTCTTTGGTCATCAGCAATAATTCATATTCTTGCTCAAAGGAAAGCCCCATTTTATGAGCAAGCGAATAACTGTTGAATTGCTTTGGAGATGTTTTGGCAAAGGGTACGTCCATAATATCATACAGCTCTTCCACTTTTTGAAGCACCTCATCCCTTAAGTTTTCGTCGGCATCGTTCTCGACATCCAAAAACTCGACCTCACCGCCACTATAAAGCTTACCTTCCATCTGCTTTTCAAAGCTCAGCACCTTAAAAACTTGACGCGCTACGCAAACGACATCCATTTCACCTGTATCATAAGTATTCACCACCTCCACCAATTGCACCTCGGTGCCATAAGAAATAGAATTGTTGATATAAACCGGCACACCAAACGTCATCGCCTCCTTTCTACAATCGTTTATCAATTGTTTGTAACGGTCTTCAAAAATATGTAGCGGCACCGTTTCTCCTGGATAAAATACCGACTGTAATGGAAATAAGGGTAGTTTCATTGTTGCGATTTGCCTAAAAATACACAGGAAAACCTAAAACCGCAACTCCGAAAAAACCATCATTGTTTTAAATCAAACAACTTGTTATATTTTGATAAAAATGTTTTATTTCTTGCGTGTATAAGCAACAAGATATAGTTTTGCTCAAAATACTGTACAATATGAATTCTAAGGACTTACTTCAGCTTACTGAGCAATTTGGTGCACCGCTATATGTTTATGATGCCGATAAGATTACATCGCAATATAAAAAACTCACCAATGCTTTTAAGGGCGTACCCAGTCTAAAGCTGAACTATGCAGCCAAGGCCTTGTCGAACGTTAGCATCTTACGATTGTTGAACAGCCTTGGAAGTGGTCTCGATACGGTATCCATACAAGAAGTAAAATTGGGACTTTTGGCCGGTTTTAAGCCTGAATCTATCATTTTTACGCCTAATGGAGTTTCTTTAGAAGAAATCGAGGAGGCAGCAGCGCTTGGGGTTCAAGTGAATATTGACAACCTTTCTATTTTGGAACAGTTCGGAAGTAAGCATCCTGACATTCCCGTTTGTATCCGAATCAATCCACACGTGATGGCAGGCGGAAACTCCAACATTTCTGTGGGGCATATCGATTCCAAGTTCGGCATCAGCGTACATCAAATTCCACACTTATTGCGTATTGTGGAGTTGACCAACATGAACATCAACGGAATCCACATGCATACCGGAAGCGATATTTTGGACATTGATGTATTCCTGTATGCTTCGGAAATCCTTTTTGAAACAGCCAAAAACTTCAAAGACTTAGAGTTTATCGACTTTGGCAGCGGTTTTAAAGTTCCATATAAAGAAGGTGATATACAGACCAATGTGGATGAGTTGGGCAAAAAACTGACCAAAAGATTCAATGAGTTCTGCAAGGAATATGGCAGAGAACTGACCCTAGCTTTTGAACCGGGGAAATTCTTGGTTAGTGAAGCTGGCTTCTTTTTGGCCAAAGTAAACGTTGTAAAGCAAACCACCTCTACCGTTTTTGCCAGTATCGATTCAGGTTTCAACCATTTGATTCGCCCCATGTTGTACGGATCTACTCATCAAATTGTAAATATTTCCAATCCAAAAGGCAGAGAGCGTTATTACTCCGTAGTGGGGTACATTTGTGAAACGGATACCTTTGGAAGCAACCGCAGAATCAATGAGATATCCGAAGGGGATATCCTTTGCTTTAAAAATGCAGGTGCCTATTGCTTCACCATGGCCAGCAACTACAATTCCAGATACCGACCCGCAGAGGTTCTGTGGTATCAAGGAAAAGCGCATTTAATTAGAAAAAGGGAGACTTTTGATGATATCTTGAACAATCAAGTTGATGTGAAGGAGCTTTTTGAACCATCAAAAAAGCAAACCGTAAAGTAGGCACAAGGCCTTATTAGACTGTTAAAGGCAATACTTTTTTGGCACAATTTTCGTTAGTTTTGTATTGATACGACGACAATCACGTCAAAAACCAAGACTATGCGCTCAATTTTTACCCAAATCAGCTTACTTTTTCTAGTATTCACTAGCGTTAGCGTTCAAGCCCAAGATATTAATTGGATATCCTGGGAAGAGGCCGTTGAACTATCCAAAACGGACACCAAACCCAAGAAAATCTTTGTGGATGTTTATACGGACTGGTGCGGATGGTGCAAAAAAATGGATCAAAACACCTTTCAGAACCCTGAAGTATCCAAATACATGCAGGACAACTTTTATATGGTAAAAATGGACGCTGAAGGCAAAGACCCAATTGTATATCAAGGTAAGACCTTCAAGTATGTTCCATCGGGAAGAAGAGGCTACCACGAGCTGGCAGCGGCACTTTTGCAAGGAAAAATGAGCTATCCGACGGTTGTTTTCTTGGATGAATCCCTAAATATGTTGTCTCCCGTTCCCGGTTATCAACAGGTGGAACCTTTTATGCAGATTGCCAAATATTTTGGTGACAACATTTACAAGGATAAAGATTGGCAAAGCTACGCTGGGAAATAAAATTCCCCAGCCGCTTTTATCTTATTTGTTATCTACTATAGTTCGGACTTTCTTTGGTGATGGTCACGTTATGCGGGTGACTTTCGTGAATTCCGCTGGATGTGATCTTTACAAACCGGGCATTGTTTTTCAGTGCCTCGATGTCTCCAGCACCACAATATCCCATACCGGCACGCAGTCCACCAATAAATTGATGCATACTCTCCACCAACTCACCTTTGTAAGGCACACGCCCAACAATACCTTCTGGAACCAGTTTTTTGATGTCGTCCTCGACATCTTGGAAATAACGGTCCTTACTACCTTGTTTCATAGCCTCAACAGAACCCATTCCTCGGTAGGATTTAAACTTACGCCCTTCATAAATAATGGTCTCGCCCGGAGATTCTTTGGTCCCGGCCAATAATGACCCCAACATTACGGTATCAGCTCCAGCGGCCAAGGCCTTTGGAATATCTCCCGTATAGCGGATTCCGCCGTCGGCAATAACAGGGACTCCCGTTCCTTTTAATGCTGCGGAAACCTCCAAAACTGCTGAGAACTGTGGAAAACCTACTCCTGCCACCACTCGGGTTGTACAAATGGAACCAGGCCCAATACCAACTTTTACGGCGTCCGCACCAGCTTCAACCAGGTATTTGGCTGCTTCGGCCGTGGCAATGTTACCTACCACAACTTCCAATTCCGGAAAGGATTTCTTGACTTCCTTCAATATACTCACCACACCTTTGGTGTGTCCGTGGGCGGTATCAATAATGATGGCATCCACACCTGATTTCACCAACGCTCCAGCGCGATCAACAGCATCAGCAGTAACACCAATGGCAGCAGCTACGCGCAAACGACCGTATTGGTCCTTATTGGCAATGGGTTTTTGGGTAAGCTTGGTAATATCCCTAAACGTAATCAATCCGATAAGTTCTTCCTTATCGTTGACCACGGGCAATTTTTCGATTTTATTTTCTTGGAGGATGACCTCGGCTTGTTGAAGAGATGTTCCTTCGCCCACAGTGACCAAATTTTCCGATGTCATTACTTCGGATATCGGTCTGTCATCATTCTTTTCAAAACGAAGGTCCCGGTTGGTTACGATTCCGATAAGCTTTTTATTGTCATCAACAATGGGAATACCCCCGATACTGTGCTCTTTCATGCTCGCTTTGGCATCGCGCACAAAAGAATTGAGAGGAAGCGTCACGGGATCCATGATCATGCCACTCTCGGCACGCTTCACTTTTCTTACCTTGAGCGCTTGTTGCTCAATAGTCATATTTTTATGAAGGACCCCAATACCCCCTTCTCTTGCCATGGCAATAGCCATGCGGGATTCCGTTACCGTATCCATGGCCGCAGAAACAATGGGCACGTTTATGGTAATGTTTTTGGTGAATTTTGATTGAATATTTACTTCGCGGGGAAGTACTTCGGAGTATGCCGGCACAAGAAGAACGTCATCATACGTTAGACCTTCTCCAACAATTTTGTTCTGGTGAGCTTCCATTGCAATTACGGATTAATTGCGTGCAAATATACCACTAATTTATTGGATAACCTCACCTCGTTCGGATTACGTTATGGGAAGCTTTCAGAATTTTCTTCAATTATTTAGAATCATTCTATATAATTGTTATCTTTAAGGCTCAAATCTTTTTTATGTGCAGATTTTTGAATGTAATGAACCGGTCGAAAAATGGTGTATTGACTTTCTGTGACCACACCAAATTATTTCAATTACTATACAACAACCTCTGTTTTGAGTTGTATGAATGGGAGCTCGACGCTTTAAGGGAATACATTGAGCAGTTGGATATTCCCTATTGGGAAAAACACTTGAAAAATTGGAGCCATCAACGTAAAATTCCAATCTCCGTGGGCAAAAAACATTTCATCATCTTGGTAAATAAGGAAGAAGTCAGTGAACTACTAAGCCTACTGTGTTTTGAAAAGCAAGGGGTCGAGTTATTAAGTCACGATGAAATCGACTATCAATTCATCGAGAACTGACACCCGATATTTTGAATGTTTTCGGAAAAAGACATTGCCAAAGCACCAAAATTGCCGAGCCCGTATAGGTAACTGTCATCAAAATTCCAGAAAAAATAACGATGTACCTAAACCAGCTTACCCCAGACCACATCACATAGATACCACCGAAGGTCAGGATAATAGAAAGAAATGGTTCTAATGTCAAAAATAGCTTCAGTTTTTTGGGAGCTTTTGTAAGCCAAACCAATCCACCCAAAAGAAAAAATATGAGAGACATTGAGAGTACATGCGTGTGAACCACAGTTAACATTTCCCGATTTCCTTTTTTAAATTTCATCACCTCGGCATCTTCATCCTCTTCATTGCCCAAGTAATTTTCTTCAATGCCAACCGGGCTGGTAGACTCGGTTTCTTGGATAAAAAGCAATCCCGTAAAATAGCCCACGGAGAGAACAATCACAAAAGTTGCAATAAAAACACGTAGTTCTTTGGGCAATGTGGGCAACAGACCGTTGTACTTCATAAGCGTGAATCATTGGAAGCATCAAATATATCAATTTAGATTCAATCTAAATAAATTGAAAATGATTTTATATAGTCTGATGAGGCTTAATGATACACAGAGAACAACTCCGTGGCTTTATTGTAAGCCGCTTCAAAAACCATCCAGTTGACGCCTGACTCGGATTTTTCCGTTGTAAAATAGGAAAGCATTTTTTCCGTAGGCATGTTACCTGTTAATTCATCCTTGGCCATGGGACAACCACCAAAACCTTGCACGGCACCATCAAAACGGCGACAACCAGCTTTATAGGCGGCATCAACTTTTTCGTGCCACTTGGTGGGCGTGGTATGCAAATGGGCCCCGAACTCTATCTCCGGATATTTCGGAATCAGATTGCTGAACAAATAATCGATTACTTCTGGTGTGGAACTTCCAATGGTATCGGACAAGGAAAGGATTTTGGTCCCCATATCTGCCAATTTCTCGGTCCACTCCCCTACTATCTCCACGTTCCATGGATCGCCATATGGATTTCCGAACCCCATGGATATGTAAGTGACCACCTCCTTGTTGTTCTCGTCTGCTAGTTCCAAGATTCCCTTTAGCGTTTCTACCGATTGGTCAATCGTTTTGTGTGTGTTCCGCATTTGGAAGTTTTCGGAAATGGAGAATGGAAAACCCAGATAATCAATAGCTTCGTGTTCACAGGCATCCTGAGCGCCGCGCACATTGGCCACAATGGCCAAAAGTTTACTTCGAGTGCGTGACAAATCCAATTTTGTCAAAACCTCAGCCGTGTCCTGCATTTGCGGAATCGCCTTGGGAGATACAAAACTTCCAAAGTCAATGGTATCAAAACCACAACCCAACAAGGATTGGATATACTTTACCTTTTCATCGGTTGGGATAAAGGCTTTAATACCCTGCATGGCGTCCCGTGGACATTCTATGAGTTTAACTTTTGACATAGGCTCCCGTAAAAATAGCACTTATTTCTCCGACAGAAATAGATAAACGGCAATCCCCACAAAAACAACTATCTGTACCCATTTTAGGTAAATCCCCACTTTCTTATGCCGAGAAAGATATTTGGAAATTCTACCCGCCAACATAGCGATTGCACCAAAAACAATAAGGGCGGACAGCATAAAAAGCAATCCCAAAATGTAAAATTGAACTACGGTATTTAGACTATCACTGAACAAAAAACCCGGAAAAAATGCCAAAAAGAAGATGGTCACCTTAGGGTTGAGCACATTCATCGTGAACCCAGTCCAAAACAGTTTTCGAGGCGATTTAGCCGTGTTGTTCCCATTATTCAAAAGTATGGAAGCATCACTACGATAAACCTGATAAGCTAAGTACAACAAGTATAGCGCCCCAAACAACTTGATGGCAAAAAACAAGGTATCGCTTCTTTTGATGATTTCCGAAACCCCAAAAGCCAACAACGTGGTGTGGACCAAACAGCCAGAAACCAACCCAAAAACGGTGGCCATACCGGACTTTGTTCCGTTACTGATGGTTTGGGTGAGCACAAAAATATTATCTGGACCAGGTGAAATGGCCAAAACCAAGGAAGACACCAAAAACGCAATCAATACGGGTGAATTGACGGTTTCCAGAAATAATAGCAGACTGTACATATGGTATTAGCCCATTTTTTCTAAAATGGCCTTGTTGATTTTTTTGACGAGTACCGGTCCTTCATATATAAAACCGGTGTAAAGTTGCACCAAATCTGCACCTGCCTCCAATTTTTCGAGCGCATCAGCTTCAGAATGTATGCCACCGACCCCTATAATCGGGAATGCCTTTCTACTGTTGTCCGCCAGAAAGCGAATCACCTCGGTACTCCTATTGGTCAATGGTTTTCCACTTAAACCGCCTGCTTCCTCAGACAAGGTCAAATGTGATTTTAAGTCATTTCGTGCAATTGTGGTATTTGTTGCTATTACCCCTTCGATTTTTGTATCGGCTACAATTTCGATGATATCCAATAGTTGGTCGTCCGTTAAATCAGGAGCAATCTTCAATAATATCGGTTTTTCTTTCTTAGACACGCTCTTGGCCATTTTTTTATTATGACTCTTTAACTTTTTGAGCAATTTGGTGAGTGGTTCCCTATCCTGAAGTTCTCTCAAACCTGGCGTATTGGGTGAACTCACATTTACTACAAAATAGTCCACATGCTCGAACAGAGCTTCAAAACAGATGAGATAATCCTTTAAGGCATCCTCATTGGGTGTAACCTTGTTTTTACCAATATTACCTCCAACAATTACGCGATGACTCTTCTTCAACTGCTCAACGGCTTCAAAAACACCTTTATTGTTGAACCCCATCCTATTGATAATGGCCTTATCATCCTTTAATCGGAACAACCGTTTTTTGGGGTTGCCCGGTTGTGGTTTTGGGGTTACCGTACCTATTTCAACAAATCCAAATCCAAAATCCGAAAACTCGTTGTACAGTTTGGCATCTTTATCAAAACCAGCGGCCAATCCCACCGGATTCTTAAACCTCACGCCAAATACTTCCCGTTCCAATCTTGGGTCATCAACAACAAAAATCTTTCGGAAAATACTGCCCAAACCCAATCTTGAAAAAAACTTTATAGCCCTAAAAGTAAAGTGGTGCACGGCTTCTGGGTCAAACAAAAAAAGTACCGGACGAATAAGGATTTTGTACATTCAGAATGGATTTTGGACAAAAATAAAAACTCTTAAAACAGTTCTTAACATTTCGGTCAATTTTCGTCAACAGACCTATTTACATAGATGGGGCGCAGGGTCATTTGGTTGCACAGCTTCAAATACCTATCATATTGTGTTTGGGTAAAACTCTCCAACAGTCTTTTATCCATCATATGGACATTTTTTGCCATGCTATCAATAAAGGATTGGTACTTTTTGGACACTTCTATCAAAACTTCGGGCGAGCTCTCCTCGTTTTGTTTCATCAAATATTCTGCCCGTTCCTTAAAAATATCGTTCCTGATTTTTAGCTCCGCACTCCAATTTTTCAAGTTCTCCTTTTGCTCTTCCGTGAGTTCAAAAACTTTGGTAATGGTCTCGTTATCCCTACCGCCAACACCTAAAATGCAATCCATTTGGGCGGTTCCATAAAACCCAGAAATCAAAAAAAGAAAATATACCAGCGGTTTCAAGTGAAGTTGAATTTAATCGTTTGCGAAAGATACTTATTAATGCCCTTGATTTGCAAAATTACGTCTGAATAAGCATTATTTTTGATAAAACTCAAAACCGACCATGGAAAAGTTATTGTCCCGATTTTTAGATTACGTAACCACTGACACACAGAGCGACCCCTATTCCAAGACCACTCCAAGTACAGAAAAACAATGGGATCTAGCGAAGAAATTAGTGATGGAACTGCACCAAATCGGTATGCAGGAGGTCTCAATCGACGAAAATGCCTACATAATGGCAACCTTGCCTAGCAATACTGATAAAAAAGTACCTACCATTGGATTTGTGTCTCATTTTGATACCTCCCCAGATTTTTCGGGCAGAAATGTAAAGCCACAGATCATTGAAAATTATGACGGGAAAGATATTGTGCTCAACAAGTTGAACAATATTGTTCTATCTCCCGATTATTTTGAAGATTTGAAAGATTACGTAGGTCAAACACTGATTACCACCGACGGGACCACGTTATTGGGCGCTGATGACAAAGCAGGTATTGCCGAAATTATTACTGCAATGGAATACTTGATTCAACATCCTGAGATCAAACATGGAAAAATTAGGATTGCCTTTACTCCCGATGAAGAAATTGGACGAGGCGCCCACAAATTCGATGTGGAAAAATTTGGCGCCGAATGGGCCTACACCATGGATGGCAGCCAAGTGGGCGAGCTGGAATACGAAAACTTCAATGCGGCCAAAGCCAAGATTACCTTTACCGGAAAAAGTGTGCACCCCGGCTATGCAAAGAACAAAATGGTAAATGCCATTGGGATTGCCAACGACTATTTAACCCATTTGCCTCTGAGCGAAGTACCCGAGCACACTACAGGCAGGGAAGGTTTTTTCCATGTGCATAACATAAAGGGCGAAATAGAAAAGGCGGAAATAGATTTGATTATCCGTGATCACGATGCAGTGCATTTTCAGGCAAGAAAAGACCTTTTAATCGACATCAAGGACAAACTCAACAAAAAATATGGAGAGTTCATCAGCCTGACCATTGAGGATCAGTATAAGAATATGAGAGAGAAGGTGGAACCAGTCTTTCATATTGTAGAAATAGCGGAAGAAGCCATGAAATCTCTCCAAATAGAACCCATTATTAAACCTATCCGTGGCGGGACCGATGGCTCCCAACTCAGTTTTATGGGGCTACCCTGCCCCAATATCTTTGCCGGTGGGCACAATTTCCATGGCAAATACGAGTATGTTCCCTTGGAAAGCATGGAAAAAGCTGTGCTGGTTATCGCCAAAATTTGCGAACTTACCGCTAGTCAAATCAGATAGTTGTGGATAAAATCGAAAAACTGGAGTCTTTTTACGAAAGCGAGCATCCGTTTAAGGGCGGCATTGCTCTACTGCGAGAGATTGCCCTAAAAACAGAAGCCGTAGAGGACTTTAAATGGAGTATACCTGTTTATACATTGGATGGCAAAAATGTATTTGGCATTGGAAAGTTCAAGAGCTATTTCGGTGTTTGGTTTTTTAACGGGGTATATCTAAAGGATCCGCAAGACGTACTAGAAAATGCACAAGAAGGCAAAACCAAAGGTATGCGCCATTGGAAGTTCCACAATTGGGAAGAAATTAACCAAAAGGATGTACTGGCCTATATGAATGAAGCTTTGGAAAATCAAAAAAAGGGATTGGAAGTGCAAGCCGAGAAGACCAAGAAAGTTACCATTCCCCAATTATTACAAGCTGAATTGGACCAAAATCGCGAACTAAGGACAGCTTTTGAAAAATTTACTCCCTACAAACAAAAAGAATTCTGCGAGTACATTGCCGAGGCTAAACAGGAGAAAACCAAACTGCGCAGATTGGAAAAAATACTTCCCATGATTAAAGTGGGTGTTGGGTTGAATGATACTTATCGCTAAAATCATAGGCTTACATCTATAATTCGCTTATATTGAGTGTAAATTTGCATCATCAATCAAAAATCATCAATGAAAATCTTATCTAGCGGCGAATACTATGGTAACAAAAACTCGGAGTTACGCCATGACGGAATAACGCTTTCAAAATACAGTTACACCGGAATACAAACGGATTGGCACTATCATGAAAACCCTTATTTTATGTACGTACTGCAGGGCAACATGAAGGATTGTAACAAAAAAGCGACCACTTTATGCCCTACCGGCAGCTTAATGTTCAATAATTGGCAGGAAACCCATTACGGGTCCAAACACTCTACCAACGCAGCTGGCTTTCATCTGGAATTTGAGACATCATGGCTGCAAAAACATGATATTACCTTCACTGTTCTGGAAGGAAGTAAATTGGTACAGCACCCCGAAGTACATTTTCTGTTCGCAAAATTGTATCGGGAACTTAGCATGATGGACAACTACAGCGAACTTACTATTCAATCCATCTTGATTCAAATATGTGATTCCCTCAAAACCGAGCAATCGGTCGAATCAAAGAAACGGCCCGAATGGGTTGATGGACTAAAAGAGTTACTTCATTTTGATGAAAACACCCTGAGCTTGGAATACCTATCGCAACAGTTAGGTGTTCATCCCGTGCATATTTCAAGGGCAGCTTCAAAATATCTAAATGCCAGCCTAGGAGAATACATTAGGCAATGCAAATTAAAAGCTGCCATTCCATTGTTAATACAGTCCAATTATTCGCTTACAGAAATCGCATACCAGTCAGGTTTTTCAGACCAGAGTCATTTTAACCGCGTTTTCAAATCACATTTCAACATGACTCCAAAAGCCTATAGAGGTAGGTTGAAGACTAAGCTCTGATGTTAATTTTATACAAGTTTTGGAATAATCGGGGCGGTACATTTGTCTTCAAAATATCAATATAATGCTTAAACAATGGATTCTATCAACAGCGCTGCTTTGCAATATGCTGTTGAGCTGCGCACAGGGAAAGGAACATTCCTACTCAGGCGAATGGATTGGACATCTACCGGAAAAAACTAGTTTCAATTTTAAGGTTTCGCTGGAAAAACTGAGTGACAACAGTTACAACTTGATCATTGCTAACGATGACGTCATAATTGAGAAAGAAATGGTATCGCAAAGTCACGATAATGTGGCTTTCACTGTTGGCGAAGGGCTCTTTTTTGATTTGAAGTATGAAGAGAATGAAACAGAACTGACCGGATTTCTGAAGACTGGAAGGTTCTTGTACCATGTAACCTTAAAAAAATCTGATGACGACACCTATAAAGGAACATGGAACCCTTTTATGTTCAACGATGGACTACAGAGCTCCGACATTATGTTGTACATGGAAGAAACCGATAATGGCCTAGCGGGCTATCCATTTTTTGGCGACCAACGATTTAGAGGAGCATGGTCAAGCAATTTTGAACAAAATGGTAACTTGCTCACCTTCAAGGATAGTAATACAGGGTTTAATTTTAGGGCCAATCTACAGGGAGATCATATTGACTTGGATATCCTTTTGAGTCAGTCTGTGTTAACCTCTACCCGTTTAACGTATACTGATGATGGGTGGGAATACTCCTCCGACCCTAGGACCGAGCCACAGAGCACCAACACCCCTCCATTATTAAAAGATGGTTGGGAAGTGGCTAACAGTAATGAATACGGTATTGACCAAGGTAAGCTTGCGGAGCTGATAGATGCATCCAATACCGGTGAGTTGATAAATATGCACAGTATCCTTATAGCCAAAAACAATAAACTGGTGTTCGAAAGTTATTTTGGAGGCTATAATGCCCATATTCCTCACGATTTGCGATCCGCATCGAAAAGTATTTCTTCTGCCATAATAGGGATTGCTATCGATGATGGTCTCATCAAAAGTGCAGAAGAAAAATTGTACGATTTTATACCTGAGGCATATAAATATACCAAAGATTCCCTGAAGGCTAACATAACGTTACAGCACCTGCTTACCATGAGCTCCGGGCTGGATGTAAACAATAAAGCTGCGGAGGATTACTACCAGAACCCCAACAATTCCGATAATTGGTTAAAAACTGTCCTAGAGGCACCGATGGTACGCGCTCCAGGCACTTACTTGGACTACGGTTCCGCAAACCCGTTTTTATTGGGCATTTGTTTGAGTGAACATTTAAAAACTCCTCTGGAGACCTATATGGACGAAAAGCTATTTGAGCCATTGGGCATTACAAACTACATCAACCAGACAGATGACACCCAACAGAGACCTTATTTTGGAGGTGGTATGCTGTTGACTTCCCGTGACCTACTCAAGTTTGGTCAATTGTACCTCAATAAAGGAACTTGGAATGGAAAACGTATTATTTCCGAAAGTTGGGTAAAGGAATCCTTTAAAAAGTATGGTCGTTTACAGGACACCAAGGATAAAAATGAATATGGTTATCTATGGTGGCACGACACCTATGAGATAAACGGTAAAGAAATCAAATCTATTGAAGCCAGAGGTGCGGGCGGACAGTTTATTTTTATCCTTCCCGATTTGGGTACAGTAGTTGTAATCACTGCGGGCAACTTTAGGAACGGTAAAGGGAATCAATCCAGGGATGTTCTCAAAACACATATCTTACCTGCATTGATACAATAGACCTATATACATTTGTCCACCAGTGGGCAAATCTTAGAAATGTATATCCCCTTCGCGATAGCTTTATTGGAAAAAAAGCACATACCAAAATGAATCCGTCAACTGAAAAGGGGATTGGTTAATCTTAACTGCAGGTTTAACCTTGAAGCCACATTTAACTATTCATTCACAGCTATTTACAGTCAAAATACATTCTTTTGTTTTATGACTAAATTTTCACTGACCCTTATTTTTACTGGCTGTCTTTTGTTTTCTGTCAAAAGTAAAGCCCAAGAAAACTACCTGAACTACCATTCCAAAGTAATTGAGTGTGAACAGCTGATTGCTGAAGGAAAATACTCTTCTGCCATTGATACATTTGATTCTCTATTTAAACAGTTTGATTTCTCGTTTTTAAGAGACATCAAAGTCGCTACTGAACTCAGTGCATATCAAAATGATTATCAATCAGGATTACAGTTCACCAGACTGGGAATCAAAGCTGGTTGGACACTGAAAAGCATAAAAAAAAATGACAATTTACAGTCATTAAAAAAATCTTCGGAATGGTCAAAGCTTTTATCCGAATATGATTCCCTCCACCAAACCTACTTATCGGGACTAAATCCTCAGCTCAAAGAACAAGTCCATGAAATGTTCAAAAAGGACCAGAAAAAAGCACTTGGGGCATTGTTCAGAATTGGACAAAAAGCCAAAAGGAGGTATTCAGAAAAAAAATTTGCCCCTCATAGCGAGCAACAGTTAGAACAACTGGAGCAAATTTTAAAAGAGTATGGTTATCCAGGTGAACGACTTACAGGAAACAACCTATGGGGCTCCGTGATTTTAAGTCATCATAATTCAATATCCATAAATTACAATTCGAAAGATACCATCTACGCTCATTTAAGGCCAAAATTATTAGCTGCACTGAAACAAGGTGAAATATCACCGTACGAATTAGCCCAAATTGAAGATTGGCGAACTGCAGCTTTAACTAACCATGAATCAACATCCTATGGATTTCTTGGAGTCATTCCGAATGATGCAGCTTTGGAAACAACAAATAACAATAGAAATGTTATCGGATTACGAACCATCTCCCTTAGAAATGATTTAATCGATATTGAAAATAAAACTGGAATGAACCTACACCTACCCAAAGGGTGGCAAAATGGAAAAATAACAGTTGCCACAGACGCAGAACGGTAAGTCGAGCTCCGTCAGTCACTGTTAATTTCAACTAAAAATCTGTCTTTTAGCCCATCTTTGGGAACTTCCATCCATTATGGTATTGCTTGGCCAATAAAGCATCAGCTTCCTTGTGGTTAAACTTATGGTTTTCCGCATCCCAGAACAAACGTTCTCCTGTTTTGTAGGCAATATTCCCCATATGGCTCACCACCGCGGCATCATAACCGATTTTTATCGGGGCTTTCAAGATTGATTTGTCCCTCGACTTTACTGCTTCCAAAAAGTTTTGTGTATGCAATCCCAAACCTTGGCCAACACCCTGCTGTAACGGTACAGCTTCTATTTTTGGCCCCAAATCTTGACTCCAATGTGGACGATCATGTTCCGGGATTACCTCCCAGCCACCTCGGTCGAGTACTAGAGTTCCATTATTCCCGATAAAAGCAATACCATGGTTACGCCCGTAATTGCCACCGTCAATTCCAGTAGCATGCTCCCACAAAAGGGAAAAATCACCAAAATCGTAAATGGTTTGTAAAGTATCAGGAGTTTCGGCCGCATCTTTGGGGTAGGCAAACTTACCACCCATGGCCATCACAGATTTGGGTGTGGAAGCCTTCATTCCAAAAAGAGCGTAATCAATCAAGTGTACGCCCCAATCCGTCATTAATCCTCCTGCATAGTCCCAAAACCATCTAAAATTAAAGTGAAACCTGTTTGGGTTGAAGGGTCTGTTCTCCGCAGGTCCCAACCACATATCATAATCTACTCCGGCAGGCACAGGACCATTAGGTACCACGGGAACGGATGACATCCACCCTTGGTATGCCCATGTTTTTACCAGTCTTATTTGCCCTAGTTTACCGGAATGCACATAATTAATGGCATCCACAAAGTGGGGCTCGCTGCGTTGCCATTGCCCAATCTGAACTATTCTATCGCTCCCATTAACCTTGGCGAGCATGGCATCGCTCTCTGCCACGGAATTGGCTATGGGCTTTTCGCAATACACATCTTTACCTGCATCTATAGCATCTGTAAGTTGTAGGCAATGCCAATGGTCCGGTGTTCCGATTATGGCAATATGGATATCCTTGTCCTCCAACAGTTCTCTGTAATCGGAATACCATTTAGGCTTTTTGATCCCTCCCTTTTCCAGCTCGGCAGTTTTTTCGCGAAGCACATTTTCATCCACGTCACAAAGTGCGACAACCTCTACTTCACTGTTTTGAAGTAGGGAGCTCAAATCGGAAAAGCCCATTCCTTTGCAGCCGATCAGTCCTACCTGAATTTTATCATTTGGACTGATGGTTTTTCTAATCGATGCCAACAACTCGGTTGGCAATACCATTGATGCTCCCATGGCTGCCGCGCCCAAACTGCTTTGCTTTACAAACTGTCTTCTGGTTCCCATACTTTTCAAAATTTGGAATAAGATACAAAAAAAACGTCCCTCGAAATGTAATTCCTAAGGGGCGCTCTTGGTGTAAAATATACTGTTTTCGCTTACTTTTTTTCAGCTGGAGGATTTAATTTTTTGCTCATTTCCATGGAAATGGCGGAGCGGTCGAATTTTAATCGGCCTGCCATGGTCTCGATGACACAGGAAAAATCCTTGTCGTTCAATTCCACAATCTTACCGTGCAAACCACTCTTGGTAATAATCTTGTCTCCTTTTTTTAATTCGGAAGCGAATTTTTTCTCATCCTTCTGACGTTTGATCTGCGGGCGAATCATAAAAAAGTACGCCACGGCAAAAATCAATATCAGCGGTAAAAACTGCTGTAAGTTTTCCATTTAGGTCTTTTAAATTATTTTACAGGACCAGCTGGTGTAGCTTCTGGTGCTTGTACAAATGCTTTGATTCTTACGATTTCAGAACCTTTGGCGGTGTTTGCTGTTACCGTAATGGTTTTTGTCACCTGGTTTTGACCAGAACCGTTGAATTTCACTAACAATTCACCTTTTTCACCCGGTGCAATAGGCTCCTTTGGAGGGTTTGGCACTGTACAACCACAGCTACTTTTAGCATCTGTAATGATCAATGGAGCATCACCTGTATTGGTGAAAGTAAATACAGTTTCTTGAGGAGTTCCTCTTTGGATGGTACCGAAATCGTGCTCCGTTTTTTCAAACGTCATTACAGGAACTTTTTTGTCGGCCTCATCTCTGCTAACAGCGCTCTCCACATTGTCAGCAACTATCTTTTGCGATGCTTTGTCCTTACATGATACACTGGTTAGGGCAACCACTGCGATCAAACTAAAAATTGTTGTTATTCTTTTCATGATTAAAATTTGTTTTCCCAAAATTAAGGAATTATTGTTTATTGTAGACCTCTGCCTATTTTTTGCAGCCTTCCATCCGATTTATACTCTTTTGCCAACTTATCCAACACCCCATTTATAAATATGCTGCTCTTCGGTGTTGAGTATTCCTTTGCTATCTCCAAGTATTCGTTCAAAGTTACTTTTTCTGGAATGGACGGGAAGTTAAGCAACTCGCATATTGCCATTTTAAGGATAATGGAGTCGATCTCAGCAATACGGTCGTTGTCCCAATTTGGGGTTTTCCCCTCAATTTCTTTCTCCCATTTACCATCGTTAAGAAGTGTTTTGGTCAAAAGATCATTGGCAAAATCCAAATCCTGTTGATCCTTGAGCAATGCAGGTAAAAAGAAACGGTCTCCAGAATCTAGCTTGGCTTTTTTAAGGCGTTTGACCAAAAAAGTATTTACGATAGGGAAATCATCGACCCACGTAAGCTTATCATCCTCGAAGTAATCGTAGATTTTCTCATTGGGAGCTATAATCTCTTTGAACAGTTGTAGTACCACATCACGGTCATCAGTATAATCATCGGCCCCGTTCAGCATATATTGCTTATAAATATCACTGCCCATGATTTCCTTGTAGATGATCTTTACATATTCATCGTTCAAGTACCAATTGTCCAGTTTGCGCTTGGAGAGTTCATTCTTCAACGCCTCGTTATTGACCAGTTGCAAAAGCAATCGGTTTTTTATAAATTTTTCTGGATTGGGATATTTATCTTCTTCGGTGGCCACGTATTTTTTGGAAGCGTGGCTCACATGTTTTTCGGCCAAACGATGCAGTTCTGCCAAAAGGCTTAAAATCAAAAGATATAGAACGTACATATTTTCTATACTCACTCTTAGGAACTTTTCCTGCTTTTGAAGCGAATCGTCCTTGGATTGCACCAATGCATAAATACATTGCATTACTTTTACCCTAATGTGCCTTCTGGTTAACATGTTTAAAGAACTTTTAAAGTCATTATTTGGCTTTCACACTGCAAAAGTAATCTTATATTTGATTCTTACCTACCAAAGTTACTTTCTTATCAGTTTTATAACATTTACTTTGTGAGGTATGGTATATATTTGCGGGATTGTCTGCTTACATCGAAGCTAAAAAACCACCTTTCTCCCTCTTATGAAAGAACTGAAGCACTTAAATAAATATTTTAAGAAATATTGGCTTAAACTGCTATTGGGCATATTGATTACCATAATTGCACGGATTTTTTCCCTTGTAATGCCCTCTTACGTGAACAAATCCATCCAGGCCGTGGAGGATTTTATGTCGGATGTGATTACGTTGTCCGATGCCAAAGGATTACTGCTCCAGTACATTTTGATTATTGTCGGAGCAGCTTTTTTATCAGGATTGTTCACTTTTCTGATGCGCCAGACCATTATAAATGTATCTCGATATATTGAATATGACCTCAAAAATGAGGTGTTCGACCATTATCAGCTCCTCAGTCTTAATTTTTACAAGAAAAACCGAATCGGGGATTTAATGAACCGAATCAGCGAGGACATCAACCAGGTGCGATTGTACGGTGGGCCTGCCATTATGTACGGTATACAGACCTTGACCCTGTTTGTCTGCTTGATTCCCTTAATGTTCATAAAAGCTCCCACTCTTGCGGCCTACACCCTGCTCCCGTTACCCATCTTATCTGTTTTGATTTATCAAATCAGCAAGATAATCCACAAAAGGAGCACCAAGGTGCAGGAATTTCTATCCATCCTTTCCACGTTTACCCAAGAATCCTTTTCAGGAATTTCTGTAATCAAAGCATACAGTATTGAGCCACGTATCAATAATGAATTACGCGATTTGGCCCAAGAGGGAAAAGATACCAGTATGGCCTTGGCCAAAGTAAATGCATGGTTCTTTCCTTTGATGATATTATTGATTGGGGTGAGCAACCTGTTTGTTATATATATTGGAGGTCGCCAATACATCAATGGGGAAATTGAAACCATTGGAATCATTGCAGAATTTATATTATATGTGAATATGCTCACATGGCCCGTGGCCATTGTAGGATGGCTAACATCCATTGTACAACGGGCGGAAGCTTCACAAAAAAGAATCAACGAATTTTTGAAAGAGGAACCCTCCATCCAAAACATGGTAAAGGAGCCTACCCCGATCAAAGGCGATATCGAATTCAAGAATGTGACTTTCACTTACGAGGACACCAACATCACGGCCCTCAAAAATGTTTCGTTCTCGGTAAAAGCAGGCCAGACCGTAGCCATTTTAGGAAAAACAGGTTCCGGAAAATCTACCATATTGGATTTGGTGGCACGCTTGTACGATACCTCTTCAGGTGAGGTATTGATTGATGGTGTACCCGTTCAAAATCTAAATTTGGACAGTTTACGAAGTTCTATCGGTGCCGTACCGCAAGATGCTTTTCTATTCTCGGACACTATTGAGAACAATATCCGTTTTGGTAATGAGAACGCCACCCATGATGAAATTGTAGCGGTCGCAAAAAAAGCAGTCGTCCATAAGAACATCGAAGGCTTTGCCAAAAAATACAACACTATTTTGGGTGAACGCGGGATTACGTTGAGTGGAGGGCAAAAACAGCGTGTCTCCATTGCCCGGGCATTGCTCAAAGACCCAAAAATCTATTTGTTCGATGATTCCCTTTCGGCCGTGGATACCGAAACAGAGGAAGAAATTCTCAATAATTTGAAAAAAGTTTCAAAAAGCAAGACCACATTGATTGTGAGCCATAGAGTATCGTCTGCAAAGAACGCCAATAAAATTATCGTATTGGACAATGGAAGTATCATACAAGAAGGCACACATGAAGAACTGAATAATACTGATGGGTATTATAAAGACCTTTACATTAATCAGCTTTCGGGCAAAGAATCATAAAAAAGTTGCTGAATTAGCTTTTTTTTTACATTTTTGGTAACGTAATTCAACATAGTACTAAATACACTATACCATATGGGCCAGAAAGATACAATGGATCAGGAAGAGATTTATTCGAAAGTCTTAAGAGCAGGAAGAAGAACCTACTTTTTTGACGTCAGAAGCACCAAGGCCGGAGACTATTACCTTACCATAACAGAGAGTAAAAAATTTACTCACGACGATGGTTCTTTCCACTACAAAAAGCACAAAATTTACTTGTACAAAGAAGATTTTAGCGCTTTCCGTGAGATTATGGAAGAGATGATGGACTACATCATTGACGAAAAAGGGAGCGAGGTCATCTCCGAAAGACATCAAAAAGATTTTAAAAAGGAGGATGAAGAAGAAACTTTCAGCGAGAATGGAACTGCCGCCGGAAGCAACTTTACCGATGTAAGTTTCGACGACATCTAAAAAATAATTCCTTTAATAATTTAAAACGACCTGTATTTTGCAGGTCGTTTTTTATTTTTACCATAGCATTTCCGCAACAAAAAATACAGAACAATGGCTAGGACACCCAGCAACATGCTACCCTTGGGCACCAAAGCTCCGAATTTTGAACTCCTGGATACCGTTTCCGGTACATCCATATCGTTGAACAGTGCAAAAGGAGAGAAAGGCACGGTTATAATGTTCATATGCAACCACTGCCCATTTGTGATCCATGTAAACCCAATGATTGTTGAACTGGCCAAGGAGTATCAAAAAAAAGGCATTGCCTTTGTCGCCATCTCAAGCAACGATGTGGAAAACTATCCGCAGGACTCGCCAGACCTCATGAAACAAAAAGCAAAGGAAGAAGGGTATACATTTCCATATTTATATGATGAAACCCAAGGGGTCGCCAAAGACTACGATGCAGCCTGTACACCGGATATTTATCTTTTTGATTCCCAGCTAACCTTAGTTTATAGAGGACAACTTGATGGCTCCAGACCCGGAAACGATGTTCCGCTCACCGGAACCGATCTCAAAAAAGCAATGGACGCTATTCTGCAGGGAAAAGAGGTCGACCAAGGCCAAAAACCGAGCTTGGGCTGTAACATCAAATGGAAAAACACCTAACTATAAATGAACTGTGCTGTTTTGGACAATACCGTAACATTGGTCCCTGTCAACCACGATAACCTTACAACCTACTTAACCATTGGCATTAAATCCTATCGTGAGAATTACCTTCATTTATGGGAGAATGATGACCCGACACCTTACATTTCAAATGGTTTTACATCTGAAGTTGTAGAACGCGAACTACAGGACCCCAATGCTTTGAATTTTCTCATCAACTTGGGAGATGATACTGTTGGCATTCTGAAATTGCTAAAAGACTGCGGTGTTGATGAAATATCGGATGCCGAGGCATTAAAAGCCGAAAAAATCTATCTTTTGAAAGAGCATTCTGGCAAAGGTATTGGCAAACAACTAATCCAAATTATTGAAGAAACGGCCCGAACACTCAACAAAAAAATCATCTGGCTGGATGCCATGCAAAAAGGCAAGCCGGTGCAATTTTATCAAAAAAATGGTTTTATCATCAAAAGGGAGAGCGAAGTAACTCTTCCCCATGTAAAACCAGAAGAGAAGCCTATGTATATTCTCACCAAAGAACTTTAGCCTACCACCCTTTGCGTTCAACCAAGTTTTGTATATGCGAGTAATGATGATTACCATGCCACGCATAGCGTCCAATATTTTCCTTTAAACTAGTTTTCTGGTTTCCATCAGGATGAATAAAACTGCGCTGCAAGTCTTCTTCCGAAAGACCCTTCAACAAATACACCAACTTGGCATGTACAGCACTCAAATGGTACAACGACATGAGTATTGGAGCGGTTCTTGTATCGAACAACTCCGCCCAAGCCTTTTCATCGTAGGCTTTTATGGTCGGATTATCCTCCGTTAGTGCCCATTTAAAACGTATGTAACTATTATGGTGGCTGTCAGCAATATGATGTATCAATTGGCGCACGGTCCAGCCTCCAGGGCGATAAGCGGTTTCGAGTTGTTGCTCCGAAAGTGGGGCAACCAAATCGCTTAACCTTTGAGGGAGTGTTTCCAAATCAGTGATCCATTTTTCTGTATCGTCGGTTGTAATAGCATCAGGAATCTCAAATTTTCCTATCGGATAGCGCAGTTGTTCCAAGGTTTCATTTTCCATAAACTAAAAATAATAACTTTTTGTCAATAACACGCTTCACCAAAAAGCCGTATTTTAATACACTTTTAACTGATTTACAACTAGACAACCAAATAATCTAGTAATTTTGTAGAGTACTAATTTATAAACCTAAAAATTAAAATATATGGCAACTTTAAGATTGGGAGATACCGCTCCGGATTTTACTGCGGTAACTTCAGAAGGAACTTTGAACTTTTATGAATATCTTGGGGATAGCTGGGGAATTCTGTTTTCCCACCCTGCTGATTTTACACCCGTTTGTACAACTGAATTGGGTACCGCGGCCAAATTCAAGGATGAGTTTGACAAAAGAAATGTAAAGATGATGGCTTTGAGTGTCGATGGTGCCGCTTCGCACTTGGAATGGATAAAGGATATCAACGAAACACAAAGCACTGAAGTCAACTTTCCGATAGTTGCTGATGTGGAACGAAAGGTATCCGACCTTTATGATATGATCCACCCTAATGCAGACAATACGTTGACCGTTCGTTCGGTATTCATTATCGATCCAGATAAAAAAATTAAACTTACGCTCACCTATCCTGCCTCTACCGGACGTAATTTTTACGAATTGCTCAGAGTTGTGGATTCATTGCAGCTAACAGCAAACCATAAAGTAGCGACTCCAGCCAACTGGAAAAACGGTGAAAAAGTGGTAGTTAGTCCTACGATACCTACGGAAGAAGCGAAAAATATTTTTACAAAAGGGGTAGAAGAAGTAAAACCATACCTACGTTTGACGCCCGATCCAACAGCTTAATTTATTTTATTTGAAGAAAAAAACTGATTGCCAATAAATTAAACGTACCTTTGGAGCCAATTTAATTTTTTCAATTTATATTATGAGTAAAGGAACAGTAAAATTCTTCAATGATTCTAAAGGTTACGGATTTATCACTGAAGATGGTTCAAACACAGATCACTTCGTGCACATTTCAGGTTTAATCGATGAAATTAGAGAAGGTGACGTTGTAGAATTCGAACTACAACAAGGTAAAAAAGGATTGAACGCCGTCAATGTACAAATTGCGGAATAAGTTATATAAACTTTTTTTCTAGACTAGTCTGGGCTGCGGCCCAGACTTTTTTTTTGCTTTTTTTTTCAAATTCTACGCAACCATTCCAAAGTTTACTATCTAAGCAATAAACAAGCACTGTTCCCCAATAACCATATAAACCTAATAATAAATGAATACCTTTTTCGGAGTACTTTCGTTTTTATTGATTGTCAATGCCCTGCTATTGGTATGGAGTGTCAATGGTTCAAAAAAGTAACAAAAAAATCGATTAGGGCAATAGGTAGGGTTTTTTACCGTTCAACTGTTACCTAATAAACACGTTACAACCATGACAACTTTTTTAAGCATTCTTGTTGCACTACTTGCACTTAACGCCTGTTTATTGTTTTTGAGCGTAAACCAGGCCAAATAAAAAAAGCCTCCATTACTGAAGGCTTTCTATATTTTGACGTGATTTTTTTATTTCACGTTCATCAATTCCACATCAAAAATCAATGTTGCATTTGGTGGAATAACCCCGCCAGCTCCTGTACTTCCATATGCCAAATGAGAAGGAATCACAAAACGTGCCTTGTCACCTACTTTCAGCAAGCTGATACCTTCATCCCAACCGGGAATTACTTGTCCAATACCCAATGAAAAATCTATAGGTTGCTTTCTTTTATAGGATGAATCGAATACTTGACCATTCGTCAAAGCTCCTTCATAATGCACGGATACAGTTTTACCCTTTTCTGCTTTGGCACCGCTACCTTTTTGAATAATCTTATAACGAAGCCCACTATCGGTCTTATCAAAACCGGCGGCCAACTTTTCCATCTCGGCCTCTGCAGCAGCCTTTTGTTCTGCGATACGCTTTTCTCTTGCACCTTCAAATGTACGGAAAGCCTCAATTGCGTTCCATTTCTGGGCCTCTTCACCCACCCTAACAATTTCCAAGGTTTCGATGGCATCTCCTTGAGAAATGGCATCCACGATATCCTGACCTTCTTGAACATGGCCGAATACCGTATGCTTGTTATCCAACCATGGGGTGGCTACGTGGGTGATAAAAAATTGACTCCCATTGGTACCTGGCCCTGCATTGGCCATGGATAGCACTCCTGGTCCATCATGCACCAAATCTGGATGAAACTCATCATCGAACTTATATCCTGGGTCTCCGGTTCCAGTTCCGGATGGACATCCGCCCTGTACCATAAAGTCGGCAATTACCCTGTGAAACTTTAGTCCATCATAATACGGCTTTCCTTGTGGTTTAGCACTGTTCTCCATATTCCCTTCTGCCAGTGCAACAAAGTTGCCAACCGTTCCAGGTGTTTTATCATGCGTAAGCTTCACCAATATTTCACCTTTGGAAGTATTGAACTTTGCGTAGATTCCGTCTTGCATTGTATATGATTAATAAATTATTAGAAAATTGGATTCTTGTTTTTCCGATGGGCAAAGATAGGTGTTTATGGGCAAGGTAAAAAGTCGGCAATCACTTTGAGAAACTCAGTATATATAAGAGAATCATCCATTAAAAGGTTATGGAGTAATAATTTCTAGAAAATGAAACCAAGGCTTAAATTAGTAGTATGAAAAACACCATATCCGAGCGTATTGCCGACTTTTTAAAAAACTACCCGCCTTTTAATGCCATGGAGGTTAAACAATTGGAGCAATTGTCCCTTGAGGTGACCATAATCCATAAAGAGACCAATACGGTTGTTTTCTCCCAAGGTGAAAGCCCGCACGAGAGTTTTTATGTGGTAAACAAAGGTGCGGTGGCACTTTCCAAAGCAGGTTCGAGTCAGATATTGGATATTTGTGATGAAGGTGATGTGTTCGGACTGCGCCCCCTGCTGGCCAACGAAAGCTATAAATTGGAAGCTAAGGCCTATGAAGAAACCATCCTCTATGCCATTCCCATTAAAGATTTTAAACCTCTTGCTCTCGAAAACAAACGTATCGGGAATTTTTTGATAGAAAGTTTTGCCTCCAACACCGGAAACCCCTATTCCATTAAACACCGTGGCAAGCTCTATGGAGACAACATCGACTCCAACCCATATTCCAGCGACAAAATGCTGGATTTGCAGCCCATCAAATATTCCACCAAGCTCATCACCTGCAAGGAGGGCACACAAGTAAAGACCATTGCCAACAAAATGACCAAGCACAATGTAGGTTGCATGCTAGTGGTTCGGGAAGACCTTCCCGTGGGAATCATCACGGACAAAGATATCCGGAAAAAAGTGGCAACAGGATTATATCCCATTACTGCATCCGCCCAATCCATAATGTCATCCCCCATTATCACCTATCCCAAAGGACTTACTTTAGCGCAATCGCAAATGGCCATGATGAAGAGCGATATCAGTCATTTAGTGCTCACAGAGGATGGCACTACGGACACAAGGGTGGCGGGAATTTTATCCAAACATGATATTATGGTTGCCGTGGGAAACAACCCTGCTGTTCTTTTACGCGCCATAAAAAGGGCTTCCAAAGTAAAAAGGTTACGGGGCATTCGACATGGCATCATGAATCTGCTTCAAGGTTATCTGGAACAGAATATTCCGTTGGGACTTGTTTCAAAAATTATTTCCGAACTCAATGATGCCTCCACAAAACAGGTAATAAAAATAGCTCTGTCCAAGACGGAAGAAGAGCCGCCCGTCAAATTCACGTGGTTGAGTATGGGAAGTCAGGGGCGCGGGGAGCAATTATTGAACACCGACCAGGACAACGCCATTATTTTTGAAGATGTTCCCGAGGAAAATTTGGAAACTACCCGAACCTATTTCCTAAAATTGGGCGAACGGATTTCCAAAATGCTAAATACCATTGGTTTTGAATATTGTCCAGCAGATATGATGGCTTCTAACCCATCTTGGTGCCACAGCCTAAGTGAATGGAAAAAGGTGACCACTCATTGGATACATAATCCGGGTCCCGACGAAATCTTATTGTCATCCATATTTTTCGACTATAATGTCACTTATGGAGATAAGTCGTTGGCCGATGAATTGTCCCAAAATATTTTTGACAATGTTCAAGGATATCCATTATTCTTTACCCATTTGGCAAGTGGTGCATTGCAAAACCCATCACCTTCAGGATTTTTTAGGGATTTTTTGGTGGAGCAAGATGGTGAACATAAAGACTTTTTCGATTTAAAATTACGTGCCCTTATGCCCATTATCGATGCAGCTCGGGTGCTTATTTTATCCCACTCCATCAAATCCATCAATAATACGGCCGAACGTTATGAAAAACTTGCGGAACTGGAACCAAATAACAAAGAGCTCTATTTGGCCTGTTCTTACGCAAGCAAGGCATTGCTCAAATTTAGGACAAGGCAAGGACTATTGCACAACGATTCCGGAAGATTCATTGCTTTGGACAAATTGAACAAGGAGGAAAAAATCAAACTGAAAAGAACCTTTAAGACGGTCAAGGAAATTCAATCCTTGATAGAAGTTAGGTTTCAAGTAAAAAACCTGTTGCGCTAATGTGGCCGTTTTTCAAAAAGAAACCATTGGAGTTTCCCGATTTTTGGTGGGAATACGAGGAGCACTTCAAAGAAAAGCTCCCAGAGAGCATTCATGAAAATACGTTTGTGGTACTGGATACGGAAACCACAGGTTTTAGTTTGACCAAGGACAGAATGCTCTGCATCGGTGCTTTGAAACTGAGGGACAACACCATTGTGGTTAAAGAAAGTTTTGAAGTATACATTCAACAGGAACATTACGATTCGGAGAGTGCCGAAATCCATGGGATACTCAAGCACAGTAAAAAGAGTACTATTTCTGAACTTGAAGCCCTGAAGCAGTTTTTAGAATATGCCAAAAACCACATATTGGTGGGGCACCATGTGATATTCGACGTCAATATGATGAATGCTGCACTTAAAAGAAATGGACTTCCCAAGCTCAAAAATAAAACGCTGGATACCGAATCCCTCTATATTAGAACCTTATTAATGTCATCGGTGGTCCAAAAAAAAGAGCGGTACGCCTTGGACGACCTTGCAAAAAAATTCAGTATTTCCAGAAAAGATAGGCATACAGCCTTGGGGGATGCCTTTATTACGGCAATTGCTTTTTTAAGAACCATTGAAAAACTAAAGCCACAAAAAATAAAGGACCTCCTTAGATAAAGAGGCCCTTACTTAAAGCAAAAAATTTAATTAAAGACTTTCCTTCATAATTGATTCTACTACTTCCGGGTTCAGCAATGTGGAAGTATCACCAAGGTTACTGGTATCTTTTGAAGCAATTTTTCTTAGGATTCGCCTCATGATCTTACCACTTCGCGTTTTTGGAAGCCCCTCTACAAACTGAATCTTATCAAGCTTGGCAATCGGACCAATATGTTCCGTAATCAATTGGTTGATTTCCTTTTTCAGGTTATCCCGGTTACGAGTTTCTCCTGTTTCCTTTAAAATTACATAGCCATACAAGGCGTTTCCTTTAATATCGTGCGGAAATCCTACAATGGCCGATTCTGCCACTGCCGGATGCTCGTTTATGGCATCTTCAATTGGTGCGGTGCCCAGATTGTGTCCTGAAACAATAATAACATCGTCTACCCTACCTGTGATTCGATAGTAGCCCACCTCATCCCTGAGCGCTCCATCACCTGTGAAATATTTACCTTCAAATGCAGAGAAATAAGTTTCTTTATAACGTTGGTGATTGCCCCAGATGGTTCTTGCAATGGATGGCCATGGATACTTGATGCAAAGCCTTCCATCAACTTGGTTTCCTTTGATTTCCTTACCATTTTCATCCATCAGTGCAGGTTGTATACCTGGCATGGGCAAAGTGGCATAAGTTGGTTTTGTTGGTGTTGAAAAAGGAATTGGTGAAATAAGTATACCTCCTGTTTCTGTTTGCCACCATGTATCTACTATCGGACACTTTTTGTCGCCCACATGATCATTATACCAGTGCCATGCTTCCTCATTGATAGGCTCTCCCACAGTTCCCAAAACCTTGAGACTAGAAAGGTCATGTTCTGTAATAAAATCCAAGTTCTCCTTGGCCAATGCTCTAATTGCTGTGGGTGCCGTGTAGAACTGGGTTACTTTATGTTTTTGAACCACATCCCAAAATCTTCCAAAATCGGGGTATGATGGTACACCCTCAAACATTACCGTTGTAGCCCCGTTGGCCAATGGCCCATAAACAATATAAGAGTGTCCAGTAATCCATCCAATATCGGCAGTACACCAATACACATCCTCTTCTCGGTACTGGAAAACATTTTTAAAAGTATAGGCCGTGTACACCATATACCCTCCCGTGGTATGGACCATCCCTTTTGGGCGACCTGTTGAACCTGAGGTATACAATATGAACAATGGGTCTTCAGCATCCATGAGTTCGGGCACACAATCGGAATAGGCTTTGTCCAACAACGGCTGAACCCAAACATCCCTGCCTTCTTTCATTGTAACCTTGCCGCCTGTACGTTTCGAAACCAAAACACTATCCACATCGGGGCAACTTTCAAGAGCCTCATCCACAATGGCTTTTAAATCTATTTCTTTTTTACCACGATAAGAACCATCGGACGTCAATACCATTTTGGCACCGCAGTCGTTTATTCGAGTGGCCAACGCTGTTGAAGAAAATCCTGCAAAAACCACCGAGTGAATTGCCCCGATGCGGGCACAGGCCAAAAGTGCTATGGCCAAATCGGGAATCATCGGTAAATAAATAACGACCCTATCCCCTTTCTCCACACCTTTATCCTTTAGCACATTGGCGTATTTGCACACCCTCTCGTGTAATTGCCGATACGTGATGTGTTCAGCTTCTTCGTTTGGATCGTTAGGTTCAAAAAGAATGGCGGTCTTATCGCCTCTTATACGGATATGACGATCTATACAATTCTCGGTAATGTTCAGTTTGGCTCCTTTAAACCAACTTATCTCTGGCTTTGTAAAATCCCATTCCAGTACCGAATCCCATTTTTTTCGCCAAAAAAAGTGTTCTTCAGCTACTTCTTCCCAAAATTCTTCAGGGTTTCTAACAGATTTTCGATACACCTGAAAATATTCCTCCAGATGTTTAATGTGGTAATTACTCATTATGTTCAATTAAATTTTAAGCTGCCTTAAAAATACGGAAAAACGGAGTGATTTCACAGGAGATTCAGTGCTCAATTGCTTGTCCTGCTTGGTTTGGAACACGAATGTTTTCCACAATTTCCTGTACAGCTTCGGGAGGTTCCGGAGTAAACATATTAACCACGATGGCCACTATGAAGTTGACCAACATTGCAATAGACCCAAATCCTTCTGGGGATACCCCGAACCACCAATTTTCCTGAAGCCCGGACACCGCGTCCTTACCTCCATCGAAAATGCCAAATTTGAATTTCAACATATAAAAAAGCATTAGGCAAAGACCCACTACCATTCCAGAAATGGCCCCCTTACTGTTCATTTTTTTATAAAAAATCCCAAGTATGATGGCTGGAAAAAACGATGCCGCGGCCAGGCCAAAAGCCAATGCGACTACCGCTGCCACAAATCCCGGAGGATTAATTCCGAAGTATCCCGCTACTACAACGGCAACTGCAGCCGAAAGTCGGGCCGCCCATAGCTCTCCTTTTTCCGAAAGGTCAGGTTTAAGGACGTTCTTTATCAAATCATGGGAAACCGAGGAGGATATCACCAACAACAACCCTGCAGCGGTAGACAGTGCTGCAGCCAATCCTCCCGCAGCGATCAAACCAATGACCCAAGCAGGAAGGTCGGCAATCTCCGGATTGGCCAGTACCATAATGTCACGATCAACTGTAAGTTCGTTTATTTCAGGTGAAGCTACATATTGAATCTTGCCATCACCATTTTTATCTTCGTGACCGATCAAACCGGTTTTTTCCCATCGGTGGAACCACTCGGGCATATTGTCATATTCCTTGCCACTTACGGTTTCAATGAGGTTGGTTCTCGCAAACACGGCTACCGCAGGTGCAGTGGTATAGAGTATAGCAATGAACAGCAGGGCCAATCCCGCCGATTTCCTGGCATCTCGGACCCGTTTCACCGTAAAAAAGCGAACGATTACGTGGGGCAGTCCTGCCGTACCCACCATCAAGGCGAGGGTAATCGCAAAAACATCAATGGTACTTTTGGAGCCATCGGTATATGCTGCAAAACCCAATTCTTCGGACAGACCGTCCAATTTATCCAAAAGATAAGTACCGGAGCCATCGGATAGGGTGTCACCAAAACCTAGCTGTGGTACCGGGTTGCCCGTCATTTGGATTGAAATAAATATAGCGGGCACCATAAAGGCAAATATCAAAACACAATATTGAGCCACTTGGGTATAGGTAATTCCCTTCATACCTCCGAGAACGGCATAGAACAACACGATTACCATTCCTATAACCACCCCCGTGTTGATATCGACTTCCAAGTATCTTGAAAAAACGATACCGACGCCTCTCATTTGACCGGCAACATAGGTAAACGAAACAATCAATGCACATATAACGGCCACGACGCGAGCCGTTTTGGAATAATATCTTTCTCCGATGAAATCGGGTACCGTAAACTTTCCGAATTTCCTAAGGTAAGGTGCCAATAACAAGGCCAAAAGTACGTAGCCTCCGGTCCACCCCATTAAGTAAACGGCACCATCGTAACCAGCAAACGAAATGATTCCTGCCATGGAAATAAAAGAGGCTGCCGACATCCAGTCTGCTGCTGTGGCCATGCCGTTGGCCAACGGCGAAACTCCTCCGCCTGCCACATAAAATTCTTTAGTGGAACCTGCCCTAGACCAAATGGCAATTCCTATGTAGAGACCAAAGGATAGCGCGACCAATATATAGGTCCAAATTTGAACATCACTCATGATACGATTTTAAGGTGGGTTAATCTTCGTTGTAGCCGTATTTTTTGTCGAGTTTGTTCATCAGACGAACATATACAAAAATCAGAATGACAAATACGTAAATGGCTCCTTGCTGCGCAAACCAAAACCCGAGTTTAAATCCACCCAATCGAATAGTGTTCAACTCATCTTTGAAAAGAATGCCCGCTCCGTAGGATACCAAGAACCAGATGAACAAAAGTATCACCAAATACCTGAGGTTCTCTTTCCAGTAAGCAGTAGCTTTTTTTTGTTTTTCTGACATGGTGTTGGTTTGTTTAGTTAATTTGTTTGTGCCATGTCAAGATATCAAATTAGTTTTAAGATTTATTACTATTGAGGCAATAAAAAAAGGGAATTCACAGAATTCCCTTTAAATTATTAGTTAGATAACAAGTAAGCGATAGTTATTTTGCCAAATACTCCGTTACATTGGACAGGATACGTTCCTGAAGATTGGAAATATCGCTTTTTACAAATTTTTCTCCTGTGATATTTTCATAAAGTTCAATATATCTGTTCGAAACCGATTCAATATATTCATCGGACATTTCCGGCACAGATTGTCCTTTCAAGCCTTGAAATCCATTGGAAATCAACCATTGTCTCACAAACTCTTTGGACAATTGTTTTTGGGCTTCGCCCTTAGCTTGGCGTTCTTCATAGCCGTCGGCATAGAAATATCGGGAAGAGTCTGGGGTATGGATTTCATCGATCAATACAATCTCACCATCCTTTGTTTTACCAAATTCATACTTGGTATCAACAAGAATCAATCCTCGTTTGGCTGCAATTTCGGTTCCTCTTTGGAAAAGGGTCCTCGTATATTTTTCCAATACTTCGTAATCTTCTTTGGAAACTATACCGCGCTTTAAAATATCTTCTTTTGAAATATCTTCGTCGTGATCTCCTTTTTCCGCTTTGGTTGCAGGAGTGATGATAGGCTCAGGAAATTTATCGTTTTCCTTCATCCCTTCGGGCATAGGAACCCCGCAGAGCAATCTTTTACCTGATTTGTACTCGCGTGCTGCATGACCGGACATATAGCCCCTAATCACCATTTCTACTTTGAACGGCTCACAAGCCTTACCTACAGCCACATTGGGATCTGGTGTCGCCATTAACCAATTGGGCACGATATCTTCGGTATCCTTCATCATTTTGGTTGCAATTTGATTTAGGATTTGACCTTTGTACGGAATTCCTTTGGGCATAACCACATCAAAGGCAGAAAGGCGGTCTGTGGCCACCATCACCAAAACATCATTCTCAAGGGTATAAACTTCCCTTACTTTACCTTTGTAAATAGATTTTTGCCCAGGAAAGTTAAAATCCGTGGACATCAGCGTATTCATTCCCATAATTTTCTAGTATTGATTTTGGTGCTCTATGTTTTTATAGGCATCAATCACCTTTTTCACCAATTTGTGCCGTATCACATCTTTATCATCCAAGTAAATGATACTGATACCCTCAACATTTTTCAGAATGAGCAAAGCCTCCTTCAAACCTGATATCACACGTCTCGGTAAATCAATCTGCCCCGGATCACCCGTTAATAAAAACTTGGCGTTCTTTCCCATACGGGTCAAGAACATTTTCATTTGGGCATGGGTGGTATTCTGGGCTTCGTCCAAAATCACAAAGGCATTATCCAGCGTACGACCGCGCATAAAGGCCATAGGTGCAATTTGGATGGTACCGTCCTCGATATATTTTTCCAATTTCTCGGAAGGAATCATATCCCGAAGGGCATCGTACAAAGGTTGCATATACGGATCTAGCTTCTCTTTAAGATCTCCCGGAAGAAAACCAAGATTTTCCCCTGCTTCCACAGCGGGACGGGTCAAAATAATTCGCCTCACCTGTTTTTCTTTCAAGGCTTTTACGGCCAAGGCAACACCCGTATAGGTTTTGCCGGTACCCGCAGGACCTATGGCAAAAACCATATCGTCCTTTTTACAGGCATCCACCAATCTACGCTGGTTTGCGGTCTGGGCCTTTATCAACCTACCGCTAACACCATGTACCAAAACATCACCGCTACTTTTGGAAGATGTATATTCCTCCTTACTGCTGCTGGTAAGTACCCGCTCGATCATGTTTTCGTCAAGCTTGTTGTACTTGGCAAATTGACTGGTAAGTTCATCAAAGCGTTTGTCGAACTCTTCCAAAAGTTCTTCATCACCAAATACCTTGATTTTGTTGCCCCGAGCTACAATTTTTAGCTTTGGAAAATATTTTTTGAGCAACTCGATATTGGAGTTTTGCTGCCCAAAAAATTCCTGAGGACTGATTTCCGTAAGTTCAATTATTAGTTCGTTCAAAAATTGTGAGGTGTTACAGTTGTTTTTGAAGAATTTAATTCTTTCTTTTTTGACTAATTTTACAAACAAACTTAACTAAAAATCAATTTGAAGGCGGAAAAACATATCAACAGTACTGTATGCCAATCATAACCCTAACTACCGATTTTGGATACAAGGACCACTTTGTGGGTGCTGTTAAAGGGGGCATACTGAGCAACCTGCCCGATTGCAACGTTGTTGATATTTCGCACGCCATTAGTCCTTTTAACATTCAGGAATGTGCCTATATCCTAAGGAATGCCTATCGTTCGTTCCCAAAGGGAACGGTACATGTTGTTGGGGTGGATTCCGAAATTTCACCCGAAAACGAGCATATCGTGGTGCAGGTGGACGGACAGTATTTTGTTAGTGCCAACAGCGGTGTTATTTCCTTGATAACTTCTGAGGTACAACCCGAAAAAGTTGTGGAAATCAATTTGCCCAATGCAGAAGCTGGTGCCTTTCCCGTGCTCAATATTTTTGTTCAGGTAGCCTGCCATATTGCTCGCGGCGGAAAACTGGAAGTTATAGGCCGACCTTTCCAAAGCTTGAAAGAGCTACGTGATTTTGAACCACGGATCACCAATGAGGGTAAGACCATCACGGGCAATGTTATTTATATAGACAACTACGGAAACGTGGTCACCAACATTCAGAAAAGTTTGTTCGAAGCCTATCGGAGCGGCCGTGATTTTGAAATTATCGCTCGCACCACCATTATAAGGCAAGTGCACCAGAGCTATAACGGTATCATAAATTATAATCTGGAACGGAACCAGCGCAAAGGCCCTGGTGATGCCTTGGCATTGTTCAATTCGGCTGGCTACATAGAACTTGCTATTTATAAAAGTGACCTGAACTCCGTTGGAGGGGCCTCCTCCCTTCTTGGACTAAATTATAGGGACACGGTAACCATAAATTTCCTCTAAATGTTGATACGCATTGTAAAACTGACTTTTAAACCCGAAAATATTGCTAGTTTTGAGCGAATCTTTGAAGAAAGTAAAAACGGTATTCTCGCTTTTGAAGGCTGTAATATGGTGGAATTATATCAGGACATTGCAAATTCAAATATATTTTTCACCTATAGTTTTTGGGATACGGAAGCACATCTGAACAGTTACAGGAATTCCGATTTCTTCAAAGGGGTTTGGGGCAATACTAAAAAGCTGTTCGCCGATAAACCCGAAGCATGGAGTGTTCATAAAATTCAATCAACAAACCCATCTTAATGTTCGCAATATTTAAGAGAGAGGTACGGTCCTTTTTTACATCGCCCATCGGTTATCTGATCGTGGGTTCGTTTTTACTGCTTAACGGTCTTTTTCTTTGGGTATTCAAGGGCGAATACAACATTTTTGATTACGGCTTTGCCGATTTGAGCAACTTCTTTTTGCTGGCCCCTTGGATTTTCATCTTTTTGGTACCTGCAATCACCATGAAGAGTTTTTCCGAAGAACGGAAAATGGGAACGCTCGAATTATTACTTATAAAACCTATCTCCGTTTGGAAATTAGTCCTTGGAAAATTTTGGGGCGCATTTCTACTGTGTGTTATTGCCGTAGTTCCGACAATCGTTTATGTTTTTGCCATCTCTGGATTAGGTATGGTGGGAGGTAATTATGATCTCGGGGTGGTATTGGGCTCTTACTTTGGATTATTGTTTTTGATGGGCTGCTATGTTTCCATCGGGATATTTGCCTCCACGCTTTCGGATAATCAAATCATTGCATTTTTAGCGGGAATTTTGGTCTGCTTTCTGATTTTTAACGGGTTTGATGCTGCCGCTTCCTTGTTTTCAAATGGAGAAACACAACAAACTATACAATCGCTCGGAGCAAAAGCACATTTCGATAGCATCGCAAGAGGCGTGATAGACACTAGGGACTTGGTGTATTTTATCTCCTTGACCCTTTTGTTTCTGTACCTCACATTTCAACGTTTAAAACAATTGCCACGATAATGGGAAAGTTTTTAGTATCCATATTAAAAGTGATTGTATTGGTTGTAGTAGTCAACCTCTTGGCGAGTTTTGTATACACCCGGTTCGACCTTACTGAGGATAAAAGATATACCCTCTCCGAACCAGCCGTAGCGGTAGCCCAAAAATTTGAAGCCCCTGTAATTGTTGACGTGCTTTTGGACGGAAATATTCCTGCAGAGTTTGCCAAATTGAAAACAGAGACCATTCAGCTATTGGAATCCTTCGGGTCCAAGAACAGTAACATCAAATATAATTTGGTGGACCCCATGGAGGACAGCGAGAATCCACAGGAAACGGTTGCTCAATTGCAAAGCTTGGGATTACAGCCCGCCAACGTTACTGTTGAGGAAAACGGAAAAGTATCCAACGAACTGGTATTTCCTTGGGCCATGGTCAACTACAACGACCAGACCGTAAAAGTTCCGCTGCTCAAGAACAAATTAGGTTCCACGGCAGAGGAGCGCATCAACAACTCCGTACAGCAACTGGAATATGCCTTTGCGGATGCGTTTACCAAATTAAGCATTGAAGAAAAAAAGAGCATCGCCGTTATCAAAGGAAATGGCGAACTAGATGATATTTATATCGCTGATTACCTCACTACCATTCGGGATTACTACAACATTGGAGCCATAACATTGGATTCCGTAGCAAGCAATCCACAAAATGTATTGAATCAATTAAAAAACTTTGACTTGGCCTTAATTGCAAAGCCTACTGAGGCGTTTACTGACCAAGAAAAATATGTTATGGACCAATATATGGTTCAAGGTGGCAAATCCATTTGGATGATAGATCAGGTCAACATGGAAATGGATAGCATTTACGCTGGTGGTGGAGAGGCTATTGCTACCCCACGAAATCTTAACTTAAAAGATTTGTTCTTTAAATTTGGGATTCGCATCAATCCAGTTTTAGTAAACGACCTTTACTTCACCCAAATTGTTTTGGCCACGGGCGAAGGAAACGATTCGCAGTATAATCCACTTCCTTGGTTTTATTACCCCATGGTTTTTTCACAGAACAACCATCCTATCAACACCAACATAGAAGCAGTAAGATATCAGTTTACCAGCCCAATGGATGTATTGGAAAACGATTATCAAAAAACCATACTGTTGCAGAGTTCGCCCCTTTCCAAAACCGATGGAATTCCCAGAATCGTAAGTTTGGACATCATCAACCAACAACCCGATGAAGCAAGCTACAACAACGGTGGTTTGCCCTTGGCGGTGATGATTGAAGGAAGTTTTACCTCAATGTACAAGAATAGGGTTAAACCTTTAAAACTTCAAAACACTGTGGAAGAAGGTCCCGAAAATAAGATGATTGTCATCTCTGATGGAGACGTTATTAAAAACCAATTGCGCAATGGCAGACCGTTGGAGTTGGGTTACGATAAATGGACCAATAACCGCTATGGGAACAAGGAATTTTTGGTGAACAGCACAAATTATCTGTTAGATAATACGGGGCTTATTAACATTCGAAACAAGAAAGTATCCATCCCGCTGCTGGATGTCAAAAAAATAGCAGAGCAAAAAACTAAATGGCAGCTTGTAAACATAGGGTTACCAGTAGCTTTGACCTTACTGTTCGGACTGTTCTTCGGTTACTACAGAAAACGAAAGTTTACCGCTTAAGTGTTGATAAATTTGTTTCTCTGCTAAATCCATTTGGGATATATTTGTTTTTATTGATTTTAAAGGCCCTCCAAGAGGGATAAATTGCCAAAAAAGCAACTTTACTAAAGTATTACGTTGATGAAATTTATCGTATCCAGCACATATTTATTGAAACAGTTACAGGTTTTAGGAGGAGTTATCAACAATAGCAACACCTTGCCCATCTTGGACAATTTTTTGTTCGATCTTAAAGAAAGTAAGTTAACGGTTTCCGCTTCAGATTTGGAAACTACAATGAGCTCGGTTTTAGAAGTAGATTCCGATTCCGAAGGAACCATTGCCGTTCCCGCTCGTTTACTTTTGGATACCCTAAAAACATTCCCAGAACAGCCATTGACCTTTGTGGTCGAGGACAACAATACTGTGGAAATTAGTAGTAACCACGGTAAATATGCCTTGGCTTATGCCGATGGCGCTGAATTCCCAAAAGCGGTGGAAGTCTCCAACCCGAGCTCCACTACCCTATTGGGGGATATTTTGGCCACGGCCATCAACAAAACCATATTCGCAGCCGGAAACGATGACCTTCGCCCAGTAATGAGCGGTGTGTTTTTCCAGTTCTCTCCAGAAAACTTGACCTTTGTGGCCACAGATGCCCATAAATTGGTTAAGTACCAACGTCAAGATGTTAGTGCTTCCGAAGTGGCGGAATTCATCATGCCAAAAAAGCCTTTGACATTATTGAAAGGTATTTTAGCAGGTTCCGAATCCGAAGTCACCATCGAATACAACGATAGCAACGCCAAGTTCTATTTTGACAATACCGAGTTGGTGTGCCGTTTGATAGATGGAAAATATCCGAACTACGAAGCGGTGATTCCGAAAGAGAACCCGAACAAACTAACGATTGCCAGAAATCAATTCCAAAGTTCTGTTCGTAGGGTTTCCATCTTCTCCAACAAAACCACGCACCAAATACGTTTAAAAGTTGCGGGGGCCGAACTTAATATCTCCGCAGAAGATGTGGATTATAGCAACAAGGCCGAGGAAAGATTGTCTTGTTCCTACCAAGGGGATGATATGCAGATTGGTTTCAACTCTAGGTTCCTTTTGGAAATGTTGAACAATTTATCTTCCGATGAAGTTTCCTTGGAAATGAGCTTACCTAACAGAGCGGGCATCCTTACCCCAATCGATGGATTGGACGAGGGCGAGCACGTGACCATGCTGGTAATGCCGGTGATGCTGAATAATTAAACTAACTATTCAACCATAAAAAAGCTGGAACATTTTGTTCCAGCTTTTTGTTTTTATGCTATAAACCGAATGGTCATAAAATGTGATGGGGACTCACCATTTGCAGCTTTTACCGCATTTACAATAGGTAATATGAATCCTATAATTCCTGCACCTATCAAGCCCAATATCCCCAAGCCCAAAAGAAGAATGGCAGGAATACTGATTATAATATAAAGGATAAGGCTAATCTGAAAATTGATGATGGCCTTTCCATGTTCGTTCATACCCTCGACCTTATCTTTAGAAGACAACCAAATAATCAAGGGAACTATCAAGCTACCAAAGCCTGTTACATACGATAATAGTTGTGTTAGGTGGGTAACGGCCAACAATGTGTTGTCCGTTCTAACTACTTTTTGATTTATAACTTCCATTTTTGATTGATTTTGATGATTCATCTTATTAGTATACAAATCATTAAAAATGTTACAAACACGCATGAATTCGTACTTTTGTGCCCATGTCGTATACAGATAACATTGTAGCCTTGGCAACGCCTTCAGGAACAGGGGCGATTGCAGTAATCAGGGTCTCTGGACCGGATGCCATTACATTAGTGGACCGATTGTTCAAGTCCATAAAAAATAAAAAGTTGGTGGAACAAAAGAGTCACACCATCCATTTGGGCAATATTGTTGATGGTGACAAGATTTTGGACGAGGCCTTGGTTTCCATTTTTAAAGGCCCGCATTCTTATACGGGCGAAAATGTAGTGGAAGTATCCTGCCACGGTTCACCGTTTATCCAGCAGCAGATTATTCAACTATTGCTGAGAAACGGTTGTCGTTCTGCCTCAGCAGGAGAATTTACGCTACGAGCATTCCTCAATGGTAAAATGGATTTGAGTCAGGCCGAAGCGGTGGCCGACCTTATTGCCAGCGACAGTGAAGCTGCACACGATATTGCCATGCAGCAAATGCGTGGTGGGTTCAGCAACGAAATTCAAGAATTGCGACAAGAGTTGTTGAATTTTGCATCATTAATTGAACTGGAACTTGATTTCTCACAAGAAGATGTAGAGTTTGCCGATAGAACCCAATTCAATGAGTTGCTTACGCGAATCAGTACAGTCCTTAAAAAGTTGATTGATTCCTTTGCCCTTGGTAATGTCATCAAAAATGGAATACCCGTGGCCATTGTGGGACAGCCCAATGTGGGCAAATCAACCTTGCTCAATGTTCTACTCAATGAAGAAAGAGCCATAGTAAGTGAAATTGCCGGTACAACCCGAGATACGGTCGAAGACCATATCAGTATCAAAGGCATCAATTTTAGGTTTATTGATACCGCAGGAATCCGTGAAACTGTGGACGTGGTGGAAAAAATAGGAATCGAGCGTACTTTCGACAAAATTGAAAAAGCACGACTCATTATCTATTTGTTTGATGGAATGAATTTTGACATGTCAGAATTGGAACAAATCCAAAACCGCTACCCCAACAAACAATTATTGCCCATTTGCAATAAAATGGATTTGCTAAGTCCACAACAAGTTGAAAAAATAAAAGAAGAAATTCCCAATGTACTTTTGTTGTCCGCTAAGTTTAAAGAAGGTATCTCTGAGTTAGAGGACAAACTTCTTTCATTGGTAGATTCAGGAGCATTGAGCGGGGATACCACAATTATCACCAATAGCAGGCATTACGATGCGCTATTAAAAGCACTTGAAGAAATTCAGAAAGTGAAAGAAGGTTTGGACATGGAACTCTCCAGCGATTTGATGGCCATCGATATCCGTCAAGCATTGTATCATTTGGGTGAAATAACGGGCAGTGTGACGACCGACGATTTGTTGGGCAATATTTTCTCCAATTTCTGTATTGGCAAATAGGATTTACGTCCAATTTTACAAAAAGTAAATCTTCCCTCTTTGTAAGGGTTTGCCCGTTATTTTCAAACAAAATGTATCTTTACCGTTGTTGCGTAGCCCCCCTATGTTCTAACAAACAGTAATACATCTATTGATGAAAGCAACCATCACGTCCATTGAGTTAAAGGGGCCATTCAAATTCTTTGCACTATCGGCAGCCGCATTGAAAATTCTGAAACAATTAAAATCGACCCATTGCAAGGAATTCAGAAAAAAGGGGGTCTGGACCACACATTACACCATGACGCTCTGGAACACAGAAGAGGAGTTGAAGGAATTTGCCCGTAGCGGTGCTCATTTGGAAGCCATGAAAAACAGCGGAAAGATTGCTAAAGAAATCCGTACCATTACGATTGATGCCGAGGTACTTCCCAATTGGTCTGCAGCAAAAAAACTGCTTGAAGGAGGAAAAGTGTGGAAATTTTGAAAAATTACGGGAAAGTGACTTGCACTACTCTTTCTTAATATATGGGCCGAAGTGGTCGTGGGTGTATTCGCCACCCCATTTGCTGTCAGTTAGTATTTTTAAATGGTTCTTCCAGCTTAGCATCATTACATTCAAAAATTTATGTTAAATACCAAGTTATTCCCTGAATTCAAGGGCAGACACCTATTATCTTTCCGTAAATTTTAATGATCTTTAGGGTTTTTAATAGGACGAATGGGCAAAAGGAAGAAGCAAGCCAAAGTATTACGCATATTTAGAAAAGTACACCGAACCACAGGAGCATTATTATTCATTTTTTTCTTTTTTATATCCATATCCGGACTCATTCTGGGATGGAAAAAGAACTCCAATGGTTATATCCTTCCAAAAACGCAAAAGGGCACAACTGCAGACCTAAAAAAATGGCTGCCCGTTGACAGTCTTCATACCATAGCCATCAATACAATTCAAAATGAGTTTAGGGACAGAACTTTTGAAGTAGACCGTATCGATATTAGAAAAGAAAAAGGTTCCGTAAAATTTATTTTCGTAAACTCCTTCTATGAAGTTCAGTTGGATGGATCTAACGGAAATGTACTCTCCATCGGAAAAAGACGGTCTGATTTTTTGGAAAACGTTCACGATGGCTCTATTGTGGACGATTATCTAGGCACCGATGGGTACATTAAATTGGTTTATACAACTGTAATGGGCGTTTCCCTATTTATTTTTACCGTTACCGGTTTTTGGCTTTGGTACGGACCAAAACGAATGAGAAAAGCCAGCAAAGCTTAATTCTTACCAAAAAGAAAACCGTTCAAACATAGTGATTGAACGGCTTAATTTTAGTTTTATCCTTTATCCCTTGATTTTTTTCACTGGAACCGTACCGTATTTATCGATAAGATAAACAAGGCTGGCCATGGTAGCAGCACCAAGTTCCAATTCGCGCTTGTTCACGTGCTCAAAAGTATCATTTTCCGCATGGTGATGATCAAAATAGCGTTGGGTATCAGGTCTAAGTCCGGCCAAGACCATTCCTTCCTCCTTTAATGGCCCTATATCCGCACCACTGCCTCCTTCATAAAACATATGAATCAAATACGGCTCAAACAAGTCTCGCCATCCTTGGATTTGCTTTAGGTTTTCTTCGGAGGCATCTATGGAAAAGCCTCTCGGAGTAAACCCTCCTGAATCACTTTCCAAAGCAAATATGTGATTTTCTCCTTTATTTCGAGCCACTTCGGCATACTTATTACCGCCTCGCATACCATTTTCCTCGTTCATGAACAGCACCACGCGCAAAGTACGTTTTGGTTTATAGCCTGTTTCTTTTAACAGTCTTAGAACATCCATGCTTTGAACACAGCCCGCACCATCATCATGCGAACCATCACCCAAATCCCAAGAATCCAAGTGACCTCCTACAATCATAATCTCTTTGGGGTATTCACTGCCTGTAATTTCTCCGATAACATTGTACGATTGTACATCTTCCAACTGTTTACAGTTTTGTTTAAAGTAAAACTTGGCATTCGGATTCAACTTAATGGTCGCACTCAACAAGTCCGCACCATTGGTGCTGATTGCCGCCGCTGGTATACGCTTATCTACCGGAGTATCTCCATATCCCATGGAACCCGTGTGCGGATAATCGTCCAAACGAAGGTTCATGGAGCGAACAATAACACCAAGTGCACCATATTTTCCAGCCTCAGCTGCACCCGAATAACGTTGGTCCACACATCCTGAATAAGCGGAAAAAGTGTTGATCATGGTAGGATCCATTGGGCGATTGTAAAAAACTATTTTTCCTGCGATTTTGTCTCTCCCAAGTTTCTCAAGGTCTTCTATTCCTTTTACCTCTATTACACTGGCTTTTAATCCTCCAGAGGGTGTTGCCACAGAACCTCCAAGGGCACAAATGGGCACATTGGTGGTCAAACCTGGCTTGTTTTCAATGTAGGCGAACTCAGGAACTCCCCTTACCCATTTAGGAACCATTACGGGCTGTAACCAAACCTTGTCAAGTCCCAGAGAGTCCAATTGAGCCTTTGTATAGTCGACCGCCTGCTGCGCCTGCACGGACCCGGAAAGCCGCCCGCCAATTTGATTGGACAAATAGTTGAGCCAATCGTAGGCCTTACCATTGGTCAATGCTTCATCATAGATTGCTTTTAATTGCTTTTCGTCTTCAGTTTGAGAAAAAAAGGGTGTGCTGACCAACAAAAAGGCCAGTATCAGAACAGTTCTCATGTAGTTTCTTTTTCCAGTTCTTGTTTAAAGGTTTCTAAATTAGCCTTTATTTCATCGTCCAGCTCAGGTTCCTCTATATCTTTGTACTTTTTTAACGCTTCCATCATTATGGAGGCCACAATTAAACGGGCCGCATCTTTATTGTCCGCCGGGACTACAAACCATGGTGCATGTGCCTTTGAAGTTTTGTTCAGGGCTTCCTCATAGCAAGCCTGATATTTACCCCAAAGCTTTCGTTCTTCCAAGTCTCCCGGAGAGAATTTCCAATTCTTTTGCTTTAATTCGATTCTTCGTAAAAGACGCTGTCGTTGTTCTTCTTTAGATAGATGTAGAAAAAACTTAAAAATTATGATTCCATTATCGGAGATATGCTTTTCAAAATCATTGATTTGATTGTAACGTTTTTCCCAAAACTCATCATCAATATCCTCTACCGAATCAATCTTTGGAATGTTCTCGCCCAAAATATATTCAGGATGTACCTTGGTGACCAAAACATTCTCATAGTGTGTTCGGTTAAACACAGAGAATTTTCCCCTTTCGGGCAAAGCAATGTAGTGTCGCCAAAGGTAATCGTGCTTTTTCTCTTTAGTTGATGGCACTTTGAAGCTATGCACTACCACTCCCCTAACATTAAAATCTTTGAACACTTCCCTAATCAAGCTATCCTTGCCCGCAGTATCCATTCCCTGCAAACAGACGAGGACACCATATTTTCCATGGGCATAGAGTGTATCTTGAAAATCCCCAAGGTCTTTTCTGATATTTTTCAACTCCTTTTTAAGCTTCTTCTCGGATTCGTTAAAGTCCTCGTAGGTATCAATTTCGGACAACTTTACTGTGTCGGTCACTCTATAATCCTCTGTATTGATTTCTTTCATAGGATTGAATATAATTCATTTTGACTACTCATTCAACCCAACCATAACTTAAAGATGTAATTCATCGATACTTTTACCTCTTATACCTGAAGATGGTTATTTAATCGATCTATTTGCTCTTCAAAACCATGAAAATGTAACTTTATGGAAATCAATACGCAAAGTCCCAAATCCTAAAGCGTTATGAAAAACAATAAGATTATCCTACTTATAGTCTTTGTCATTGGCTTGCTTAGTCTATGGCTTATGGCTTCCTTTACTACCCCTGCAAATGCATGTGAATACGCAAGTTCCAACATAGAATACATTAAAAACAAGATTGAGGATGCGGTGATGGCCGACGATTTGAACATGGCCAAATATCATGCTTACAAGGCCTTGAACGGCATTGAAAAAACCAAGGATAATTTTTTGGATTGTGGCTGTGAAGGAGCAATAGAAAGCCTGGAATTAACACTGGACTACTTAAAAACAGCTACCAAAGCCAATGTCCTTGCAAAATCGAAATTGGTTTTGCACAAAGCCTTGGAACGCACTATTATTGGCATCAATGTTCTTAAAGAGTTTGAACAGGAAACATCCAGCGATTACGGAAGCAATGTATTGGTCATGAACACTACAGATGTACTTGATTTTAACCATGGTATGATGCTCACCCAAGGTGCAGCCATAAAAAAACAAGTTCACCAATGCTTATTGAGTTTTCAATCTTCCTTGGACAAGGTGGTTTCTGATGTGGACTGTAGAGACGCGCGTAGATTTGTTTCCAACATTTATGAAGAAGCTCGGCTCACTTTGTTGAACACCAATTTGTCACAACATAAAAAGGAATATCACCAAAGGGTAAAAATCTTGGCAAAAGAGGCATTGAATAGCCTTGGAAATTGTAATTGATCATTTACTGGCGAAGAGCTTTACATCCTCTTCCGATACTTCTTTTCCGCCCAATATGATTAATCGCTCCACTACATTACGAAGTTCACGAACGTTACCTGTCCAATCATAACTTTTGAGCAATTCCACGGCTTTTTTGGAAAAACTCTTTTGTCCGGTACCCTGTTCTGCAGCGATTTTTGTAGAAAAATGTTCTATGAGCAGAGGAATGTCATTGCGTCTTTCGTTCAAGGCCGGAACCTTTATCAAAATAACTGCCAATCGATGGTATAGGTCTTCTCGGAACTTCCCCTCTTCTATTTCCTTTTTTAGATCTTTGTTGGTCGCGGCCAATACACGAACATCTACTTTAATATCCTTATCGGAACCCACACGCGAAATCTTGTTCTCCTGCAATGCCCTTAGCACCTTGGCCTGCGCGGAAAGGCTCATATCCCCGATCTCATCCAAAAATATGGTTCCTTTATTGGCGGCCTCAAATTTACCTGCACGATCTTTAACGGCAGAAGTAAATGCACCTTTTACATGACCGAACAATTCACTTTCGATTAATTCCGAAGGAATTGCTGCACAGTTTACTTCTACAAAAGGTGATGACGAACGTGGGCTTTTTTCGTGAACCCAATGTGCCACCAGTTCCTTACCTGTTCCGTTGGAACCTGTAATCAAAACACGTGCATCAGTTGGCGCCACTTTTTCAATCATTTCCTTTATAGCTTCGATTTCCTTGCTCTCTCCGATCATTTCGTAATTCTTGGAAATCTTTTTCTTGAGCACCTTGTTCTCGACTGCCAATTCCTTTCTGTCCAAAGCATTCCTTACGGTGGTAAGCAATCGGTTCAAATCCGGCGGTTTGGAGATGTAATCGTAAGCCCCCAACCTCATGGTATTCACTGCCGTATCCAGGTCGCCATGGCCCGATATCATAATAAAAGGTATCTCTGGCTTTATTTTTTTGGCAGCTTCAAGAACTTCTACCCCATCCATTTTTGGCATTTTGATGTCACAGAGCACAAGATCAAAATCTTCTTTTTTGATAACATCTATTCCAGCCAGGCCATCCTCTGCTTCGACCACATTGTAGCTATCATTCTCTTCGGCCAGTATTTTAACCAATACTCTTCTAATTGCCGATTCATCTTCTATTACCAAAATTTTTGACATATGCTGCTTTTTTAAAAGATTCCGATTTTGAAGCCTGTCCTAATATAAAAATTTGGATCCTTATTGAACAAAAATACTTCTCCTCTTTCTTTGTTCCGTAATTTTCCCGCTTGTATCAGGGTGGTCCCCGCTATGGCATAAAAGGAAATACTTTCCGTAACATTATACTGATACCCCAAACTACCGACCAACGTATTGAACGATATCCGTGAGGCTACCAATCCATTATCCAAAACAATATCGTTTTGCAGGTTCATAAAATAACCATCCAAGAACGATGCCAACTCAAAACTGTGCGTTTTATCCAGATGATATTTTAGGTTGGATTTTGGCACCCCCAGTACAAATGACCAATCTGGATGAAACCTTCTATAATAATGTATAAGGGGCAATGGCACTGGAACTCCTGCAGTGCTATTATAGGTTAATCCCAAAACGATCCTGAAAGGTTTGTCCGCCTTCGGTTTCTCTTTCCAAAAGGCAGCCGAGGCATTCATAAAGAAATCTTCCTTAATTATCCCATCCAACAGATTGGATGCAATGCGCGGGGTCAAGATTGTCACCAAGTTCCAATCTTCGTTCCATTTTTTTATCAACCCCAAATTGAAATCAATGATATGGAACCTAATCATCTCTTTCTTATCAAAAGGGAGGTCGGCGGTATACCCCATATCAAAACGGTTATATTCACCGCCTATGGCCAAATATTCATCCTTTTCGTTGAGCTTTATGGGAACATTCAGGAGCGCTTTGTAGCGTTGCGTCTTTACTCCGCTTTCATTTTCCGGTATATTGAGGTATTCCAACCTTAAAACATCTGTGCTTTGCGCCAATAATCCTTGGCTACAAAGTATTACAACGAAAGCGAACCACTTCCAAATTGCAATATGGTAAATTGAGTTTTTTATATCTGTCTATTGTTTTGGCTGAATAATATGTATATCGCGTTGTGGGAATGGTATACTAACATTGTTTTCCTTGAATTTGGAATTGATTTTATAGCGCATTTCACTTTTTATCCGAGGGTCGCGGAAGGTATCATTGGTAAAAAAGTAAATGGAGAACATTAGGGCAGAGTCTCCAAAATCCTCGAACAACACAAATGGCTTAGGATTTTTGAGCACTTGTTTTTGTGTGTTGGCCACTTCTTCCAAAATTTTGGTGACCAAGTCTACATCGCTGCCATAGGCCACGCCCACACTCACTTTTTCACGGGTGGTCCTATGGTTTTGGGTATAGTTGTAAACAATGTCGCTTATAAATTTATGGTTTGGAAGGATCAGCACCTTATCATCCCGGGTTATGGCGCGTGTGGTACGGAGCTTAATCTCGAACACCTTGCCTACTTTTCCATCGACCTCTACTACATCACCAACCTGTAGGGACTTATCAACTATAATAAAAATACCTCCAAGAATATCCTTGAACAATTCCTGTAAAGCAAGACCCAAACCAACAAACAGTGCTGCGGATGCCGTAATTACCAAGGTAATGTCCACCCCAGCCGCACTGAGCGTGACCAAAACAGCGATAAGGTAAATTACATAATTAATGAACTTAAAAACGCTGGTGAACTTATGCTTGTCCTCTTGCTCCATTTTGCGCGTAAATATTTGGCGCAACCACTTTAACAAGAACTTTGTCACCACAATGGTAACCGTTAATAACAACAAAAGCCCAATGGTAAGGTCTATGGATTTTTCACCTTCACCAATGTGGAACCCAAGATCTAAAAAATCCTTTATGGACCCCCAAAGGTCCTCAGTGATAATTTCTTTTATTTCTTCTGCACCGTCTTGCATACTGTTCTAATATCTCAACCATTTTATCAATTCCTTATACGTTGGTTTTTTTCCATACATTAAAATACCTGTCCGGTAAATCTTTGCCGCTAGGGATACAATACCCAAAAAGGTAACAATCAATAGAAAAACGGACAACAAAAACTGCCACAAAGGTACTCCTCCTTCACCTATCCCGCCTGGCAAACGCATCAGCATAACAATGGGCGACGTTAACGGAAACAACGAAAAACCTACAGCTATTGGACCATGAGGGTTGCTAAAAACGGAAAAGAACCCGACATAAATAGCCAACATTAAAGGTAATATAATAGGAAAGATAAATTGTTGTGTATCTGTTTCGTTATCAACAGCAGCTCCGATTGCAGCATAAATAGAGCTATAAATAAGGTAACCCAGCACAAAATAGATAAAGAACGATACGATGAGCAACCCCCACGGAATATCATAGATTTCCTTGGCGTACATTACCATATCACTGTCCATTCCACCCAACTGAGACATACCTACTGCCCCGGGCGTTGCACCATCGTTTGAAAGTGCGGTCAAATCGATGCCAAAAATCAGTACAGCAATAAACAACAAGGCCGAAGCCGAGATAATCCAGATGGAAAACTGGGTGATTCCTGCCAAAGAATTTCCAATAATCTTACCGAGCATCAATTGGAACGGTTTCACTGAAGAAATTATCACTTCAATGATTCTGCTTGTTTTTTCCTCGATAACGCTGCGCATCACAAAACCTCCGTAAATAATAATGAACATCATGATCGCGTAGCCAAATCCGCCTCCGATAAATGCTTTGATCTCGTTGATACCACGCATACTTTTTTCGCCATCAAACGTGGAGAGGTTGATTTCGAAAGGTTTCTCCACAGTAGAAAACTGCTCGGAGGTAACTCCTAATTTTTGTAACCGGTCTTGTCTTAACTGATTTTGAAAAACATCCTCAAGCTCCTTGGTAATCGATGTATTGGGATTGTCCTTGGTAAAAAGATAGGCAGAACGGGATACTTCTTCCACCGTTTTCCCTTCGGGAATGTATAGCAGTCCGTAGTATTCCAATGCATTGGTTGAATCCTTTGCCTGCTCCAAGGTCAAATTATCCATATGCACGTAAGAAATATTTTTGGAAGGATAGAATTCGCTCTGGAAAAAAGAACTTTTGTTCAAAACACTCACTACCCTGGTTTCGTCATCATTTACTTTGGCCAAAAAAGCAATGAGCACAATCATCCCCACCATTAAAAGTGGGCTCAAAACAGTCATAACAATAAAGGAACGGTTGCGCACCTTGGCCAAATATTCTCTTTTTATGATCAACCCAAGTTTACTTGCCATTGTCCTTGTTGTTTACGGTTTGAATAAATATATCGTTAGCAGATGGAATGGTCTCTTCAAATCTGTTGATGTTAGCAACTTTGGATAGTTCTGTTAAAATATCCCCTGTGTGCCTTGATGTTAGTTGCACTTTAAAATTCAATTGGTTTTCAATGGGGTCTATTTCCGAGGAAAGGATATTGAACTTTTCCTCCAAGGATTTCAAAAAGTCTCTAGGGTCTTCTTGCATCTGAACTCCAACATTGAAAATATTGTTTATATATGCTTTTTTGATGTCCGACAATTTCCCATCCAAGATTTTTTCGGACTTATGAATCAGGGCAATGTACTCACAAAGCTCCTCCACGGATTCCATACGGTGCGTGGAAAAAATAATGGAGGTTCCGTTTTCCTTTAATTGAAGAATCTCGTCTTTGATGATGTTGGCATTTATGGGGTCAAAACCACTGAAGGGTTCATCAAAAATCAACAACTTGGGTTCATGGAGTACGGTAACGATAAACTGGATTTTCTGGGCCATCCCTTTTGAAAGCTCCTGAATCTTCTTATCCCACCAATCACCAATATCCAACCGGTCGAACCAGTATTTGAGCCTTGTTTTTGCTTCACTTTTGGACAACCCCTTTAGCTGTGCCAAATACAATGCCTGCTCACCCACCTTCATGCTTTTGTACAGCCCTCTCTCCTCGGGCAAGTATCCTATGGATGCAATATGCTTTGGGGCCAAGGGCTCTCCATTAAGCAAAATCTCACCTGAGTCTTGATGCGTGATTTGATTGATTATTCTGATAAAAGAGGTTTTACCCGCCCCATTCGGACCCAAAAGTCCGTAAATGCAATTCTTCGGGATTTGAAGTGAAATGTTGCTCAACGCAGTGTGATTACCATATGTTTTGGTCACATTTTTGGCAACAAGGATATGATCCATGTAATCTATTTTTTCAAAGATATGTAATTGCTAGCTACCTGTTTTCCCATAAAAACAAAAACCCACCCTTAACAAAATCAAGGATGGGAAAAAAATTGCTATGAAAAAGAAAATTAGATATCGGTTACCCAACATCAGTTCCAAATATACGTTTTTTATTTAAACAGAAGATTTTTTTTCTTTTAAGAGAACATATCTTTCACTTTCTCAAAAAAGGATTTGTCCGATTTTTCAGGTTTTGGGGCAAAGTTTTCATCATCCTGCATACGCTCAAAAAACTCTCTCTGCTCTTTGTTTATGCTCTTTGGTGTCCATACATTCACATGAACTAGCAAATCACCGGCACCATAACCGTTCAAACTGTTGATACCCTTTCCTCGAAGTCTTAAAATTTTTCCGGATTGCAGACCTGGCTCCAATTTTATACGGACTTTTCCTCCTATGGCATCAATTTCCTTGGAGCTACCTAGAACGGCTTCCGGAATACTTATATATAGGTCGTAATGTAAATTGTCCCCTTCTCGCTTTAAGGTGTCGTGCTCCACCGTTTCTATGGCTACAAGCAAATCTCCGGCGATACCGTTCCCTGGGGCATCGTTCCCCTTTCCGGTAACTTTTAGCTGCATACCATCCTCAACACCTGGTGGAATTTTGATGGACACGGTCTCCTCCACCACCTTGAGACCTTGTGCATCGGCATCGGAAGGTTTTTTATCGATAGATTGACCAGCTCCACCACAAGTTGTACAAGTGGTCGCCGTTTGCATTCTACCCAATATCGTATTGGTGATTTTAGTAATCTGCCCTGTTCCATTACAGGTTGGACAAGTTTTATAGGTTACGCCATCTGCTTGAAGCTTTCTACGTACCTTCACCTTTTTCTCGACACCATTGGCAACCTCTTCCAAGGTCAATTTTACGCGAATACGTAAGTTACTGCCCTTGGCTCTACGCTGTCCGCCGCCGAATCCACCAAATCCGCTGAATCCGCCGCCAAAAGCTCCTCCAAAAATATCACCGAATTGACTGAAGATATCGTCCATATTCATACCTCCGCCACCAAATCCTCCGCTACCATCGAAGGCGGCATGACCAAATTGGTCATACTTTGCCCTTTTGTCAGGGTTGCCCAACACCTCATATGCCTCTGCAGATTTCTTGAACATTTCCTCCGCCTTTGTATCTCCTGGATTTTTATCCGGGTGATATTCAATGGCCTTTTTTCGGTAGGCTTTCTTGATTTCTGCGGCCGAGGCTCCTTTGGAGACTCCTAATATTTCGTAATAATCTTCCTTCATACAACTTTAGTTTCCAACAACAACTTTAGGATGTCTAATGATTCGGTCTCCCAGTTTAAACCCCTTTTCCACTACATCTATGATTTTCCCTTTCATTTTCTTGTCAGGTGCGGGTATTTGGGTGATAGCATCGTGCACTTCCGCATCGAACGTATCCCCTGGTTCTACTTCAACCTGCTCAAGACCTTTGTTCTTAAGGGTTTCCCTAAATTTATTACTGATGAGTTCCACGCCTTTGAACATCTCTTTGTCCTCGGATTTGGAAAGTTCCTTTAAGGCTCGGTCAAAATCGTCCAAAATGGGGAGCATGGCCACCATGACTTCTTGTCCAGCAGTCTTGAACAAATCCATACGCTCCTTGGAGGTTCTTCGCTTATAATTTTCAAATTCCGCAAAAAGCCTCAAGAATTTCTCTTTTTCTTTGGCCAAATCTTCACGCAATTTTTCTTCTTCCGAAAGCTCCTCCTCGTTTTGTTCTCCGTTCTCCGCCTCTATATGTTCTTCGTTCAGCTCAGTACTCTCTTCGGTTTGCCCTTTTTTAGGCTCATCTTCCATTTCCTCAACCTTACTTTTATTGCTCATGTTGTATTGTTTTATTCTGATTTGAAGTGGCAAAAGTACTGCCAATTGTATAAAAATGTCAAAATGTCACCGCAAAACATAAAAAAAGCCGCCTAAGCGGACTTTCTATATTCAAATATGTTGAAATTTAAACGTACTAAGCTTCAACGGATGCAGGAATTCCTTCCTCTTGTGAAGCATATAAATTTTTAAGTGCCTGACAGATATTACCATATTGAAAAGCAAAACCTTCCTCTTCAATTTTTTTTCCACTAACCCTTTGGCTGGCCAATAAAAGTGTGGACATGTCGCCCAACAATGTTTTTAGAATGAAAGCGGGCACATTTGGCAACCACAGTGGACGGTCTAAAATTCTTGCCAATTCCTTGGTCATCTTAGTATTTGTTACCGGATTTGGTGCCACAGCATTATAAACACCTGTAAGATTGTTCTCTACGGCAAACACAAACATTTGTGCCAAATCTTCAATATGAATCCAAGATTGCCATTGATCTCCCGTACCAATCGGTGCTCCAACAAAGTTTTTAACGGGAATGGCCATTTTTGGCAATGCTCCTCCTTTTGAAGAAAGAACAAGGCCTATTCTTATTTTGGTGACATCGATTCCAAGCCCCCTAAAAGTATCGGCCTCTGCCTCCCATTTTGTGACGACATTTCCCAAGAAACCATCGTCTACTTTGGTAGTATCCTCATCAAAATACTCACAAAGAGAATCCGGATAAACACCTATCGCAGATGCGGAAACAAGACATTCAACCTCCTTATTACCAGATTTCTCCAAACCCTTTTTCAAAGTTTGAAGGCTATTGATCCTACTGGAAAGCACTCTCTTTTTATGTTGGGGAGTCCAACGTTTGGCAATACTTGCGCCGGCCAAATTAATGATGGCCTGCACATCATGAAAACAATCCAAATCAATCTCTCCTTTGTTAGGATTCCAATAAAATCCTTGGAAATCTTCGGAAGAATCTATCTTATCTTTGCTTGTAGTCAAATAATTTACTGGAATGCCTTTTTGGTGCAACACCTTTACTATGGCTTGCCCCACTAGTCCAGTAGCTCCTGTTATCAACACCTTCATATATCATCCTTTTGTACAAAGTTATAGGTTTAATTGACTGTTTATGAGACCTTAATTTAGGTTTAACATATTTGTTTAAACTTTAGATCTATTTATGACACCAAAAGGATAAAACTTAACAGCTTATTGACAATTATAAGGTTTTTACAGCTCTGAGCATTTCTCTTTTACCGGGCGGTCCGGGCAACCGCTCCACGGTAAAACCTACGGCCTGCATTGCCCTGCGCACACTACCTTTGGCAGCATACGTGACCAACACGCCATCGATTGTAAGTGCTTGGTACATTTTTAAAAAGATTTCCTCTGTCCACAGATCTGGCTGTACTCGGGCACCAAATGCATCAAAATAGATAAGGTTGAACAAATCTTGCTGGTCGATTTGCTTAAAATCCTTTTTTTGTTTTAAAAGAGAAAAATCGGTTGTAATCGAAATGACTTCTTCCCATGGACAACTATGCATTTTTTGAAATGACTGCTCCAATCCTTCAAAACCCAATTGCTCGCAATAGTCCAACTGATTCACTTCTTCCATGGAAACGGGAAACGCTTCCACACCAACGTAATCGATTTGCAGGTTTTGTCCTACTGCTTCATGAAGCGTAATAAGGGCATTCAGTCCTGTTCCGAAACCTATTTCCAGCAAATGGACTTTTCGATTCTGAAATAAACGCAGACCATGCTCTATAAAAACATGGTAGGCTTCTTGAACCGCACCATGTTTGGAATGGTACTGTTCGTCCCAATCTTCTATTTGGATGGTCTTGGAGCCATCGCCCGTAATAATTATTTTTCGCTTCAAGGTTGGGTGGCGATCAGTACTCCGTCCGCTTCAAACCTCAAGGTTTTTTTGGGAGCGGTAATTTGGGCCAGTTCATCTTCGGAAGCACCTTCATCCTCAGCGTAATGCCTTTGGTCTTCAACAGACATTTCTTCAAAAAAAGCTGCGCCATTCATCACCACTTTTTTTCCTGCAGCATCCTTTGGCACAAAGAAACCATAATCCTTGAAGCGTACAAAAACTTCTTCATTGGACTCTAATTCCACCTTCATCCAGCATCCTTTGGCTTGGCAAACTTCCTTGATCTCACCAACTATTTGGGTCTGCAGGGAATCCCTTCCTGAAATTTCATCAAATGGAGCTGATGTTTTGGAAGCCTCTCCAGAGATTTTGAATTCCTCTCCAAAGTAATCGCCCTGTATGGTTTCTTGCTTACATGAAACCAGCATCATACCTAGTAAAATAATAGTAGCAAAAGTGTTAAAAATTCTCATTTTTGATAACATTTAAGTAATTGTGGGTCAAGTCCAATATTTAGATTTGATAAACGTCCAAAACTAACAATAAATAGCTAATTTTAGCCCTGTAAATGTAAGTGATATGGAAACATTAGCGAATAAAATAGCTATAGAAAGAGCCAAAAGCTCAAAAATCCATGATGTGGATTTTGACAATCTTTCCTTTGGAAGTGTTTATTCTGACCATATGTTGGTCTGTGATTACAAGGATGGTGAGTGGTCCGCCCCCAAGGTGGTTCCCTACCAGCCCATTACCCTAGACCCATCTGCAAAGATTTTCCACTACGGACAATCTATTTTTGAAGGAATGAAGGCCTACAAGGACGAGAACGGCAAGGTGTGGCTTTTTAGGCCCGAAGAAAACTGCAAAAGATTGAACAAGTCTGCTGAAAGGTTGGCTATTCCACAAATTCCCGAAGCTTATTTTATGGAAGGGCTCAACGCCCTCATCCAAGTGGAAAGCGATTGGATTCCCCAGAACCCAGGAAGCTCCCTCTACATTAGACCGTTTATTTTTGCATCAGGAAACGGATTCCATGCTTCCCCTGCAAACGAGTATAAATTTATAATCGCATGTGCTCCATCTGGATCTTATTTTTCCGGAAAAGTGAAAGTTTTGATCGAAGAAACCTATTCGCGAGCAGCTAACGGAGGTGTCGGCTATGCCAAAGCAGGTGGTAACTACGCTGGACAGTTTTATCCAACAAAGTTGGCCGCCGACAAAGGTTACCAACAAGTTATCTGGACGGACGACAATACCCATGAATTTATCGAAGAAGCTGGCGCAATGAATGTTTTTGTACGTATCAACGACACCTTGATGACCGCCCCTACCAGTGATCGTATTTTGGACGGAATAACCCGAAAAAGTATTTTGGACATCGCCAAAGATGAAGGCATTAAAACCGAAGTTCGCAAAATATCCGTTCATGAATTGGTGAAAGCTGCGGAAAACGGCTCATTAAAAGAAATGTTCGGTGCAGGCACCGCAGCGGTAGTTTCTCCAATTTCAGGTTTTGGATATCACGGAAAAGATTATGATTTGCCAGAGTTGGAAGAAAGCTATGCTTCTTTATTGAAACAAAGAATGACAGACATTCAGTACAACCGAGCAGAAGATAAATTTGGATGGCGACATGAAGTCATCTAGAACAAACAAAAAGGCGCCTGTTGGCGCCTTTTTTATTTATCAATTATAGTTTGAATATCGGGTTTAAAATAGTTCGGCCCCTTTAACACCTTTCCATCTTCCCGATAAATAGGTTTTCCATCAGCACCAAGTTTGCTCATATTACTCCGCTGAATCTCCTCGAACACCTCTTCAATCTTATATTGCATACCATGCTCCAATATGGTCCCACATAAGATATAGAGCATATCACCAAGGGCGTCAGCCACCTCAACCAAGTCATTGCTGTTAGCAGCTTCCAAATATTCGCGGTTTTCCTCATCCATCAAATTAAACCTGAGTTTGTTCTTTTCTGCTCCTAAATCGGCTTTGGGTTTCTGCGACACCCCTAGACCAAATGAATTGTGGAAAAGTTCCACAGCCTTAATTTTACTTTCCATTACTTAATTTTGATTTAGCTTTGCATAAAAATATAAAATATGTTCAGCACAGGACAGGTAATTTTTGCAGCACTATTCTTTATTGTCTTTGTCGTCATTATCGCTTCATCCTACCGAAAGGACAAAAAACTGCATAAAAAAAATTACAGAGGTGTAATTTGGATACTGGTTTCCTTTATATCTTTCATAATCATCCTCTTTTTAATTAAGCACTTCCTTAAAAATTAACAATTTAATTGAAGTTGCCACAAAAATCACTGCTTTCACAACAATAACAAGGCTCCGATTTCTTTCAGATAAGAAAAATCGTACTTTTGTCTTACCATTAATTAAGCACCTAACCTATAATGACTGTATTTTTTAGCATCCTGTTTGTTTTGCTTGCTGTTAATGCAATTCTATTGATTTTCAGCGTGAATGGAGCCAAAAAAAGGTTTGCAAAACCGATTCAACGGATTTCCGACATCTCAACCACCAAAATCTTCCCCCGAGAGACTGTCGAAACCGAGTACAAAGAAGCGGTTTAGTTTGTACCTTTAGGGCATGAAACAAGCCTTACTTGTCTTTTTGGGCGGGGGATTAGGAAGCGTTTTACGTTATCTGATTTCAAGACCGCTCAATCCTCTTTTCCATAATTTTTTTCTAGGAACATTCTTGGTAAACATTATTGGGTGTTTATTGATAGGTCTTTTTTTAGGGTTGTCCGCCAAAGGCAATATACTGAACTACAACAATACGTTATTTCTTGCCACAGGATTCTGCGGCGGCTTTACTACCTTCTCCGCTTTCGCTTTTGAAAAACACTCTTTATTAAAGGACGGCGACCTACTCAATTTTTCTATCTACATGATTTCCAGCATTAGTATCGGCGTTTTGGCCGTTGTTCTGGGATTATGGATCGCCAAACACATTTAGTAGTTATAAATTGTATTTTTTAAGTTAAAATTTGTTAAAAAACGAACATTTATCGCTTTTTAAGTGCACAATCTTGTGAAAACTGAGCTCAAACACATTAAATGTTAACTTAAAATCAATAAATACCCAACAAATATTAACATAAAATTAAATACCCCTAAAATTTAAGGGGTATTTTTCTTATACCCATAAAAATACCCGACACCCCCCATACTTTTTTATGGTCTTGACTTTTATCTTATATATTTGAGACATCAATTAACTACTTAATTATGAAAAAAGTCGAGGCAATTATTAGAAAATCCAAATTTGATGAGGTGAAAAAAGCCCTCCATCAAATTGAGGTCAACTTCTTTAGTTACTGGGATGTAACAGGAGTTGGAAATGAAAAACAAGGACATGTCTATCGTGGCATATCGTACAGCACTAGCGATATTCAACGAAGGTATTTGGTTATCGTAGTTAGCGATGACTTCCTGGAAAAAACCGTAAACGTTTTATTGGACACTGCGAGCACCGGCAACGTAGGTGATGGAAAAATTTTCGTCTCCGATGTTATCGAGGCTTACAGAATTAGGACCAAGGAAAGCGGAAGCGCAGGAATCAACTAACATTAATAGCCAAAAAACTTTAAAAACTTAGATTATGATTGTACAAGAACAAGAAGCGATAGACAAAGCCGTTGAAGCCATTACTGGTGACATGGGGGCTCTTTGGATCACCCTTGCGGCTATATTGGTGTTTTTTATGCAGGCAGGTTTCACCTTATTGGAAATAGGTTTTACCCGTAGCAAGAACACCGGTAACATTATTATGAAAAACGTAATGGACTTGGCCGTTGGTTCGGTCATGTTCTGGGCATTAGGCTACGGTATCATGTATGGTAGCGACCTTGTAGGCGGAGGATTCTTTAGATCCAGTCCCTCCGATCAAGGATATTTCTTTTTTAGTGCTGATGATTGGTACAACCTGTTCTTCCAAACAGTATTCTGTGCCACAGCAGCTACTATTGTATCGGGAGCAATTGCAGGTAGGACCAAATTTTCGACCTATTTGATTTTTTCCGCTATCCTTACCACTATTATCTACCCTATTTCTGGTAGCTGGTACTGGCCATTTGATGATGACGCTTGGTTGAACACGGCTGGCTTTGTTGATTTTGCCGGTTCTTCCGTGGTACACGCCGTTGGTGGTGCAGCAGCATTGGTTGCCGCCATTTTGGTAGGACCCAGAATCGGGAAATACGTGGATGGAAAAGCACAGGCGATCCCTGGACACAACATGGCCTTTGGAGCACTTGGTGTATTTATTCTTTGGTTGGGATGGTTCGGATTCAACGGAGGTTCCCAATTAGCATGGGGCGGCGATGATACCATCGCAGCAACCAGTGTTATCATAAATACAAACCTAGCCGCCGCGATAGGAGCCATAGCTGCCCTATTTTTTACTTGGGCTAGATATGGCAAAGCTGATATTTCCATGACCCTTAACGGCGCTTTGGCCGGTTTGGTAGGGATTACTGCCGGATGTGGAGCAGTGAATGCTTGGGGAGCCCTTGCCATTGGCTTGGTATGCGGTATAATAGTGGTAGTCTCCATTGAATTTATCGATAAAAAACTTAAGATTGACGACCCAGTAGGAGCCATCTCCGTTCATGGAGTATGTGGATTCATCGGAACTGTACTTATCGGCCTATTTGCATTGGACGGCGGATTGTTGTACGGCGGTGGAGCCAAACTACTATGGGTTCAGACCTATGGATCGTTGTCCTACATTCTTTGGGCAGCCCTAGCATCCTTCATAGTACTTTTCATCTTGAAGAAGACTATTGGACTTAGAGTTTCTGAAAAAGAGGAAGTTGAAGGTCTTGACCTACACGAACATGGTGTAGAAGCATACCCTGAACATATTTCTCAAGACAAATAAGAAAGTCTTTCAAACTCACAACAAGATTGTAAAAAAAGGAACGGAGCGTTCTGCCAAACGCTCCGTCTAATAACCTTTTCAATCAAACTCACAATTATTACAACTAACTGTCCCCGCTAAAAACGCGCAATGGGACAACTTTAAACGATTATGATATGAAAACGATTATAAATACAAATTTCGGAAAAATTTTGGCTATCGCCATTATTTCAATGGTAACATTTTCTGCCTCTGCGCAGGAAGAAGAAACTACTCCAAAGTTCAGTTTCAGCGGTTCTGTAGATGCCTATTACAGAGCTAATATCACCGCTCCCAATGATGAGGAAGCCATTGCTCCAGGATCATCTTTTGCCAATCTACCAGGTTTTTCCTTGGGTATGGCAAACCTTATCGCTGCTTATGAAGGTGAAAAAGTGGGTTTTGTAGCTGACTTGGTATTTGGGCCACGGGGTACGGACGCCATTTTTGCTTCTCCAATGTATTCTGCAACCGGTGATATTGTAAACCAATTGTATGTTTACTGGAATGTAAGTGATGCCGTCACCCTTACCTTTGGTAATTTCAACACCTTTTTAGGATACGAAGTTATCTCGCCAGTAGCTAACTTTAACTACAGCACATCTTACCTATTCTCTTATGGACCTTTTAGCCATACAGGTTTAAAGGCTGATTTTGATTTGGGTAACGAGTGGTCTGCCATGGTAGCTGTGATGAACCCAACCGATTTGACCGAGTTTAACCCAACCGGCGATTACGCTGTTGGTGCCCAATTAGGTTACTCTGGGCAGTTCTTGAACTTCTTGTACAGCCAAGGTGGTTTCGAAGTTGATTATACCGGTGGTTTTGATCTTTCCGATGAATTCTTTTTAGGAATCAATGCTGCCCACTTCAGTGCAGAGGATGATGGTGGTTCCTTTACCGGTGCCGCCCTATATCCACAATATGCTGTTTCCGAAACTTTTAGCCTTGGACTAAGAGGTGAATACTTTATGACTGGTGACTTTTTTGGAGATGCATCTGGAATAGGTTCCGATGTTGATGGAGATGGGAGCGTACTGGCTTTGACCTTGACCGGAAGTGCCACGATAGGAAACTTGATTCTTAAACCAGAAATCAGATTGGATAGCTCAGCAGAAGATGCCTTTATCGACAACGATTTAGCTCCAACTTCCAGCCTAGCTTCTGTATTGTTTGCTGCTATTTACTCCTTCTAACGATATAATTGATATGACACGAAAAAAGCCTTACTCCAATAGGATTAAGGCTTTTTTAGTCCTTGTTAAAATTTTTCACTCCTGCTCTCACTTTAGTTCTCAAATAATTTTGCCTTGGCACTAGAGGGCAGGAGTACTTTTTGTTATACACACAGTAAGGGTTGTATGCCTTGTTAAAGTCGATCACCAACGTATCGCCTTCGGGAATCGTCAAATCAATATACCTTCCTCCTCCATACGTCTCTTCACCGTTGGTATTATCTAAAAAAGGCAAGAACAGATAATCTTCATATTCCTCATCATCCATCAAATCCAGACTTTGATACACTTCCAATTGATGTTCTTCTCCATTTAAGCTAAAATGTGCGATTCCGTAGACCACTTCTTGTGTTTGCCTATCCGTAGTACTGGGCATCAAAAAAGGTTCCGCATCGGGAGTACGCACAAAATGCGCCTTTACTATATAAGTGGTATCGGGCTCAAAAAAATCAAGTCCCTCGAAATCCTTACGGTATTTATCGGGCAAGGGGGATGAATCCGGGTCTTTAAGGCTCTCGTTCTGTTCTTTTTGATATTCCAGAATATCCGCTATCAAATCTGATTTTGCGGCAACGGATTTCTCTTCGTCATGGTATTTTTTACCCTGACCACAAGACATCAAAAAAACTACCAATAGTAAAAGTGCATATTTCATCCTGAAGCTGTTTTTACAAAAATACAGCTTAAACCCGTAAGAACTAAAGTCTTTGTCTACGGTCTGTTTTCATCGATTTTGATGTCGTAACGTGCATCGTCAAGGTACTTGGACACCATTTCGTTAAACTCCGGGGTAATGCGGAACAAGGCTGTATGTTCCAGACTGTAGAGCTTTTCCTTATCCTTAAACCCTTTTTTCAAAAGTTCTTCCAAATAGAAGAGCGATGTTCCAAAGTCATCATTTTTGGAACTGAGGGAAATGGTCTTGAGGTAATATTCATGATTCTCGGGCTCAAGGATAGTCTTCAACATGTACAAAAATGCCAATGCATCTTCATCCACCACTTTTTCAGCAGCTATTATTCGGATGTTATCTTCCGCCAAGGCATTTACAAAACCTTTCAACCTATGGCCCATCTGCTTTTCATAGGGTTTTGAACCTGAAATAAACTTGCTAATCTCTCCCATTTGATGGTTCCACCAGCCCAGATTGTTGAAATTATGGGTGTACACATCTTCCTCCATATAATATTGGTAATCCTCCTTGAGCAAGGATTCTTTTAAAAAGGCAGCATTTTCTGCTCTTTTCATCGCTTTGAAGCCCCTATCCTTCCTCAAATCTTTCTGCACAGACCGGAGGGAATCCATATTTTTTAGAGCGCCGTACATGGACACCATTTCGGTCATGTATTGCTCTGCCCACAACAAATCACCAATGCTTTTCAACTGCTCCAATTTGCCCAAATCTTCTTGATAGGCCTTTTCTACATAGGTAGGGTCTTTAGGAATCCAATTTCTTCCCATGGCATCCAACGTAAAAAGCTGCATTCCTTTTTCCAAGTACGAAACTCCAGGCCATTCCCCGCTGCCATCGTACAGCAACACTTGATTACGGAACTTGTACCTGTCCAACAACTTGGCATCCGTCAACATAAATGGGTAATTAAAATTCTCTTTATTCACAATCCCCACAAAATGGAAAGGATTTTTGGTGTTTATCAGCTCACGATTGGCCAAAGAGGCTCCAATGGACATTGCTCCATTAACGCCCGTAATCAAAACCGGGACCAAACTGGCAAACTGCCCTCCAGACTCACTGCCAGCCGCATAAATTCTATCCCCGTGTATGGGCAACATACTTGTAACCTTTTGAATGGTTTGACTTACCACCACCATATTTTTTGTCAAAGAAACAGTGTCCAACAATTTTGGAGCGGCCAGAACATACCCCTCATTTTCTGCAGCAACCACAAACATGGAAAGTGCCTTCGTCTCGTTCCCCTCCGTATCCAACACCACCATTAACGGCCATTTTTTCTCCATGGAAAAGGCCTTAGGTATATAAATGGAATAGGTGTTTTCGGTGGAATCGTTTATGGGGAGATTCTCAACAATCTCTCCTTTTTTTAAGACCATTTGCTGCGAGAAGACGGACAGTGCACATAAAATAGTCAAAAGTGATAGCGAATATGTTTTTTTCATAACTCTATTTTAACAAAAATCTAGCCAAAGTCTGTTCCTAAAACATCAATTTAACAAGAAACTATTTACCTAGTTTACTTTTTTTAATGGGGGAATTGGCTACTACGTTGGACAACACAATGTGAGTTCTACATTCTCCGTATACAATGAGCTCGTCGATAAATTTTTCCAGATGGGATTGATCACGGAGCACCACCTCCATAATAATGTTCTCATTACCAGTGATACGGTAGCAATTTTCTACCTCCTGAAATGTTTTCACCTTGTCCAGAAAAGGCTTCAACTTACCCATAAAGGCACGCAACATGATTATCGCCTTCAACTGATATCCGGCCTCTACATAGGAAATATTGGCACGGTAACTTTCAATTATGCCAATGTCCTCCATTTTCTTTACGCGTTCAGCAACCGCTGGTGGAGTCAGTCCAATCTTTCTCCCAATATTCGCAAAAGATTCCCGTGCATTTTGCTGCAAATGATTCAAAATTTGCCAATTCAAGTCATCTATCTTCATATAGAAAGAAATTTACTTCTATTTTTTTGTTTTCGAAAGTAAAATCGAATTATAGCTTTCGTAACAAAAGTAAAAAAATTTGATTCGTGCGTAATTTTATATTTCAAAATTGCTAGAAAAACATGGAGAGAAATTCTCTTAACTCCCTTGGTGTATACCGTAGATCTTTGGCCCTTCGTGACATGAGCGAAGCGGTCGCAGCTTACTTTGCCCAAAATAGGGAGATTCTTTCCCTTCGTAAAATCGATTCTTTTCGAGACGATATCTCTAAATCCCTTTTGGCAGATGCAGACTTGATAACCAAGGAACTGGAACAGGCCGCATTGAGCAATTGCCCATCCGTTCGTATGAGAAGTCTTTCTTACGTAAATATCATGACCCGCAATATTCTTGCATATTGCAACGGTCTGGAACGTGATGGAGTAAAGGAAAAAGAATACCTCAATCTTCTTCGAAAGGAAATCCGAATTTTCCGTGTTTCTTTTAAAAAATGGAGAAAGTCTTTGATCAACAAAAACGACTAAATTCCCTACATATTTCTTCGGTACTGTCCTCCTACTTGGAACAATGCTTCGGTAATCTGACCCAACGAACAATATTTTGTGGCTTCCATCAATTTTTCAAAAATGTTTTCATTGTTGATGGCAACCTCCTGCAATTCATTCAATTGTTTAGCTGCTTCATCTGCTTCCCTCTTGTGAAGACTTTCCAAGGTTTTTATTTGATTTTCTTTTTCCGTTTCTGTGGCACGGATGACTTCCGCAGGCAAAATAGTAGGTGAACCCTTAGAACTCAAGAATGTGTTCACCCCAATAATAGGGTATTCTCCCGAATGTTTTAAAGTTTCATAGTGTAGGCTTTCCTCTTGGATTTTTGAACGTTGGTACATCGTTTCCATAGCTCCAAGCACACCACCACGTTCCGTAATTCTATCAAACTCCAATAATACGGCCTCCTCTACCAAATCCGTCAACTCTTCAATAATGAAGGAACCCTGTATCGGATTTTCATTTTTAGCAAGACCCAATTCTTTGTTGATGATCAATTGTATGGCCATTGCCCTGCGGACGGATTCCTCGGTCGGGGTGGTTATCGCCTCATCATACGCGTTGGTATGCAACGAGTTACAATTATCATAAATCGCATACAACGCCTGAAGCGTGGTGCGGATATCATTAAAATCGATTTCTTGTGCGTGCAAGCTTCGTCCTGAGGTCTGGATATGATATTTCAGCATTTGTGCCCTCGAGTTGGCCCCATATTTTTCTTTTAAGGCTTTGGACCATATCCGTCGAGCTACACGACCAATGACCGCATATTCTGGGTCCACTCCGTTGGAAAAGAAAAATGAGAGATTCGGTCCAAACTTATTGATGTCCATGCCTCTGCTCAAATAATACTCCACATAAGTAAAACCGTTGGATAAGGTAAAGGCCAACTGTGTTATAGGGTTGGCACCCGCCTCGGCAATATGGTAGCCCGATATGGACACCGAGTAGAAATTACGTACTTGTTGCTCAATAAAATATTCCTGCACATCGCCCATCAACCGCAAAGCAAACTCGGTCGAGAAAATACAGGTGTTCTGCGCTTGGTCCTCTTTTAAAATATCGGCTTGTACCGTACCGCGAACTTGGTTCAAGGTCTTTACCTTTATTTCTTGGTATACCTTTTCGGGAAGCACTTGGTCTCCCGTTACGCCCAAGAGCATTAAACCAAGGCCATTGTTCCCTTCGGGAAGTTCACCATAATACGTGGGCTGTGCCATCCCTTTCTCCTTAAAAATCGTTTTGATTTTTTTCTCCACCTCTTTTTCCAAACCATTTTCTTTGATATACTTCTCGCAATTTTGGTCAATGGCAGCATTCATAAAAAAGGCCAACAGCATCGGTGCGGGACCATTAATGGTCATACTTACCGAGGTCATTGGGCTGCTCAGGTCGAACCCCGAATAGAGTTTTTTGGCATCGTCCAAACAGCAGATGGACACCCCAGCGTTTCCAATTTTCCCATAGATATCAGGTCGATGGTCCGGGTCGTTCCCGTACAAGGTCACCGAATCAAAAGCGGTAGACAAGCGTTTGGCGGGCATATCCATACTCACATAATGGAATCGACGGTTGGTGCGTTCCGGTCCACCTTCGCCTGCAAACATTCGGGTCGGGTCCTCCCCTTCCCTTTTGAACGGATATAATCCAGCTGTGTAGGGAAATTCACCTGGTACATTCTCTTGCAAGAGCCATTGCAAAATATCGCCCCAAGCTTCGTATTTGGGCAAAGCTACCTTTGGAATCTGGCTATGCGACAATGATTCGGTATGCGTTTTAATATTGACTTCCCTGTCCCGTACTTTGAAGGAGTAGATTTCCGATTTGTAACGGGCAACCTTTTCCTTCCATTTTAAAATAGCCTCCCAATGGTGGGGATTCAAATGCATCTTGACTCGGTCAAACTCCTTGATGAGAAGACTTACCAAGGCTTTGGATTCCTCATTTTTGATGTGCTTCCCGATTTCCTCTTCATTCAAACCAGCTTTATCCAAAAACATTGTTTCGGCCTGTTCCTGTTCCATTTCCATGGCCGATGTCAGCGTTAAAAAGACACCATACAGCTTCTGGGCTATTTTGGCTTCTTCCTTTGCCTTAACATCATAACTTCTATTGTTTTCTGCTATTTCTGAAAGGTATCGGGTTCTTGCTGGCGGGATCACATAGATTTTTTCCGCCATTTCTTGCGTAATCTTGATGGTTGAATTCAGAGTGGAACCTGCTTTCTCCACCAAGGCATCCATCACCTTTTTATAGAGACTGTTCATCCCGGGATCGTTGAACTGAGAAGCAATGGTCCCAAAAATGGGAAGCTCATCTTCATTTGCATGCCATAATCCGTGGTTACGGGCGTATTGCTTTTTGACATCGCGAATAGCATCCAAAGCCCCACGTTTATCAAACTTGTTGATGGCAACAATGTCGGCAAAGTCCAACATATCGATTTTTTCCAGTTGCGTTGCGGCACCAAATTCGGGCGTCATCACATAGAGCGAAACATCGCTATGCTCCAATATTTCGGTGTCGGATTGACCAATTCCAGAGGTTTCCAAAATAATCAGGTCGTATTTTGCTGCTTTCAGCACTTGAACCGCCTCTGAAACATGTTTGGACAACGCCAAATTGGATTGACGTGTGGCCAAGGAGCGCATATACACCCGATCACTGTTGATGGCATTCATTCGGATTCTATCCCCCAAAAGGGCACCTCCTGTTTTTCGCTTGGAAGGATCTACAGAAACAATACCGATATGTTTATCCGGGAAATCCATCAAAAATCGACGCACCAACTCATCAACCAAACTGGATTTACCCGCTCCGCCTGTTCCAGTAATTCCCAAAACAGGAACATTGCTTTCTGTTTTTTCAATTACAGACTGATATTTCTCAAATTCTTCATGACGGTTCTCTGCCAAAGAAATCAAACGGGCCAAAGTGTTCGGATGCTTCTCTTCCAACTGGTTCTCCAAGGTTTTTCCTTTGGAAATATTCAAATCCGGTACGGCCGTATCGCATCGCTCCACTAAATCATTGATCATACCCTGAAGCCCCATTTCCCGACCATCATCTGGGGAATAAATTCGTTCAATGCCATAATCCATCAGTTCCTTGATCTCTTCTGGAAGGATGACACCTCCGCCACCGCCAAATATTTTAATGTGACCAGCCCCCCTTTCCTTCAACAAATCGAACATGTAACGGAAGTATTCGTTGTGCCCTCCTTGATAGGAAGTCATTGCAATGGCATTGGCATCCTCTTGAATGGCACAATCAACCACCTCGGCCACACTCCTATCATGTCCCAAATGAATCACCTCTACCCCAGTAGCTTGGATAATTCTCCTCATAATATTGATGGCCGCATCGTGCCCATCGAACAGGGAAGCTGCGGTTACAATTCTAATTTTATGTTTAGGGGTGTAGGGTTTAATTTGTTCCATCTGCAATAAAGGGTCTTATTTTGCTCTGCAATTTACAGAAAATGCAATTGAAAAATGATTTTGATTAAGATTGTATAAAAAATATTAAATCTTTGGGCTTCCTTTTTTGAATACCATAATTTTATCCACCTAAATGTATTTAATGAAACTGACCATTCTTATCAACTGTCCCGATCAATCGGGAATCATACGCTCGGTTACCACTTTTATCCATCAACAAAAAGGAAATGTGGTCTATTTGGACCAGCATGTGGACAAACAGGCGGGCGTCTTTTTTATGCGTTTAAAGAGTGAGTTTGAGGAAGAATTGGACCTTTCTAAGTTTAAGAAGGACTTTGGACAGGAATTGGCTGAGAAGTTTCACATGGAATGGGATGCCTATACCGACGTTTACAAACCTAAGATGGCCATTTTCGTTTCCAAATACAACCATTGTTTGTATGATTTGCTGAGCCGATACAACTCTGGCGAACTTTCGGTGGACATCCCTTTTATTTTGAGCAACCATACCGACTTGGAATATGTAGCGGAACAGTTCGATATCCCTTATTTTCATGTTCCCGTGACAAAAGCAACCAAGGCGGAAGCAGAAGACAAACAGCTGGAACTTTTGAAGCAATATGAGGTGGATTTTATTGTTCTTGCACGGTATATGCAGATTGTATCACCAAAGGTGATTAATGTGTTCCCTCAAAAAATCATTAATATTCACCATTCTTTCTTGCCGGCCTTTGCAGGGGCAAAACCCTATCATGCCGCTTTTGAGAGAGGAGTAAAAATTATAGGTGCCACAAGCCATTATGTTACGGAAGATTTGGATGCCGGACCAATTATAGAGCAAGACGTGACCACGGTTTCGCACACCCACGCCGTAAAAGATTTTATTGCCAAAGGCAGGGATTTGGAACGTATTGTACTTTCCCGGGCCGTTCAACTTCACGTAGCACGGAAAACCATGGTCTACAACAATAAGACCGTTATTTTTTCTTAGTCAAAGATTACGTATCTTCTAATCAACGATTTAAAGTAAACAAACACAACGCCAATCATTAGTAAATGAATCAAGACTATATACAACCACATCCATGGAGCATTATCGAAGAAGGGTTTGACCGGGAACGGGTAAAGTCCTCCGAAAGCCTGTTCAGTTTAGGCAACGGAGCCATGGGCCAAAGGGCCAATTTTGAAGAATCCTATTCAGGTCCAACCTTTCAAGGAAGCTATATCGGAGGTGTGTACTACCCCGATAAAACACGCGTAGGATGGTGGAAAAATGGGTACCCTGAATATTTTGCCAAGGTTTTGAACGCCCCCAACTGGATTGGTATCGATGTTGAGATAAATGGTACGCCTTTGGATTTGGCCACCTGTTCCAACATCAAAAATTTCAAGCGTGAGCTCAATATGAAAGAGGGATGGTACCAAAGAAGCTTTGTTGCTACAACCCCTAACAATATAGAACTTGAAGTCGTCACCACACGATTCTTAAGTTTATCACATGATGAAGTCGGAGCCATCAAATTTGAGATTACCCCTATTAATTCTGATACTTTAATTGTTTTTAAACCCTATATAGATGCCGGAATCACCAATGAGGACAGCAATTGGGACGATAAGTTTTGGAACACTACAAAGGTAACATCAGAAAAAAACAGGGCATTCATCGAGTCGCACACCATGAAGACCAATTTTAAGGTATGCACCTTCATGCAAGCTTACACGGTATATGGAGACCTCTTAAAATCGTCTCCCGATTCCGAGAACAGCGAAGAACTCTCCATTGGTCTTGAATTTACTCAGAAAGTAAAAAAAGGAGAAAAGTTCAGCTTGGTAAAGTATGGTGGTTATACAGTAGATAGAAATCACGAAGCCGATAAATTGACAGAAGCTGCCAACATTGTTTTGGACGAAGTATCTTCACTTGGGTTTGATGGTCTATTGGAAGAACAAAAAAAGGCTTGGGCCCAGATTTGGGAAATGAGCGACATTGCTATCGAAGGCGACATCAAGGCCCAACAGGGCATACGTTTCAATATTTTTCAATTGAACCAGACCTATACCGGAACGGATTCTCGATTGAACATTGGACCAAAAGGTTTTACGGGGGAAAAATATGGCGGTAGCACCTATTGGGATACCGAGGCCTATTGTCTACAATTCTATATGGCGACCAAGAATCAGGAAGTAGCCCGAAAGCTTCTCAAATACCGATACAATCACTTGGAAAAAGCTATCGAGAATGCCGAAAAGCTAGGCTTTAAAAATGGAGCTGCCCTATATCCAATGGTTACCATGAACGGTGAGGAGTGCCACAACGAATGGGAAATCACCTTTGAGGAAATTCATAGAAATGGTGCCATAGCGTATGCCATTTACAATTACACACGCTATACCGAAGATTACAGCTACGTACCTGAAATGGGGTTGGAGGTTTTAATCGGAATTGCCCGTTTTTGGCAACAGCGCGTCAACTGGTCCGAAAACAGAAAAAAATATGTAATGTTGGGGGTAACCGGTCCAAACGAATACGAAAATAACGTTCATAATAACTGGTACACCAACTACATCGCAAAATGGTGTTTAGAATATGCACTGGAGCAATTGGATCATGTGCAACAGAACCACCTTGCCGAGTATAAAAGAATTATTGAAAAGACAAAGCTGACCAACGACGAGACAGGGCTTTGGAAAAAAGTGGCCGCCCATATGTATTTCCCCTACTCCGAAGAGCTTGGGGTTTATTTGCAGCAAGATGGTTTCTTGGACAAAGATTTGGTTCGCGTGGCCGATTTGGATAGAAAAGAACGCCCCATCAATCAACATTGGAGCTGGGATAGAATTTTGCGCTCGCCATACATAAAGCAAGCTGACACTTTACAGGGATTCTATTTTTTTGAAGACCACTTTACTGTCGATGAATTGGAAAAGCATTTTGACTTTTACGAACCTTTTACCGTACACGAATCTTCGCTATCACCTTGTGTACACTCCGTTCAAGCCGCTAAATTGAACAGGATGGAGCAGGCATACACTTTTTATCTGAGAACTTCTCGATTGGATTTGGATGATTACAACAAGGAGGTTGAAGAAGGGCTGCATATTACCTCTATGGCAGGTACTTGGATGAGTATCGTAGAGGGTTTCGGCGGCATGAGGGTAAAAGATGGAAAGCTTTGCTTCGCACCAAAAATTCCCGAGCAATGGGAAAAATATTCATTTAAAATTAATTTTAGGGATAGAATTTTAAAGGTGACCATAACCCAAGATGGCGCCAATTTTGATATTGATGCTGGCGAAACTCTAGAAATCCTCGTCAACGAAAAACCGATTACATTATCCGCTTAATTCATTAAAGAAAAGAATATGATAATGAATGGATTTAAGTCATTTCAGCTAAAAATTGACAAAACAAATCAGTTTTAGGTCGATTCGAGCTATTTTCATAACATCTTAAAAATTTAACCATGAAAAGATTATTGTTATGTGTATTGGTATTTCAACTTGTAGGCTGTGCAGAGCTGCAGCAGGTTGTAAACCAATTGCCCCAAGGAACAACAGGTATCGGAAACGACCAAATAGCCCAAGGATTGCGCGAAGCCCTCAATATGGGCATTGAAAAGCAGGTGAACAAACTTACCACTGAAAATGGATTCTATAGGAATGAGCTAGTAAAAATATTGCTGCCCGAAGAGCTTCAAAAAGTGGATAAGACCTTACGTGATGTTGGTCTATCAAGCTTGGCCGATGAAGGATTGCGAATTATCAATCGAGCAGCGGAGGACGCCGTGGGCGAAGCCACCCCCATCTTTATTCAAGCAGTTAAAGGGATTACATTCAATGATGCCAAACAAATTCTGCTGGGGAACGACAACGCAGCGACACAATATTTGCAGCAAGCGACCAAAACACAATTGTACAATAAATTCAATCCGGTTATCAAAAACTCGTTCCAAAAAGTAGGGGCCGACCAAATCTGGAGCAATATTATTACAAAGTACAACAGCCTGCCCTTGACCAACGATGTAAATCCAGATTTGACCGATTATACCACCAATCAGGCGCTGGAAGGAGTTTATACTATGATAGCGGTAGAGGAAAAGGAAATTAGGACAAAAGTTTCGTCCAGAACAACAGATTTGTTAAAAAAGGTCTTTGCACTTCAAGATTAATCATAATTTTTTGATAAAAACGCAATAACTCAAAAAAGAAGGCGTTATAAACTCAATAATTAAGTATAATTATAACAAATTCCTAAAGTTAAATTAACCTTGATCTGGAGGTTAAACTTGAATTTTGTACAAGTTATCTGAGTTAGCATTTTTTTGAGTTAGTTAGTTTAAAAACCGGTGTACCTCACCGGTTTTTTTCTTTACCAGCTACCCCTAATAATTGCTTGAGTATAAAACCTGAAGCTATCTTTTTGCATTTTTAAAACCACGACCATCGACCACTATTTTAGCCCCGCTTTTGAGTTAAGAGTTAAACCGATAAAATCATCGTGTTACTACATTTTAAACCAAATTGCAGCCATCACAAGGATACGTTAATATAATCCAAAACTATTGTTAGCGAAATCGCGAAAAATAGCGAAATACGTTAAATTTTAGATAAATTACCTGATTTATAGACGTATACCCTTTCTAATGTAGTCCACCAGTACGATTTGAACGTATCTTTGTTATTAACAAATCTTGAGAGCTATGAATAATCAAAATTGTAAAGTAGGGGCTGTAACACCGATTACAGGTTTAAGCCAAGCAGCTTCCATTTTGGAGGTGATGCACCAAAATTTTATGGAAAAAGCAGCCAGTGTTGCCGCAAAAGAGAATCAATTGGACGAGTTTTTCAAAAGAAAGGCACAGAGTATTAAAAGGATTTTAGAGAGCCTATAATCGGCATTGCTATGCTCTATTTGATTTTACTCAGTTCAATTTGCATCTCTTGCTGGATTTCGTATGCCTTTTTCGCAGCGACTTCGGCAAAGTCATTGCCCGTTGATGCATAAATAATTCCTCTTGAAGAATTCACCAATAAACCTACATTTTTGGTGATTCCATACTTGCATACGTCTTGCAAACTACCTCCCTGCGTTCCCACGCCAGGTACCAATAAAAAGCTCTCCGGTACTATTTTTCGAATATCCTCCAAATAAGAGGCCTTTGTGGCGCCGACCACATACATCAATCGCTCGGAACCTTTATAGGTTTTGGAAACGGACAATACTTCTTTGTACAATTCCTGCCCATCCAAAGTTTTGGTCTGAAAATCATATGCTCCCTGATTAGAGGTCAATGCCAACAATATGGTATGCCTATCTTCAAATTCCAGAAAAGGTTCTACCGAATCCTTGCCCATATAAGGAGCAATGGTAATGGAATCAAAATCCATGGTTTCGAAAAACGCTTTTGCATATCTGGTAGATGTATTTCCAATATCACCGCGTTTCGCATCTGCAATGGTAAACATTTCAGGATAATTCTCATTTAGATACTCCATGGTTCGCTCCAAGGATTTCCACCCCTTTAGACCATACGCTTCATAGAAAGCGATATTGGGCTTGTAGGCCACACAGTACTGGTGTGTAGCATCTATAATAGCCTTATTGAATGCAAAAATGGGGTCTTCTTCTTTTAGAAGGTGATTGGGGATTTTATCCAAATCGGTGTCGAGACCAACACAGAGAAATGATTTTTTTTGGCGAATTTGAGCAATTAAATCTTCTATCTTCATTGGATTATGTTCTCGATAGTACTGAAAAATCTATTCTAAAGATTAAAATATCTCCGATGCCTCTTTGAGTTTTTCGGTGTTTTCCACCAACATCAACTCATCGATGATTTTCTGGACATCTCCGTTAATGATGTTCTGTAAATCGTAAAGGGTCAAGCCAATTCTGTGGTCAGTAACCCTACCTTGCGGATAATTGTAGGTGCGGATTTTTGCCGAACGGTCACCGCTACTTACCTGTGAATTACGTTTGGCAGCGTCTTCGGCCTGTTTTTTAGCCAATTCCATATCATACAAACGCGCACGGAGTACCTTGAAGGCCTTATCCTTATTCTTGTGCTGGGATTTTTCATCCTGACATTGCGCCACAATACCTGTAGGCTCATGCGTTAGACGAACCGCTGAATACGTCGTGTTAACCGACTGCCCACCTGGTCCTGATGAACAGAAGTAGTCGATTCGAACATCTTTGGGGTCTATCTGCACATCAAATTCCTCCGCTTCGGGAATTACCATTACGGTTGCGGCACTGGTGTGTACCCTACCTTGTGTTTCGGTCTGTGGCACACGTTGCACACGGTGCACCCCTGCCTCAAACTTTAGAGTTCCATAAACATCCTCTCCGTTCACTTCAAAGTGAATCTCCTTATATCCACCACTGGTTCCCTCGCTCAAGTCGATTACGTTGGTCTTCCAACCTTTGGATTCGCAATATTTGGTATACATACGGAACAAATCGCCAGCAAAGATACTGGCCTCATCACCACCTGTACCTGCACGGATTTCCATTACAACGTTCTTGGCATCCTCAGGGTCTTTGGGAATCAAAAGAAACTTGATTTCCTCTTCCAATTTGGGCAAGGCACTTTTGGCCTCGTCCAACTGCATTTTGGCCATTTCCACCATCTCGGCATCACTACCATCCGAAATAATTTCCTCTGCCTCCTCGATGTTATTGGTAAGGGTAATGTATTCATCCCTTTTGTCGCTCAGCAACTTTAAATCCTTATACTCCTTGTTGAGTTTTACGTACCTTTTTTGGTCCGCAATAATATCGGGCTGTATGATCAGGTCCGAAACCTCATCAAAACGCTGTTTTACAATGTTGAGTTTGTCTAGCATAAATCAATCCTCCTAATGGGAATGCGAATTTACGATTTTTTAGCGGGATTCTTTTCTAACTAAATGAGGTCAATTACCAACAAAAGTAGTACCGAAGGTTACAATGAAGGCATTAAGGCCATCGCTACGGTCGTATTGGCTAAATTGAAGATTGATGGTCTTTAAACCAAAATTGAGCAATCTGGCACTGGTAAAAATATCCTTGTACTGCACACCGATTCCATATTGATGGGCATCATAATCGGACAAATCATAATCCGATGTATAAAATTCATAAGTTGACAATGCTCGCTCCTTGGGATAAAAATAATCCGTAGCGGTCTGTGTGTAATAGCGGTAACTAGGATATATGGTAAACTTATCGGATAGTTTAACAGGAGCTTCCAGACTGGCCGTATGGGAATTTATGCCCCAATCGTCCCAATAAAAGCGATAATACGACCGTAGAATCACCACATCGTTCAAATAATAATTCAATCTACCTCCAACAGGTAGTTTAAAACGACTATCGGGCAATTGTTCCACATTGTCCGCCAATTGAAACTCATCAATATAAAAATCCTCAAAATCCGAAAAATACACCCGCTGAAAGGGTGTGCTCAACAATCCGTTCTGGGACACCACATCCATAAAAAGCGCGCCTTGCAATTTCTGGGTCAAAATCTGTGAAAAACTAAGGGATAGCGAGTATGAATTTCGGTTCTCATCATCAAATTCCATAAAAATCGGGTTGTAAGTCCCGTTCCCCGTAATTCGGTCATCAAAAAAACCTTCGCGTAGTTCTATGGGATACTGTGAGTTCCATTTATCTAAAAACACGCGACCGCTCAAGGTTATTTCCGTATTTTTTTCATTGAACAATTTGGTGAAGCTGCCACCAAATCCTATTGAAGAATAATCATATTCCGATGAAAAGTAGGCATTGGCACTCCAGATGGTATTCCGGTCTTCCGAACTATGCTGATATGAGGGATTGATATAGACCAACATATCCTTTCGTGATTCCCCCGAAGAAGCATCAAAAGGAGTCACATTGAGTCCACCATCCAAAGGATTTACGTTACTGGAGGATGCCGAAGTGTATGCAGAAAGGCCAACATCAACTGTTAAAATATCATCTTCGTTCATGGGCATGCGCAAAACTATACTGGAAGTGGCATCGGTCAATTCCTCGGTACCCTCACCGCCCGTTACGGCAGCATTTTGCCCATCTTGGTTATAATAACTAAAAAGTAAATCGAGTTCGCTGGTCTCCAAAACTCTACGTTGATAGGAGTTGTCCCCTTGTTGTGACCAACACCATAATGTCATGAAAAAGAAAAGGGCTATACAAAAGGATTTCACTGATCTGGACAACTGCGTCATGAGGTTTTAAGTTGATTAAGCTATAATCTTCTGGTCAATTGCATCCGCATCCGCCCCCTGTTTTGCCACCATTGGCACCGGAGGACGCCTCCCTATAAATATGAAAATTGGTCTCGAACCTTTCGCACGGCCTGGCGCTCAGTTGCATTTCTTCAGCGTTCACATACACTTTATCGTACTCGCGAACAACCACGCAAGAACTGGCCAAAATCAAAAGAAACAGTAGAGCAATAGGCTTTCCCATACTATAAATGTACTAATTCGTGTCGAACATAATACCTGAACTTCGATGAACTTTGTTCTCAAAATCCACTATCACAGCCTCTACCCCATCAATTTGGTTGATCATGTGCAGACCAACATCACGGCCCATGGTAAAAACGGCCGTTGCCAAAGCATCGCACAATTCCGCTTGTTTGGCAAAAATAGAAACACTATTAACGCCCTTGGTAGGGTAGCCAGACCTAGGGTCGATAATGTGCGAATATTTTTCACCGTTGAGTGTAATGTATTTTTCGTAATTGCCCGAAGTGGCCACCGAGGATTCCACAACAGGCAACCAACTAAAAACTTTTTCTTTGCTAAGGGGGTTAGCTATCCCTACCAACCATTTTTCGCCAGTGACCTTAGTTCCCCATGTGGTAAGGTCACCAGAAGCGTTTATGATTCCTCCTTTCACATCCTTGGACACAAGCAAATCCTTCGCCTTATCGGCAGCGTACCCCTTACCAATGGCCCCAAATCCGATTCTCATTCCTTTTTCAGGAAGATATACGGTCTGGTTTTCCGCATCCAATTTGATTTTTTTAAATCCCACTTTTGACACAGAATTTTTGATTTCCGCCTCACTGGGAATCTTATCCATGGTTCCATCAAACTTCCAGATATTGTCCATGGAAGCATAAGTAATATCAAAAGCGCCATCGGTAATTTCAGATATTTTGATGGCTCGCTCAATCAATCCAAAAAGCTCTTGACTAACTTTGATGGGTTTTACACCTGCATTTTTGTTGATGAGGGAAGTTTCGGAGTTTTCGTCCCATGATGATATAATCCGTTCTATCCGTTCTATTTCCGATACGGCTTCATCTATGTTGATATAACCAATTTCCTCGTTTGGCGCCACCACGGTTATCTCGAACCGAGTACCCATTAATTTTAGGGTCTTTTTAACGGTAACATCTGTTTGCCCTAACTGCCCGAACGACAGCAGGCAAGATAGACTGCAAGCTAAGGCTACGAGGGTTTTCATTTTAAGAACTTATTGAGGGTCTTTATATATTTTTCGGGACTGGTCCGGGCAACAAAACCTGTAGTGCCCATAACATGTTGGTCCTTGTCCATCACCACCACTAATGGAAAATAACCTTTTGGGTTATACTTTTCGGCAAGGGATTTATTCACGTTCAGTTTCTCCTCGGGTAGTTGGTTCTGCTTTTTTCTGGGGAAATCTGCATCGTACATTACATAATGCTCCAAAGCATAAGCCTTGAACTCATCACTATCAAAAATATGTTTCTTTAAACGGATGCACGGGGCGCACCAATCCGACCCTGAGAAAACCAGAACAATCGGTTTGTTCTCTGCAGACGCTTTGGTAAGTGCATCATCAAAACTTTCTTGCCACTGTTGTGCCTGAAGCATACCACAGCAAGCGAATAGTAGAATGTAGATTAATTTTTTCATTCGATTTGGGATTCAAAAAACTATTCATAAACCCGTAAAATGGAACCATCGAGTTCCGTATTGTAAACTGTCAGCGCTCTAGCCGGGGTTCCATCCACCTGATTTAGCGGGGTTCCATCCTGACCAAACCTTGAACCATGTACGTCGCAATAAAAGATACCGCCGCTCTGGTCCACAAAACGCACCTGATCATAAGATTGATGACTACAGACTTGGCTTGCTGCCACATATTCCCCTTGTAGGTTTCTGGCAACAACGACTAAGTTCTTTAAAATAAAACCTCCGTTTTCAGAAAGATTCGATGCTTCGGCTGAAGTAAGGTCAATGGTAAAATCGACTCCTGTAGGTTCATCGACCAGATTACCGTCGATTTCATCCTTGGAACACCCTTGTAAACAGGGAAATGTAAGGGCAAATGCGGCACCAGCCCCCAAACTTCGGAGAAACTCTTTTCTTTCCATAGCATTAAGGTTTATATATTAAAACGCTATTTCGAGAGAAATCGTATGCTAGTATTCAAACTTACCGTACTCGCTTTGGATGGTCAGTTTTTTGGTTTCGGATGATTCCACTCGCCCGATGATCTGTGCATCTACGTTGAAACTTTGGGAAATAGCAATGACATCTTCCGCAACCTGCTCATCTACATATAATTCCATTCGATGACCACAATTGAAGACTTGGTACATTTCCTTCCAATCCGTACCTGATTGCTCTTGAATCAATTTGAACAAAGGTGGAATCGGGAACAGGTTATTTTTGACAATGTGCAGATTATCCACAAAATGAAGAATCTTGGTCTGGGCACCACCACTGCAATGCACCATGCCATGGATTTCACTCGAAGAATATTGGTCCAATATTTTTTTAATGATGGGAGCATATGTCCGTGTAGGCGACAACACTAATTTGCCTGCATCAAGGGGTGCACCTTGAACCTCATCTGTCAATTTTGTATGGCCCGAATACACCAATTCTTCAGGAACGGATGCATCAAAGCTTTCCGGGTATTTTTCGGCGAGGTATTTTGAAAACACGTCATGTCGTGCGGAAGTCAGGCCATTACTACCCATTCCTCCGTTATATTCAGTTTCGTAACTCGCCTGTCCGAAAGAAGCCAACCCTACAATGACATCGCCTGCCTTGATATTGGCATTGTCGATGACGTTTTTTCGGTCCATCCGCGCAGTTACTGTGGAATCTACGATAATGGTCCGCACTAAATCCCCCACATCGGCAGTTTCGCCCCCCGTGGAACGGATGGTAATGCCATGTTTGTCCAAATCGGAAATCAATTCCTCGGTCCCATTGATAATGGCTGAAATTACTTCACCTGGAATCAAATTCTTGTTGCGCCCAATAGTTGAGGACAACATAATATTATCGGTGGCGCCCACGCAGATCAAATCATCTACGTTCATGATAAGTGCATCTTGCGCAATCCCTTTCCAAACCGAAATATCACCTGTTTCTTTCCAGTACATATACGCCAAAGACGATTTGGTACCTGCACCATCGGCGTGCATCACCAAACAATGGTCTTCGCTCCCTGTTAAATAATCGGGTACAATTTTGCAGAACGCTTTTGGGAATAGTCCTTTATCAATATTCTTGATGGCGTTGTGCACATCTTCTTTGGAGGCCGAAACACCTCTTTGCGCATATCTTTTACTGGTATCCGATGACATATGAAAGGTTTGGGCAAAAATAACGGAAAGCCATCAAACTATTGATATGCTTTCCGTCTTTTCAATTTTTCCAGAGGATTCTATTTGGAAAACAGCATTTCGCGATACTTGGTGAACGGCCAGAATTCATCGGCTATCAATTTCTCCAAGGCATCGGAATGCTCCCGTATCTTCTCAAAATACGGCTTTACATTGTTACAGTATGCCTGGGCCTTTTTATCCACTACGGACATTCCGTTAGCTCTTTTACGGGCATCGGCCATTTCATCGGTCAATCTTTTAATTTCCACAATGTGTTCCCCTATCTGCTCCAAAATGTTCAATTGTCCCTCGGCCACTTTTTTATGAGCTGCTCCATAGACTTCCTTGAGACCACTGATGTTTTGCAGCAGCATATTTTGATATTTTACTGCTGCAGGAATGATATGATTATAGACCATTTCACCCAATACACGGCCCTCTATTTGGATATGGAAGATGTATGCTCCCAGTTCCACCTCTTTGTGGGCCTTGAGTTCCACTTCGTTCATCACATCCATCTGCTTGAAGAGGTCGATACTCTCCTTTGCCGTGATTACCTGAAGGGCCTCTGGCGTATTTTTGTTGAAGCTCAGTTTTCTTCTCCTGGCTTCTTCCTGCCATTCTATTCCGTAACCATCGCCTTCAAAACGGATGCGCTTAGAGGTTTTGATATATTCCCGGAGCACATTGAAAACGGCTTCATCTTTTTTCAGGTTCTTTTTGTCAATCAATACATCAACCTCCTTTTTAAAGTCGGTCAATTGTTTGGCCATGATGGTATTGAGCATGGTCATGGGTTTGGCACAATTCAACTTGGAGCCCACGCCCCGCATTTCAAACTTGTTGCCCGTAAAAGCGAACGGTGAGGTCCTGTTTCTATCGGTGTTGTCCAATAAAATTTCAGGAATCTTACCCACCACGTTAAGCTTAAGTTCTGTTTTTTCTTGAGGCGATAGCTTTCCTTTGGAAACACCCTCCAATTCATCGAGTACATCGCTCAATTGTTTTCCTATAAATATGGATATGATCGGCGGCGGCGCTTCATTTGCACCCAATCGGTGATCATTGCTTGCAGAGGCAATGGATGCCCTCAACAATTCTTCATACGTGTCCACCGCTTTGATTGTATTCACGAAAAACGTCAAAAACTGTAGGTTTTTCATGGGTGTTGTACCCGGGCTCAACAGGTTGACCCCTGTATCGGTGGCCAACGACCAGTTATTGTGTTTGCCCGAACCGTTGATTCCCGCAAATGGCTTTTCGTGGAACAACACCGAAAAATTATATTTATCGGCAATCTCTTCCATCACGTCCATAAGCAATAGGTTATGATCCACGGACAGGTTGGCCTCTTCAAAAACCGGAGCTAGTTCAAACTGGTTAGGGGCCACCTCGTTGTGACGTGTTTTTACCGGAATGCCAAGTTTGGTACATTCTTTTTCCAGTTCACTCATAAAACCAAGTACCCTGGCCGGTATCACTCCAAAATAATGGTCATCCAGCTGTTGGCCTTTAGCGGAAAAACTTCCCACCAAAGTACGGCCGGTTACGGAGAGGTCCAATCGGGAATTGACCAATGCTTTGTCTATCAAAAAATATTCCTGCTCCCACCCTAATGTGGCGTGAACCTTTCTTACATTCTTATCAAAATATTGCGCCACTCCGGTAGCTGCTTGGTCTACAGCCTGCAAAGCTCTAAGCAAAGGGGCTTTGTTATCCAAAGCTTCACCTGTATAGGCCACAAATATGGTAGGGATACAGAGCGTAGTTTTATAAATAAATGCCGGCGATGTGGGGTCCCAGGCGGTATATCCACGTGCCTCAAAAGTATTTCGGATTCCACCGCTCGGAAAGCTGGAAGCATCAGGTTCTTGCTGTACCAATTGTGCTCCTCCAAACTTCTCCATTGCCTTACCGTTGGGCAGAATATCAAAAAATGCATCATGCTTTTCTGCCGTTGCACCTGTCAGCGGTTGAAACCAATGCGTATAGTGCGTAGCTCCCATGGAAAGTGCCCAAGCCTTCATACCCTCAGCTACTTGGTCCGCAATCTTTCTATCTATTTTTGTGCCCTGGAAAATAGCTGATTTTACCTTTTCGAATGCTTCGGCAGTAAGAAATTGAAGCATCTTTTCTTCATTGAAAACATTTTTTGCAAATAGATCCGATCTTTTGCCTGTTTCATCAATATTGATATGTTCCCTATTGCGGCTTTCGACCAAAGCTTGAAATCTTGTTTTCGGCATATTCAATAATTTTTAATTTTCAAATCTACAATTAAGAATTTAATAATTTAAACTTCAAAAATTACTTTTTTTTCATTGATCCCTTTTAAAAACAGGGGTAATTTAAATAATAAAGGCAAGTTTGTGATTTTACCCCCTTAAAACATTGATAATTAAATGAAAAAACTATTTTTGTTAATCATAAAATTGAGAACGATTAACTACCAGAATTATGAGCAAATCTAAATTAGAGTATCTATGGTTGGATGGTTATGAGCCAACAGCCAACATTAGAAGCAAGACTAGAATTGAGGAAGATTTTAGCGGTAAATTGGAAGACTGCCCTACGTGGTCCTTCGATGGTTCTTCTACCAAACAAGCCGAAGGTGGTTCCTCTGACTGCCTGTTGAAGCCTGTTGCGATTTACCCTGATCCAGCAAGAAGAAATGGTTATTTGGTAATGACCGAGGTGTTGAATCCTGATGGAACTCCACACGAGAGCAACTCCAGAGCTACTATCGATGATGAGGATGATGACTTCTGGTTTGGATTTGAGCAGGAATACTTTATTATGGACACTGCTACTCAGTTGCCATTGGGCTTCCCTGTTGGAGGTTATCCAGGACCACAAGGTCTATACTACTGTTCCGTTGGTGGAAGAAACACTTGGGGCAGAGACCTAGTTGAGGAGCACGCCGACCTTTGTTTGGACGCTGGTCTTCAGTTCGAAGGTATCAACCAAGAGGTTGCTGCCGGACAGTGGGAATTCCAATTGTTCGCCAAAGGTGCCAAGAAAGCCGGTGATGAAATTTGGGTTGCACGCTATATGCTACAAAGATTGACCGAGAGCTACGGTTACTATATTGAGTACCATCCAAAACCTATCAAAGGTGACTGGAACGGTTCTGGTATGCACGCCAACTTCTCCAACAATCTCTTGAGAACTTGTGGATCTAAAGAAGTTTATGAAAAAGTATGTGAAGCTTTCCGTCCGGTGACCAAAGAGCACATTGCCGTTTACGGTGAGTACAATGATGAGCGATTGACCGGTAAGCACGAAACTGCTTCCATTAGCGATTTCAGCTACGGTGTTTCCGACAGGGGCGCTTCCATCAGAATTCCTATTTTGACGGTTGAAAGAGGCTGGAAAGGATGGTTGGAAGATAGAAGACCTGCTTCCAATGCTGATCCTTACAAGGTTGCGGCCGTTATCGTAAAAACGGTAAAATCCGCAAAAGTATAATAAACACGTATATAAATTAGTTGTTGATTATAGATGAAAACCGTCCCGCTTTTTGGGGCGGTTTTTATTTTATGGTAAAATAAACAAAGGTGGCGTAAAAAGCCAAGAGAATCAACCCGTCTCTCCAACCCAAACGCAATCCTTTAGGAAAGAAAACCAAAGGAAGAACTAGAAAGGATATTCCCAACATCCAAAAAATATCACTGGACAATAAACCTTGGTCCATTACGGTAATCGGGGTAATGATGGATGTTATTCCCAAAACGGCCAACAGGTTAAAAATGTTGGACCCGATCAAGTTCCCAAGAGATATTGCCTTCTCTTTTTTTATCACTGCGATTACGGATGCCGTCAACTCTGGAATACTTGTACCTACGGATACAATTGTAATACCAATTATACGGTCGCTCACACCGAATGAGGATGCCAATCCTACGGAGCCGTCTATCAACAATTCCGAACCTCCCCAAAGCGCCGTTCCTCCTATCCCCAAAAACAATACAATCTTATACAGAGGTAAAGGCACATCATCCTCGGGCATTTCATCTACAACAGCTGTTTTCTGAAATCTTAAAAGGTAGACCAAAAACACAAATAGAAAGGATACTAAAATAATTCCTTCGTATTGCTGAAGCTCTCCATCAAAATATATAAAACCACCAAAGAGCAAAGAAGCAAGCATCATAACGGGCCAATCCGTAGTATAGAAGCTCTTTCTTACATCTATACTGCCCAATATAACGGTAATGGCCAAAACCAGTCCTAAATTAGCTATGTTGGAACCGACCACATTACCTAGTGCCAAGTCGGGAAAACCATCAAGGGCCGCTTTTATACTAACTATCAGTTCAGGCGCAGAGGTGGCAAAAGAGACCACCGTCATACCAATTACAATCTTGGGAATATTCACTCTAAGAGATAATGCCACCGCAGATTTCAATAACCAATTTCCGCCTGCAATCAACAGCACCAGCCCCAAAATAATAAAAAGTAGATTTCCCAAAAAGTAATTTTTCGGTCAAAGATAAGGGAAGAAACCCGCAACCAAGAAGGTTATCTAAAAAATAAAAACTATAAAAATAGTTAATAAACTACAAAAATAGTTGTTCAACTAAATTATTAGTATTAGGTTTGAATCATATAAGTACAGAATTATGCAAAAATTGACCAATAAGGAAGAGGAGATCATGAAAATTCTCTGGGAGCTCAAGAAGGCTTTCGTTAAGGAAATCCTAGAGGAGATTCAAGGTGAAAAACCGCATTACAATACACTATCTACCATTGTCAGGAATTTACAGGAAAAAGGGTTTGTTGACTACGAAGCGTTCGGTAATACTCATAGATATTTCCCCGTAGTAACAAAGGAAGAGTATAGAAAAAAGTATGTGAACGCTGCCATTGCCGATTATTACAACGACTCTTTTAAAAGTTTGGTATCCCACTTTGCTCAAGAGGAGAAAATTTCCATTTCGGAACTCAAAGAAATTATTGACTTAATAGAAAAGAAGAAGTAATGGAACCGATATTCATGTACCTTTTGCAGTCCATCGTTATCTCTGGAGGTTTTTTAGCGGTGTATCATATTTTCTTAAAACGTGAAACCCTTTTCAAAGAGAATAGATTGTTTCTTTTATCTGGTTTGGTATTGGCCTTTTTGTTTCCTCTGATAAAAATCAAGAGAAACATTGTGGTTGACCGACCTATATTCACTGAAAACGGAGAGCAGTTATCCCAAGTGGCTCAAACAGCTTCCGAAAGTGTTTGGCACTCACCAGAAAACATTCTTCTTACCTTATACATAGGAGTCTGTTTATTCTTAATGGCAAGATTTATTTTGAAGCTGGCTTCACTAAAAAAACTGGCCCAAAATGCATATCGAAGAAGAGAAAGACCATTTTTGCACATGCAAACGGAAAAGAGAATCTCCCCATTCTCCTTTTTCAATTACATTTTTTACAATCCTAGTCTTTTTGAACCCAACGAGCTGCACTCGGTTCTAGAACATGAAAAAGTACATGCCCGACAGCTTCACACCTTGGACATATTATTATTGGAAGTTTTAAAAATATTTTTCTGGTTCAACCCTGCATTGTGGTTTTACAAGAGTGCCGTAAAACAAAACCTGGAGTATTTGGCCGATCACTTTGCCATTGCAAACGCAGGCGATAAAAAATCCTACCAGTATCTGATGCTAAAACAAGCGGTAGATACTCAGGAATACACTTTAGCCAATTCATTTTATAATTCATTAATCAAAAAACGAATAGTCATGTTAAATCAAAATCAATCCAAAAAAATCAATGTGCTCAAAACTTTAATGGTTGCACCTTTATTAGGGCTGCTGTTGGTCAGCTTTAATATTGAGGAGAATTTCCTCTATAAAGATCTGGACAGCATAGATAGTGTTATCGGTAACGAAACAGCCCCAAAAGATAAAACGGTGGAGTTGACGATCGACAAAAACACTACTGATACCGAACTGGACAAAATAAAAAAGGATCTGGCCAAAGATGGTATCGATTTTAGCTACACGACCGTTAGAAACGATAACAAGGAAATTATTGATATTTCCCTACAAATGAGCGGTAAAAACTCCAAGGGGAAAACGTTTAGCGGCAATTATAGTAGCAATTCCGATGACGCTATTGACCCCATAACGGTTTTGTTTGATGATGAGAGCAACGCAGTTTCTTTTTGGAATGCAAGAAAGAAAAACGTAAAAATCCATAAAATTAAGGGAACAGGCACTATTAGCACCGGTGACAGCACCAAAATAATCATTAGGAAGAGGGATAATAAAAAAATAGTGATTGTGGACGGTGAACAATTGAGTGATGAAGAGGTTAAAGAACTTCATATTGGCAGTAACTCATCTTTACATGTTATTGATGAGGATTCTGACTTGGAAAACAAGCATGTTACTATCCGAAAAGTCGAGAAAAAAGGAAAAGGGAACCATGTTATGGTCATCAGGGATTCTGATGACGATGAGGACATTGAAGTGATAAGCGGGGACGATAACTCTAGCTTCTTTTTTATAGACAATGACGGCAAAGGGGAGCCACTATATTATGTGGATGGCAAAAAGGCCAAATCAGAGGATATCAAAAAAATCGACCCCAAAGACATTGATCGTATGGATGTACTAAAAGGCGATAAAGCGGTTGAAAAATATGGCAAGAAAGCCAAAAACGGAGTTATTGAAATAACCACCAAAAAAAGCAAATAATTAAACTAAAACCATATTTTGAATTGTCAGTAGAACCGTCTTAATAAGGCGGTTCTTTTTTTATCCGGACAAACGAAAACCCTAAAATCAGCCCATTTATAGATGAAAGCTCCCTAGGTTTTCAAAAAAAGGTTAAAAAAGCCCCTACAAATCTAACATTTTTAAATATAAAAATTACTTTAACCTTACAATTTAAAACTTTTTTCAAGGACATATATTTCAGTTGAAGAAGCAAGTCGTTTTTAAAGATACAATCTCGTATTCAATTACATTATTTATTGTGTAATCGCTTGGAATCATGATATCTATCATTATATATTCGAAGAAACAACAACAAAATAACTGTTTTTTCAAATCTAAAATCAATCAAAAAATGATAGCAATTGTAAAGTTTTTTATCACACTTCTTGTGCAACTCTTAACGGTGATACTTATTTAATGCCGTAAAGAGTTGCCACATTGTTATTAATCCCAACCTCTTGTAAACTGGTTTACCTATATTTGTGAAAAGCAACGTATTCTTATGTTTTACAAGGTATTGGCAAAAATCAATAAAGCCCTGCTTCCATCATACACTAAAAAGGGATTGGACCTCGCCAAAGCTTCCAAACTACAATTGGCCATTATAGGCTGGCGCTACTACGTTACCAAAAATGCGTTGGATTAATATTGGAGCAATACTTCTTTCTGATATTCTTTTATTTTTTCCGCTCCGTTCAAAAATGTTAGTTCAATCAAAAAATTGCACTGGACCACTTCGCCTCCCAGTTTTTCCACCAATTTACAAACCGCCCTTGCAGTACCTCCGGTAGCGAGCACATCATCGTGCACCAAAACCCTCTCCCCTGCCTCAATGGCATCCAAATGTATTTCGAGTGTTCCTGTCCCATACTCCAAATCGTAAGGCTCCGAAATGGTTTTGTACGGAAGCTTTCCGGACTTACGAACGGTTACAAATCCTGCCCCCAGTTTTTCGGCCAGCATAGGCGCAAAGATAAATCCACGACTATCTACTCCGACCACTTTATCAATTTTCATATTGCTTGTAAAACCCAATAAGGCCTCCCCTGCTTTTTGGAATGCGAATGGGTTTTTCAATAGTGGAGTAATATCCTTAAAAACGACTCCCGGCTTGGGGAAATCCTCAATATCTCGAATGTAGGGTGCAAAATCCATTTTTTGTATGCTAGGGTTTTGTGGTAAAGTTAAAAAGAAATATATTTGCAGCCCTTAAATAAGGCCGCGTGGCGCAACTGAATAGCGCATCTGATTACGGCTCAGAAGGTTGCAGGTTTGAATCCTGCCGCGGTCACAGACAAATAAAAAAACGCCGAGGCTTTGCTTCGGCGTTTTTGTTATCTATATTTTCTACTTCAACAATTAGTACGTTAGGACATTATAGCCCTTCGCTTGTAACTGAAGTACCCGTAAAGTCCATGTGGGAACAGGTTCCATACCCGAAATTAACTGGTCTTCAGAAACCCCCAATTTTTTCATGGCCACACTGCATACACTCACTCGAACTTTTCCCTTATACTCTTCATACAAGTCTTCCAACTCAGAACCTTTAACCAGGTTCTTCACGAACTTTCCCTTTGCAACAATTTCATAATCCGTGATTTCCACACCGCTTGCCAAAAGTTTATCATACAAATGTAACACCCCTTTAAAATGCCGCTCTTCGCTCACACCGAAAGCATACTGCTGTGTTTTTCGTAGGTCGGATACAATTTCTGCATCAAACTTTTCCTGTGCAACGAGCATAGGACCTGAAAAAACGGTCAAGATTGTTAAAATAATGGTGTAAAGAAATGGTTTCATTTTATACTATTTTTGAGTTGCTCTTTAAAAATACAATTACTGTTTTAAATAATCTATTCCTGTATAGAATCCAAAATGTGCTGGGCTTCTCTCAAATCGAGTTGAAGTTTCTGGTTCTCCAATATATACTGTTCACGCAATTGCTCCATCCTACGTTCAAATTCATCCGCAGGAACATACTCGGGCTTCAAAAGTGTTTCATTAAATATACTGATGAGGGTAAACAAAAAACTGACTGCAACCGCCGAAATCAATCCCATAAGCATCAGTTTTTCACGTTTTAAGTCGGGAGCAGCTTTTTTGATTTGCTTTTTTTCCTCCTTTGTCAGTTTTGGCATTCCTGACAGTTGTCCAAGGAAAGTATCCCACTTCTCCTCTTCTCTTACATACAGATTCATAAACCCGCCTTCCTCCAAAAAGTCCTCTGTGCCAGAAGTGGATGCCAACATAAATATATCCAGCCCATTCCCTCCCATAACATCTAAAAGAGTGGAATCGTAGTCCAGAATCTCCCGCACCAGTTTTTGCACATATTCTAAACTATAATTGGGTTTCAAAAATTCGTCGTAGAGGGTATAAATTTGAAAGTAATCGCTACGCTCGAGAGCATATTCCAAAAAACGGTCTTTCAATTCAGCCTTAAAGAATTCACTCATTTTTAAAAATGGGCGGTTAATGGTTGGTTTTGGTCGTTAGGCTAAATGTAAAGAAATGGGGAATCAGTAGAGTTAGGTCAGGATAAAAAATTCATAAACTTTGCTGTTAAAAGGTATTGGTTTTCTAAAAAAATGTGTTGGAATATGCTTAGCTAAATGATTTCTGCACTCAATCCGGCCTGTAACAATTTACTACATTTAGGTTCAAGAAAAGAATATTCACCCGTTTTTACTGTGCATTTTCCTTTGTAATGCACAATCAGAGAACATTGTTCTGCCTGCTCGGGCGTATGCTCACAAACATTGATAAGGGTATTGATGACATGGTCGAAGGTGTTGACATCGTCGTTGAAAAGAACTATTTCATGCTCATTTGTTGTTTCCTCTTCCACGAGGACATCTTCCAACTCTTTTTCTTTAGTACTCATTTTGATAACGGAGTTTACTTCTTTCTAATTTACATATTTTGCCGCAACCCAGTTGTTCTTCTCAAGATTTTTTTCAAATTCCAAACCGTAGGCGCCACATTTTGAAGAAATTGCATCCAAATCCTCCAAATAAAAGCCACTTAAAAAAAGTGTCCCGCCCTTTTTAAGGCAATCCACATAAACGGGGATGTCTTCCAACAATATATTTCGATTGATATTGGCCAGAATGATATCGAACTTTTTGTCTTTCAATAAACTACTGTCACCTTGAAAAGCTTTAATATCGGAGCAGTCGTTGCGCTCTATATTTTCCTGCGTATTTAAAAAGCACCATTCATCAATATCAATGGCTTCGGTCTCACCTGCGCCACGCTTTTTGGCCAGAATGGCCAGCACCCCCGTACCACACCCCATATCCAAGACTGATTTTCCTTCAAAATCATTATCAAGAATATGTTGCAACATCATGTGCGTGGTTTCGTGATGACCTGTTCCAAAACTCATTTTGGGTTCGATTACAATATCGTATTCGACTTCTATGGCTTTATGGAAAGGCGCTCGGACCATACATTTTTCAACAACAACAATAGGGTGAAAGTTTTTCTCCCATTCCTCGTTCCAGTTCTGTTGAGCAATTTCTTTGCTGGTCCATGTTATGTCAAAATTGGGATTCTGCACTATAAAAAGGTCATCCAACAGACCTTCTTTCCAATCGGATTTAAGAATATAGGCCAGAAGTCCATCTTCGTTTTCAACAAAACTTTCAAAACCCACTTCCCCCAACTCTGCAATCAGAATATCGGTTGCAGGCTGGAGCGGGCTTATTTTAAAATTGTATTCGAGGTAAACTAAGGACATGGTTTAAATCGCCTTGATGATATCCGAGAAATCCTCAGCTTTTAATGAAGCTCCTCCAATCAGGCCTCCATCAACGTCTGGTTTTGAAAAAATCTCGGCTGCATTGGCGGGCTTAACACTTCCTCCGTACAAGATGGAAACATCCTCGGCAATGGAAGAATTGAACCCGTCCGCAATTGTTTTTCTTATAAAAGCATGCATTTCCTGAGCTTGTTCCGGACTTGCAGTTTCACCGGTTCCTATGGCCCAAACGGGCTCGTAGGCCAAAACAATCTTGTTCCAAGCGCTCGCGTCCAAATCAAACAACGCATTCTTTAATTGACTTTCCACTACGGCAAAATGGTTGTCAGATTTTCTATCCTCCAGTTCCTCACCAAAGCAGAATATTACTTTTAGCCCCTTCTCAATAGCAGTTTTTACTTTTTTGGCCAAAAGTTCATCGTTCTCACCAAAGTAGGCGCGTCTTTCGGAATGTCCAAGAATAACTACGTCCACATCCAAGCTCAGCAACATATCCGCTGAAATTTCACCTGTATAAGCTCCATTTTCTGCAAAGTGCATATTTTGGGCCGCCACTTGTATTTTGGAATCTTGCAATGCTTGTTTTGCGGCTTGAAGGTTCACAAACGTTGGGGCCACGATTACATCTGCATCGGTATCGGGTAGTTTGGCGGAAAGTTCTGCCAATAGTTCCTCCGTTTCCTGAAGGTTATTGTTCATTTTCCAGTTTCCTGCCACAATCTTTGTTCTCATGTTATTTGGTTTTTCTTTTAGTGTTATGTTTAGAAAGTAAGTTCGTCAAAATCGTTGTAATGGACCTTTTGTTGAATGGTTCCCTTGCTGAGCACTAAAATAGCTGGATTGGAGCGTACAATAGTCTTTAAAGTTGTTTCATCTGTAAAATAGAATTCGAAATCCAATCCGTAGGTATTGATTATCTTTTGGGCCATATCGCTGCTCGAAGCAGACATCCCTATAACTTTGTAACCATTTTGCTTTGCCTTCGCAGTTACTTCGGCGACTCCCTCAAAAGCTTCAAGATTACTTTTGGCCATATCGTAGGCAATCACCATCACCAATTTGTCCTCTTCCAGCAGTTCGGCAGCATAATCCTGTCCTTCTTGTTCTATGGTAAAATCGTGTATGGGTGGTTCGTATCCCGCTTGAATCTGAGTGGTTTCTACATCTATAAATTCGCCATCCACTGTAGGGTAGTCCCCTTCCGTTACGTAAATTTTTTCCTCTCCGCCTACCTTAAAGCGCCATGCATACTCATATACTGGTTTAGGTGCGTTTTCTGGCACTGACATGCCTTGTTGAATGTTAGCGCCAATCTTATAGGGCCTAAAATCCACCGAAGGCAAATGTGCCAATACGTGATTGGCAAATAATGCACAGGCCAATAAAGACACCCCTCCCACAATCCAGTTAATTTTGGAACTGAACAATGGTGTAATATATTTTCTTCCGAAGAACAATATCAAAATGAATACGAGAAGGATCACATCTTTGGTAAAGGATTCCCAAGGCGTTAGTTTGACGGCATCACCAAAACAACCACAATCCGTCACTTTATTGAAATATGCAGAATAAAAAGTCAAGAAAGTGAAGAACACTATCATGAGCAAAAGACTCCAAACCGTGAATTTGGGTTTAAATCCAATCAAAAGTAGAACGCCCAAAATCACCTCAACAATGACCACAAAAATGGAGATGGCCAAAGCCAAAGGGGTTAAAAATGGTAGGTCCAATACACCTGGGCTAAAATATTCTTCCAGTTTAAAGGAAAAACCCATGGGGTCGTTCAATTTTATCAGTCCGCTGATAATGAACAACACCCCTACTATAATTCTTGATATCCAGACCAAATACTTCATATTTTTCAAAATAAATTTCCAATCCTAAAAAAACAAAACCCAATTTCCTCTCGATTAAGCCTTTTTCAAAATTGATGATAATATCTTTCTTAACTCGATAGATTCCTCAATCAAATTCTGCGCTAAATCACTATCAGGATTTGAATCCTTCAGCAAACGTAACCAATACCCCGATTCCTTTGCTTCTTTTCTTGCTATTTTCAATCTAAACTTAAAATCCTTGTCCCCCAGTTTTTCATTTGCCTCAATATAATTGGCTCCGACAGAACCAGAAGAACGAATCAATTGTTTTCCATCTTCAATGTTTATGACGGAGGTTTTCAATGATTTGACATACTTTCTACAATTCTTTGCAAAATTGAATGTTCTATCTTCTAAATCATACTTGTTATTCAAAGCAAATTTTTGTTATTTGGATTTTATCATTTGGTATTTACACCCAAATGAATGAGTGCAAAAACCGCATAATTAATCATATCCTGATAGTTGGCATCCACGCCTTCGCTCACCAAAGTAGCTCCTTGATTGTTCTCAATTTGTTTTACCCGCAATACCTTTTGCAAAATCAAATCCGTGAGCGAGCTTACCCGCATATCTCGCCATGCCTCCCCATAATCATGGTTTTTATCCTCCATTAACTTTTTGGTTATGGCCACTTGCTCATCATAAAGCGAAATTGCCTCTTCCACGGTCAAGTCCGGCTGCTCTACCACGCCTTTTTTAATTTGGATGAGCGCCATAATGGAATAATTGATGATTCCGATAAACTCGGAACGCTCGCCTTCGTTCACTTTTCGGACATCGTTCTGTTGTAGCCCTCTAATGCGCTGAGCCTTGATAAAAATCTGGTCTGTTAAGGAAGGTAACCTAAGGATTCGCCAAGCGGTACCATAATCCTTTGCCTTTTTTGAAAACAATTCACGACAGGTTTGTATCACCTCATCGTATTGTTGGGAAGTCTGCTGCATGTATTGTTGCTAATTTGCGTAAATTTCGTCCAACTTATCTGTGCCCATTGGCACTTTGCCAAAGATAATGAAACCCAACAAAGCATATATTTTTTATGACCATAAACTGCAAAGGTGAGCTTGTAGACTTAAAAACGCCCAGAGTGATGGGTATCCTCAACCTAACGCCCGATTCTTTTTTTGATGGCGGCAAATACAAGGACGAAGCATCTATACTACATCAAGTTGAATATATGCTGAACCACGGCGCAACCTTTATTGATATGGGCGCCTATAGCTCCCGACCCGGTGCGGAACATGTTTCGGAAGATGAGGAGTTGAAACGGATGGTTCCCGTTATCGACCTTATCCTTAAAAAGTTTCCCAACACCTTAATTTCCGTGGACACCTTCCGAAGCAAAGTGGCAGAAGAAAGTATTGAACACGGTGCAGCCATCATCAACGATATCGCAGCTGGGAATTTGGATGATGCCATGTTTGATACGGTAGCCAAGCATCAAGTCCCTTATATTATGATGCATATGAAGGGTACTCCTCAATCCATGCAAAAAGAAACGGTGTACGAGGATTTGATCAATGACCTCCGATTCTATTTTTCCAAAAAAATAAAAGAGACCACATCAAAAAAAATCAACGACATCATCATAGACCCAGGTTTTGGCTTTGCCAAGACAACGGGACAAAACTACACGCTCTTGAATCATTTGGATATGTTCCAAACCTTTGGTTTACCCATCTTGATTGGTTTGAGCAGAAAATCAATGATTTACAAGGTGTTGGAATCATCCCCAAAAGAAGCGTTGAACGGCACTACTGTCCTACATACCATCGCTCTTTTAAAAGGTGCCAATATTATTCGGGCCCACGATGTAAAAGAAGCCTTGGAATGTATTAAACTTGTGGAAGCTTTAAAAGAGAACGCCCTCTAATTTGAGGTTCTCCTATTTTTGCTAATTTTACAAAAACGCTGCGGTTGGATTTTTTAAATTTTCTCGAATTCAAGATTACGGATGTCATCGACATAGTCCTAGTGGCCGCACTCCTCTATTACATTTACAAACTAGTAAAAGGAACGGTGGCCATTAATATTTTTATAGGTATCGTAATTGTTTGGGCACTTTGGAAACTTACCGAATTGCTTCAAATGAAAATGATCAGCAGCATGGTCGGAGGTTTTATGAATATAGGCCTTATCGCCCTGATCATTGTATTCCAACAAGAGATTCGAAAATTTCTGTTGATGGTCGGCTCCACTAATTTTGCCTCCAAAAGAAATTTTTTAAGACGTTTTAAGTTTTTAAAACAAGAAGCGGTCTCCACAACCACCGATGTTGATGCCATCATAAATGCCTGCGAACGCATGGCCACATCCAAAACCGGTGCACTCATCGTTATAGAAAGAAACAACTCCTTGGATTTTGTAAAATCTACCGGAGATGCGATGGACATAAAAATAACACAGCCTATTTTAGAAAGTATCTTTTTCAAAAATAGTCCGCTGCACGATGGTGCCATTGTAATCCAAGAAAACTTCATTACCGCTACCAGAGTGATTTTACCTGTTTCCAATGACCGTAACATCCCCCTTCGTTTTGGCCTACGCCACAGAGCAGCCGTGGGCATTACCGAGAAAACAGATGCACTCTGTCTTGTGGTCAGTGAGGAAACAGGCTCTGTTTCCTACATAAAAAATGGCGACTTTATTCCTTTTAAAAACAAGGAAGAATTGGCAAAACGCATTAAAAAGGACTTGGAGCAATGACGTGCAAGAATTGCGGTGACACCTTAAGAACCGATTTTCTTTATTGCCCCAACTGTGGGGGAAAAGTGATTCGGAACAGAATTACCATTAAAAACCTCTGGACCGATATACTGGAACGGTATTTTAACCTCGACAATACATTCGTAAACACTTTTGTACATCTGTTCACCAAACCCGAGGTGGTCATTGAAGGCTACATCCAAGGCCTCCGAAGAAAATACTTGAACCCTATAAGTTATTTAGGAGTTGCCCTTACCCTTTCAGGTATTCAAATATTCTTGATGACAAGGTTCATAGATTCAATTGATTTTTCAGTTTATGATAATCAATTGCAAATGGAATTTCAGAGGAAGCTAACGGCTTTCGTCATGGATTTTCAATCATTGATTACCATAATGTTCATTCCACTAATGGCAGTTTCCGCTTGGCGATGTTTTGACAAAAAGAAATATAATTTCGCCGAACGAACCATTATTTTCATGTACTCCCTGTCGCATTTTACTACAGTAATCTTTTTCCCTACTATTTTAATACTTCTATGTGCATCGGAAAGTTATATGACCTTCTCTTTTCTAGGAATAATGGCAATGCTTATTTACAATGGTTATGTAATTTCTCGAATATCAAAATCCAAAGGATTGCGCTTGATTGTAAGATTAATATTCTTTTGTATAGTTTTTGGGATACTTTATATATTCATGTCCATGTTATTCCCCATAGCCATGTTCTTGACTGGAGAAATCACCTTGCAGGATTTTGCTCCTCCCCCAAAATAATTAAGCCACTTCCTCTGCCAAGAACTGTGCCTGATAAAGGTCGTTGTAGTAGCCACCTTTTTCCAGCAGTTCCTTGTGGGTACCAATCTCAATGATTTTACCAGAATCCATTACAATAATTTTATCCGCTTTTTTGATGGTTGCCAAACGGTGCGCTATAATAATGGAAGTCCTTCCCTCGGTAATCTTGTCAGTGGCCTGTTGTATCAGTATTTCGGAATAGGTATCCACGGATGATGTGGCCTCGTCCAAAACAAGAATACTCGGGTTGCTCACATAGGCCCTTAAAAAGGCAATCAATTGACGTTGACCACTGGACAACATGGTCCCACGCTCTTTTACATTATATTGGTACCCACCTGGAAGGCTCGAAATAAATTCGTGCACTCCAATTTGCTTGGCGGCCGCCTCAATTTGCTCTGTGGTAATATCTTGGTCACGGAGAGAAATATTATTCGCAATGGTATCCGCAAACAGGAATACATCTTGTAGTACAATAGCGATGTGTGAACGAAGCGACCTTAAAGTATAATCGTCCAAACACACATTATCCACCAAAATTTTACCGGAGTTGATTTCGTAGAATCGGTTGAGCAGGTTGATGATAGTTGATTTTCCTGCGCCTGTCGCACCGACAATGGCTACGGTCTCCCCTGCCTTGACATCAAACGAAATTCCATGGAGTACTTCTTCATCCGGCACATAGCCAAAATGTACATCCTTGAATTCTATGTCGCCCTTAACGTCCTTTTTCTCAACTTTTCCATTATCATCAATATGGCTATCGGTATCCAAAATCTTGAATACTCGGTTGGCAGCTACCATTCCCATTTGAAGCGTATTGAACTTATCGGCAATCTGTCGAAGTGGACGGAACAATAGATCCATCAAGAAAAAGAAAGCTACTATGGCCCCCTTGTTGTCCATCCCCACGTTTTCTATGTTTTGAATCACCCCGAAATACACCACTAAACCAATACCAATGGAGTTGGAAATCTCGGCAATCGGAAAAAATATGGAGTTGTACCAGACTGTCTTTAACCAGGCATTCTGATGCTTTTCGTTGATTACACGGAACTTCTCCTTTTCAATCTCCTCACGGTTGAAGAGTTGAACGATTTTCATTCCGGCTATTCGCTCCTGCACAAATGAATTAAGATTGGATACCTGGGCCCTAACTTCCACAAATGCCACCTTCATGGCTTGTTGAAATAGCCTCGTAGCAATCAGGATAATAGGCATAATGGCAAATACGATCAATGCCAATTTCCAATTGACCACCACCATGATTATAGCTGCGGACAACATTTTAAGGGCATCGGCCACAATCATAAAGAACCCTTGGCTAAATATTTCTCCAATGCGCTGCATATCCGCAACCGCCCTTGTCACCAATACTCCAATTGAGGAATTATCGAAGTAGGTCATTTTAAAACCTGTCATCTTTTTAAAGAGGTCTACCCTAATATCCCGGATTACCGACTCGCCCAAAAGGTTTGCGTAGTAATTGAACAATAGCTGGGTAATCACCTGTCCCAATAAAAAAGCGAGCATGAGCATAACATTGTTCAACAATTGCCCTGCGTCCTTGTTTTCCAAAGACTGGTTGATGATATTTTTTACCAATAGGGGTATTCCTATAGCGAATGCCGCAGATAGCACGGCAACAATGGCCACTAGCCAAAAAATGCCTCGATAGGGTCTTGTCCGTGAAAAAACACGCTTGAACAATCGAAAATCAAACGCTTTTCCTACATCATCCTTTTTGCTCATCAAAAATTTCTTTTGGATATGAAACCTTGGTCAAATATAATCCTTTTGCCGGGACGGAGACACCCGCCTCTCCCCTATCTTTACTTGCTATAACCTTATGAATGTCCTCAGGGGACATTTTACCCTGCCCCACATCCAACAACGTACCTACCACGGCGCGGACCATGTTGCGTAAAAAACGGTCGGCCGTAATGGTAAAGACCCATTTGTCCTTATCTACAGTCCAAACTGCCTCGCGAACATCACATTTGAATGTTTTTACATCGGTGTTGGATTTGGAAAAACATTCAAAATCGGTGTAATTCAACATCAATTGCGCCGCCCTGTTCATCGATGGCAAGTTCAAAGGGTGCTTTACCAAGTGGGCATAATCAAACAGAAAGGGACTCTTTTCCTTGACCAGCCAATATTCGTAAGTGCGTTCCACAGCATCAAAACGGGCATGGGCCGTATCAGCAACAGGAAATATGGCTTGTACAGCGATATCATCCGGTAAAAGGGCATTCAACCTGTATACCAATTCATCACTATCAGATATTGAACCAACATCCATATGGCAGAACATTTGCTTGGCATGCACTCCCGCATCGGTCCTCCCAGCACCTACCACCTCTACCTTTTCACGCAACAATGTGGACAGTGCTTTTTCCAAAACCTCTTGTACGGTGATGGCATTGGGCTGGTTCTGCCAACCATGATACGCCTTGCCGAAATAAGAAAACTGGACGAAATATCTCAATGGAATGGATTACTTTTAAGCCCGTAAAGATAATTGAATCCTTTCCAACATAAATCCGACCATTGGTTTTTAGCATATTTTTAGCGAAATGAAGAAAATCCTGTTGCTTTCCGACACGCATGGCCATATGGACCCAACCATCTTAAAATATGCTGCACAAGCTGATGAGGTTTGGCATGCGGGCGATATTGGAAGCTTATCTGTTACCGATGAACTGGAAGCCCTAAAGCCGGTTAGAGGCGTGCACGGAAACATTGATGACCATGTGATTCAAAAAGAATTTCCCGAAAACAACCGATTTATGTGCGAAGGCGTAGATGTCTGGATTACCCACATTGGAGGTTATCCCAACCGTTACAATATTCGAGTGAGGGATGAAATCAGAAACAACCCACCTAAACTTTTTATTTGCGGACACTCCCATATCTTAAAAGTTATGCACGACAAAAAATTGGGATTGCTGCACATGAATCCAGGGGCGTGTGGAAAACATGGTTTTCATCAGGTACGCACTATGTTGCGTTTTGTTATCGATGGAAAAAAAATATCGGATTTAGAAGTGGTGGAGTTGGGCAAGCGATAGCCAAACACATAAAAACCCCGGCCAAAGCCAGGGTTTTTTCGCACTAATACTACTAAGATGTTAGGTTCAACGTAAGCGATCAACAGATTTTACAAGATCTTCATCCTTTTTGATAGCCCTGTTGGCCAGGACCAGAAAAACGATAGAAAATACAGGAATCAGCATCCCAATACCCTTCTCAGAAACCACAGTTTCTCCGGATAAGCTTAGCGATCGATAAACGAAAAATCCTAGTAAAAAAAGGTTCAATATCATATTCAATCTGTTCACCACAAATTGATTTTGTCTTTTCTTGTACATTACAATCGATACAACTGCCAAAACGGTCACAGCGTAAAAAACAAGACTCACCAACACTTCGTCTTGGGCAAACACCTCTTTTCCACCTATTTCCACCCACAAGTTCAAAAAGAACGGCAGTACACCTGAAATAAGGCCTACTATGAGCAAAAATAACGTTTGTATCCGTTGAATCATTGTACAAATTGCTTTCGAATGGCAAAAATAGGCGTCTTTTTGAGAATTAAGGCCTTATTCTTGAAAAATTATTTGTAATATTGTCTCGTTATTATCAAGCACCTACCTAGGAATTCTTTCTCCAGTAGCATTCATAAATAACTTTACTTCAAATTTAGAATCACACAAGTTTAACTTATTCCATTACTTAATGTTCGAGATTTCCGATCTAAAAGCTAAAAAGCTTCCTGAGTTGCAAGAAATTGCAAAGGATCTTAATGTTCCCAAATTCAAGTCATTGAAAAAATTGGACCTGGTCTACCAAATATTGGACTTACAGGCATCCAATCCCAAAGCCGTTAAGGAAACCGTAGCAGCGACTACCGAAGAAAAACCTGAACCCAAACCAAAAAGGGCCAGAACTCCTCGTCCCAAAAAGACCGAGGAAAAGAGCACTGTTAACGAAAGCGGCGATAAAGCCCCTCAAAAAAGGGAACCCAGAAATAAAAAGGACGATTCAAAAGGACAAAGTCAAAGTCCACAACCCAAAAAGGACAATAAGCCACAGAGCAATAGCAACAACAATAGTCCTCAAAAGAATCAGAACAACAATAGAAGAAACAACCAGAACAACAAATCACATCACGACAAAAAGAACAGCAACTTTGACAAGGACCTGAAAAACAGGTACAAAGAGCCAGAGTTCGAGTTCGATAGCATTATCGAGAGTGAAGGTGTCCTGGACATTATGCAAGATGGTTACGGATTCCTTAGGTCATCCGACTACAACTACCTTTCTTCTCCCGATGATATTTATGTATCGCAATCCCAGATACGTCTGTTTGGACTAAAATCCGGTGATACCATTTTAGGAAACATTCGACCTCCAAAAGAAGGTGAAAAATATTTCCCACTGATCAAAGTGAACAAAATCAATGGACTGGACCCACAAGTGGTTCGCGACAGGGTAGCTTTTGAGCACCTTACCCCATTGTTTCCAAAGGAAAAGTTCAAATTGGCGGAAAAGCAAAGTACAATTTCAACAAGGATCATGGATTTGTTCTCTCCTATCGGAAAAGGACAAAGGGGAATGATCGTGTCCCAGCCCAAAACGGGTAAAACCATGTTATTGAAAGATATCGCCAACGCAATTGCGGCCAACCACCCTGAGGTGTACCAAATCATCCTATTAATCGATGAACGCCCTGAGGAGGTTACGGACATGCAGCGTAACGTACGCGGAGAAGTGGTTGCTTCCACTTTTGACAAGGAAGCCACAGAACACGTAAGGGTCGCCAATATTGTATTGGAAAAAGCAAAAAGATTGGTGGAATGCGGTCACGATGTCGTGATTCTTTTGGATTCCATTACCCGTTTGGCTCGTGCCTACAACACCGTGCAACCAGCTTCTGGTAAGGTATTGAGTGGTGGTGTGGATGCCAACGCCCTGCACAAACCAAAACGTTTCTTTGGTGCGGCTCGTAATATAGAAAATGGTGGTTCGCTATCCATTATCGCTACGGCATTGACGGAAACTGGCTCCAAAATGGACGAGGTTATTTTCGAGGAATTCAAGGGTACCGGCAACATGGAGCTTCAGTTGGACAGAAGAATTTCCAACAGGAGGATTTTCCCTGCCATCGACCTTATTTCTTCCTCTACTCGAAGAGACGATTTGTTGTTGGACGAAAATACCATTCAACGTATGTGGATCATGCGAAAGTATCTTGCGGACATGAACCCTGTTGAAGCCATGGAATTTATGGAACAACGTATTAAGCAAACGAAGAACAACGAAGAGTTTTTGCTCACCATGAACGAGTAAAAACATACTATACTTCTTACGATATCACTAGAGACCCTTCAAGTTTTTGAAGGGTTTTTTATTGAGTCAATTTACAGAAAAGACATATCTTTATTCCGGTTTCCTCAAAACTGAACTAAATACTTAACTATGAAGAATCACAAAAACACTGTAATTGCTTCTTTCGGGGCAATTTTATTACTCCTAGGAGCCTGTCAAGAAGCACCTAAAAAAGAAGAACCGACCGAACCTGGACAAGAAATAGTGGCTCCGCCGGAGGGCATCATTTCTTTGGAAGAGTCCAAAGCATTGTATGATAACTATACAAAAAACCGTCTCGATCTGATAGAAAAATTCGAGGCAGAACGCAATTCCGATGAAAAATTTATCCCAGCTCGGTTCACTTCTTATTCCTATGCAGACATAAAACAATATATGGAGTATGTTGAGCAAGAAGCTGAGGAAGCTGGTGTTAAAGTAGCCTCATTGCGACTCTATTTCGCCAACTATCCTGATAAGCCCGATTTTCCTGATGGCAAAAAAATAGTACACCCCAGACAAAATTCTATTTTTATTGTACCTACTACCATGATTGACGGCAAAGAGGAAGGGTTTTATATAGGAGCAGATGGTAAGGCCAAACCCATAAGAGCAGTTGTTGGCACCACAGAAACCGGAGAAAAAAGTGAACCCAACACTTCACAGGCCAGTTTTGCACCCAATCTTTTCCAAGGTGGAAACACGAGCTTAAATCTTAATCATGGGGGCTCGGGACCACCTCCCTACACAGACTTTTAGCATAGATGCTTCAAGAGCTCATAAAATACCTGACAGAACATTTTTATGTTCCATTATACCTATTAACATGGATAGTAGCTGTGATTAAATATCGTAGTTATTTTGATACGCCTTTGAAATATTTCCCCATGTTAATCATTTACACTTTTTTTACAGAGCTTTTGGGGGTTATCATAAAATACAACAATAACTTCGTATTTTTTTCTGATGGCAGATATTCATGGCACAATGTGATTATATACAATATATATCAGATTGTTTTCTTCCTCTTCTTTTTTGAGGTTTTCAGAAAAGTCATAAAACAACACGGCATTAAGAAGCAGATACGTTATTTGAGCATTTTTTGTTTGTTCACTTACATCGTCAATGCAATAATATATAATCCGCTACACAATCAGACCACCTATGGTCATATTATTGGCTCCTTTATATTGTTATACATACTCGCTCTATATTTTAGAGAAAAGCACATGGAGAAAACTCCATATTCGCTAAAACACAATTTACTTTTTTGGATAGGAAGTGGACTTTTGGTTTTTTATTCAATTTTTCCAATGATATCAATAATTTATCTATTGAACCTCAATATTGGCATTGGTATCCAGATTTATTTTAGACCATTGTTGCTTACATCAATCCTATTAATGTACAGTCTAATAATTATTGGGTTGCTAGTAGGCAAACGAAAGGCATTTCGATAGCAAATTCTACAAAAATATAAGCCTTCCTTTTTGGGAGGCTTTTTTTGTTATTTTTGCCGTCCAACCAAACTGAAACCAGAGCACTGTCTATTAGACGGTTACCATAGAATTATGGATGCGATTCTAACCTTCATCACAGAACATTACATTATTCCTTTTTATCTTATTGTTTGGCTGGTGTCCATAGCCTGCTATCGTTCCTATTTTGATACACCATTAAAATATTACCCCATGTACCTCATGTATACACTACTAACGGAGTTGCTGGGATATTTTATAAAGTTCCATGAAGAATTTCAAGTGGTGAGCGACAATAAGTACAATTGGTACAATGTGATTATATACAATATTTACTCTGTTATAACTTTTATGTTCTTCTACCACATATATTGGCAGGTTTTAAAAAATGAAACACATAAGAAATGGGTCGTTATAGGAGCAGCTACCAGTCTATTGAGTTATATTATTAGTCTATTTTTTCAAGACCCCTTCTATTCCAATCTGTATTATGCCGATTTAGTGGCATCCATGGTTCTGCTATTCAACATATGGTTGTACTATAAAGAAAAGAAACTTGAATTCAACCCCTATCCGAATAAACACAATCTAATGTTCTGGACCAGTTTGGGGCTTGCCGTTTTCCATTCAATTTTTCCATTTCTGATTATAATAGGTTATGAAGCGCCTAAAATATGGGTCAACTATGACTTACGGAGCGTCCTTTGGGTTTTTATCCTATTCATGTACGGCACTTTTATGGTCGGGGTAATGGTTCACAAAAGAAAGGCCTTTAGGTAAAACATTATCCAAATAAAAACGCCCCCTAAAAGGAGGCGTTCTACATATTGTGATTGGACAACGATTACATTGCTGCAACCTGAGTCATCAATTTACTTTTAAGGTTTGAAGCCTTATTGTTATGAATGATGTTCTTCTTCGCCAATTTATCGATCATACCAACTACAGTGGGCAACAAAGCTTCAGCAGCTTTCTTATCCTCTTCGTTACGCAATTTTTTGATAGCATTACGCACAGTTTTGTGCTGATACCTGTTACGCAAACGTACTGCTTCGTTTCTTCTGATTCTCTTTAATGCTGACTTATGGTTTGCCATTGCTTAAAATTAATTCTTTCTAAATCCTTTTTTGTAGCCCGTAGGGGAATCGAACCCCTGTTACCAGGATGAAAACCTGGCGTCCTAACCCCTAGACGAACGGGCCATTATTTCAATCTAAAAAATTTTAAGCCACAAAGTTAAAAAATAAAATAGCTTTATAGCGTAAAATTTCTTCTTCGTAGCCCGTAGGGGAATCGAACCCCTGTTACCAGGATGAAAACCTGGCGTCCTAACCCCTAGACGAACGGGCCATTATGCTTGCATAATTGCGGATGCAAAAATACAACTATTTTTAAGTCTTGCAACAGTATTTTTTATTTTTTGCAAGCTCCTTAGTATGCCTTTGCGAACAACACCCTTTTATTGGACGGTTTTCCAGTTACCATACACTTACCTTCTTCCTCCTTGGCATCAAGTGGAATACAGCGAATAGTGGCTTTGGTCTCTTCTTTTATCCTATCCTCGGTGTCGGCCGAACCGTCCCAGTGAGCAGATACAAAACCTCCTTTTTCTTCGATAATTTTTTTGAATTCGTCATAAGAATCCACCTCTGTAATGTGACCTTTTCTATAATCCAACGCCTTGTTAAAGATATTCTCTTGGATTTCGTCCAGCAACGAAACCACTTTTTCCACGACTTCCTCAGCCTTTACGATTTCTTTGGACAAGGTATCTCTACGTGCTACTTCAAAAGTGCCATTTGCCAAATCGCGCTGGCCGACCGCCAATCGCACTGGAACACCCTTCAACTCGTACTCATTGAATTTAAAGCCTGGTTTATGGGTGTCTCGGGTATCATATTTTACGGTAATGCCTTTATCCCGTAGCTCCTTAACCAAAGGTTGCACTTTTTCGGAAATGGCATCCAACTGGTCCAAACCTTTATAAATAGGCACAATCACCACTTGAATCGGTGCAAGTTGAGGCGGAAGCACTAATCCATTATCATCACTATGGGTCATTACCAAGGCTCCCATCAATCTAGTGGAAACACCCCAAGATGTGGCCCAAACATAATCTTGACTTCCTTCTTTATTGGCAAACTTTACATCGAACGCCTTTGCAAAATTCTGACCTAAAAAGTGTGATGTTCCCGCCTGCAATGCCTTACCGTCCTGCATCAAGGCTTCGATACAATAGGTTTCTTCGGCACCCGCAAAACGTTCGCTTTCTGTTTTGGTTCCTTTGATTACGGGAACACCCATATATTTTTCAGCGAAGTCGGCATATACGTTCATCATTAGCTCGGCCTCCTCAATCGCCTCCTCTCGGGTAGCGTGGGCCGTATGTCCTTCCTGCCATAAAAATTCAGCAGTTCTCAGAAAAAGACGGGTCCGCATTTCCCAACGCACCACATTGGCCCATTGGTTTACTTTTAAGGGTAAATCACGATAGGATTGTATCCATCGCCTATACGTATCCCAAATGATTGTTTCCGAAGTTGGCCTCACAATAAGCTCCTCCTCCAATTTGGCATCCTCGTCCACTACTATCCCGCTTCCATCCTCGGCATTTTTCAAACGGTAATGGGTAACCACGGCACACTCCTTGGCAAATCCTTCCACGTGACTGGCCTCCTTGCTCAAATATGATTTCGGAATAAACAATGGAAAATAAGCGTTCTCATGACCTGTTTCCTTGAACATTTTGTCCAATTGCGCCTGCATCTTTTCCCAAATGGCGTATCCGTACGGCTTTATCACCATACAGCCCCTAACTCCCGAGTTCTCAGCCAAATCCGACTTTACCACGAGTTCGTTATACCACTTAGAATAATCCTCTGCTCTGCTCGTTAAATTTTTACCCATCAATTGTAGTTTGGCACAAAACTTGCGACTTTATTAATAAAATGATTGGGTAAAACTAATTATTTTTAGTATGTTCAACAATAAAAATTGCGCCATGTTAAAGTCTTTACTCCACAATAATTTACGAACCCCGGCCATATTGATGGTCAGTGCCATCTTTGTGGCTTCTTGTGGCTCCTATCAACAAGCTTCTTATTATGATGACGGCATCTATTCTTCCAACGACCGCGTTGTTGGTGTTGAAAAGAGAAATGCCCAGGCCATGAGAATAGAGGAGCAGGAAAGCAATATGTACGGAGAGTACTTTGGTGACCGCGCAAACGAAATTGGCGAAGTATTGGACAGCGAAGTCTTCACCGATATAGACAGCTATTCCAGTCAGGCTCCTAACGATTCAATTCCTTACGGCGAACAGACCGATTATTTCGCATATAACAATAATTATAACGGAAACCCTGGATGGGGAGACAATCCTACCAGCATTTCCATCAACGTTTACGACAACAGCTGGGGCTGGGGCGGTTATGGATGGGGATGGAACGATCCATGGCTTTGGAATGCCGGCTGGGGATGGAACTCTCCTTACTACGGTTGGGGCTGGGGATGGAACAATCCTTGGAGATATAACCGTTGGGGCTGGGGCGGATACTACGGTTGGGGACACCCATACAATGGTTGGGGCTGGGCCGGCAACTTTGGTTGGGGCGGATACTACGGCTGGGGTGGCTACTATGGCAACTACTGGGGCCGTCCGTATTACAACCGTGGCTATTATGGCAGAAACTACGCCTACATGTCAGGACGAAGAGGATACACTTCCCGTATACCTGGTACCGCTATAACATCTAGGTCTGGATATTCCAGTAGGTTTAGAAATAACAGTGGACGCTCCAATGGAACCGTTTCCAGAAGTAATGGTTTGGCCAATAGAAGAAGTACCAATGGCTACAGCAATAGGTCCAACGTAAGAAGGTCGATAAGCGCCGATGCTGCTTCTAGAAACCAAAATTACAGAACAAGTAGAAGTACCCGTACTTCACCTAGTTACAATGGAAGCTCTAGAGCATACCGTTCCTATAATAGCTCTCCTACCACAAGGAGTAACGGAACCTACAATAGAAGCTCCCGAAGTTATCAATCCAGAAGTGCTGCACCAAGCAGAAGTTACAATCGCTCCTCTACCGGTTCAAGTTCGAGAAGTTACCGCAGTAGTGGTTCGTCATCAAGCAGTAGATCCAGCGGTAGTTACCGTAGCTCCGGAAGCAGTTCCAGGAGCTCTGGGGTGAGTAGATCATCCGGAGGAGGATCAAGATCATCTGGCGCATCTCGCTCATCAGGTGGTAGTAGAGGTGGCCGAGGTGGCGGCAGACCATAATCCAACAATCAATATTGATTAATCTAAATCAGAATAAATGAAAAGAATCTCAACTTTCATAATGGTATTGGCATGCACTTTTGCAAGTGCTCAGACCATTGATGATGTTATACGCTACAGCACGGAAAACCTACAGGGAACTGCAAGGTTTCAAGCTATGGGCGGTGCATTTGGAGCTTTGGGCGGTGATCTATCTGCCCTGAACGTTAACCCTGCCGGTTCCGCAGTATTCAATTTTAGCGAGATCTCGATTACAGGGTCCAACTATCATAGGAAAAACGATGCCCTTTATGGCAACACCACAAGAAATTCCACGGACAATTCATTGGATTTTAACCAAATCGGCGGTGTTTTTGTGTGGAATTCAGCCACAGATAGCCCATGGAAAAAAATTGCACTAGCGGTTAATTATGATTTGGTCGAGAACTTCGACAATCAATTGGTCGTTTCTGGAAACAGCAATGTCGGAATCGACAATTATTTTCTAAATTTTGCAGATGGTGAACCTTTGGGTCCGCTACGTACCCAGCAAGGCGAGTATATTGAAGATGCTTATTTGGATATCGGTGCCAATCTAGGGTACTCCGCCCAACAGGCATTTCTTGGGTTTCAGGCCGGCATTATTGAACCCGTTGAAGATGATGACCAAAACACTTCTTATTTTTCAAACGCGCAATACGGCAGCGTAAACCAAAGATATGTTCGGAACACTTCCGGCTACAACAGCAAATTCACATTGAATTTTGCCAGCCAGTACAAGGAAGACCTTTATCTTGGGGCATCTCTAAATTTTCATAGCGTGCTCTACGACAGGGTGAGCTATTTGGACGAAGAAGGTTATGATACCGAATCAGATATACAGAGCATCTCTTTTGATAATTTATTGCATACTGAAGGCTACGGTTTCTCCTTTAGCTTAGGAGCCATTGCAAAGGTAAACCAAACAGTTCGGGTCGGAGCTAGTTATCAATCCCCAACATGGTACACCTTAACGGATGACACATCGCAACGTATCAACTCAAATTTAGCGGTTACGGATATTGATTTCATCAACTTTACCATTGTAAACCTATATGACGAATACAAGATAAAAACTCCCGAAAAGTATACGGGTAGTGTTGCTTTGGTTTTTGGACAGGATGGACTCATCAGCTTTGATTACTCTTACCAAGATATGTCCAAAGCCGAACTCAGACCAACTTCCGATCCTAGCTTTGCTGCTGAAAATGATTTTATCTCCGATACACTTGGCGCTGTGAACTCCTTCCGTGTAGGTGGTGAGTACCGAATCGACCAAGTTAGCCTAAGAGGAGGTTATCGATATGACCAAAGCCCATACGAGGATACGGATTTTGTGGGAGACCTGAACGGTTTTTCTGCTGGTATAGGTTACAATTTTGGCGCAAGCCGATTGGATTTGGCCTACAGCCGTACTGAGCAAGACGTGAATTCCTATTTGTTTGATGGTGGTATCGACAGCGCGGCCCTTATCAATAGAATAAACACAAATATATCTTTAGGATACACCCTTAAGTTTTAAAGGTCTAAAAAAGAGAAAAATACGAGGCTGGAAGAAATTCCGGCCTTTTTTATATTATCGAACCAAAGAAAAATGCCTGCGAACTGACTTGGCCACGATTAAGCCATCCTCATCTCGCCCGTATTCCAAACGGAACCAATAATCGGATGACGGCATATCCCTACCATTAAACGTACCATCCCATCCAACGCTCACATTCATCTGCTTTAACAGCTTTCCATAACGGTCAAAAATATACACCACAGGATTATTCAATTCCTCCACTCCATAAACGGTCCAATTATCGTGGGCACCATCACTATTGGGCGTAAAGAACTTTGGGTAACCCACCACTAAAAACTCGATGGGCTCGGTGGTACCACAACCATTTTTATCGTTGATGACAACGGTATTGATGCCCGGAGGAACATCCTCAAAAACAGGGTCGTCCTGAAACTCACCCCCATTGATCGCATATTCATAATTCCCATCACCGACAGGAACAATCTCAACATTGTACGGGTCGGTCTGGTCACTGTTCACCAAATCATCGATGACCACAACTTCATCCAATTCTGGCACACCGTAAAAGGTAATTAGGATATCATCGGTAATCGTGGTACCGAACGTAGATTCGATAGTAACCCGATAGCGACCAGAATTTGGACTGGAAACGGTCAGTTCTGTCTCACCTGCACCTGAGGCCAATACAGTTTCATACGTTCCGTCATCCTCAGCGTCCAGTTCCCAAATTATATTGGAAATACTTGGCCCAACCGGAGAATTTAAAGCGGACAAGGTAATATCCGGGTCGCCCTCACAGGCCACAATATCAAACCCTAAAAATTCATCTCGCAGGGTACAGTCCAAAGCATTGTCCTGATCTTCATCTACGGAAGACCCGGTAAAAGTCAACATGAAAGACTCAGGCTCTTCATCAAAATTGGTATTGTAGTTATTGATATACAGGTAGTAAATCTCTCCCTGCCTAACATTCAACCATTCGTCGTACGTATTCTGGCTGGACTTAACGAAGGGAGCACCTTCCCGCCCATCAACAGGGTTTACCCCTATCCCCGTAAAACCGGTATCGTTGTATTCATAATTACATCTAATGGGCTGTGCGCTGCCATCTCCGACTATGGTACAGAAATTATCATTGGAAGTTTCATCAAAAGGTCCGTAAACGGCAAAATCCCATTCCGAAGTAATCGGGCTGCCGGGCGTTACGGGAAGTGCCTCGATATCAAAACCAATCTGTCCGTCCGTACCTGCCCTAAAAACATACCAGCCTGTATTGTTCTCAATATTGGCAGAGCTCACACTCCCCTTCTCCAAACAGCCTGTTTGGGTAATTACCTCCGGATCAAAATCATCGATATCCCCACTGCCATCAGTGGTTCCCAAGATAGGTGCATCGGCACAAACAGGTATTACTGTCCTACAATCTGGTGAGTTTTGCGCGCTAACTGCCTGAAATAGAAATAAGCAGCAGATAGCACAAAATAGAGCTCTCATAGAATTTTGGGGCTAATGGTTATTCTACTTATAACCCTTATAACTCCATTAACCCTACCTTTAGTATTTTTTATCGAAGAAATTTGCTGTTAATCGACCAATAACCCTCTTATCATCGTCTCAGAGAAAAATGACTTTGGATATGCTTGGCAAAGGTTCGATTGCCATTATCATCGATATAGGACAATTTGAACCAATAATCCGTGGATGGCAATGGTTTGCCCTGAAAACTACCGTCCCATCCGGGGTCAAATTCGTTCATTTGCTTGATGAGCTTACCATATCTATCATAAATTGTCACAATGGGAGAGTTCAAGGTAGATAATCCCTCGATTTGCCACGTCTCGTTCATTACATCTCCATTCGGCGAAAAAATCGCCAAATATCCAACCACCACAATATCTTCTTCAACTATACCACACCCATACGGGTCTTGCATTTGCACGGTATGAACACCAGGAGCCACACCTTGAAAAACATTACTAACCTGAAAATCATCACCATCCAAACTGTATTCATACATACCATCGTTCTCCGTATTGATGGTTACCGTATTGTTTGCGCTCAAATCCTCGATATCCACACTGGAAATTTGCGGCATCCTAGAAACTTCCACGAACACGGTTCGACTGGTTTCACAAATAGTTCCGTTGGATTGATTGGTCACGGTTAACGTATATTGACCACTTTCGGAAACTATCAAGGATGGTTCTTCTTCACCGGTACTCCATTGATAGGTATAATTTGGATTTGGGCTGATTTCTCCTATTTCCAGACTTCCGACCGACTCACAAATTACAGCCTGGTCCGAAAAACTTAGAATCGGAGTTTCAATCGCATTCAAAGTAAAGCTTTGGGAAGCATCATAACATTCTGGGTTCGCCAAAGAAGTAGTCCTCACAAATATGGTTTCCAGTCCCCCCATTGGAATATATTGTTTTTCCAATGGATGATTTCCAGCATCAGCATCTGCTTGCGAACTGTGGTAACTGACCACAAAATCATCAGGGTTCATGCCGTTCAATGCTTCAGAATTTTTACCATTCAAGTCAAATGCCATGTTAGCCTCTTGACAAAAGGTTTCATCCGTTAGTGTTCCTGTAACCGGCACCTCATTGAATCCTACTTGGACATCGCTCACTATATTTTCGACGGATGTGGTCACAACCACACGGTACTGGCCAGTATTTTGAACATGGTACGTAGCAGCATTGGCTCCGGCAATAAGTTGATATCCGCTTCCTGTATCGCTATACCATTCATAATTAATGGCGCTAGAAGTGGTAGCGTCCAAGGTTACATTATCGCCCTCACAAGCTGCAATCGGCGGTCCCAGTAAATTGTTTATAATGGTGCAATCCAATGCACTATTGGGATGATCCACCCAAATATTTCCCGTAAACTGAATGGAGAATCCAGAATTGACATTACTGAAGTTATTGATAAAAAGGTAATAGTCCTCTCCAGCCCCGACTTGGAGCCAATCCTCATAATGAACAGAATCCACATCCCCTGTCGGGTCTTCTCCAACCCCGATAAAACTGGTGTTTTCGCTGTTATCAAAAAAGTTACAGCGAACGGGCTCACCTAGATTATTGCAATCCGATGCCCGATAAAGGGCAAAATCCCAATCTTCATCACTGCTATGTCCAATATTAAAGCCCAACTGCCCCGCTTCCGCAGTTCTAAAACGATACCATGCAGAATTGGATTCTATGGCTCCCGTAGTAGTCTGTTCCAAACAACCGCTAGAGGCCGCTCCATTAAAATCATCCGTGCCATAACCATTGGTTCCACCATTAATCGGGGTATTGCTACAAATAGGCACCGCGTCGGCACAGTCTGGCACAACTTGGGCATGTGCAGAATGGCAAATCAATAGAACTAATAAGCTCTTCAAAAAGGTTTTCAACATAAAAGACTGTACGTTTGGGCATTATAAAAGTACCGTGGTGTTAGGGTTAACAATAATTTATGTTGTCAAACCTCGGCAAGCAGATGTTAAATCCCTCATTAATGTATATCTTTGCTCTCCTTAAGCAATAGCTATGAAACTAGAGCAGGCATTGGAAGAACAATATGAAGAAAGAGGAAACGACCATGTAGGTTCCTCATCGGACACCCCATTAAGGGATGATGCTTTTGTATTGAGCGACGAAGAAAAAATCGAAAGAATACAAAAAAGCGTAAGGGAAATTATGCTTACCCTTGGCCTTGACTTGGATGATGACAGTTTGAAGGGAACACCCAAACGAGTGGCCAAAATGTACGTTCAGGAAATTTTTGGCGGATTACATCCGGATAGAAAGCCAAAATCCTCAACTTTTGACAACAAGTACAAATACGGTGAAATGTTGGTGGAGAAAAACATTGTGGTATACTCTACTTGCGAACACCACTTGTTGCCTATTGTTGGCCGAGCACATATCGCCTATATTTCCAACGGAACAGTAGTTGGACTTTCCAAAATGAACCGCGTAGTGGATTATTATGCCAAACGCCCACAGGTTCAGGAACGAATGAACATCCAAATCGTAAAGGAGCTTCAAGAAGTTTTGGGTACTGAAGATGTAGCTTGTGTTATTGATGCCAAGCACCTTTGTGTAAACTCTAGGGGAATTCGAGATATTGAAAGTAGCACGGTGACTGCCGAATATGGCGGAAAGTTTAAAGAAGAGGCCACTAGAAGGGAGTTTTTGGACTACATCAACTTGGACACCGAATTTTAAACACCGACCATTTAAATGCAACTTTATAAAGACCAAACCTTAAGAATCCATAATTCACTTACTGGAAAGAAAGAGGTATTCGAACCTATAAACGAAGGCCATGTGGGCATGTATGTCTGTGGACCCACCGTTTATAGCAACGTACACTTGGGCAACTGCCGTACCTTCATGTCTTTTGATATGATTTTCCGATACTTCAAACATCTGGGATATAAGGTGCGCTACGTGCGTAATATTACGGATGCCGGACACTTGGAGAACGATGCGGACGAAGGCGAGGATAAAATTGCAAAAAAAGCAAAACTGGAGCAGATTGAGCCGATGGAAGTGGTACAGCGTTACACTGTTGATTTCCACAATACCTTACAACAGTTCAACCTATTGCCCCCGAGCATTGAGCCCACGGCCACGGGTCACATTATAGAGCAAATTGAAATCATAAAAGAAATCCTTGAAAAAGGATTGGCTTACGAGGCCAATGGTTCTGTTTATTTTGATGTGATCAAATTCAACGAAGATCACGACTACGGTAAATTGAGCGGCAGAAAGTTGGAAGATATGATCGCCAACACCCGCGAGCTTACCGCACAGGACGAAAAGAGAAATCCACAGGATTTCGCCCTTTGGAAAAAAGCGGAACCCCAGCACATTATGCGTTGGCCATCCCCTTGGGGTGATGGTTTCCCGGGATGGCACTTGGAGTGTACAGCAATGAGTACCAAATACTTGGGTGAAACATTTGACATCCACGGTGGAGGAATGGACCTTAAGTTCCCGCACCACGAATGTGAAATTGCACAAGCAGAGGCCAGCACCGGAAAATCTCCCGTAAACTATTGGATGCATGCCAATATGTTGACCTTGAACGGTAAAAAAATGTCCAAATCCACGGACAACAATATTTATCCATCTGAGATTTTTAGTGGCGACAACAACATATTGAGCAAGCCATATTCACCTTCCGTGGTTCGCTTTTTTATGATGCAGGCCCACTACACCAGTATTTTGGATTTGAGTGATGATGCCTTGCAAGCATCCGAAAAAGGGTACAGCCGTTTAATGGATGCCCTCGACAGCATCGATAAATTAAAAACAGGTGAAAAGTCCGATTTTGATGTGGCCGCTTGGAAGCAGAAATGCTACGACGCTATGAACGATGACTTCAATACACCTATTTTAATAGCACAATTGTTCGATGCCGTAAAGCACATCAACCTGATCAAAGAAGACAAGGAAAATATTTCCGCAGAGGACAGGGAATTTCTTGAAAGCTCCTTAAAAGCATTTGTTTATGATGTCCTTGGTATCGAAAATCAAGCTATGTCCAAAGATGATTCCGGTACGCTAAATGGAGTGATGGACTTATTGATTGACATTAGAAACGAAGCTAGGGCCAAAAAAGACTTTGCCACTTCTGATAAAATCAGAGATCAATTGGTGGAACTCGGCATCCAGATAAAGGATGGCAAAGACGGAACTACCTTTAGCGTAAACTAGTGCTTCACAAATTTTGATTGGTACTCTCCCGGCGACACATGGATTTTTCGTTTAAAAAGCCGGTTAAAATATGAACGGTTCTCAAACCCACATTCCATATAAATCTCTTTAATTTTCCTATCAGGGTCCTTTAAGAGATTAATTGCCATTTTTATGCGCTCGCTATTGATGTAATCAATCGGTGTAACCCCTAGTTCGTCCTTAAAAGTTTTATGGAAATGGGATTCGCTCATACAAGCTTTCTTGCTTAGGCCGCTTATGGATAAAGGCTCATGCAAATGTTGGGAAATATATTCGATAACATAGGCCAAGCGATTATTGGAACTGATTTTTGAAGCGTTTTGCGCATACTTTTCCCTAGAATTACCCTGGAGTATACGAATGATCAGTTCCTGAAGCATATTGTCCACAAAAAAATCTTTGGAGGGATGGTTTTCGGTGAACAGGTACAATAACCGTTGAATTATCCCGTAAATACTGGCATCGTTTGTAAAGTGGTAGTTGTAATCCATTAATGCCCATTCCGAACCATCGTGTTTGGGCATTACCTCGTTCATCAAATTGATGACCTTATTGATTTTTTCATCGGAAATGGCCATGGCCAGGCAACGTGTCGGATTCTCCTCGTTAGCCTCCGGAAAATCTATGCACATAACCTCGTTGGAAGGAAGAATCAAAGATTCACCGGGGAGAAAATCAAAAGATTTTTTGTCTCGCAGATGCATCACCTTTTTTCCTATTAACATGGAAGCGAGTACAGGTTGGTCAAATTGTAGCAAAACCTTCTCCGCCTGCAAATGGGTCTCGAACACATGCATCGAGGCATTGTTCAATGTATAAGAGGTTTGATTCTCGACCAAATGTTCAAGCTTTCGTTCCTTAAAAAATTGATTTGGCAACCGCATATCAATACCCACTCCTTAATATATTATCTAAATACTTATTAAATATAAAAAATATGATGCGATATTTTGTTAAAAATATAAAAACAAAGAGAATAGGTCATGTCATTAATAGAATACGTCAGATGTGCAGAGTTCAAAATCAATACTTTTAGAATCAGTCACTTGCCGAAAGTGAGAAAGAACATAAAATTAACTTTAACAACAGTATTATGAGCAATGTACAAACTACTGAACGTGGTGTTTTGGAAAAACCAAAGTTCAAAGATCAGTATGAAAATTTTATCGGTGGCAAATGGATCCCACCGACCAAAGGAGAATATTTTGACAATATTTCCCCTGTTGATGGGAATGCGTTTACTAAAATTGCACGTTCCACTGCGGAAGATGTGGATAAGGCAATAGACGCCGCTTGGGCCGCTGCCCCGGAATGGAACAATTCATCCGCAACATACCGCAGCAACTTGCTGTTAAAGATTGCCGATGTCATGGAACAAAATCTTGAGGTATTGGCCCGTGCAGAAACATGGGATAATGGTAAGGCGTTACGCGAGACCAGAGCGGCCGACATGCCGTTGGCCGTGGACCACTTTAGATATTTTGCCGGGGTCATCCGCGCAGAAGAAGGTTCGGTAAGTGAACTGGACAGCAACACCGTATCCATGAACATTATGGAGCCACTTGGTGTGGTCGGACAAATCATACCTTGGAACTTTCCCATCTTGATGGCCGCCTGGAAACTGGCTCCCGCTTTGGCCGCAGGAAACTGTGTTGTGCTAAAACCAGCAGAGCAAACTCCAGTGGGCATCTTGGTATTAATGGAATTGATTGAGGATATATTGCCGGCCGGTGTGCTAAACATCATCAATGGATTTGGCCTTGAAGCTGGAAAACCATTGGCGTCGAGTTCTAGAATCAAAAAAATCGCCTTTACCGGAGAGACCACAACAGGTCAATTGATTATGCAATATGCATCAAAAAACATCATACCGGTTACTTTGGAGTTGGGCGGAAAGTCCCCCAATGTTTTCTTTGAAAGCATTATGGATGCCGATGACGAATTCTTCGACAAATGTTTGGAAGGTGCAGTTATGTTTGCATTGAACCAAGGCGAAGTCTGTACTTGTCCATCAAGGATTTTGGTACAAGAAAGCATTTATGATAAATTCATCGAACGTGTGGTAGAGCGAACCAAAGCCATCAAACTGGGCCACCCATTAGACCCGGAAACTATGATGGGCGCGCAGGCCTCCAATGATCAGTTCGAGAAAATCATGAACTATATCCAAATCGGTAAAGAAGAAGGATGTGAAGTGCTGGCCGGTGGTGAGGCTGCTTACAATGAAGGTCTGGAAGGTGGCTACTACATTCAACCCACCATCTTAAAAGGAAACAATAAGATGCGTGTGTTCCAAGAGGAGATTTTTGGGCCTGTAGTCTGTGTAACCACATTTAAAGATGAAGCTGAAGCTCTGGAAATAGCCAATGACACACTTTATGGATTAGGCGCTGGGGTCTGGACACGCGACATGCACCAAGCCTATAAAATTTCCAGACAAATAGAAGCTGGTAGGGTTTGGGTAAACTGCTATCACAACTATCCTGCACATGCACCGTTCGGCGGCTATAAAAAGTCGGGTATCGGTAGAGAGAATCATAAAATGATGCTCAGTCATTACACCCAGACCAAGAATATGCTGATTTCCTACGATAAGAACAAATTGGGCTTTTTCTAGGATGGAAAATTTGATAAAACGCGTGCTGGTTTCGGAAAACGCCATAAAAATCATAGACCAGTTAAGGGAGCGCCACGGTGAACTTATGTTCCACCAAAGCGGGGGCTGCTGTGATGGCTCCTCCCCTATGTGCTTCCCTAAAGGTGAGTTGATGCTCAATGAGAACGATGTTAAATTGGGCACCATTCATGGATGTGATTTTTTTATGAGCAAGGACCAGTTCGAATATTGGAAACACACACAGCTTACAGTTGATGTAACCACAGGGCGTGGTGCCAGTTTTAGTCTGGAAATTCCGTTGGGACTCCGTTTTGTCATTAAATCACGCATGTACACGGATGAGGAGCGGGAACATCTGGAGCCCGTACAATCCGCTGAAGAAGTATAAACCAAGCCCCGACTTTGTCGGGGCTTTTTGCTACCTTGCCCCTATCCTACACTTGAGGTTCACATGAAGAAAATTTTGATAGCGCCATTTGTACTGTTGGTACGGTTTTACCAACTTTTTATCTCCCCCATGCTTCCCGCAACATGCCGCTATTCACCAACTTGTTCGCAATACACGTTGGAAGCTCTAAAAAAGCACGGCCTGTTCAAAGGGGGATGGTTGTCCCTTAAGCGAATTGTCAGTTGCAACCCATGGGGTGGAAGTGGTTACGACCCTGTACCTTAAAAATTGCACTTTAATTAACCCGTGCAACCATTCAAAGTAGTTATATTAGTCCAAAATTTAGATAAATGTATTTTCTCGGATTTGATTGGAACCCCGAAGGAACCCTATTTACATTGGGTTTCATACAGATAAAATATTACAATTTGTTGTGGATTGCCGCCTTTGTTCTAGGCTGGTTCATCATGAAGAAAATCTTCCTGAACGAAAAGAAATCCATGGAGAAACTGGATTCCCTTTTTATTTACACCGTGGTATCGATAATGCTCGGAGCACGTTTGGGGCACGTTTTCTTTTACGATTGGGACTACTACAAGGACCATTTAGCGGAAATCCTATTACCTATACGAGAAAGTGCGAACAGCAATCTTTTTGGTATAATAAACGGATATGAATTTACAGGTTTCACCGGCCTGGCCAGTCATGGTGCTACCATAGCGGCCATCATCGGAATCTGGCTGTATACCCGTAAATGGAAAGACATTAAAATGCTTTGGTTATTGGACCGATTGGTAATTCCTTCCGCCATAGGCGCTGCATTTGTTAGGTTCGGTAATTTTTTCAATTCCGAAATCAATGGAAAAGTGGTCGACAAGTCCTATTTTTTAGCGACACGATTTATCCGTGATTCGGATGATATGCCAGCGTATCAGGCGATGGCCCTGACCAAGGAACAAACCCCCAATGCGGCTTATAAAGCCATTCAGCACAATCCAGAATTCTCTGAAGTGCTACAATCCATTCCTTTCCGTCATCCCGCACAATTGTATGAAGGATTTTGTTACGTGTTGGTATTCATAGCACTTTATCTACTGTACTGGAAAACAGAATGGAAAAACAAACCGGGCTTCCTTTTCGGATTGTTCATGGTACTATTGTTCGTGGTTCGCTTCTTTGTGGAATTCTACAAAAAGAGTCAAGGTGGGTTCGAGGATACACTTGGCATGCTCTCCACAGGGCAATGGCTCAGTATCCCCATGATTTTAATAGGGGTGTATTTTATGGTAAAACCAGAACCCGTAGAATTATAACTGTATGGGAAAAATTCTGAAAATAATGTTCTTGGCCTTTGCCATTGTGTTGGCATCTTGCAAATCGGAGCCTAAACAATCCATCAAAACGGAAAATATTTCCTTCACCAAAGAAGGTGAGCTTGACATCCTATCATCGGAAACAGACTCCATTAAAGCCAATTTTGATATCGAGATTGCAGAAACGGAGTACGAAACCCTGACAGGGCTCATGTACCGAAAGTCCATGCAGCAAGACCGGGGAATGTTGTTCATCCAACCAGAAGAAGCTGAGCAGAATTTCTACATGAAGAATACCGAAATCGCTCTGGATATTATTTATATCAACTCCGGAATGAAAATCGTTAGCTTCCAAAAAAATGCAAAACCCCTGGATGAGAGCAGCCTACCTTCCAGGGCACCGGCAAAGTACGTATTGGAAATCAATGCGGGGCTTTCCGACCAATTGGGACTTCAAGTTGGCGACAGCATTTCCTTTTCCCGCAATTAAATGTCGAAATACCTTCTAGAAAACCAAACTTCAAAAAGGCTGATTTTTCGTAAGCTGGAAGAAGTGGATTTTGAGGAGTGGCTCCCCTTTTATCACAATCCAAAATCCACCCAATATTGGGAAGGTCTGCCTAGCGACCCGATTGAAGCTTGCACGTCTCAATTTGATAGGATCTTTGAACGTTACGAAAATGACTTGGGAGGCATGAACGCCCTGATTTCTAAAGAAACAGGTCAACTGGTCGGAATTTGTGGCCTGCTCGTACAAGTCGTGGATGATATTACAGAACTGGAAATTGGTTATTCTGTGCTTCCTCAATTTTGGTTAAAGGGATACGCTTACGAAGCGGCACAAAAATGTAAACAGTTTGCCTTTGAAAACCATTATACCGATTCGTTGATTTCTATCATTCATGTTGATAACCTACCTTCCCAAAAAGTAGCCTTAAAAAATGGGATGTACTTGGACAAAACCACTACTTACAAGAATAATCCAGTGCATATTTTTCGGGTAAACGCAGGATAATCGTAATTTTAGTGCTTTACTTTTATACTCCATGAAGCTCTCCAACAGCTACGCTATCCTCACACAAAACAATTCGAACACCGACCAATTGGTTCAAGATTTGCTCGGCAACTATGATATTTCAGGGTTGACAGAATTACAACACCTAAACGGTCTTCTTTTTTCCCGTTCAGAAATCAATAGATATATGGACGAGGAGGAGCGACATGACATTAAAATACTGACAAAAGACAGCGAACAGGCATTAAAGACGATGAGCAGTGGTGAACAAAAAAAGGCGTTGCTCAACTATTTATTACAGCAGGACCCGGATTTTATCATCCTTGTCAATCCATATGATAATTTGGACGTGGGCACGCAGGCCCAACTCAAGGAACAACTTCAGGATATCGCTTCCAAAAAAATATTGGTCCAGTTGATAAGCAGGCTAGATGATATTCTGCCCGATACGACCCATTTCTTCAAACTGGATGGAGAGAGCTTGCATCAATATGAATCACCTGATGATTTTTGGGAAGAAAATAAAACTAAACCCATCAATTTTAACGAAACAATACCTCCTCCGTTATCTCCGATAAACATTGACTTAAAGGAACTGGTCAGTTTCAAAAAAGTATCGGTAAGTTTTGATGGACGCAAAGTACTTGACAAAATCGATTGGACCATTAAAAAAGGAGAATTTTGGCAACTCATTGGTCCTAATGGCAGCGGCAAATCCACACTTTTATCGATGATTACCGGTGATAGCCACAAAGGATACGGTGAAGATTTGACCATTTTTGGACAAAAAAAAGGAAGTGGTGAAAGCGTTTGGGACCTAAAACAGAAAATCGGCTACTACACGCCTGCCATCACTAATAAATTTCGCGGCTATCACAGCTTGGAGAACATGATTATATCAGGACTCCACGATTCCATTGGGCTTTATGTTCTACCCACCGACAGCGAAAAACAATTGGCTTACCAATGGCTAACCCTATTAAACCTTAGGGATAGAAAAAACGACCATTTTCGTGATCTCTCCGCAGGAGACAAACGTTTGGTGATGATGGCACGCGCGATGATAAAACATCCACCTTTACTCATTTTGGATGAGCCTACCGCCGGTTTGGATGATTCCAGCGCAAATTTATTTGTAGCTTTAGTAAACAAAATAGCCAAGGAAAGTGATTCCACCATTGTTTTTGTCTCACATCGCAAAGAGCCACAGTTAGATCCTGAATATATTTTCGAGCTTCATCCATCGGAAAAGGGCTCAAAAGGTGTCTCATCAAACATTTAATTAACTCACAAGCAAACACTTAAACAAGTCAGTTGATTTTTTGCTATCTTAAAGGGAATTCAACATTTAACCACTCCCTTACATGCAAAAGATTACTGTTAAGCCAGGCGCCAAACTTGTGGATTACAAGGCGTACGGCTCCCTCTACTCCTCTGTTCTGGATTTCACGGAACAGTCCAAAGAACCTATTGAATCCTTACAAGGCCGAACCATTTGGATGATAAACTCCACTGCCATTGGTGGCGGGGTCGCCGAAATGCTCCCGAGTCAAATGAGAATTTTACGAGAACTTGGCGTCTCCATTGAATGGCTCGTTATAGAGGCCAAAAAAGAAGCCTTTTTTGATTTGACCAAACGAATACACAACGCCATTCACGGAAGTGGCAATGGTGTTTTTACGGAAGAAGACCGAAAAATTTACGAGGAAGTCAACCAAAATAATCTTTCCAAAGCTTTGGAACTTATCAATGACGGTGATATCGTTGTGGTACACGACCCCCAACCCATGCCGTTGGCGGCAATGATCAAAAAAGAAAAAAACGTTTCCATTATTTGGAGGTGTCATATTGGTCTGGAAGACGACACCGATGTTACCGATGCCGTTTGGAAATTTTTAGAACCCTACACTAACGATTACGACCATTTTGTTTTTAGTCTCCCTTCCTACGTTCCAAACCCCTTAAAAAATAGAACCTCTATTATTCCACCTGCTATTGACCCTTTAAGTCATAAAAACCGGGAACTGCAATTGCACAAGTGCATTGGAATTTTATATCAATCCGGCATACTGGACGATCATAAGGCCATTCTTTATCATCGATATAAACATTTAGTAAGAAGAGTAATGCCAGATGGCTCTTTTGATGTGTTGGATGCTGGAAAAAACCTAGATTTGATTTATCGCCCAATAGTTACCGAGATTTCGCGATGGGACCGCCTAAAAGGTTTTAAGGAGTTAATGGAGGCCTTTATCAAAATGAAGACGGACAATCGGAAAAATGGTGACCCCAAAAGTCTGGAGTACAAACGAATTGAAATGACACTATTGGTGATGGGTGGACCCGATCCTGCATTTGTTTCCGACGATCCAGAAGGAAAAGAAGTCCTCGAAGAATTGACGGAAACCTATAAAACGGTGGATAAAAACATGCAGAACGATATCGCCATTTTGTTACTGCCATTGGACAATCCAAAAGAAAATGCACTGATTGTAAATGCGCTTCAGCGTTCCTCCAGTATTATTGTGCAGAATTCCATCCAAGAAGGGTTTGGACTTACAGCTACGGAAGCCATGTGGAAAAGAAAACCCGTTTTGGTATCCAATGCGGCGGGACTCAAATATCAGGTTGTTCACAATAAAACAGGGCAAATAAATCCAGACCCCATGGATATCGAAAGCCTGTCCAAGACCTTGGCCTATATGCTCAATCACCCTAAAGAAAGGGACAAATGGGGTTTTAATGGCCAGCTCAGGGTCATCCAGAACTTTACTCTGTTCAGTCAACTATTATCGTGGCTGGGAACGTTATCCGCAAACAAAGTATAAAAAATAAAGGCCCTCAAAATTGAGGGCCTTTATTATTAAAGTGTAATGTAAAAAAACGAAAAACTATGCTCCTGTAGCAGCAGCAATTTTCTTCTTTAATGAGTCGAACATCACAGGTGTTGCGATAAATACAGAAGAGTATGTACCTACAATTACACCTACGATCATTGCGAACATAAATCCTCTAAGGCTCTCACCTCCAAAAATGAAGATGGCCAACAACACGATCAACGTGGTAAGCGAGGTGTTCAACGTTCTACTCAAAGTGCTGTTCAATGCATCATTAATGTTTACTCCATCGTTGAATCCTTTAAGTGCTGTAATCTCACGGATGCGGTCGAAAACTACCACCGTATCGTTCAGTGAGTAACCAATTACGGTAAGAATGGCAGCAATAAAGGCTTGGTCGATTTCCATATTGAAAGGCATAATGCTTCCTGTTAGAGAGAATATACCCAACACGATCATTACATCGTGGAATACCGCAACAACGGCACCCAATGAGAATTGCCATTTTCTAAATCGCAATAGGATATAAAGGAAAACTACCGCCAAGGAACCAATAATAGCCAAGAATGCATTTTTCTTGATGTCATCTGCGATTGTCGGACCTACTTTAACCGATTGTAGAATCCCGATTGATTTTTCGGATGCACCAACGGTGAAATCTTCAAAAGACGTACCATCTGGCAAATATTTTTGAAGGGTGGTGTATAACTTATTTTGAATTTCGGTATCCACTTCCACACCTTCTTCATCCACCTTGTAAGGAGTGGTCACCTTAATTTGATTGGCATCACCAAAGGTTTTCACCATGGTTCCGCTACCAAATTCGGCATTCAGTTCAGAAGCAATCTCAGAAGGACTCACGGCTTTCTCAAAACGAATTTGATATGAACGTCCCCCGATAAAATCAACACCTTGGTTTAGTCCTTTAGTAAGCAATGAGAATACACTTACCGCTACCAAGACTCCAGAAACAATGTAAGCAATCTTACGCTTGGACAAGAAATCAATGTTCATCTTGGTGAAAAGATTCTTGGTAATCCCGGTACTGAAATCCAATCGACGTCCTTTTTTACTGGTGTAGGCCTCAATCATTAACCTAGTGACAAATATTGCAGTGAACAGCGAGGTTACAATACCGATCATCAATGTAGTGGCAAAACCTTTAATCGGTCCTGATCCAAAAATAAACAGTATGATCGCCGTAAGACCTGTAGTAATGTTGGCATCCAAAATGGAAGACAAGGCATTTCCAAAACCATCGGCAATGGCTTGAGCTTTTCCTTTTCCACGGGCCAACTCTTCTTTTATCCTCTCAAAGATAAGTACGTTGGCATCTACGGACATACCAATGGTCAATACAATACCTGCGATACCCGGCAATGTCAACACAGCACCAAGGCTTGTTAAAACACCAAAAATCAAAAGAATGTTGAATACCAATGCGATGTCTGCGAACACCCCTGCTCTTCCATAGTAGAAAATCATCCATACCAATACAAAGATCATGGCGATGACGAAGGACATAAACCCACTATCGATAGCTTCTTGTCCTAAGGATGGCCCAACTACTTCGGATTGGATAATATCTGCGGACGCAGGAAGTTTACCAGCACGCAGTACGTTAGCAATATCTTTGGTTTCGTTTACAGTAAATGTACCTGTAATCTCGGAACGTCCTCCAGAAATAGGTCCTGAAGAAACACCTGGTGCAGTGTACACTTTGTTATCCAAAACAATAGCGATACCTGTTTGGTTATTGTATGCATCACCTGTCAATTCCTCCCACTCTTTTGCACCACGAGTATTCATGGTCATACTAACAGCAGGTTTATTGAATTGATCAAAGGTATCTTGTGCATCGGAAACTACATCTCCACTAATTCTTGGAGTTCCTTCCCTATTGGATTTCAATGCATATAAATCTACTATCTCAACATCTTGTGCTGGACGCTCCCAAAGGAACTTTGTAAATTGAATATCGTTTGGCAACAATCTTTTGATTTCTGGCATCCTCAAGTACTCGCCAAGTTCAGCGGTATCGGAAACCATAGCTCTTGCAATGGCGTGGCTACCTGGATTAGCAGGAATCAGTTTGCCCAAAATTGGATTGGCCTGTGCGGTCATATCCAAAGAATCCTGTGAAACATCGGAAAGCAAAGAATCGATTTCAGACTCTGGTTTAGCTTCGGTATCTTCTTTAGCTTCGGGCTTCAAGATTTCTTTTAAACGCTCATTGGCACTTACCAAAAAGTTTCCAATGCTGTTGTTGCTCTGCGGATAGGTTTCCCAGAACTCCAATTGTGCGGTACTTGACAAAAGCTCTTGTGCACGGGCGATATCCCTAGCACCAGGAAGTTCCACCAAGATTCGGCCGGAATTTCCTTCCCTTTGAATATTTGGCTGGGTTACACCAAAGCCATCAATACGTTCGCGAAGTACTTCGAATGCAGATACAATGGATTCATCAATCTTTCTTCTGATGATAGGCTTCACCTGATCATCCGTCATTTGAAAGTTGATATCATCGCTAAGACCTTTGTTTGCAAAAATATCCGGTGATGCCAATTTGGTATCTCCCTTGATTTGGTCAAAAGCCTCGAAAAATAGCTCCAAGTAAGTGTTATCACTACTCTTGGATGCTTCATCCGCATCGGCCAATGCTTTGTTGAAAACTGGGTTCTTTGTATTGTTGGCCAAGCCTTTCAAGATATCCTTAACGGAAATCTGCAAGGTAACATTGATACCTCCTTTAAGGTCCAATCCCTTGTTCAACTCTTTCGTCTTGGCATCTTCATAGCTCGTAAAGCCCAAAACAGTGTTATCACTGATCGAGTCCAAATACGATGCCTCTAAAGCTTCACGCTTTGCAACATAATCTTCCTCAGCCTCCGAAATTTGGCTAACTGCGTATGCTTCAGCGTCTCCTTCCAACTTGTTAGTGATGAAAGTATAAGACAACTGATAGATGCTCACCAAGCCAAAAAGGATCGCGAAAAGCCTTATAAGTCCTTTATTCTGCATTGATTGTTAATTTTATAGAAGTTTTCTTAAACAGCGTGCAAATATATCATTTCCGATAACATTTGACAATAGAAATTGATGTAATTGCAATTACGGTTGATGGTTACGCTGTTAAAATAAAAATGTCATTCCGGACAAACCTTTAAATTTCCACACATATTGATGGTAAAACTCTTCGAGGCCTCGTCCGAAATGACATTTTAGTTGGTTATTGTTGATTTGGTCTAGACTTCCAGAAGTCCGTTTGTTTTTTTAACGCCTTCTGCACTCTCTTGCATTTTGGCCTTTTCTGCATCGGACAATTCGATTTCAACGATTTTCTCGATACCTCCTTTACCCAAAATAACTGGTACGCCGATACAAATGTCGTTCAATCCGTACTCACCTTCCAACAAAGTCGAACATGGGAACATTTTCTTTTGGTCGCATGCAATGGCCTGTACCAATCCGGATACGGCAGCACCTGGGGCATACCAAGCACTTGTGCCCAACAATTTGGTCAAAGTGGCACCTCCAACTTTGGTCTCTTCCACGACCCAGTTCATTTTATCTTCCGACAAAAATTCGGAAACCTTTACACTGTTTCTAGTAGCATGACCAATTAGCGGAACCATCCCCGTATCACTGTGTCCACCGATTACCATACCGTCCACATCGGAAATCGGAGCTTCCAATGCTTCCGCCAGTCTATATTTAAAACGTGCACTGTCCAAAGCACCGCCCATTCCAATAATTCTATTCTTTGGCAATCCAGTTGCTTTGTGTACCAAATAGGTCATGGTATCCATTGGGTTGCTCACTACTATTATTGTTACCTCTGGAGAATGCTCGATAAGACTTGTTGCAACGGTTTTTACGATTCCAGCGTTGATGCCGATCAACTCCTCGCGCGTCATTCCCGGTTTACGTGGAATCCCAGAGGTGATCACTGCAATATCACTACCTGCTGTTTTACTGTAATCGCTGGTACTTCCTGTGATTTTGGTATCAAAACCGTTCAAAGAGGCCGTCTGCATCAAATCCATGGCCTTACCTTCTGCATATCCTTCTTTGATATCCAATAAAACAACTTCTGCCGCAAAATTTTTCATTGCTATGTATTCTGCACAGCTTGCTCCCACTGCGCCTGCTCCAACTACGGTAACTTTCATTTGTATAGATTTAAATTTTAGTCTTCAAAAATAATGCATTTGACGCAGAAAGAAGCTGACTTTTACCAGTTTTAGCGGGTCAATTCCATCAAATTACACCTTCTCAAAGTTATTTTGAAGTGTAGACAAGCCGAATATGACTGGTTGCACCTAAAAAAAGAAATATTTTATAAATTTTATGCAATAGATTCCTACAATGTTACGTTCTTATAATCCCAAATTTAATGTAACCTACTTGACCTATGAAAAAGCTCTTTTCATTGTTGTCTATTGTTGGCATCATTGCCATAAGCAACTGTACTCGCGTACCAGAGAATCACGACCCAATTCTGGGCATCTGGGCAAAGACTGAATCTACCAGCACCACAGACAAAAGTTCCAATACCGTTCGCGAAGAATGGATTTTCAACGATGTATACCTAGGTAGGTACCAAAGGTATTCGAACTCCAAATTGATTTTTTACACAGATTTTAAATGGTCCCAAGAAAAAGGTGCCTATTCCATTATTTACGGTGATCCTGAAGTAACGGATATTACCGTAAGCTTGGAAAAGGCAAAAACACCAGAAATATTGACCTTGGATAATGGCTCGGTCTTCGCCACCAGGGAATGACGTGAAGACTACATATATGAAAATAGGAGGCCCCATTACGGGGCCTTCTTTATTTTTGGTCGGTTGATTTGGTTTCTTTCTACCTGAATCCGAAGTTAACACCAAAGGTGAAGGTGCTGAATTCAGCTATATTGTATTCTGCATTAAGCCTAAAAAAGCCAAGTTTTAATTTGGTACCCAGCGTGGCGGCTACCCCACTTGCATTCTTTGACACCGTAAACGGGTCCTCTACTGTCTCCGAAAAGAACGGTCCGTTTGCCTGATAGGTTCCCAGCAAATCGATATCCGACTTACCTGTGATATAACCAAGTCCTCCATAAAAATTGATTACCGGAATGTTTTTTGTTGAAACGACAGCACTAAAATTCCAAGTTTTAAAGTTTGCATCAATACGTTGATCACTGCCATCAATAAAATTAGAATCCGTAAAATCATACTCTCCGTTCAAATTGGTATATCCTATGACCGCCGAAATGGCCACGGGCATCACCTTGTCCGCTGGCAATATTTTGGTGAAATCATATTGCAAGCCAGCTCCAAACAATCCTATTTTGGCATCGTCATCAAATTTGATTTTTGGCAAAAAGCGTGCTTTCACCTCCAGTCCTTTGACCAAGCCAACACTTGCCTGAAGATACCCTGATGGGATAAAATTTAGGTTTTCTGACGAAAGTCCCGAAGGAAGCTCAAAGTCCTCACGGAACACGCCGCTTTGGTCCTCAACAAAGACCTCTACGCCTTCTATATCGCCCAAGGCGGTCGACACCATTCTGGCTTGGCCCGGATTCTGCACAAAGTCCAAGTTCTCATAATCGGCAGGATTCAACAAAAATGCCTTTTTATCATCCTTGTTCTTAAAGCCGGTCATGTTACCAATTATAGAAATTTCGAATCCACCCAAAGGTTTGGCATCCGCAGTATTGTACCATCCATTGGATATGCTGTAAATGGCCCCTTCAGAAACGGGAGACAAATAGGCATTGGCAAATCGTTCTGCATCTGCCACACCAGAAACAAAGATATCATTCAAATCTTGGGCCTTGCCCATGGTCACCGAGACCAACGCTAAGGCTACAATTATTTTTTTCATAATCTTGAAGTTTTACCCAAAACTAAAAAACTCGCCTTGGTGAGGCGAGTTTTTGTTGTGAAATGCTTGTTATCTATACATCTATATTGGCATAGACGGCATTTTTCTCTATAAATTCACGTCTAGGCGGCACTTCGTCCCCCATCAACATGGAGAATATTCGGTCGGATTCCGTTGCATTGTCAATCTGCACCTGACGCAATTTTCTGAAATCTGGATTCATAGTGGTATCCCAAAGCTGCTCAGCATTCATCTCACCAAGACCTTTGTAACGTTGGATACCTGCTCCCCCACCCATTTCTGCATTGATTGCATCACGGTCCTTATCGTTCCATGCATAGCGTTTTTTGGCGCCTTTTTTCACCAAATACAATGGTGGAGTTGCAATATATACGTGCCCACCTTCAATAAGCTCCCTCATATAACGGAAGAAAAATGTCAAAATCAAAGTTTCAATGTGGCTACCATCGACATCCGCATCACACATGATGACTACCTTATGGTAACGTAGTTTATCCAAGTTCAAGGCTTTACTATCTTCTTCTGTTCCGATGGTAACACCTAAAGCCGTGTAAATATTCTTGATTTCCTCGTTTTCAAAAACCTTGTGCTGCATGGCTTTTTCCACGTTCAAAATCTTACCACGCAATGGCAATATGGCTTGGAAGTTCCTATCCCTTCCCTGTTTTGCCGTTCCACCTGCGGAATCTCCCTCAACAAGGAATACTTCACATTTGGTCGGGTCTTGTTCGGAACAGTCAGATAGTTTCCCTGGCAATCCACCAACACTCATCGGGTTTTTACGCTGAACCATTTCACGCGCCTTTGCAGCGGCATGTCTAGCTTGAGCGGCCAGCTTTACTTTTTCCACAATTTGCTTGGCATCATCTGGATTTTCTTCCAAATAATCTGTCAACATTTCGGAAACGGCTTGACTTACCGCACTGGTGACTTCGCGGTTACCTAACTTAGTTTTTGTTTGACCTTCGAACTGCGGTTCTGCAACTTTTACAGAAACAATGGCCGTTAGTCCTTCACGGAAATCATCTCCGGATATTTCGAACTTTAATTTGTCCAACATCCCGGAATTATCCGCATACTTTTTCAAGGTAGTTGTCAAACCTCTTCTAAAACCTGAAAGGTGCGTACCTCCTTCGTGTGTGTTGATATTGTTCACATAGGAATGAAGGTTTTCGGAATACCCTGTATTGTAGACCATGGCCACTTCAACGGGAATACCGTTTTTTTCGCCCTCCATGGAAACTACGTTCTGAATCAAAGGCTCTCTGTTTCCATCCAAGAATTTGATGAATTCTTTTAAACCTTCTTCGGAATGAAAAGTTTCCGAGATAAATTCTCCCTTTTCGTCCTTATTCCTTTTATCCGTAAGCTTTATGGTGATTCCTTTGTTCAAATAGGCAAGCTCGCGCATTCTATTGGACAAGGTCTCGTAATTATATTCTGTTGTCTGGGTAAAAATGGTATTATCGGGAACAAAGGTCACTATAGTACCTGTTTCTTTGCTCTCCCCTACGCTTTTAACAGGATAAAGGCTTTTTCCTCTTTCATATTCTTGCTCCCAGATTTTACCATCACGATAAACGGTCGCTTTTAAACTAGTTGACAACGCGTTGACACAAGATACACCTACACCGTGGAGTCCACCGGAAACTTTATAGGAATCCTTGTCAAACTTACCACCTGCACCAATTTTGGTCATTACTACCTCGAGGGCAGAAACTCCTTCTTTTTTATGAAGGTCCACAGGGATACCCCTACCATTATCTTCCGTAGTTATGGAGTTATCTTCATTGATGGTCACCTCGATTTTATCGCAGTAACCGGCCATCGCCTCATCGATGGAGTTGTCCACAACCTCATACACCAAATGATGCAATCCTCTGACCCCTACATCTCCAATATACATGGAAGGTCTCATACGTACGTGCTCCATTCCCTCGAGGGCCTGAATGCTATCCGCGGAGTATTGTTTCTTGTTAGCTTCTTCGCTCATATATTATCTGTATTTGCCTCAAAAATTCAAATCTTACAAATATAATCAATACCCTGTGTAAATGGTCTTAAACTGCTTGTTGGACACCCTAAGTTATCAACAAAAACTGTGGAAAACGACTTGGTTTGGAGCTTATACCCACCTACCGCTACAGACAACTAAAAAGCCCCTTGGATAAGGGGCTTTTCGGACTAATTAAAAAATGAAACTAGTTAGATTACTGCTTCATAACGTTTGGTTGGTTTAAACGGGGGTTATTTCATATACGCATCGGTATGAACCTTAGCCACAGCTCTTCCTGATGGGTCGTTCATATTTTTAAAGGCCTCATCCCACTCCAAGGCAATCTTGGTACTGCAAGCAACTGAAGGTTCCTGGGGAACACACAGTGCTGCTGCATCCGATGGAAAATGACTCTCAAAAATTGAACGATAATAATATTCTTCTTTGGATGTAGGCGTTTGTATGGGGAACTTAAAATGTGCGTTCTCCAACTGCTCATCCGTTACTTCTTCCGCCACTACGGCTTTTAAAGTATCTATCCAGCTATATCCTACACCATCCGAAAATTGTTCTTTTTGTCTCCAGACCACACTGTCCGGCAAATAATCTTCAAACGCTTTTCGCACTACCCATTTCTCCATTCGTTCGCCATTGATCATCTTATCTTTTGGGTTGATGCTCATTGCCACATCCATAAACTCTTTGTCCAAGAAAGGTACACGCCCTTCAATACCCCAAGCGGCCAATGACTTGTTTGCCCTTAAGCAATCGTACATATGGAGCTTATCCAGTTTTCTTACGGTTTCCTCATGAAAATCCATTGGGCTCGGTGCCTTGTGGAAATACAGATATCCACCAAACAATTCATCGGCTCCCTCACCCGAAAGGACCATTTTGATTCCCATGGATTTGATTACCCTCGCCATTAAGTACATTGGAGTGGAGGCTCTTATAGTTGTAATATCGTAAGTTTCGAGATTATATACAACATCTTTTATTGCATCCAGCCCTTCCTGAATGGTAAATTTGATTTCGTGGTGCACTGTTCCGATATGATCGGCTACTTTTTGGGCCGCTGCCAAATCGGGCGAACCTTCCAACCCTACGGAGAATGAGTGCAGTTGTGGCCACCAAGCATCAGCAGTGTCTCCGGACTCAATACGCTTTTGGGAATATTTTTTGGCGATTGCGGAAGTTACTGAAGAATCTAACCCACCCGAAAGCAACACTCCATAAGGGACATCGGACATCAATTGACGGTGCACTGCGGCTTCCAAAGCATCCTTTATTTTTTGAATACTGGTCTCGTTCTCCTTTACGGCATCGTACTCCATCCAATCTCGCTTGTACCACCTAACAAACTCACCGTCGGAGCTGTGCATGTAGTGTCCGGGAGGAAATAATTGGATTTTGGAACATGTTCCCTCCAAAGCCTTCAATTCGGAGGCTACGTAAAAGGTTCCATTTTTGTCCCAACCGATATACAAAGGAATAATCCCCATATGGTCACGGGCAATGAAATATTCATCTTTTTCGGAATCGTAAATGGCGAAACCAAAAATTCCGTTCATTTCGTCCACAAAGTCAGCTCCTTTTTCTTGATACAAGGCCAATATTACCTCACAATCAGATTGGGTCTGGAATTCATATTTTCCATCGAACTGTTTTCTTAGCTCTTGATGATTATATATTTCGCCATTGGCGGCAAGCACCAATTTACCATCTGCACTAAACAGCGGTTGTTTGCCCGAAGCCGGGTCTACAATGGCCAATCTTTCATGGGCCATAATCGCTTTATCATTGGAATAAATCCCACTCCAATCCGGCCCACGGTGCCTTACTTTCTTCGACATCTCCAACAATTGGGGCCTAAGTACTTCTGTACTTTCCTTCACATCAAATGCGCATACAATACCACACATAAAAATAAATTTAATAACAATCTTGAAACAAAAATGAATTTAAAGTTAATAAAACAAAACAGTTACGATTAAAATAATTACATATCGAAATAAAAAACCATCAATATTAGTTAATTTGAAATAAAAAATTTGGTTTATCTTTTTAACTGCCCCCTTTTGTAAGGATACTTAATTTTCCCGTCTGTATATTTAAACAATATTTTATTAACTAGTTTTGAAAGAACTTAAATCACAATCATGAAGAAATTAACAGTATTACTTATGGTGCTATGCACTAGTTTGGCATTCACTACAGATGCGACGGCACAAAAGTTTAGCGGACTGGACAAAAGTCCTGCGGATATCGCCTATTACCCAGCTAGTTCCAGAGAAGCTGATAAATCTGCGAGAGTAATTTACAGTCGTCCGCAGTTAAAAGGACGTAGCCTTGCCGAGTTGGCCCCTGTGGGTAAAGTTTGGAGAACTGGAGCAAATGAAGCTACTGAAATCACTTTTTATAAAGACGCCAAAGTGGGCGGCAAAACCATTAAGGCGGGCTCCTACGCTTTGTTCACCATTCCTGGTGAAGATGAGTGGACGGTAATCCTGAACAACAACCTGCACCAGTGGGGAGCTTATTCCTATGACAGTGATAGCGACGTGGTCAGAGCCACAGCAACCACTTCTACCGATAGCGAAGAATTGGAAGCTTTTGGCATTGCTTTTGACGATGATGGAAACTTGGTCTTGGGTTGGGGCACTACAAGAGCCACCTTACCCATTAGCTACTAAAAAGTTTTAGTTTTATAAATTATGAAAGCCCCATTTCGGGGCTTTTTTTATTGATCTTCAACACCGTAATATTTTAAGCCACTTTCTTTTGATTTTCTCAAATAGCTTTCAAGAATTTTTTGGTCCTTTGGCAATAAGTTGGAACCAGCAATGAAGCTAACTCCCTTATCATCTTTATGTACCAAAATATAAGTTCCATCACCTTCCTTAAGGGCTAAATCAACATCCATTTGCTTCCCTTCCAAAATTATATCCGATTCAAGATTGTAAGCATAATAAACATTATATTCATACCAGCTTCCCCTTGAATATATTGGAGTGCGCGTAATCTTGGTTACTATTCCAGGAACCAAAATAAAATCATCTTCATCAAAATCTTCATACCTGAGCTTCTTGTCATGTTTACATCCAGAAAAAACAAGTAATAAAGCTACAATTGACAAAAAAAGAGCTAAAGATTTTGATAGATTCTTCACTTACTTCAGAATAACATTAAAGAATTATTTCTTCTGAATTCCGGCCAAGAAAACCTGCTCCGCGGTTACATTTGGAATCTCTTCGGATGGAATGGTCATAATGTCATCGCTCAATATTACAAAGTCGGCAAATTTACCTGGTTCGATGCTTCCTTTTTCATCTTCCTCAAAATTGGAATAGGCCGCCCAAATAGTCATCCCTTTCAGGGTTTCCTCCCTGCTCAAGGCATTCTCCATTTGAAAACCACCTTCTGGGTATTGTTCCACATCTTGACGGGCCACAGCCGCATAAAATGTCAAAAATGGGTTTACCTGCTCCACCGGAAAGTCGGTCCCCAAGGCAACTAGACCTGCTCTATCCAATAAATCTTTATAGGCATAGGCACCTTTGACACGCTCGGCACCCAACCTATCTTTGGCCCAGTACATATCGCTAGTGGCGTGGGTAGGCTGAACCGAAGGGATAATACCATTTTTAAAATAATCGAAATCGGATTCCGATATTACTTGAGCATGCTCCACTTTCCATCTGCGGTCGGTTTTGCCCTCCAATGCTTTTTCATAAGCACGAAGCACCACAATATTGGCCGAATCGCCAATAGCATGTGTGTTCATTTGATAATCGGTGGATGCGATTCGCTGTGCAAGTGCTTCAATCTGGTTTACTGGGGTGACCATGGCCCCAAAATGACCAGGCTTATCGGAATAGGGAGCGCGTAATGCAGCTCCTCGAGAACCCAATGCACCATCACCATATACTTTTACAGAACGAACATTCAAGCCTTCTGTTTTGATAATTCTTTTTTCCAAAAAATAATCCAGATTCTCGGGATAATTGGACACCATGGCATACACTCGTATAGATAGTTCACCAGCTTGTTGCAGACTATCTATCAACTCAATGATATCTCTCGGCAGCCCCGCATCGTTAACAGTCGTCAGTCCATAATCCAAAGAAATTGCTTCAGCATCCTTAAGTGCCTGTATTTTTTGTTCTAGACTCGCTTTTGGAATTACATTATCAATCATTCTCATTGGGCCATCTACCAAAACTCCGGTTATATTGGTATTTTCATCCAATACAATTTCACCCCCTTCCACGAATGTATACTCCGTAATACCAGCCAAATCCAATGCCTTTTGATTGACCAAATAGGCATGTCCATCAATGCGTTCCAAAGCCACAGGAGTATCGGGAAACAATTCATCCAGTTTATCCTTGGTCGGAAACTCTTTTACCTTCCAATCGTTCTGGTCCCATCCTCTTCCTAAAATAAAATTGGAAGGACGCTCTTGTTGAAACGTCACCACCCGTTCCACCACTTCGTCAAAACTTTGGGTTCCAACCAAATCAACCACCTGCTGATTCTGTCCCAATCCATAAAAATGACAATGGGCATCTATTAGTCCTGGAACAATGGTTTTGCCCTGGGCATCAATCTGCTCTTGGGCTTCGTATTTTTCTAAAATTTCTTCGGTACTGCCAACTTCAACAAACTTTCCATCTTTTATGGCCATACTTGATGCTTTGGAAAAATCGGCATTTACCGTATAGATATTTGCATTGGTAATGATAAGGTCAGCTTGTTCCTTATTCTCGCATGAAAAGGCAAGAAGAGCAATCACAATTAGATAGAAGTTTTTCATTTCTGTCGGTTTCCTTCAAAAATAGAAAAAGTAAGGATAGGGAAATCGCGCTCACCTAAATAAAGAGCTAAATATTTTTTGAAAATTTAAATTTTAAGAGTTTCGATTCATTATTATCACTACTTTTCAAAACATTTTTGATAGCTAATTTACCTATGGACATTGTATCAGCTTTTTCCTTTTGGACAAAGGCTATACTGCCTTTAAAAACTTTGGAGACCGCCATCCCCAGCGAACTCAATCTACTCCATTTTATATTCATCGGAATATCCCTTTTGGGGGCTGGAGTTGGCAGTTACCTTATTTTTTTGAAAAAACATAATCTGTACATGGGAGTTTTCATAATTGCCATGGCGGCCATTCTTCTAGAGCTTACTTTACTGTGGTGGGATGGTGTTCTGCATATACCCAAAATCCCGTTTTATTCAAGTATTTCCTTTCTTTTGGGCCCATCCCTATTCCTCTATATCCAAAGAAAGGTGTATCCGCATCAAAAAATGAAGGCAACAGCAATATTGCAGTACTTCGTCATTTTTATTATTAGTTTGTTATCAATATTAATTCTGACCAACACCAATAGTGATATACCTGGCAACGGGCTCAGACTACAAGGGGTTCAACTACTGAACAGTTACTACTTAAAGAGTTTTTATTTTGCCTTTTTCTTGGCTTTGATTATAAAACAATATATCAAGTATCGAAAAAGGATTGATAGCATGGACCGAAATTGGTTAAGAATACTGGTTATTTTCTTCTTTTCAATATTTCTGATCTCAATAATAGGAGCCCTATTTAAAGATGAATTTTCACTTATTAATGTAACAAGATATATAATCGCCTACTTTTTTTCGGTTTTTATTATTATCATCTCTTTCCTGTTATATCTATTTCCTGCTATTGTTACTGAACCTTTACAAATTAGACTGAACAATACCCAAATCAAGGAAAAATATCAAAACTCAGGCCTAACTATAGCCATGGCGAGCACATTAAGATTACAACTTTTAAGTTCCATGGAGGAAAAAATGTTTTTGAATCCTACATTATCGCTGGAGACCTTGGCCAAAAAACTCAATACAGACCGTTACAGTCTCTCACAAGTTATCAATCAAGAATTCAATAAGAACTTTTATGAATTCATCAATGATTATCGCATTGATGAATGCTTGGCTCATATTGATGAAAACCCACATCAAATAGACTCAATTTCCGACCTTATTTATGCGTCTGGATTTAACAATAAAGTATCTTTCTACAATGCTTTCAAAAAGCGAAAAAGTATGACTCCAGTCCAGTATATCAAAGCTTTAAATCAATAGTTTTTTGTCTTTTTTTAAGAAAACCCAGCTAGCCTGAAATTATTTAACAAAATTTCAACAATCTCATCATCAATCTATTACACAAAAGTAAGGGTTAATATTCGTCGGTAAACCATAAACCTAGGTCGGTCGTAATCATCATCCCATCACCTCTCATTTATTTTATCTGCTGATTAAGATTAGCTCGGTCATATTTCAAAACATTATGTAGTCTAACTGGCCCATTTGTTTATTTGGATTAGTCACCAAAAAATTGACCGGCTTTTCTTAATCAATAAACTAATTCAAAAAATGAATCTATTAATTAACACTCAAATTAAATGAGAACAAAAACAAAAGTATTACTGGCGCTTTTGATGGCATTTGTTGTGCATCTGTCTTCCGCACAGGAAAAAATGATAAGTGGTACAGTAACTGATGGGAGCGGACTGCCATTACCAGGCGTAAACGTTGTTATCAAGGGGACCACACAGGGTACTCAAACCGATTTTGATGGTAACTATAACTTACAAGCAGAAGTAGGCCAGACCCTTGTATTTACTTATCTGGGGCAAAAAGAGACCCAAGCCACCGTTGGTGCACAGAACATCATAAACATACAAATGGAAGAAGACGCGCAAGCCTTGGAAGAAGTTGTAGTGGTTGGTTATGGTGTACAAAAAAGGAAGGAAATCACTGGGGCGATTGCCAGTGTATCCGGAGGAGACATCCAAGGCCTTGTAACACCCAGTTTCGAAAGCCAATTGGCAGGTAGGGCCGCTGGTGTGCAGATTACCACAAACAACGGTATACTCGGGGAAGCCCCAAGAATCAGGATCAGGGGTCTAGGCTCCATTAGTTCTGGAACTTATCCTTTGGTAGTTGTTGACGGTGTTCCAATTATTACTGGAGATATTGGTGGATATGCATCGACCAACGCATTGAACAGCATCAATCCAAACGACATCGAATCTTTTGAAATTTTAAAGGATGGTGCTGCAACCGCTATTTACGGTTCGAGAGCTGCCAATGGTGTAATCTTGATTACTACAAAAAAAGGTAAAAAAGGTTCTACCCAAGTGAGCTACAACGTGGTGACCGGTTTTGCATCACCGATCAAAACCTTTGATTTGTTGAACACCGCACAGTTCTTGGAAACTGCAAATGAAAAGCGTACAAACAGAGGACAAGCTCCTTGGGCCATTGGAAATGACTATGATACCGATTGGCAAAGTGCAGTACTCAATTCAAACGCGCTGCAAATGGATCACAACCTATCCGTAAACGGAGGAACCGATAGGACCAAATATTTCATGTCCCTTGGTTTTACCGATCAGGACGGTGTTGCAGTATCCAACAACATGAAGCGTCACAGCATTAGAACCAACCTTGAACACGATGTTTTTGATTGGTTGACCGTTGGTGGTAACCTTGCAATCACTAGAACTGAATTAAATGGATTGAATACGGGAGGAAACTCACTTTCAGGAAACATTTTTAATGCTACCAGACAGCTTCCCAACATACCAATCTATGACCCGAGCAATCCTACCGGCTTTAACCTATCTGCTGATGGAAGCGTAGTAGGGCAATGGGACAACACAGACCCTGTTGGCGACAACATTTCCAATATTGGCTACGTACTCGTCAATAATAAATTCCAGTCCATCTCAAACAATACTTTGGCCAGCGCTTTTGGCGAAGTCAAACTATTGGAAGGTCTTACCTACAGGTTCCAGGCAAGTGCCAACAATACCATTACCAATGGATTTTTGTACTACAGTCCCATACATGGTGACGGCAGGGGATCTAATGGAAGGTTACAAAACAACAATCAGGATTATCTACGTTGGAATACCCAGAACATCATCAACTACAACACTAGTATTGCTGATGCTCACAACATTGGTGTTACCGCTGTTATGGAATTTCAAAAAGATAAGTTCAAAAGTTTCTTTGGAACAGGCACCGATCTTTTAGATGAGTTCTACAACAAAAACTTAGTTACCGGAGCTTATGGAACACAAACTTCCGGAGGTAGTGTAACAGAAAACGGTATCAGCTCCTATGTAGGTCGTTTAAGCTATAACTTTAAACAGCGTTATTTTCTTCAAGGATCTATACGAAGGGATGGTATTTCAAAATTAAGCGAAGCCACCCGTTGGAATAACTTTACTGGGTATTCTGCAGGTTGGAACATTGCCAACGAGGAATTTTTCAGTGGTTTGAACCCTGCTATTTCCCTCTTTAAACTAAGAGGTTCATACTCTGAGGTAGGAAACACAGATATTGGAGACTATCCATATTTAGGATTGACCTCAGCCTCACAATACGGCACCCTAAACGGTATCGCATTCACCCAATTTGGAAACGACCTATTGATATGGGAAACTAGTAAAAAGACAGATTATGGGGTGGACTTAGGCTTCATGTCCGACAAATTGACCATCAGTTTTGACTACTATAAAAATGATATCGATGGTTTGATTCTTGATGTACCTGTACCTCAATCATTGGGTGTGCCGGACAGTAGAATCAAGAAAAATATTGGTAATATGGTAAACGAAGGTCTTGAATTTGCTGTAAATTACACTCCTTTCAACACAGCTAATTTCAGCTGGAATGTTTCCGCTAACTTGACATTGGACAAAAACAAGATAACCAACCTTCCCGAAGGTCAAGATATTATTGGAGGTACTTCTACCAACACCAACATCGCTCCCAACTTGATTATTAGAGAGGGGGAGTCCATCAACTCTATTTATGGACACAGATATTGGGGCGTTAACCCTGCTAACGGTAACCCAGTGTACTATAAAGCTGATGGTTCTTTGGTACAGGGCAACCTGGATACACAGACCTATTTTGTATTCAACCCCAGCAATCCTGGAGACCTATCAGAAGCTTCTTCTTTAAGCGCTGCGGACGACAAGTTTATTCTTGGAAATTCCTTACCTACTTATTACGGTTCCGTCATTAACAGATTCACATACAAAGGCTTCGATTTTAGCTTTATGTTCCGTTATAGTGGTGGTAACGAAGTGTTCAACGCAACTCGTAGAGATTTAGTGACCCAAAACTTCAATAACAACTCTACTGAGATTTTGGGAAGATGGCAAAGTGCTTCCAATCCTGGAGATGGAATTACACCTAGGCTTTACGCAAGTAGCAACACCTTTACAAACCTAACAGGACATGCTACAACTAGATTCTTGGAAAAAGGTGATTTTATTAGCTTGGACAATATCACTTTGGGCTATAAACTCCCATCACTAGTAACTGATAAGTTGAATGTGGACATGGTAAGGTTCTTTATCCAAGGACAAAACCTATTGACCATTACAGACTATAAGGGCTTGAACCCGGAAATGGAGTCCAGCGGTGTGGACATTAACGGTACACCAAGATCAAAAGTATTATCCATAGGTCTAAATGTTAATCTATAATTCTTCAAAATGAAAAAGATATTCAAATACATCACCCTTTCCTTTTTCGGAATTAGTGTGATCTCATGTTCTGACGAAACTCTTTTGGACCTGAGTCCTATCAATAACATTTCGTTGAGTGACTCATATTCATCCGCCTCGTTGATCGAGAGTTCGGTTAACGGGATGTACAATGCTGCCGCAATTGGTCAGTATAACTCAACTAACCCCAATGCTGGGCGTGGATATATCTGGGGTGCCGCTTTCGTACAACAAGGGGACAACCGAGGAGAAGATGTGGTAAACACAGCTACCTTCTACCAGTTGACCTATACGGCTACATATGACCCAACCACTGCGAACAACGTGTATTATTGGATAGATGGTTACCGTTTGATCAACAGGGCCAACTTGGTGATTGAAGGAGTTACCACTGCTGCTGAAGCTGGTATCATTACCCAAGCTGTTGCAGACGATTATATTGGACAAGCGAAATTTTTGCGTGCCATAACCCACTTTGAATTGCTAAATTTCTTCGCAAGACCTTATAACTTTTCCGCTGGTGCTTCACACCCTGGAGTTCCTTACAGAGAGGTAGGTATCGATACTCAAGCTGAAATCGATTCAGAAATCGTGCTCGGTAGAAATACCGTAGCAGAGGTTTATGAAAAAGTATTGCAAGATTTGGACGATGCGGAAAGCTTGATTACCAACACATCATTGACCAAGGCATCTGCAAATGCAGCCATTGCATTTAAAACAAGGGTATATCTGCACATGAGAGATTGGGACGGTGTTATCGCAGAAGGCAACAAGCTTACTGGCGAATACACTTTGGAAGATTCTCCTAATGGACCTTTCAATGATAGTTATGGAAACTCCGAGTCGATTTTCTCATTGACACAGGCTGCAACCATGAACCCTGGTGTGAATGCTGCATTGGCTTCACAGTACAACAGAAGAAGATTGGTGGCCATCAGCCCTATCATTTGGAGAGATCCTAGCTGGTTGGCTGATGATTTACGTCGTGAAGACAATTCAACTGAAACCGAAGTGGGAACCGGAATGGTATTTACCGCTGGGGGGGCAAAATTCACCCTAAAATATAAAGATGGGGTAAACTATACCGATGCTTCACCTGTTATCCGTTATGCTGAAGTATTGTTGAACATGGCCGAAGCACAAGCTAGAAGAGCAGCTGCCGATTTAGGAGCTTCCTTGTCCTTATTGAACCAAGTTAGAAACAGATCTCTTGCTGATCCAGCTACCCAAGCTTATGTAGCCGGTGATTTTGCAAATGCAGGAGAACTTGTTGGTGCAATCCTTAAAGAGAGAAGAATCGAGTTTTTGATGGAAGGCAGAAGATGGTCCGATATCCACAGACTTCAAGGGGATGACCTTCAACCCATCAACGGAATACCACAAAAGGTAGCCAATGGAACGCCTGCAGCTGAATTGTACACTTTGGGAACTCCATATGATGGTCCTTACGGTGTACCTGCTGTGCCTTATGCTGACTTTAAGTTTGTTTGGCCGATACCTCAAGTAGAGATTAACGCAAACCCAACACTTGCAGATCAACAGAACCCAGGTTGGTAGTCAAAAACCTGAAAACTATAAAAATACAGCCTAAAAAAACCCGTGGAAAATCCCACGGGTTTTTAATTTTAATCTCTTTCTATTCTAGAAAACACTTATCAACCAATCGAATTAAAAATCGAATTTATAGGAAACTCCGGCCAAGGCCTGGAAGCCTTGCACTTGAAAATTGGCCCAGCGTTGGTAACTATTGTTGGCAATATTTGATGCTTTTAAGAAAATCGAAAGCTGTTCATTAAACCGATACCCTATGTGTGCATTGGCATCAAAAAATCCATCCAAGGTTACCTGTTGGAATTGCAATTCTGAATCAAGCGGGTCGATTTGGGACAATAAATCATCCCTTTCCCCTACATAAAACAAATTGGCACCCATGTACCATTGGTCCGAAATCTGGTAATCCATGAAAACCGACCCTTTAATGGAGGGTAAGTTCCAAGCAGGATTGTCGGTTTCAGTGTCATAGTCATAGAATTCTGCATTGACACCAAGTGAGAAATTACGGTTTACATCTACATTGATTTCCCCGAAAACACCCAAGGTCTTTACATCATCATAAAATACTTGAAAAGAGTTGCCGTAGTAATAGCTTTTTTCGTCATCCCTTGAGGTATTAATAGGATTATGAAAGAAAAGAGGCTTTCTGTTCTCAGCCATATAAGAACCTTTGATATTGTATCCCACATTGGAGGTCAACTGCCCTTTTAACCCTAAATAACCTTCATACTGTTGGTCGGTTGGAATAATATCCAAAGTCGGAGAGACAAAAGGGTTATCATTCACAAAATCGTAATAGGAATTTTGCTTCAACTCCCCTTCTATTCCACCGTAAGCGATTACATTTTCATCCATTACACGATAAGATGCGGTTACAGCCGGATAGATATAAAAGTTGTTCTCACTATTTTCCATATCAAGGCCATAGACAATATTTGCTCCCAAATTAATGGTCAAATCATCACGCAGAATCAATAAACTTGGCGTTACCCCTGCCTGAAGATTGCTATACTTTTTCTCCCCTGCATTCACTCCTTCCGTAATAGAGCCATTTTCAAAGCTGCCCCCAACATAATCGACCTTGGCAGAAATCGTGATCAACTCCTCGGTTACGGGAAGCTCAAATGTTGGATTGATAACCGCGCGGTTCTCCGCAGATTCTGTCGCATCCCAGAAGCGTCTTAATAAAAGATTTCCGCTCTTAAAATAGGAATCTTCCATATTAAAATGGGCCTTGGCCTCGGCATTGAAATAGTTTTGTTGCTCATCCATGGCATTGATTTCATCCTCGCTGAACAGTTCGCTCTGTATTCCGTACCAATTATACAGTTGATGTTGCAAGCCAATAGCTGCTCCCCAATCCATATAACGGTCTTTTTTGGCATAGGAAGCATTCAATTTGGTATCGTAGAAATCGGTTTCCAAAGGGGTAGAATCCAAATCCCCACGGGACGAGTTATGGGTCAGACCAAAATCCAACAGGTCCTCTCCCCTATTAAATTCTCGGCTTGTGTAAAAATCAACCAAAGCATTGTTGTAATTGCCCAACCCGATGGACGCATAGGAATTATACAAGGTTGGCGGCGGTGTTTTTTCCACCCCCGAAGCCTTCCCCTTTGCCGGGGTAAATGTAGATGCCACGGGCACCGAAAATATACTGTAATTGATTTTCTTTTTCTGGAGCACAATCGAATCGTTCAAGTTGGGGGACGATTTAATTTTAAAGGCATCCGAAACGGTCGGGGAATACGGCTTTACCACCGTTACCGTTTCCGTACCAATGTTATCCTCTTCCTGGGCGATAACCATTCCGCAAAGGCTCAAAAAAAGTAATGAAAATATATAGGTTCTCTTTTGCATGTTGTGTCTCGTTTAATTTTGGTTGGGATCTACGGATGAATTGCTTTCTGCCTCTTTGGCCTTAATCGTGGCCAGTTCACTCTTCGCATCAGCAACGATATCCTCAAATTCTGAAAAGTTGGAAATCACACTTTCCAAAATGTAGGTGGCTTGGAAGGCATCGCCCAAATTGTAGAAATTCTTCGCCATAATCACCAACCCTTTTCCTGCCCATTCCTTATAAGCTGCATAATCCTTCGCTAATTTTTGAACGGACTCGTTAGAAGCTTCATAATTCTGCTCCTGATTCTTAAAGTAAGCATCGTAGTACCATGCTTCGGCCGCCAATTCTCCAGATGCAATTTGTTTTACATCTTGGTAAGCAGTTTTGGCCAAGTTCTCATTGTTCGTAGCAATGGCCGACCGTGCAATCATAATCTGCGCATCACTTTTGATACGGTCATCGATTTTGGGAGCTTTCAACACTTTCTCGGCATAAGCAATGGTCTGTGCGTAATCTTTTTGTCCGTAGTAGCCCTTCATCAAATTGGATTGGGCAAAGGTTTTGTTCTCCGAAATATCCGCTGTGCTTTCCAATCTTTTCAAATAGGGAATGGCACTGTTATAATCCTGTTTATCCACGTAGATTTCGCAAACACGGGTCAGGGCCTGCTCCGTATACTCACCATTGCCACCATCGGCAACGGCCTTGTATTTCGGCAGTGCCTTATCCTTTTCCCCATTGGCAAAATACAATTGCGCCAAGGCGAAATTCGCATTCTGGGCATGCAATCCATTGGGGAACTGCTTCAAGTAATCCTCATATCCACGAATGGCGGCAGGAGTTTTGCCTTCAATCTGTTTTCTTTCGGCTGATTCGAAACTTGCATTATCTAGCTCAGAATCGGTCACCTCTACAAAATCCAAATTTCTGGCCCAAGCGGCATATTCGCTTACCCGACCTTCATCCACATAGACCAATTTTGCAGTAGCCACCGCTTGTTTGGCTTCTTGGGTTTTCGGATATTTTTGGACCACCTCCTTAAGTTTGCTCAACGCCTGCTCATTTCGGCTGGAATTGTAATACACCAATCCAGAACGCAACAGGCCACGAGGGGCAAATTTGCTTGTAGCATACTCCGCCACGATACGGTCATAGGTCTGCAACCCCAAACTTTCCTGATTGTTGTTGATATAGGAATTGCCCAGTTCGAAGAGGGCATCATCTCGAAGGGATGAGGAAGGATAATTGGTCAAAAACTCGTTTAGGCCATTGATTTTCGCAGAATTATTCCCCAAAAATCCATCGCAAAGTGTTTTCTGGAATGCTGCATAATCACGCTCCGGACCATTCATACCGGATGCCGTATCGTAGGCCTTCTTTGCCAATTGATATTTACTGTTCACAAAATAGCTGTCGCCCAAACGTAAATAACCATCGTTTTTCCTTTGAGTATCAATGCTATTGGAACTCACCACATTCTGAAAATAGGATATGGCGCTGTTGTAATCCTTTAGTTTGAAGTATGAATACCCCAAATTGTAATCTAAATGTTCATACTCTTGAAGCGATTGGGCCGCTGGCGAGTTCTGAAACTTGACAAAATCCACCAAAGCTTCCTCGAAACGATTCAACCTGTAGGCCGATTCTGCCTTCCAATAAAGTGCCCGGGCCTCGAAAGTAGGGTTCGATGCGCTTTTCAGGGATTTATCAAATCGTTCCCAAGCCCCTTCGTAATCGCCATCGATAAAAAGTTCGATACCGCGATAATAAGCTACTTTTTGATAGGTTTCCTTGCTTGCGTAGTTCTGGTTCTCCTCCAAAAGTTGCATCGCTCCTTCAAAATTTCGAGAAGTGATATAAGAGTCTACCAAGAGTTCCTGGACCTCCATTTGATGTTCATCCTTAGGATATTTCTCCAAATATGAGGTCAAAACTTGTGGAACCGGCTCGTAGGCATTTCCGATTTCGTAGCTCAAACGGGCATAGTTCAGCCAAGCATCTTTTTGGATATCCGGGCTGAACTCCATTTGTGAAGCATTTCGGAACGCGTTCAGGGCTTCTGATTTTTTATCCAATTTTAAATAGCATTCCGCTAGGTGATAATACGCATTTTGCGAAACGGCATTGTTGCCACCTATAATTTTATTGAACTGTTGAACGGCCTGTTCGTAGTTACCCAATTTATAATGGCTGTAGCCCAAGAGGTAATAATCGGTATTGTTCCATTTTCCACGTTTGCCCCTGTATGCTTCCAAATAAGGAATGGCCTCGGCATATTGTTCCAAGTTGAAATAACTCTCCCCAATAATTTTGTTGAGTTCTGAAATTTCCTCTCTATTTGATTTTGGCAATTGCTTTTTGGCCAGTTCAATGGCCTCTTGAAACTTGCCCAGTTTAAAATTCAGGTCAGCCTGATAATACGTCAACTTTTCATCGAGCAGCTCTGGGTCTCGGATTTGGTCGAAACGAGCACTAGCAGAATTGTAGTCGTCCTGTTCGTAGGCGATATATCCTAAATAATACTTGGCCTGGGACCCGTATTTCTGGGAGGTGGTGACCTTGTTCAAATAACGTTCTGCCTCTTGCGGACGTTTAGACGCATAAAGTGCATAACCATTGTTGAAATTATATCGGTCACGCTCCGAATAGGGCATTGAACTTTCATCTACCTTTTTGTACCATTTTAAGGCATACGGATATTTTCCCGTTTCAAAATAGTAGTCGGCCACATCCAAAAACGCAGAGTTCCGTTTTGTGGAAGTCGGGTATCGCTCCACAAAATCTTCCATCATCTTATCCGCCCCGCGCTGGTTTAACCGAATTGCTGCGTTGGCGGCATAATAAGCGCTGTTCGCTTCGGTTTCCCCATCCTTGGTACTGGCCTTCACAGATTCAAAAATGTTCTGCGCTGCTTGGTATTGCTCATTATTGTAGAGCGCCAAGGCATCTTGATAGGCTTTGTTTTCGTGGGTAAATATCTTGGTTTCCTGTGCGGACAGCACAAAAAAAGTTCCCATAAAAATGGGAATTATAAGGAGGTTTTTTCGATTCATAGTGTTCTACGCTCTTCTCGATTGACTTTACACATAACGTCAAATTTAAGGCCAAAGTATATTTTAATTTGTCATTTATCGAAAAATACGTGTCTGAACTTGATTTATTTGCCCGAAATAGTAATTTTAAGTCCTCTATTGAAAACCCCTTCAATAGCAATATTTCTAAACCTCAACATATAAAGTCTTTTGGGCTTTACGATTACAAGAAAGGGACAATCCTTGTGTTTGTTCCAATGTCTAATTTACACCATGTTGAGATGTCTTATTTTATTTTGATTATTGTCCTTATCCTATTGTTTTGTGTTTTCTTATACAACAACTTAATCAGCAAAAAAAACAAGGTCGAAGAATCTTATAGCAGCATTGATGTAATGCTAAAAAAGAGAACGGATCTAATCCCCCAACTCATCAGTACCGTTAAAGGCGCCATACAGCACGAACGTGAAACCTTAAGCGAGCTGACCCAATTAAGAGAAAGATTGTTGGACAAAACCGTTGATACGGAAGAACGGTTTCAGTTGGAAAGTCAATTGGGAATCATGTTGGGAAAATTGCAAGTGCGTGCCGAAGCCTACCCCGATCTAAAAGCGAACCAAAACTTTCTTTTGCTGCAATCCAGCCTCAATGAAGTTGAGGAGCAATTATCCGCAGCCCGGAGGGCATATAATGCCGCCGTAAATTCCTTCAACAATTCCATTGAAATGTTTCCATCGAACCTAATGGGCAAAATGATGCACTACTCCAAAAAGCCTTTGTTCACTATTAAGGATGAAGAGAGGAGTGTACCAAAAATTTCATTCAACACATAGCAAATGGTCGATTTTAACAAAATCAGGGATGAGGTGTTTCCGCTCCTAACAAAAGCAGAAAACATCCGAAGGAAACATATTGTTTATCAAAGTGTGTTTTCAATTTTAATGTCACTAATGATTTTTGGCTTTTTGCTTTTAACCATCATTACGTATTTCAACAATGCCGGTTTCAGCAAATGGATTGCCAACATTACCCAAGGAAGCTCATGGAACCCAATTCAACTAATAGCAACGTTATATTGGGTGCCTTTTTTCATTACGATGGTTGCCGCCTATACCACCAAAAATAAGTACAAGGCAATGGAAAGGGAAATAATAAAGATTACCCTAGATAAAATGGCGCCTGAACTGAAATTTGACCCCAAAAGACAGATTTCCCCAAAACTGATTGAAGAAAGTAAATTACTGCCTTCCTATGCCCAAATAAAAAATGGACAAAACAGGCAAGATGGTTATAACCTCCACTTTGGGACTTTAGCAGGAACAGTAGGAAATACATCAATAACCATGGGAGATGTCAACATCATAAACAAAGGAGTTTATGGTTCCTTTTTAATGTACATTCCTTTGTTCCCCTACCTCAATTTAGTCTATAATTATGTGAGACCTTATTTCTCCAAACATCATTCTACCGAGAATTTGGGAAGTAGTTTCGTTGGAATGTTTGCCGTGGTCGATTTTAATAAAAAGTTTGATGGACACACCATTGTTTTGCCCGATGCAATGGAAAAAAGGGTCGGATATCTGGCAAAAAATCTTCAAACCATGAATATGACTAGAGGCCAATTGGTACATCTCGAAGATACTGAGTTTGAAAATGATTTTATGGTATACAGTACCGATCAGGTCGAGGCACGGTATATCCTATCCACGTCTCTAATGGAAAGAATCACCCGATTAAAAAGAAAAATTGACAAACCCATCATGTTGTCTTTCAATAAGAACAAATTGTACTTGGGCATACAACATCCACATGGTTTTTTATGTTTCGACAAGAAAAAAAACTTATTGACCTCTAATGTTTTTGAAAAGATACATGATGATATTTATGCTGCGATCGCAATTGTGGAAGATTTAAACCTGAACACCAGAATTTGGAAAACCGAATCTCCGGAAGTTTCAAAATAAATTAGGGATTAACCTTTTATTTTGATGTCGCTTAGCATATTTTCAAATACTTTTGTGTAAGCTGTTTAAATAAAATTATGTCCGAAACCATAGTAAAATTACAAGACGTCGCCGTATTCCAGAATGAGAACATGGTTCTCAATAATATTGATCTTGAGGTCAAAAAAGGAGAATTCGTCTACGTAATCGGCAAAACAGGTAGCGGAAAAAGTAGTTTTATGAAAACCCTGTACGCCGACCTTCCCCTAAAACAAGGTGAAGGACAGGTAGTGGATTTTGACCTAAAGACCTTGAAAGAAAAAGATATTCCATTTCTGCGAAGAAAGTTGGGCATCGTTTTTCAGGACTTTAAATTGTTGCCGGACAGAAATGTCAATAACAACCTTAGGTTTGTACTCAAGGCGACCGGTTGGACGGACCCTAAGAAAATGGATGACAAAATCGAAGAGGTGTTGGACAAAGTTGGCATGAAAACCAAAGGCTTTAAATTTCCCCACGAGTTATCTGGAGGTGAGCAACAGCGTATTGCCATTGCCAGAGCCCTGCTTAATGACCCAGAACTGATTTTGGCGGACGAGCCCACGGGCAACCTTGACCCGCAAACCAGTGTGGAGGTGATGAAAGTGCTACAGGACATCAACCAGAACGGGCGTACCATTATTATGGCGACCCATGATTATGCGTTGATTCTAAAATATCCCCACAAAACGCTAAAGTGTGATGGCAGCAAAGTATTTGAAGTGATTCAAAAAGCGATATAACGCCAAAATTCTATTATAGCTGATTGATTTCCACCTAAATTACTGGATCAGCAAAAGTTTTTGTTACTTTGTTCAAACTAACATTGATTCCTTTTTATGGAGATTCTTGGTATTGATATTGGCGGGTCGGGCATCAAAGGTGCTCTTGTAAATGCTGAAACAGGTGAAATGCTAACGGAACGTTATCGGATTGAAACACCAGCTTCCAAAAAACCCGACGATATGGCCAAGGTCGTGGCCGAAATAGTTGAACACTTTAACTACAAAGGCCCGGTGGGTTGTGGTTTTCCTTCCATTGTTAAAAACGGTGTCTGTAAATCCCCTGGGAATTTGCACCCCAGCTGGGTGGGTGTCAATATCGATGAGTTGTTCACCGAATATACGGGACATGAATTTACCGTACTCAACGATGCCGATGCCGCTGGTTATGCCTCAATGAACTACGGTATAGGCAAGGGAAAAGACGGATTGGTGATAATGATTACCATTGGCACAGGATTGGGCAGTGGTGCTTTCTACAACGGAGTGCTTATCCCTAATTTCGAATTGGGCCAGATTCCTTATAAAAAGTACAAGAAGATTGAAAAATGGGCCGCAGCTTCGGCAAAGGAACGCGAAAAGCTCAGTTTTAAAAAATGGGGTAAAAGGTTCAATAAATTTTTGGGATTCGTAGAACTTATTGTTTGCCCAGACCTTATCATAGTGGGCGGTGGTACATCAAAAGATTGGGAACAATTTAGCCATCGCATAAATATCGAGACAGAAGTGGTAAAGGCCGAGCTGATGAACCATGCTGGAATTATTGGAGCAGCCGTAGCGTGTTTGCGAGAGCAACACCACGGACATTTGCATTAATCTTTTTTGAAACAAGACTAAAAGGAATCTATACTTCGCCCTTATTGTTCTAAAAAGAAAAACGAATGAAGTATAAAACTCCATCCGCTTTATTCAAATGTCAAATTGAATTATCTTAAACTACCTTGTTTCGTTTTCTATCTACCTCTTTTAGGTATATTTTCCTAAGTCTTAAGTGGTTTGGAGTTACCTCAACATATTCATCTTTTTGGATGTATTCCAAGGCTTCTTCCAAAGAAAACTTAATTGCCGGAACAATCTTTGCCTTATCATCAGCTCCAGAAGAACGAACGTTTGATAGCTTTTTGGTCTTGGTTACGTTCACCGTCATATCATCCTGACGAGAGTTTTCACCGATAACTTGACCTTCGTAAATATCCTCTCCTGGGTCAATGAAGAACTTCCCTCGTTCCTGAAGCTTATCGATGGAATAAGGAATTGCAGTTCCGTTTTCCATAGAAACCAAGGAACCGTTCAATCGCTGGGCGATATCCCCTTTCAACGGTTGATATTCAAAAAATCTGTGCGCCATAATAGCTTCACCGGCAGTTGCTGTCAACAATTGGTTTCTAAGGCCAATGATTCCACGGGATGGAATAACAAATTCGCAAACCATACGTGAACCTCTTGCTTCCATACTGGTCATCTCCCCCTTACGGATGGATACCATTTCAACAGCTTTTCCTGAAACCTCTTCTGGCAGGTCAATGGTCAAGTGCTCCACTGGCTCACATTTAACACCATCAATCTCCTTGATAATTACCTGTGGCTGCCCAATTTGAAGCTCGTAACCTTCCCTACGCATGGTCTCAATCAACACGGAAAGGTGCAATACACCACGTCCGAATACCAAGAACTTATCCGCACTATCGGTTTGTTGTACGCGAAGTGCCAAGTTTTTTTCCAATTCCTTTTCCAAACGCTCCTTGATGTGACGGGAAGTAACAAACTTTCCATCCTTACCAAAGAAGGGACTATCGTTAATAGTGAAAAGCATACTCATAGTAGGCTCATCAATAGCGATGGTTTTCAATTTTTCCGGGTTTTCGATGTCAGCAACGGTATCACCGATCTCGAATCCTTCCATACCTACAATGGCACAAATATCCCCAGCAACCACTTCTTCCACTCTTAATCGGCCCAAACCTTCAAAAGTGTAAAGTTCCTTGATCCTAGTTTTTACGATAGCACCATCTCTTTTCACCAAAGAAACTTGCTGCCCTTCACGAAGTTTACCACGTTGCAATCTTCCGATGGCAATTCGCCCGGTGAATGAAGAGTAATCCAAGGAAGTAATCAACATTTGAGTGGTCCCTTCTTGAGGCTTGAACTCTGGAACATGTTCGATGACCATATCCAATAATGGCTCAATGTTTTCGGTCTGTACTTTCCAGTCCTCGCCCATCCAGTTGTTCTTTGCAGAACCGTAAACGGTCGGGAAATCGAGCTGCCATTCTTCTGCACCCAATTCAAACATCAAATCGAAAACTTTTTCATGCACTTCTTCTGGAGTACAGTTTTCCTTATCAACTTTGTTGATGACCACGCAAGGCTTCAAACCAAGGTCGATGGCCTTTTGAAGTACGAAACGAGTCTGTGGCATTGGCCCCTCAAAAGCGTCCACCAATAACAAAACTCCATCGGCCATGTTAAGTACACGCTCAACTTCTCCACCAAAATCGGCGTGACCAGGGGTATCTATAATATTAATTTTTGTGTCTTTGTAAACAACGGAAACGTTTTTGGAAACGATGGTAATCCCACGTTCCCTCTCCAGGTCGTTGTTATCCAATATCAGGTCGCCCTTCTTCTCGTTTTCCCGGAACAACTGGCAGTGGTACATAATTTTATCAACCAAGGTAGTCTTACCGTGGTCTACGTGTGCAATGATTGCAATGTTTTTGATTTTGGACATAACCTAAATTTTAAGCCCGCAAAGATACTGCTATTTTTCACTTGTTGGCACACCTAAATGTTATTTTTATCTTATTGATTTTGTGGAGGTTCCAAATCTAAAGACCAACACACCAGCGCTTTTCGCTAATAATCCATCCAATGCTTAGGTTCACCACGGGTTGAATGGTCCCTTTGAACGGCCCCACATAGTAGCCTGCACCGGCATCAACTGAGAAACTGAAACCTGAATCAAAACTGCGCTGGATGCCATACACAAGACCGCCATATCCATGAATCCCATCTACCAATCTACCCTCAACTACGCGGTCTCCCGGAGAAAAGATGGCAGCGGAAGGTGCTATGTAGTTCCCGGAATTTCCATAAATAGACCGTCTGCGTCTTTCCCGACTGTTCAAGTTGTGATAATATCTGTTCTGAACGGTAATAGCAGGGAAAAAATCAAAATCTTCCAAGGGTTGGGAACTAGCAGGTTCCAAAGCTGCTTGGTAAGCTACTCGAATGTCCAAAGTACTATTTACTCCAAGAGCCATTTCATACTCAATTCCTGGATTGATGGCATTGAGCTTAAACTGACGGACTTCGCAATTGGTGCCGTATTGAGCATGTACAAAAAATCCTGTGGACAGGAATGCCAAAAGAAGTAAGCGACGCATTGTAGGTTAATTTGGTAGTAGTATAACCTTAAGTTGTGCAAAATAGTATGTGGCAAGGCTTTTATTTAATCTAGATACGGGTCTTTTTTCTTCCGCTTGGTGGCCACCCATCCAAAGGTTAAATTAATCAATGGCCCATATCCATTCGGCACGCCATCTCCTCGATAATATCCTGCCCCTAGCTCCACATTAAAATTGAATCCTTTTTCATAGGTACGTTGGATACCGTAGACCATTCCGTAAAATCCTAAGTTAAAATCATCCGGGCCTTCCACATCGGTCGCAACTCGAAGTTGTGAAAAGAAGATGGCTTGGGCGGCGGCGATATAGTTTCCCGAATTGCCAGAGGTATTTTTGTCCAATCTTTCCCTCCTATTAAAGTTATGATAGTAACGATAACGGTTGTTAGAAGCAAGTCCGAATACATATCCTTCCTCATAGGTAGCGGTGGCCAAGCCCAAATTAGTGGATACACTTTGATTTTTAAACAGCCCCAGTTCATAGGTAAATCCTGGACTCAATAAGTTCAATTTAAATTGATGCCGTTCCAAATGGGCCAAATCAAATGTTCCGCCCCGTTCTTGCCATTGTGCTTCTACAAAAGTTGATACCAAACAAAGTAAAATAAGGACATATGAATTTTTCATGATTGATGGTTTGTATCGATAAATCTAAAAAGGATACCATGGTTTAGTACTATATTTGTGCAAACTTTATGAAATGGACATTACCAAAATTCCACAGATAAAACACGCGGATAGCAATAATTTTTTCTTGTTGGCGGGCCCTTGCGCCATTGAAGGCGAGGACATGGCCATGCGGATTGCAGAAAAGGCGGTTGCCATTACGGACAAGCTTAACATTCCTTACATTTTTAAGGGGAGTTTTAAAAAGGCCAACCGTAGCCGAATTGATTCTTTTACCGGGATTGGTGATGAAAAAGCTTTAAAAATCCTTCGAAAAGTTTCGGAAACTTTTGGTGTTCCGACCGTTACCGATATTCATGAAATCTCTGATGCCGCCATGGCCGCTGAATATGTGGATGTGCTCCAAATTCCTGCGTTCTTGGTTAGACAAACCGATTTGGTCGTAGCTGCAGCAGAAACAGGTAAAGTGGTCAACTTGAAGAAAGGACAGTTTATGAGTCCTGAAAGTATGAAGCATGCGGTAACGAAGGTAACGGAAACCGGAAATGAGCAGGCCATTATCACCGATCGTGGGACTATGTTCGGTTATCAGGATATGATTGTTGATTTCCGTGGCATTCCTACCATGAAACAATATGCACCAGTTGTACTGGATGTGACCCACTCCCTGCAACAGCCCAATCAATCTTCTGGGGTTACAGGAGGTAGACCCGCATTGATAGGAACAATGTCCCGAGCAGGAATCGCAGCTGGTGTAGATGGACTTTTTATGGAAACTCATTTTGATCCCGCCAATGCTAAAAGTGATGGCGCCAACATGCTGGATTTAAGTTTATTGGAAAAACTTTTGACGGATTTGACTGCAATCAGGAAAACTATCAATTCACTGTAAATTCTTCTCAAACTACAATTTTAACAAAATCAATATACTGATTTAAAGATAATTACATTTAAATTTTAGATTTATTTATAATTAGTCTAAATATTTTTTGTCTGATTAAATGTTGGAACATACATTTGCAATCGAAATTTATTTAGACCAATTACAAATAACTAATGAAGAATATATTACTCATCCTCAGCCTAGCTGTCTTTTCTTTTTCGCAAGCTCAAACAGGAAGTTTGGAAGGAAAAGTGACAGATCAAAGAAACAACGCACTATCAGATGTAAACATTATGCTATCCAACACCAGTTTGGGAGCCACATCCGATAATTCTGGTTCTTACAAAATTGAAAACCTTGCTCCCGGCTCCTACACACTCACCTTTTCTATGGTAGGTTATGGAATGCAAACTAAGACCATCACGATCAATGCTGGACAAACCACTCAGGTTTCGACAGTTAAAATGGTGGAAAAACAGGAGCAACTCAACGAAGTAATCGTTGAGGGCCATCAGAACAAATATCTCGAAAGAGAACCTTCAACCTCGTTGAGGTTAAAAACGGAACTGGTAAAACTTCCACAAAATGTACAGGTCATCAGCGACCAGCTCTTAAAAGATCAGCAAGTAACCACCATAATGGACGGACTTACCCGAAATGTGAGTGGTGTTACCATGTTGGAACATTGGGGACAATTTGCCCGGATCAACATGCGTGGTTTCCGTTTACCTGCTTTTAGGAACGGAGTAAACGTTCAGGACAGTTGGGGGCCATTGGCCGAAGACATGAACACGGTGGAACGCATTGAGTTTGTAAAAGGTCCGGCCGGATTTATGATGTCCGCAGGTGAGCCCGGTGGTTTTTACAACGTAGTCACCAAAAAACCTACGGAAGAATTTGTTGCCAATGCCTCTTTTACCGCTGGAAGCTTTGACTTTTATCGTGGTACAGTCGATGTGGGTGGCAAAGCCTCCGAAAATGGAAAGTTGCTCTATCGCTTCAACGCCATGTACCAAACTACGGACAGCCATAGAGGAAATGAGCAAACCGATAGATTTGGTATTGCTCCCGCCCTAACCTATAAGTTTAGCGACAAAACTTCAGTTACCGCTGAAATGAACTTGCAGGATGCCGAATCCTTCTTGGGGTCTGCCTATATTTTTGCACCTGTGGAAGATGGATATGCAAGCCTGCCCCGTGATTTCAACTTTGTTGACACCAATTACCCAAAAACCGATATTCAGGAAGTTACTTTCTTTTTGAATGCCAAACATGAATTTTCTGATAATTGGAGCGTTGAAGGTCAAATGGCATATTTAAGATATGATCAAATTGGAAATTCTGCCTGGATAGCTGGACTTGATAGCGATACCGGAGATGTTGTTAGAACAATATCCCAGTGGGATGCACTATCTGTAGGTAAATATGCTCAGTTATATATTAATGGTGCTTTCAATACCGGTGCTGTTTCACATAAAATATTGGGAGGTTTTGATTTCAGTGATAAATCCTATTGGGCCGACTTTTCGGTTACACTTCCTGTAGATACTGCAACACCCTTTAATATTTACAATCCCCAATATGGCGTCACTATTCCAGAATTCGACCGTTCTGTAAATGTTCAATATAGAAACGGAGGTGCTCCATATAGTGCAAATACTTTAAGAGGATACTACCTGCAAGATGAGATTGGTTTCTTGGATGATAAAATTCGATTGACCTTGGCCGGACGGTACACAAACTTGTACACTCAAGGAAAAACGGAAAACGATGACGTATTTACACCACGTGTTGGTTTGAGCGTTGATATTTTGCCCGATTTGACCGTTTATGGACTCTATGACCAATCTTTTTTGCCACAAGCAGGAATGAGTGTTGATATGGAACCTTTGAACGACCCAGTGGATGCCAACGATATAGAAGGTGGTATTAAAAAGAGCTTTTTTGATGGACGGTTAAGAACTTCTTTAGGGGTATACCAAATAACGAAGGAGAATATTTTGACCACAGACCCATCCAATCCAAACTTCTCCATGTATTTGGGCGAAGTACAATCAAAGGGTATAGAATTCGACCTTCAAGGTGAAATTACCCCAGAGCTAAATGTAATCTTGAACTATGCCAATACCAAAGTAGAGGTAACCGAAGATCCCAACCCGGACATTGTAGGTACCAGAGTGGCCGGTCACGCCAAGCATGTAACCAATGGATGGTTAAATTATAACTTCGCCCAGACATCATCATTGAACGGATTCGGTGTTTCCCTAGGCTATCAATACCAAGTAGACCGATCTACTTGGGCATGGGCCGCTGATAACCAGTCCGACCTTCCGGATTATTTTAGAATGGATGGTGCCCTATCATGGAGAAACAGCAACTTCAGGGTTCAACTGAACATCAACAATATTTTGGACGAATATCTATATTCCGGTGCCAACTATGGTTCTTACCTCTATTGGCAATCGGAACCGGGAATCAATGGAAGACTTACCGTTGCTTATAGTTTTTAACATCAAACAATTTAAATAAGCTCCATGTACTCGCATGGGGCTTTAAACAAACACAATCATGAAAACAAAATTCATTCTTTTTTTAACTTGTCTCTTTGGGACCCTTACCGCCCAGGCCCACTACTTGTGGATAGAGACCAATGGAACTGGAAAACTTGGTAAAGCACAGGAAGTACGTGTACACTATGGTGAGTACACTTATGGAGTTATTGAAAAAGTAGAAGGTGAAGCCTTTCCTGCTGTTTCCAAATTTACCCTTTGGATAATAGCTCCCGATGGAACAAAGACCCAATTGAGCACAAAAGCTAAAGAAGACCATTACTTGTCGAGTTTTACTCCATCCCAGAAGGGCGTGTATACCATTGCTTTAAACAACAATGAAATCGATGTGATTGATTATACCCAATACGATTTCGGGATTTTTAAGACACATTATCATTCTACCGCAAAAGTAAAAGTGGGAACCGATGGCGATACCAAAGCGGAAAATCCAGATGGAATCGTGGTAAAACAATTGGAAAATGACGGGAAGGAAATCAAACTCCAAGTTTTGTACAAGGGCGAGCCCATAGCCAAAAACGAACTTAAGGTCTATGTCTCCGACCTATGGTCCAAAACATTGTATACCGATGATAACGGTGAAGTTTCCTTTGCTTTGCCTTGGGATACAAAATACATTGTAGAGACCACGACCAAAGAAGAGATTCCAGGCACCTACAATGGCGAAGAGTATGAGTTTATCTGGCATTGTGCCACCTACTGTATAAAACAATAACCATGTTCACGGGAATTTCCCTTCTAACCTTGATTTCCTTTTACCTGCTGTACAGTACATCAAAAAAAATGTCGGCCGTTGGGAATCTGGGCTTTGAAAAATCGATCGGAGAACACGGAAGAGCATCCAAGTGCATTGGCTTGGCCTTAATGATCTTATCATTGGGGCTGAGCTGCTTTTATTGGGGCATAGGTGCAGGAACGTTTACCTTTTTTATCATTTTAATGACGATTGCCAGTTTAGTTATACTATTGGCCCCTTTGCGATTGCTGAACTATACTTTTTTAATATTGACCTTTACCTGTTCATTTATTTTTGAAGTTCTTTTGTTTTAAACTATGCCCGCCAACAAAAAATACCTGACTCCGTCGACCTCGCAACGTTTTGCCAAGATATCCGCTGCCATTTTGGGTGGTTTGATTGTTGCGGTAATGTTCCATATGGCCTTGGCCAGTTGGTTCGACCATGTTACCGTGATCATCACCAGTACGTTTTCAGCCTTTATTCTATGGGCCATTTTAATGGTTGTTGCTTTTTTGGGCAAAAATGGCTGGAAGATTTGGGGTATCTATATGTTGGTAAGCCTTGTGCTCTTTGTCATCTTTTATTTTGGAAACCAAACCAATCCACTTGTTTAAAACCATGGGAAACCGTATCTATAATATATTGTTCCACACACATACCGTAAGCGGTATCGTAATCAGCGTTGCACTTTACGTTATCTTCTTTACAGGTTCGTTCTCCTTCTTCAGGGATGAGATTACCAATTGGCAACGCGGACATTCCGTGACCCAGGAAGATGCAATATCCGGAAGCGTGGACCAATATCTTGACGAACTCTCCAAAGAACACAATCTTTATGGGCGTGATGTGGAGCTGCGCCACTATTACAATGAAAGAAATATTTCCGTAAGCATTGGGGCTTCTCAAGACTCTCTAGCTGCTGAAAAAGACAAAGCCCGCGTCTTTTTTTATTTGGATACAGTGGATAATACCAAAGGAAACTATGAGGGCAATTACCATTTGGGCGAGTTTTTGTACCGCCTTCACTTTTTGGACCAAATCCCATATCCCTACGGCAGATATTTATCGGGATTGGTGGCCTTCTTCTTCCTATTTGCCATTATCACGGGAATCTTGGTGCATTGGAACAAGATTGTCTCCAACTTTTACACCTTCAGACCTTGGGCCAAGATCAAAACTATTTGGACGGATGCCCATACTGCTTTAGGAGTAATCGGTTTCCCTTTTCAATTTGTGTATGCCGTTACCGGAGCCTTCTTTTTGCTCAAAGGCGTTTTGATTCTTCCTGTGGTGATGGGAATGTATGATGGGGATCAAAACAAACTATTCGAAGACCTAGAGTACAATCATCCCGTATATGAATTTCAGAACGGAAAACTGAACAAAGAAATCCATCTTGATCAACTTGTGGACCAAATGAAGGAGGAGTGGCCCAGTTTTAGAATGACCGAAACCCACATCTTTAATTACGGGGACAAAAACATGCATGCTGCCATCAGCGGATACCTTGGTTACGAAACTAAATTAAATGGTCTTGGATACCGAATCTACAATATGGCCAATGGTTCCATCGTAGACGAAAAGGTTCCTGCAAAGAACAATTCATATTTGGATGCAGTTAAAAATATGATGTTCCGTCTTCACTTTGGTGATTATGCGGGCATCGGGCTTCGTTTAATATCCTTTATTCTTGGACTGGTCTCCTGTTTTGTTATCCTATCCGGGATCATGATCTGGCTCGTGGCCCGTGATAAAAAGAATATCCCGGAAAAACGCAGAAAATTTAACGCACAAGTAGCTAATTGGTACATGGCCATCTGCCTTACCCTGCTTCCCGTTACTGCCTTAGAGTTTATTCTTGTAAAGTTTGCAACAGAAGTCAACCGTACCTTTTTGTACCAAACCTATTTTCTTGTTTGGTTAGCTGCATCTGTTTTCTTTATCCTTAAAAAGGATATTGCCTTTACCAATAAATGGACATTGATCTCTGGTGGTATTTTGGGATTGTTGGTTCCGATTGCGAACGGGATTGCATCGGGCAATTGGATTTGGATAGCCTATCAAAATGGATACCAGCACATTCTTTTGGTGGATTTGCTCTGGTTGATTTTGGGAATTGTATCGCTCTGGATAGCTTTCTTTAAACTGAACACCTCTAAAAAAGAACTCGCACCTTCCTAAACCTACTTTTTGTAAAATCCCTTATGTTTAAGCGAATAGCATTCCTGTAAAACTTCCACCAACACCTCTTGGTCGATTTCTTCCAACGAAAAATAGCGAAGTGATTTGACCACCTTTCGGTTTTCATTGACCATTTTATCCAAATGCAATGTGAGGTGGGCCGAATTCCAAAAGGCAATATCCACATACTTCTTTTTTTGTGACACATTTAAGTAGCAAATGGGCTGTTTGCCTGCATAAAAGCAAGGGATGTTCCATTTGTATTTCATGTCAACATCAGGAACAATAGACTCGATTACAGCTTTTAGGTGCAATAAAATGCTTCTGAAGGGTTCTTTTTGGTCGAGTATGTAGTTTTCGGCTGGATTCATACAACGACTTGCTTAGGATTTGCGTTTGAACAGCTTATTGACCAACTTCAACAAAAGAAGCGCAACAAATCCGATGACCAGCCCAAAAATAAAATCCTTTAGCATACTGGGGAGGCTTGGGAACAAATGGTGAAAAAAATCAATGTTATGGGTAAAAATACCCCCTGAAACCAACAATAGAGCCAATGTACCTACAATGGACAGACCCTTAATTATTTTCGGAAGCGCATTCACCAATACCATGCCCACTTTATCGGAGAAGCTATTCGTTTGTTCGTTCAGGTTAATGAGCTTGTAACCGTAATCGTCCATGCGAACGATTAAAGCAACAATACCATATACCCCAACAGTGGCCAACAATGCCACTACTGATACGGTAGCAATCTGAATAGTTAACGGTTCGTTTACCACAGTGCTCAAGGCGATGATCACAATTTCAATGGAAAGGATAAAATCGGTTATGATGGCCTGTTTTATTTTTTGTTTCTCCAGTTCCGGCAAATCTTCTTCGGGAATTTCGGTGGGATCGGGGTCATGGGCTTCCTCTCCTCTATGAAAAATGTACTCGTACACCTTTTCGGCCCCTTCATAGGCCAGATAGACACCTCCTAAAATTAAGATAATGGTAATAGCAACGGGCAGATAGGCACTCAACAAAAATGCTATGGGCAAAATAATCAACTTGTTCAAAAAAGAACCTTTGGTAATGGCCCATAGTACGGGAATTTCACGGCTGGATAAAAATCCCGTCGCCTTTTCGGCATTCACCGCCAAGTCATCCCCCAAAATACCTGCTGTTTTTTTTGTGGCGACCTTGCTCATTGTTGCCACATCGTCCATAAGTGCGGAAATATCATCTAAAACAGCAAAAAAACCTGATGCCATAAGCTTTGTTTAAGGTTAGTGATTTAAGTTTGGGAACAAAATAAATAATTCCAACCTTACCAATGGTCAAAATCGAAAAAACTATTGTCTTAAATGCCTTCCATAGACATTAAAGTGGCCGCCCAAATAATCACAGAAGAGAAAAAGATTCCGATTGTATTTGCTGCAAAAGCTTCTCGCTTTTTCATTTTGAATAGGTATGCTGCTATGCTACCGGCATAAACCCCTGTGCCTGGCAGGGGAATCATTACAAACAACACAATCCCCAAGAATCCGAAACGTTGTATTTTGTTTCCCGAACCCTTTTTGGCTCTTTGACCTACGAAGACAGCGGACTTTTTATAGAAACGCCATTTGATCAAATGACGGTTGATATATTCCAAAAAGAACATCATTAAGGGAAACACCATTACGTTTGCCAAAAAGCAGACAATGAATACAATGTACTCATTTACCCCTTGGTACATTCCATAGGGAATACCGACCTTGGCCTCACCAAAAGGCGATATACTCCAAAGTGCCGCTATAATCAAATCTTTGTGCAACGTACTGAGATTTTAAGCCGACAAAAATAAACAGGAATTTACATTTTGCGTCTTGGTTAACCCTTAAAAATTTATTAATTGTGATTTATGTAGCCTAAGCTAAAATAACTTTAAGCCACGGAAGAAAAAGATGAGCCATTTATAGCCTGATCAAAACCGGAAAGAATTTGATTAGTATATTCCTTTGGAGTTCTATCCGATATAGAAACCCGTTTATTATCCACATCCACATTGAAATGAAAGCTAGAAAAGTCGGTATCGACATCCAGCCGAGACAATAGGAATCGCATAATCCTAGGTCTAAGGCTGTATTCCATATCGATACAGGTGCGTTGCATTGCTGGATTGTCATCTCCAGAAAATACCCAATTGAATTTCACTGGCTTATGGAAATTAGGACATACAATATACTAAAAAACGGTCCACAGTCAACTTATAACTATTGTTTTTAGACGAAGGGTTATTCTTTACCGTCCACGTAATCTTGCAGGTACGCATAGCGTTCGGTCAGCTTCCCATTTTGGGTCATACGGGCCCTTTCTAGAACTCCATCCTTGTCATTATTAAAAAACGAGGGGATAACGTACTTAGAGAATGCTTCGCCAAAACCAACACTTGCATCCCTGGGCAATTCACAGGGTAGGTTATCCACGGCCATTACGGCAATGGCATTTTCCAACATAAAATCGGTTTCTTTTTCGGAATCCGAGTCATATCCATAGATAGGGTCTGCAATGGTAGACGGACGAATAGTAGAAGCTACCGGGCCATCGATATCGCAACTGATATCGGCCACTACCTTTATTTTGAATTCCGGTTGTTTGGCATCTTCTCGGGTGTAGAGATAAGGGGCTCCGTCCCCATAAAAATGTCCCGCAATATAGAAGTCGGTTACTTTGGCAAACCGGAAAAAGTCAGACTTGTAGGCTTTGGGGTTCTGGAAAAAGTCAGCTTTGTTACCCTTGTTGCCGTCTTTTCGTTTGACATATTGGGACACATCAATTTGGCAATACACAGGTTCGTCAAACGTTTTGGACAAATATTCACTAGAGGCAATGTGCCTTAACCCCATCGCATCGAGCATTTCTTTTGCTCCATTGCCCACTCTGCCCTTTCCCGTGAGCAGTATTTTGATATTGGGCAGTTGTATTTTTTTGAGTTCGTTAATCAGATCCTGCTGGTCTAGAAGAGACTCCGCTTTGGGCAACTGATACAAATTGTACTTTAACCCATATGCCCTAAACCCGTTGTAGGCTCCCACAATACCAGCGTAACGACCAAAAGCTACCAATCTAGCTCCTTTAGCATTGGTAATCACCTCATGATCGTATAGTTCTATGTTTTTGTCCAAGATAGCTCGGAGCAGTTCTCGATTATAGGGCTGTTTTTTTATGGTATGGGAAAAAAAGAAATATTTTTTGTGGGGAATCAATGCATCGATGGGAACCTCTTTGACGCCGAGAAGTACGTCGCAAATCTCCATAACGTTTACCACTTGCAAGTTCTTATCGGCATACTCTTGATCGGCAAATACCCGTATGGGGGATGATTCGACCAAAATTTCGGCTTGTGGAAATTTGGACAAGACATTTTGACATTCTTCTGGAGATAGCACTACCCTGCGGTCTGGCGGATTTTTACGTTCCCTGATGATTCCGAACTTCATATAACATTTTGGTATAATTGTTGACCAAAATAAGAGGAAAAGGCAGGGTTACCAAACTTTTTATTGTTTGATGGATATGCGTTACCTTTGCCGACCGCGTTAGGGATAGAGGCAAGTACCGTGTACAGCCGATAGCCCGACCAAAATGTTGCGAAGCAATGTTTTGGGAACGCCCACACTTCGACTGCGTTCAGTGCAGACAAGTTCTTTGATAAAAAAGTGAGTAAATGTTTAGGCCCTTCGACTCCGCTCAGGGCATAATTCGTTCATGGTAAGCAAAGCTTACCTAACTCATTATGGGGGCCGACCGGTTTTGACAGCAAGACCAATGGCGATGTAAGCATGCCGAGCGCTGGGATATAGCTCGTTAATCTCATATTTCACACTTTTAATTGGCGAAAATAATTACGCTCTTGCCGCATAATCTGAATTATAGTAGGATTTGCCTCGTCCCTACAAGGTAGGGAAGCGAGATGTTCCTGAATAGCCCTTGTTGACGGCGATTCGTTTAGGAGCACCAAAAAAGTCAACACAAGGGTGTCCGTTCGCTTTGGCGACACCTCTAAAACCTAAAGAAGATAAGTGTATGTTAGGCCGTATCTGGTCAGGCATGCATCGAAAACTAAGCAGATACTAAGCATGTAGAAAGCATGGTTATTGCTTGTTTGGACGAGGGTTCGAATCCCTCCGGCTCCACTGAAACATACCCAATTCAAAACATCAAACCTGTAAATTACTGATTTACAGGTTTTTTTATTTTATTTAATTTCATTTGCACTTGAATAATATCAAATAAAAAGGCACCATATCGATACCCAAAATATGTCAAATTCCTTTGCAGTCTTATTTTACCTTAAAGACAAACGCCTCGACAAGAACGGAAAAGCTGGACTATACCTTAGATTAACAGTAAATGGCCAACGCTCTGTAATAAGCCTTCATAGAAAGATCGACCCTAAAAAATGGGACTCAAGAATGAACAAATTGAAAGGAAAAGGAATTGAAGCAGAAGAATTGAATCGATTCATGGCTACTGTACGTCATAAGATTAATAAGATTCACCATGAATTAGTAGAAGAAGGAGAATTTTTCACCGTGCACGATGTAAAGGATAAATTTCTAGGAAATGACAAAAGAGTAAAAATGCTATTGGAACTCTTTAATGAGCATAACCAACAAATGGAAAAACTTATTGATATTGAATTTGCATTGGGCACCTACAAGCGATACCATACCACTAGAAACCATGTGGCTGAATTTATCAAGTTGGAACTAAGAAAAACTGATATTCCTGTCCGAGATGTGGATTTGAAATTCATCAAAGGATTTGAGTATTTCCTAAAAACAGTCAAAGAATGCAACCATAATACAGTTTTGAAATATATCAACAACTTCAAGAAGGTTATTCGAATGGCTGTTGCGCATGAATGGATCAGCAAAGACCCATTCTACAATTATAAAGTACAGTTCAAAACAGTGGAAAGGGAGTTCCTACCCAAAGAGGAATTACAAGCCTTAGTGAACAAAAAATTAAGGGAAAACGTTTAAATATCGTCAAGGATATGTTCGTGTTCTGTTGCTATACCGGCCTATCTTATATTGATGTCCAAAAATTACACCCTGACAACATCGTGAAACATATAGATGGTAGCCTTTGGATAAAATCCAAACGCACCAAGACAAAATCTAGATTGGGCATTCCCCTGCTCCCAACTGCTTTGTCAATTATGGGTAAATATCAAGACCACCCAAAGGTTATGAATGGGGATTGTGTATTGTCTGTTTTGAGCAACCAAAAGTCCAATGCTTATTTAAAAGAAATTGCTGACCTATGCGGCATTAAAAAGAACCTCACAACCCATTTGGCCAGGCATACATTTGCAACGACAGTTACACTTTCCAATGGGGTTCCCATAGAAACCGTAGGGCAGATGCTGGGACACAAAAATCTAAGGACCACCCAACATTATGCCAAGATTATTGATAGTAAAGTGAGCGAGGATATGGCTGTTTTAAAGGAAATTCTTGCAGAATAGAGAAATAATCTAGCTAAAAAGAGTGGTTTGCCTTAGTGGCTGACGGACTTTACCTACCTGAAGATTGTCGGGTGGGGCTGGTACTATCTCTCGACCATACTGGACGATTACAGCCGGTATATCATCCATTGGGAACTCTGTCCCTCCATGAACGCCAGGGACGTGAAGAAAGCCGTGGCAAGGGCATTGGAAAAGGTATCTTTCCCCAAGGGAAAATGCCAAGGCTGCTGTCCGACAACGGGCCCTGTTACATCAGTGGCGAACTGAAGGAGTTCATAAAGGAAAGGGAGATGGAGCATATCCGGGGAAAGCCCAACCACCCACAGACACAAGGCAAGATAAAGCGTTACCACCGTTCGATGAAGAACATCATCAAACTGGACAACTATTATCTACCGGGGGAGCTCAAGGAAAGATTGGAAGAGTTCGTGGACTATTACAACAACAGGAGATATCACGAATCATTGGACAACCTGACCCCTGCAACCGTATATTTTGGATTGGACAAAAAGATATTGGAAAACCGTAAATTGATAAAGAGAAGAACGATGCTCAAAAGAAGAAAAGAGCACCAAATTCAAAAGTTGAAACTATGACTTAACTTTGGACTGGGCCAGTTCAGATTCGTTTGAAGACGTACAATAAAACGATATCTCTTTTTGTCGTTTGTAAAAAACTTGTGTTTGCCCAATTTATGACCCCTAGCGTCCTAAATCTTCTTTGACACGTCGGTAACATTGACTCCATAGTTATTTTTCATAATTTTAAAATTGACCGTTGAATACGTTGCATAAACTATTTTCTATCTTGGGTAACGATACACCAAGTATGCCTATTGGTTGCATGCAACTTTTAGCAGAAAAAGGACTGATACGTCTAGTAAGGCTTAACTTAGAGACCGTTTTGGTCTCCCCTTTCTCCTGTTAAAATTATGAATTCAAAGTAAAGGAGACCGTTGTGTATCATTTAAGACCAAAAACCTGATTACAAAAAATGGAAAATAAACCCTTCAAAAAAATATCTAATTGGTACCAAAAATTACAAATTAGTAAATCACCTCAAATGAATTTAGTTTGGGGATTCTTTTTGTATACACTAATTGGATTCATTTTATTGTCTATTCCTTTATTTCACAAAACCGACATATCTTTTTTAGATAATTTATTCATTTCGATTTCTGCCATTTCAACCACTGGACTTGTAACCATAAGCGTTTTCGATTCCTATAATTTTTTCGGTCAGTTTATTATTATGGCATTAATACAAATTGGCGGAATTGGATACATGACGCTAACGACTTATTATTTACTATTTACTACAAAAAAAATAACGCATTGGCATAGTAAATTAATAGGTGCGGAATTTACTTTACCCAATACAATTCAGATAAAAGATTTCGTAAAAAGCGTTATTGTTTTTACCCTGATAATGGAAACTATTGGAGCTATTCTTTTCTACTTTGCCTTTACCAATTCCGGAATGGGAGGTTTAAAAGCAATTTGGTTTTCAATTTTTCATAGTATTTCATCGTTTTGTACAGCTGGGTTTGGATTATTTAATGATAGTTTCGAAAGTTATCAAGAACATACTTTTATAAATACAATTATTTCTTTATTAGCCATTTCTGGTTCTTTGGGTTTTATTGTTATAACAGATTTGTGGTATCGAATTAGAGGTAAATCAAAAGAAATTTCGTTTACAACAAAAATCATTATTTATGGTTTTTTGATTTTGCTTTTTTTAGGCACTTTTCTCATTTATACAACTGAGCCGCCATCTATTCTCAGCTCAAATAGTTCATTAATGACCTCTTTCTTTCAAGCAATGTCAGCTATGACAACAGTTGGATTTAACACGATACCTATCGGTGAATTATCCTTGCCAATATTATTGCTTATAACCTTTCTTATGTATATCGGAGCTTCTCCCTCGGGAACAGCTGGAGGAATGAAAATAACGACATTAACGGCAATGCTATCGATATTGAAAAGCCGATTGTTTGGTCAGAAAAAAATTACATTTTTAAATAGAAGTATACCATTTGAAAGAATCTATGTTGCCACATCAACTTTTATGCTCTACACGAGTTTAATTTTCTTGTTTTCATTTTTACTTTCTTACTTTGAAAACTTTTCTTTTGAAAGCATATTGTTTGAAGTAGCATCCGCTTTAGGAACTGTTGGATTAAGCACAGGAATCACTGGGGATTTATCCAACATTGGGAAATTATTGATTATTATTTTGATGTTTATTGGACGAGTAGGAGTCCTTACTTTTGGATTTGCTTTGTTGCAACAAAAAGAGAACGATTCAAAAAAAATCAGAACTGATGACTTGGCTGTATAGCATAATAGTACTAAGAAAAATAGAAAAAACGCCGTACAACAATGCTAATAAGTAATTGCTTGTTCCCGCATACTTCCAAAATCCGCATGGATTTTCAGTTTGATGTGTACCTGCCCGCCGGGCAGGCAGGCTTGCAAAGTTAAGTACCAACCCATACAACCACTCATATCCGAGACTCTTAGCGGAAATATGACAAATCAACTGTAATCTTGAATTGTAATACGTTTATCCTTGATTTGAAAACTTTTTGAATCTGTATGCCTTGTAGTTTTGCTAAAAACAAAAATTATGGGTGAACATAAAGTTTGGCTTATTACCGGAGCCTCTAAAGGAATGGGGCTTGAAATTACAAAAGCAATTCTGGGAAATGGTGACAAAGTCATTGCAACTTCACGAAATACGGACACACTTTTGGAAAAAGTTGAAGAACACAAGGGAACCTTACTTCCAATAAAATTGGAGGTCACTAATGAAAAAGATGTTGAAAATGCAGTTTTAAAAGGCATAGAAACATTTGGACAAATAGATGTTGTGATCAATAATGCGGGATATAACCTGTTAGGTAATATCGAAGAAATAAGTGATGCCGAATTTAGAAAAACCATGGATGTAAATGTTTTTGCAATGACCCATATCATTAGACATGTCCTTCCCCATTTACGGAAGCAAAAATCGGGACTAATCATCAACACTGCATCTATGATGGGTTATATGAGTTATCCTGCCAACGGAAGCTATAGTGCATCTAAATATGCGGTTATTGGACTGTCAGAGGCCCTTGCCCAAGAAGTCGCTCCTTTTGGTATAAAAGTGACCATCATGGCTCCAGGAACCTTTCGCACAAATTTTATGAATGAGGACACCCTCAATGTTGCGCAACATAAAATTGACGCTTATAATTTAGACAAACAAGTAGAACAGTTTACGGGATTCGATGGCAAGCAATTAGGAAATCCTAAAAAATTAGCAGAGGTAGTACTTCAACTGGCTGAAATGTCCAATCCACCATTGCATCTTCCTTTAGGTTCTGATAGTTACAATGCCATTTTGAAGGTTCGTAAAAACGAAATGGAAGAAATGGAAGAATGGAAAACCCTATCTTTATCCACTGATTTTGAACAACATTAGTGTGAAAAAAACTGCTCCATATAAAATTGAATCAATATCTGAACTCCATAGATTGTTCCATTTACCAAAGCCAATTCATCCATTGGTAAGCGTGATTGATTTTGAACATTTAAAATTCGATTCTAATGAAATTTGGAACAGCTTTTATTATGATTTCTATTGTGTGGCTATTAAAAAAGGTACTTCAGGGAAATTTCGATACGGACAAGCTCATTATGATTTTGATGAAGGTATCATGAGTTTTACCAAACCCGGTCAAATCTTTTCGGTCACGGACCCTACCGATGACCCCGTGTCAGGATATATGACGGTCTTTAAACCTGACCTAATACGACATTATGATTTAGGAAAGAATATTGGCAACTATGGATTCTTCTCCTATGCTGCCGCAGAATCGCTTCACCTTTCCGAAAAAGAGGACCATATCATCATGTCCCTGATGCATCAAATGCAGGATGAGCTAAAAAATAACATTGACCATTACAGTCAGGGTTTACTAGTCTCGCACATTGATCTACTTCTCAATTACGCCAAGCGTTTTCACAATAGGCAATTTCTGACTCGAAGCGCTGTGAACAATGACATTGTCGTAAAAATGGAAGAATTGATGGAGGCCTATCTAAAAAGTGATGCTGCACTATCGGGTGTTCCAACGGTCAACTTTTTTGCGGAAAAACTCAATGTCTCTCCCAGTTATTTGAGTGATCTATTAAAAAATGCAACCGGCAGGAATGCACAAACAATCATCCAGGAATCCATAGTTGAAAGAGCGAAGGAACTGCTATCCACCACTAATTTAAGCATAAAGCAAATTGCTTATCATCTGGGGTTTGAATACCCCCAATCTTTCAGCACTATGTTTAAGAGGAACACGCAACAAACACCATTGCAATTCAGAGCATCATTTAATTGAAAAGATTATTACCCTTCCAATACGTTTCTAAAAAAGCAAAAGTGTTTCAATCTAAGTTATTATAGTAGATTTATCATACATTTAAAATCGATAAATCGTTACATTAAATCTGCACTACTTTAAATATCCAATATCAGTTTGTAACCTGCCCTTTGAAAAGAACTACTTGTATATCCTTTCGCATAAATTCGGGATGACTGGCCCAATAAATATTCAATATTCCACTACAAACCAACATGTTATGTCGATTTTAAAAAAAAATCACCGAATAGATAACTTTTGACCGTTTCGATATACTTTCTATGACCAAACTAATGAATTCTAGAGACATTCTTGATTAAAACTTTAGCAACTCGATTCAACCCAGCTTACATGATAAATTATGTTAATTAGTTTATGTTATTCCTTTCTCCGAACAGTATAGTAAATAGTTTTGATAGCTTTAATTATAATGTTTTAACCTTTACAATAAGCACTGTAGAATGTTTAATCCGCAATGATTTTATGTAAATTCTCAAACAACAGAAAGTTTATATATTGTTTTAGTACGATAGACTGTTCCGGGATCCAAACGTACAGAAGGAAACCTTGATTGATTCGGACTATCTGGATAATGTTGAGGCTCCAAACATAGACCTTGTCTTTTCCCGTATATGATCTTTTTATCGGTTGTACAATATCCACTTAATAAATTTCCACTATAAAATTGAATACTGGGTTCAGTAGTATACACTTCCAATCGACGGCCACTACGCCAATGGTATAATGAAGCTGCTAATTCTAGATTACCGTTCTCTTTATCTAAAATCCAACAATGATCATAGCCTTTCCCTATCAACAATTGCTCATCATTGTCAAAAATGGAATCGCCTATGGTTCTATATTTTCCAAATTCAAATGGCGTTCCCTCTACGGGGCGATATTCTCCAATTGGAATCATTTTATCGTTCACGGGCAAATAAGATTCCGCATTCAATAATAACTCATGATCCAAAATATCCCTTGAAAAATCTGCTGAAAGATTGAAATAACTATGCTGCGTAAGGTTAATGATTGTAGGGCGGTCAGTTGAAGCTTCATATTGGACCTCAAGTGCATTATCATCCTTAAGGGTGTAGGTGACCTTTACATCAAGATTTCCAGGATATCCTTCTTCCATATGATGACTGGTATATGTCAAGATGAGAGATGTAGATTCCATCTTAATCCTTGTTGTAGCATTCCAAATCACTTTATCAAAGCCCTTTTCTCCACCATGGAGATGATTTTCGTTTTCATTTTTGTTCAATTCATACTTTTTTTTGTCAAGTATAAAACTGCTATTTGATATCCTATTTGCGAATCTTCCTATTAACGCTCCCAAAAAAGCACCTCCTTCCATATAGGACCTTAAATCATTAAAATTTAGAACTATGTTGCCTTGGTTTCCATCTTTATCCTTAGAAGTCCATCTGGAAATAATACCTCCATAATTAATAATATCAACTTCCATTCCATCAACGTTCCTTAGCGTATATTTATACACTTTTTCTCCTTCAGGAGTTTCTCCAAATTGTTTTTTTTCAAGACGTGTATCCTTCATTATTTTATAGTAATTAGTTAAAATTGATATTTCAAACCCATACTCCCATAATAATTCCGACCATTTCCAGGGTAAAAATATCTGGGTTCTGCCCCACCAAAACCAACTGCATTGATCAATACGGATTGGGCATAATTTTCATCAAAAACATTGTTGATGCCGGCATTCAGGCCCAAATGAATGTGTTGGGAAATAGAAGTTTGATAACCGATTTTGGCATTGAACACATTAAAAGAGTCGCTATAGGCCGAATTTGCATCCGTAAGGGGAATTTCATCCACAAATTGGTGGGTAAGGTTCAAATGCAGACCACTGGTGTGTTGTACATCCAATCCAGAACTGATCAAATGTTTTGGAACTCCCGTGAGCGGATTGCCAGAATAATCGTTGTCGCCATCCACAAAATCCACAAAGGTATGGTCGTTCAGGGTATAGCTGAGGTAAGGCGTTAGGGTAAGGGTTTGCGAAAGCTTTCCCTGGTACTGTAGGTCCAATTCCACACCTTGGTGACGGGTTTTCCCAGCATTTCTTCCAATATATTGGTCTTCCCCGACACGTTCTGCCACCAAAAGGTTTTCCACATTCATTCGGTACAGCATAACATTGACAGATAATCTTTTGCCAAACGGTAACCATTCGCTGCCCAACTCATAATTAACTCCAGTTTCCTGGGCAATATCTGGGTTGATGATACCACCTGGAGTCAAGGTTTCCTCCAAACTGGGGTTCGAGAAACCACGGCTGATGTTGGCATAGATTTTTCCGTTTTCCAATTGATAGTCGATTCCAAGATTGGGCAACAAGATCGCATCAAAATCGCGTTCGGCAGATGCATTGCCATCACCTTGATCGAACAAATCCCGAAAATCATAAAAGGTTTTGTTCAGGTTAAGGCCCAATTGGGCGGTTAAATTTTCAATAACCGGATATGTGAATGTTCCAAATAGGGTAAACTGTCTTCTAAATTCTTTGTTATTACTCAATGGGTCACCTAGCAAGCTGCCATTTCCATCATTTTCTTGGTATAAATTTTCAAAAGTGCCCCACTGATATTCATCTTTGTAAAGTTCTCCACCAAAGGTGAACTGGGCTTTTTCCCATTCACCCGCAAAACTAGACCTAATACCAAACCCGTTGGTGTACTCATTTAAAATATCAAAGGGCCGTGGTTCGTAATGATCTAAGTAGGTATAGAAAATGCTGGTTGTATTTTGAAGGTGTTCGAAAAACCGATACGTATGCGAGAGACCTGTTAAAATATATTTATTGGCTTCGTATCCCTGTGCAGCCAGCCAATTTGATGCTGCCCGGGTTGGGTCTTCATCAAAATAGGTCTGGTTGATGGAACTTGGAATATGGGCGGTATAATCTATATAATTCATCAAAATGGACTGACTGCTGTTTTGTCCAGTCCTAAACTGTGTGTTCAACAAAAAACCATCCCGAACAAACTGACTGTTCTGTCGGTAGCCATCCGTTTCCAGGTGATTGTAGCTTAAGCTCAGGTTAAAACCATCTTCGGAATGCGAAAATGTGAGATTGTCCTTTAACATATTATAGGAGCCCACTGAAAATGAATTGATCAATTGGGTCCTATCTTCCACCGATGCCTTGGTGTCCAACAAAAAGGCCCCTCCAAGATTGGCACCATATGCAGTGCCTTTGGGGCCTTTGATAATTTCTATTGCCCCCAGGTTCTCAAAATCGAAAGCTTCGATTGTGCTTGCACCTGTGCCATTGGTTACGGGAATTCCGTTAAAATACATACGAAGCTTATTAGTGCCGTAAGGAGTCCTTGCCCCAATGCCACGAACTGTGATTCGGTTAGTGTTTATGGCGCCGGATAAAAGATAAACTCCCGAAATCTGGTTGATGGCCGAGGGAATATCCGTTGGGTTGAACCGTTCAAAAGTTTGCCCGTCAATTTTGGATGATGTTGTGATTCCCGTAGCTTTTTTTGGGATAGCATTTTGGATCAAAACAATTTCATCCAATTGGGTTATGGTATCCTTGGGGGTGGCTTGCGCATGAGTCAATAATCCCATTAGACCAAAGGCAACAATTGGTAAAAGTTTTGTCATTTTAAGTATCTCTCTTTTTCGGTTTAGGGGCTCGGCGAAAAAAGGCGTAGCACAATACTTGCGCTACGCCAACAAACTAAACTAAACCAACTAATCTAGATTGATTTTGATTGGTCGGTCCCAACTATTATAATGCACTTATAGTTTTCTTATTCGAATGTTTTTCCATTTCATGGTAAAAGGCCCAGGTTCTTCAACACCGTGCATTTGAAGCCCTATAAAGCCTTTAGGGTTTGTTTTGTAAACCTCTTCATTGGTGAGGTCTTCAATCTGTATACCATTCAACCAAGTCTGGATACGGGGTCCTTCGGCCAAAATGCGCAATTTGTTCCAGCCATCCTCATTTAGATAATTGTGGCCGTTCTGAATCTTTTCGTCCGAGGACAACCACCCTGTTCCAAGAGCCTCTCCATATATAAGTCCTGTTGTCGGAGTACCTGGCTCCCTGTTCCGTTGCATTTCCACTTGGGGCCCGTACACACGACCTGCCCTTCCTCTTTGGTGTTCTGCCTCAGAAACCGGTTTGGCCCTACTGCGTATTTGAATTCCCGAATTGGTAACATCGTCCACCATAATATCCAAGGTCAGTTCAAAATCGTCAAACTCATCCACCGTACACAGGAAGGAATTGGGACTTCCCTGTGCTGTTCGGCCTACAATGCTTCCATCCTCCGCAAAATAGTCGTGCCATCCATTGAGTTGTACCCAACCTTCCAATGATTCACCATCAAACAAATCGGTCCATTCTGAATACTTCTCCTTCACCTCTTGTCCATTTTCAAGGACTTCATCGGGCAGAGCAAATGCAATTACGGAATCACCATATTTGGTCGCGTTCTTTCCTCCTCCACCAGCTGCTATCACCAAATATTGCTTCCCATCAATCATGTATACACTTGGGGTGGCATAGCCTGCTGCAGGCAATTTATATTCCCAAAGCACATCACCATTATGCGAATTGAAGGCCCTGATTTTTTCATCCGGGGTGCCGGCCATAAAAACCACATCTCCGGCTGTGGCCACCGGACCTCCAAAACTCTTGGAGCCTGTATTTCGTATGCCTTGCTCTACCAGTTCTGGATATTCGCCCAATGGAACTTTCCATAGGATATTTCCCGTACCAAGGTCAACCGCATTCAATGTCCCCCATGGTGGAGCGATTGCAGGGTACCCGTTCTGGTCCACAAAAAATGGCGCTTGATTGGAATATCTTGTTTTAGATTTAACCGATTCTTCTGCTTTCCCTTCATCTCCGTCACTCTTCAAAAAGGCAATAAGGTCGTTTACCTGTTCTTCACCCAATTGCTCAAAGGAAGGCATCATTCCTTTGCCGTTGAACAATAGATCTTTGATCTCGCCATCCGATAATTGTAGGTCGGTCAACTTTGGAAAAGCAGGTGGGTTTCCCTGTCTGTTTGCTCCATGGCACGATGTACATGCATTATTGTACAACAATGCGCCTCGTTGTTCCGGTGTTGCCTCCTCCTTGTTTTCCAGTTCTTGATATTTTACCAACTTGTGAATGGTGGGAGCCTCGTTTACATTGATATATACTACATTGGTGTATGGATCATATGATCCTCCGCCCCACTCCATTCCTCCTTGGTGTCCTGGCATAGTAATGGTTCCCTGCTCAGAGGCCGGGGTATATAGATTTCCTGTTCTATATTTTTTGAATTCCTTGAGAACATATTCGTGCACCTCCGGAGTGATGTTGCTCAAATCAGATTCGTTCAGCGTAATCCTGTTCAATGGTGGCGGCTTTACAGGAAAGGGCTGCGTGGCCCAAGCTTCTTCGCCCGGCACATCTGAGGCCGGAACGGGCAATTCGACCACTGGAAATATAGGTTCTCCCGTTTGTCTGTCCAAAACAAAGGTCAATCCCATTTTTGTAAACTGCACCACCGCCTCTTGGATGGAATCCCCCACCTGAATATCGGTGAGCATAGGTGCCGGAGGATTGTCATAATCGAATATGTCGTGATGTATATTCTGATAGTGCCATTGCCTTTCTCCTGTGGTGGCATCCAATGCTATGATACAATTACCGAAAAGTCCTTTCCCTTTTCTGTTACCTCCATGGATAAAGTCGGGAGCCGGAGATCCTGTGGCAAAAAACACCCATCCCCTTTCTTCGTCCAGGGAAAAACCTCCCCATGGATTGGCCCCACCGTAGACCACGTCTTCTTCGAACTCCCACGTATCGTAACCAAACTCACCTTCTTGTGGAATAGTATGGAATATCCATTCAAATTCACCGGTCTTGGCATTATATGCCCTGATATCCCCAGGGGTAGAAAAACTGCCTTCTGGTACGCGGGACCCAACGATCAAGTAATTTTTATAAACTATCCCCGGAGAGGTCATCTCAACGGATGCATCTTTTGGGTCCACGGGTAAATTTTGCCTAAGGTCTATGAATCCATCTGGGCCAAAATCATCAATTCGTTTTCCCGTACGGGCATCAAGGGCATATACCCTGTCCTTAACAAAATTGAATATCCTTCCATTTTCACCATTGGCATCTTCCCAGTAGGTAACACCTCGGCTTCGGCCTCTGAAATCCTTTTTGTCCGGGCTGTATAGAGCGGGGTCAAACACCCATTCTTCCTTACCGGTTTCCGCATCAATGGCCACTACATGCAATTTGGGAGTAGTAAAATACATCAACCCATTTACCACTATAGGGTTACTGTACATGGAAGGTCTATCGGGATCACCGTGCTTGTATTCCCAAACAGGCTCCAGAGCATGCACATTTGCCGCATTTATCTGCCCAAGTTCGGAGTACTGATTGGCCTTTTTATCTCCTCTATATATGGCCCAATCGGTAAAATTATCATACTTGTCCGTGTTCTCTCCTTTGGCCACGGTGGCCGAACCGGACTCCCCCTTTTTTGGGTCCTCGGCGGTATCGCAGCTGTACAATGCGATAATCGTTGCCAGACAAACAATAGCTTTCTTTTTAGTCGTCATTAATTTAAGTGGTTTTAGTTAGTTCTTGTGTACACATAAGTTATTTTCCTGAATTGCTTCCTTTACAATTCTTCACAAACAAATTCTTTCCAGGTACGTGCAATAAGGTCATTGTCCCGGTTGCCGGTATAGATCAACAATCTATACTTTATAGTCTCTGTTGAACCCTTTGGAATCTTCCAATCACCCAATATTTGAATAGAGGGGCCCAAACCAAACTGGCTGTCGACACGCCATGGTGTAGGGAAGGCCCTATTATCCGGATGGTCCATCATTGCAATGTGAGCCAAATTCGTTCTTCCGGGAACCTGTATGCCAACATCCGCCCAAATTGCTCTTTGGGCCTCCGCTTCAAGATTCTTTTTACCGTCGGAGTTTACTATTTCGGCATTATATCCCTTCTTCCAAGGCATGCGCAAAAACAAGCCGCCAACATAGAATTCTCCCATGGTCACATCCTCTCTAGCACTGCCCTGCCATTCCAAATCCAATATAAAACTTCCTTCTCGCTCTTCCATGGACCATTGTTGAACCTCCTCAAGAATCACTTCACCTTCTTCGTTCAACAAACCATATTTTGTTTGCCATCTTACTATTGCTCCAGAACCCTCCAAAATGGTCGAAGATTCCTTCTTCCAATAGTCTTCTTTCCAGTTCATGAAGTAGTCTCTCTCGTTGACACGTTTTAGTCCCCAATAAAGTCCTGTTTGATGTAAATGATGACCTGGCCCATACTCTGTCAAAACCCCATTACCATCGGGTGCGGCAATAGGATGGATATAGGGCCTGATTCCCGCTTTGACCACTTGTGTCAGAATGGGATTCGACGTATCCTTGGAACGCGAAATAATTAAAGATTCATTGATGCTGTCCGTAATGATGTACAACTTGCTCTCCTGAGCATAAACATTAGGTCCCATGAGTCCCAAAAGGAAGTATACGCCAATAATCTTAAATATATTTTTATTCCTTCTTTTCATACTTTTTCTTTATCAAAATTAGGGGCCAATGGAAATAATCGGCCCCATGGTAAAAATCAATAGCCGGGATTCTGTACAAGTACGGAAGCCCCACTTTCATCTTTGGAAAGGTCTATTTGTCTTTGCGGGATTGGCCAAATCTCATGCTGTCCCTCCGTGAAGGATTTTCCGCATAGATAGGACATAACCGAACAAGAAACATCCAAATAGTTGTTCATTACCTCTCCGGCTATTCCCCAGCGTACTAGTTCATAAAACCTATATCCCTCCATAGCTAATTCAATTCTATTCTCATGCCTAATGGCCCGTAGGGCAAATTCCCTGTCTGGGAAAATAGCCGGATAAGGTTCTACACTGTAGTTTGCCGCTGGTGTACCATCATCAAAACGCACCACATTGGAATTTTTGGCCCGATTTCGAAGCTCGTTGATCAAATTGGTCGCTGTTTCCAAGGAACCTCCCGTGGCTTCGACCTCTGCTTCGGCCAACCATAGCATAACATGGCTCAACTTAAACTTACGGTAATTGTTGGCATTGGGAAATGTCCTCCCTGTATTACTGGACATTGTTCCTCTTTCAGATTTCAGGAACATGGGCTTTTTGTTTATGTAAGGGCCTCCATTAATAGGGTCACGAATCCAAGAATGTCCTTCCTGAATGCCCCAATCCAAGAAAGGTACCCCTGGCCTACCTATGGTGTGATCCAATCGAGGGTCCACGGGACCTTCATACAAAACACTCTCTCCATCTTGATCATAAGGAAATATATCATCTTCGGAAAAGGTATCATCCAGAAGTGGCAGTCCATTTTCATCAACTCTATATGCTGTTACCAGATTATGGGAAGGCTGAAAAAATCCACTTCCTCCCATAAAGGTCATTCCTATTATACTATTGCCTATACCAGCATTTGGGGATCCATTAAATCCATCATTTACTGCATACTGAATTTCAAATATAGACTCCTTGTTATTGAGGTGGGCAATCCTATAATTCTGTTCATAGCTCTCCATCAATTCAAAAGGGCCATTGTTGTAGATATCCCGTAAAATGGGCAGAGCATCATCAAACCGCCTTTGGAACATATAAACATAGGCCAAATAGGTCTTGGCTGCCCACGAAGTGGCCCTTCCCTTATCCTCCCAACTTCCCGGAAGGTTGTCTGCCGCAAATTGTAAATCTGCTTCTATTTCCGGCCAAACCAAATGATCATTGGGCACTACAGACGGATTCTCTGTATTCTCATCGATATAAGGAACTGGACCATGCACCCTTGTAAGTTCAACATAGTAATGAGCCCTTAAAAATTTGGCCTGCCCCTCTACCTGTGCCTTTTCCTGTTCGTCCATATCCTCTACATCTGGAAGGATACGCAAAATATCGTTTGTTCTTAGGACACCATCGTACATCGGGGCCCAGTGATTGGCCACATAAACGTTGGCAGCATCCACATAAAATCCTTCAATGGCATTAATGGGAGCCTGGTCTCCTGCCACGGTACCCTTGTAGGCATTATCGGAAGCCACTCCTCCCCAAACCCAGTTGGAATCTGCTCCTGCCCAACCTTCTCCATTTTTTCCATTGACACCGTCCACAACGGCATAGGCACCTGTCAACAATAAATCTATACCTGTTTGGTTTACCAAGTCTTCAACTTGGGATTCTCCTTTGGGCCGTATATCCAAAAGATCATCTTTTGAACAAGATCCAACTAAAACCAACAACAGTATCAATTTGATTAAATGTATTTTTTTCATCTTGTTATGTTTTTGATTAAAGATTAATATTGATTCCCATCATAAATATCTGAGATGGGGGATATAGACCGGAATCCACTCCTATTTGACGATCGTCACCAGAACTTGTTTCCGGGTCTATTCCACTGTAATTGGTGATGGTGAACAAGTTCGTTGTCTGTAGATAAATCCGGAACCTGTTCAATCCGCCGAGCTTCTCCAACACCTTTTCTGAAAATGAATAGCCAAGCTCAAAGTTTTTCATTCTAAAATAGGAACCATCCTCTACAAAAAATGTTGATGGTCTTTGCATTACAGAATCATCGTTCAACGAAATGGGCACAGTAATCCTATCCCCGTTCTGATATCTTTCCGGCGTCCAAGATTCATACAAACGTTTTTTAAGATAGTTCCCATCAAAACGGTTGAACAAAACTGTACGGCTACTGAAATTGACCAAATCATTCCCAAGAACGCCTTGGAAGAACATGGTCATGTCCCAATTCTTATACTTAAAATTCATGTTGAGTCCATAAGATAGATCAGGGTGTGGACTACCTATAAAGGTTCTATCATCTGGATCAATTACCCCATCACCGTTTACATCCCTATACTTGAAAACCCCTGGTCTACTGTAGGCATCTACACCAGATACATCAGGATTGTATGGTGCATGTGAGTCTACTTCTTCCTGTGTGTTGAAATACCCATCCACGATATATCCGAAAAAAGAAGATATAGGTCTTCCCGGGGTAGTCGCGGTATAAGTATCATTCAATAAAGAGTTTCCAAATCTAATTTCATCAGGGTTATCGTTAAGGCGGATCACCTCGTTTTTATAATGAGAAAGATTAGCACTAATAGTATATTGTAGCGGACTGTCAATATCACTTCTGTAGTTCATAATTAAGTCGATACCAGAGTTTCTCATCTCCCCTACATTCACGGAAGAAAGTTCCAACGCACCCCATGTATCCGGTTTGACATCAGGATACAGCATATCTGTTGTTTTTCTTGTATATACATCTACAGAAGCATCAAACCTATAATCGAAGATTGAAAAATCCACACCTATATTTGTAGTGGTATTGGTTTCCCATTTACTTTCCGGATTACCCAGTTTATAGGCATGAAAACCTGCTTGGGTCGAGGTGGATCCCGAACCGCTAAGATTATAATAGGATTCAAAGCCATCTGCACGATAGGTACTGTAGGCATTGTAGTTTCCTACATTATCATTACCGTTCTGGCCCCAACCTACCCTAAGCTTTAAGCTGTTCAACCAATCTACATCGTCCATAAACTTCTCATCGCTTACTCTCCATCCTGCGGAAAATGCCGGGAACACCCCCCATCGATTTTCTTCATTAAACCTAGAAGATCCATCTCTACGGGCAACAGCTTCGAACAGATATTTGCCTTTGTAATTATAATTCACCCGTCCAAAAAAGGAGAAAAGTGCCCATTCATCAAAGAAACCTTCATTGGTTTGATTTTCGGTTCCTGCATTTAAAATCATGTAATCCAAATCGGTAAAAGCAAATGAAGACCTTCCTGCAGCAAAATATTCCAATCTATTTTTAATCTGTTCCATTCCCAGAAGCACATCCAATGAATGATCTTCTCTAATAGTTTTGGAATAATTTAAAGTATTTGTGAAATTATATTGAAACCCCTCATTATGACTAAGCTCTAGGCTATTGTTAAAGTTGGTCTGTGTAAATTCTGGATTGGCCAAGGTACGGTCTTCAGCCTTTCTGTTGTTGCTATCCACACCCAACATAGTCTTGAAAGTAAGGTCATCAGTCAGGTTGAATTGCAAGTAAACATTTGCCAAAATCCGTAGCTGTCTAGAAAAGTCATCCTTATCCCTATATAGTATTGCTACGGGATTTTGTGCATTTCCAGTACCTTTGGATTGGGTACCTGCAAAATTTCCACGGATATCATAAACAGGAATGATAGGGTGTGTTCTAAGAGCGTATTCTATCGCTGAAGTAGACAGGTTTCCTTTTCTATTGCTTCTTGTTAAACTCAAGCTTTGCCCAACTTTGAACCAATCGGTAATGTTGATATCGGTGTTGGCCCTCAAACTGTAGCGGTCAAAACCGGTGTGGTTCAATATTCCTTCTTGATTTAAATAACCTCCTGATATGGCATAGTTCATATCTTCGGTACCTCCACTAACGGAAAGATTATATTCCTGTATCGGGGCTACGGTGAAAATTTCATCCAACCAGTCCGTCCCCTGCTTGTTGGCCCTTGTTATACCATAATATGGGTCGCCAAAATTGTAAAGACTCTCATCCACTTCTCCTTCCATCCTTCCGTTGGGGAAAATATAATCCGGGATTTGCGGTGTAGCTCCGTTACCATATTGAAGGTCTCCCCAACCCGGGTCTCCGACCTCTAACCCATCATTGGTGAATTTTTGCCATTTCAGTAATCCTATTTCCTCGGTATTCAACAAATTTATATTGTTGTTGGCTCTTTGTACCCCTGATCGTACACTAAGGCTAAGACTTGGCTTTCTGCCCTTGCTTCCCCTTTTTGTGGTCACCAAAATTACACCGTTTGCCGCACGGGAACCATAAATTGCTGATGAAGCTGCATCCTTCAATACGGTCATGGATTCAATATCGTTGGGATTAACCCCACTGAGGCCTGTAGTTGTGGGCACTCCATCGATTACATATAATGGATCGTTGTTGTTTATGGAACCTACACCCCTCACACGCACAACGGCATTTCCTCCAGGGGCGCTGTTGGTGGTAATGGTAACACCTGCAACGCGTCCCTGCATTCTTGAGGCGGCATCACCACCCGTAGGTACTGCGTTCAGTTCTTCTTCGTCCACAGTAGCTACAGAACCGGTAAGGGATTCTTTGCTCTGGGAACCATATCCTACAACAATCACTTCATCGAGCCCTGCAGCACTTTCTTCCAAAGCAATGGTAAATGTCGATTGCCCATCAACAGGAATTTCCTTGGCTGCAAATCCGATATAGGAAACCACTAATGTCCCATTCTCATCGGCCAACGAAAGTGAAAAGTTTCCGTCAAAATCGGTTTGCACTCCATTAGTTGTGCCTTTTTCTACAATATTGGCTCCCGGCAAGGGCTGGCCATTGGTATCAGTCACGGTACCAGTTACATTGAACTGGTAAGTGTTCTTCTTTGTCTTGTCTGAATAAAAAGTGTTCTTTTCTACACTTTTCTCCATTGCAGTACCAATAATTGGATCAAATTTGCTTTCTTTGTCAGTAGGAGCGCTAATCTCCTCACTTAAATGAGAGGCAGTAGCATCTATCACAAATAGTGTTGTTAGTGATAAAAGAAGTGCCAACTTCCATCCAAAGATTTGGTAACAGCAATTATCCAATACCCATAAGGGATTTGATATTTTTTTCATAATTTCAAGGTTTGTGTTAGTTAATTATTATCTGCCCTATCGGAAAATGATCCACCATTTTCCGATTTTTTTTTCGTGTGTATCAACACATATTTCAATCAGTTTGTTTGTTTTATTCAATAAATTTTATCGCATTAACCCGCATTCACTCTCGGCGAATCGGTCAATGCCGGAGTTGATTTCTTTTTTTGATGTATCCAGAAGAAAAGAATGACAAAAAGCACAATAAGTATAATCGGGAAGACCACCATTCTTTTTAGTGTTTCTTGACCTGCTTCCAGTTCCAATGCATCTCCGGCAAGGCCCATTGACGTTGCCGTAGCCCTGGCACTATCTATCCAGTCGCCTATGATGGGCTGAAAAATTGACGTGGAGAAAAAACCGATCGCTCCCACCACGGACATTCCCAGAGCACCACTTTTAGGGATTTTCTCGGCCACGAACCCAATCATATTTGGCCAGAAATAGCAGACCCCAACGGCGAATATCGCTGCGGCAACATAAATCATTCCACCTGTTTGGTTGCTGAGCAAAAAGATACCTAGAGCGGTAAAAATCGCCGAACCCAAAAGGACCCCACTTTGATCGAACCGATGGACAATCTCTCCACCGAAATAGCGTCCAAATGCCATGATTCCGGTGATTAAGGCCAAGACCAACATAGGCACTGCCCCACTCTTCTCCAATACAAGTTGGGCCCATTGGGTCGGTCCAAACTCGGAAATGGCCGTCAATGCCATACATGATGCTATAAAAATGAACATGGGCGATACCATGGCCTTAAAATTAGCCTTGACGCTGGCTGCTTCCTCTACTCTTGGCTTTGGAAATTCCTGCCCATAGAACATATATGCATAAAGAAAGGTAGGGATAAAGAAAATCCAAATTTGGGCTTCCCATCCCAAATTAAGACCGGTCATAACATACGATATCAAGCTTCCGAGCACAATTCCGCCAGGGAACCACATATGGAAACGGTTCATTAAAGTATTCATCATCTTTCCCTGATAACTATCTGCAATCATGGGGTTACAAGCGGCTTCCGTACATCCATTCCCAAGACCGATCAATAGGGTCGATATCATTAAACCGATATACCCTCCGGAATAAATGGTCAGCAAAATACCTGCGGAATGTGCTATAAAAGCAAAGGCCATTATATTTCTGGGCCCGATGACATGATAGAACAATCCCCCTATTACCATTGTGATAGGGAAGCCCAAAAACCACATCTGGTTGATGTATCCTAGTTGCTTTGCAGTCAAATCAAAGGTCTCGGCCAATTCCGGAAGAATCCCAGCTCGAATACTAAAGGAGAAGGCCGTTGTTATTATTGCAAAACAACTTCCATAAAAGAGTCTTTTCTTATTGTTCTTTTCCATAATTCGTTACCTGTTGTAATTTTTACTTGATTATTATTTTCGAGGTATCAAAATAACATTTAACCGGGTTTTGACCATCAGTTTTCCGAAAGTGTGAAATCCGGCATCTTTATAATCTCTCCCCCGTTCATGGCGGACTCATGTGCCAAGATTCCAACACAGGTTATGTTTGCGGATTGAACCGCGTTCGGATAAGGTTGCCGCCCCTCCATCAAGGCACTTACAAACTCGTGCGCCAAATGTGGATGAGATCCTCCATGCCCTGCTCCTTGTATAAAGGAAAGGTGTTGGTTGTCATCGGAATCATAAACACCGGCGCTGGTAAAATTTGCAATCTTTTCTGGCAGCAGGTGCGCATAGTCCGGCACCTCTACACGTTCAGGTGTCTCTCCAGTATGAATGACCGGGTTTTCATTTTCTATTAAATTCCATTCAAAGGATTTAAGGCTTCCGTAAATATCAAAGCTTTCACAATATTGTCTTGCCGTATTAAAAAGGGAACGGGTTATTTCGGCAGATAAATCGGACTTCCTGAATTTGATGTGACAGGTTTCCACAGCAAACGGGGAGCCATATTTACCAATCAATTCCTCATCAATCCTACCAGAACCAAAACATGACACATATTCGGCCTCAGACCTGGAAAGGGCCAATATTGGACCTACACAGTGGGTCGCATAATGCATTGGAGGCAAGCCCTCCCAATAACCCGGCCAACCCTTCATTTCTTGATGGTGCGACGCCCTTAAAAATTGTATCCTTCCCAAGTCACCATTTTCATACATCTCTTTTACAAAAAGGAATTCACGGCTGTATACCACGGTCTCCATCATCATATAGGTAAGCCCTGTTTCCTTTACGAGCTCTACAATTTGTCTACATTCCTCAACAGTGGTGGCCATGGGAACGGTGCAGGCAACATGTTTTCCTGCCTTTAACGCTGCGATGGACTGCTCTGCATGGTTAGGTATTGGTGTATTTATATGTACGGCATCAATATCAGGGTCTTTAAGCAGCTCGGCATAATCTGTATACCGTTTTGATATGCCAAAAGCATCACCGATTTCATTGAGCTTTTCTTCATTTCGCTGACATATTGCATACATTTCTGCATTGGGGTGTTCTTTATAAATCGGAATAAACTCTGCTCCGAATCCAAGCCCCACAATGGCTACTTTAATACTTTTATCACTCATTTTTATAATTTGGTATTATGGTTTAATTCGTATTGGTTTTATTGGCAAGCTAAATCGATTTATCACCTGCACCCCTGACATCCGACACCCACTTCACCAACAATCAGCTTATTATCAATTACTTATCAACACAAAGTGGGAGTTAATCCCCAAGCTTTTGTTCAGTACCGATGTTGGTAGTTTTAGCGAACATTCAAACATATCCACAATACCTTTGGATTCCAATATGAAATTTATACATATCATTTAGATATATTACCATCTATTATTTAGACTTATACCCTTCCAGCCGCCTTACTCACCATTCAATAGTTAGTATTTTTTTGATATAAATTTTTATTAGTTACCATTTTATTGAAGTAAAAATTGCCATCAACAACAGCACAGTCCACATTTAGTTGGTTAGGTTCGAAAAACTTCGTAATTGAAAAAAATACGATATCATCAACTTTTGCATATCTTTAAATTAGATTTTTAACTAGAAAAGCAAACCCCGAAGCATGCTTAAATATTTCATTGTCCACTGGACACAAAAACATGGCAATGGTTTCCTTTATGCTCATATAATTTTAGCCCAACCACATGCCTAAGGATATAATCAGAAAAAAAAGATATAAAGTAGCCCTGTTACTGGAAACCTCAAACGCATATTCCAGAGGCATCATTAAAGGGATATATGGTTACATAAAAGAACATGATGACTGGGATGTATATCTGGGTGAATACGGAAGGGGCGAGCCGAACCCTGAATGGCTACTCTCTTGGAAAGGGGATGGAATTATAGCCCGTATTGAGAATAAAACCACTGCCGACCTAATACAGCAATGCAACCTGCCTACAGTGGATACAAGCTCTGCCAATTTGATCCCCAATATACCTTGGGTTGAAACCGATGATGAAAAAATTGCACAAGTTGCATTAAAACATTTAGAAAGCTGCGGTTTTAAGCACTTTGGTTTTTTGGGTGCTAATTTTAACTGGTCCAAATGGCGTTCCAACCACTTTACAGACTTGCTCCGGGAAAATGGAATTTTTTGCCATGACCATCATATTTCCATCGACCTGAAACTAAATTTGGTCGCGGAACAGAAGAAAATAGATTCTTGGCTGTCCAGTCTTCCAAAGCCCATCGGAATATTCGCGGCATACGATCAATTGGGAAGATTAATTATTGACTCCAGCCACAGGCAAGGTTTTATGGTTCCCGAAGATATCGCGGTCATAGGTGTCGACAACGACCCACTGGTCTGCGAACTCTGCTCCCCACCACTCACTAGCATTATCCCAGACACACATAATACAGGTTACTTGGCCGCCACGCTACTGGAGCAGCTGATAAAAAAAAAGAAAATTGAAACATTTTCCCATCGCATACCACCTTTGGGCATCAAGAAAAGAAGGTCCACTGAGGCACTAGCCATTGAGGACCCATATATTTCAAAAGCACTCCACTACATATATGAACACGCGAATAGCGGCACATTTAACATAAACGATGTATTGAACTTGGTTCCAATGACCCGAAGGGTTTTTGAGAAAAAGTTTGTAGAAATCGTGGGGCGGACACCGTACAAGGAAATGCAACGGGTACGTGTAAACCGATTGAAAGAATTGTTGACTGAAACCGAGCTTGGATTACTTGATATTGCCGAAAAAACAGGTTTTGAACATGTTTCTTATATGAGTTATCTGTTCAAGCGTGAAACTGGTATTTCCCCCATTGCATATCGTGAGGGAAAGTCAATAAGAATCTAATTAAAAGGGAGGCTTTCAACACTGATAATACTCCAAAGGCAAGGAGGACCCCCTCACTACTATACTTGTTTTGATTGTCTTTGTCTCAAAATCATCCACATGGTCTTTTAGAACATTGAAGGCTGATGTATAAAGAGGTTGCCAATAGGTAATGAATAATTTGTTGAGCGTATTTTTTTCGCCTTGCTTTAATTGCACTATAAACAACGTATCGCTTTCAAGACTGGATTTGGTCACTTCAGTTTAATTGGTACCCAAATCTATCCAAACAACATGTCGTTATCTGGACTTAATTTTTAATTAATTGTTAAGAATAAGAGCATGTCTATTTGATTGATCAGAAATGCTCCATTAATTGAAAGATAGAGATTATGTGTTATACTAGAAACTCCGAACGTAGTAAACCATACTGGTCGGGTAAAATTGAGCACCTTGGAAACTTACATGAAAATTTGATTTTCAAACTATTAAAGCCAAAAATTGTATAACTCAAATTTTCCGTTCTTAGTGATCTCAACCATCAGGCTCATCCAATTTTCCATTTTTATTGCTTTCCGATACATCCGTACCAAAACAAAAGCTTGTTAAAAACCCCACCAGCACACAGGTGCCCAAACCAATGGCACTATACAGGAAAATATGAAGATCGGTCTGCGTAGATACGAAGAACTGGACCACACTGCTCACCAAAAGTCCGACCACGGCACCCTTTGCATTGGCCTTGGGAAAACATACCCCCAAAAGAAACAGCCCCCCTAGACCCCCTGTGAACAATCCCAATACCTTAAAGAATTCATCCCAAAGCGATTCAATATCAAAAGAGGCCATCCATAGTGCAAACAGAACGCCCAGTACCCCAGTCAATAGTGTCGCGTAGCGGGCCACCTTCAAATACCTTTTTTCGGCCACACCTTTGTAAAACCTTTTATAGATATCTATGGTGAAAACCGTGCCTGTGGAGTTGATACTGCTGCTCAAACTGGACATGGCCGCAGAAAACAATCCTGCAATCAACAGACCTGAGACGCCAGCGGGCAGTTCGTTGATGATGAACCACGGAAAGATGGCGTCATTGTTCTCGGCCACAGGGTCCAATGCATCCGAAAACTTGGTGTAATAGAGAAACAGGGCCGTTCCCACGCTAAAAAAGATAAGTGTAGATGGGATGACCAACAAGGCATTGGTCCATGCGGTCTTTTTGGCACCGGATTCATCCTTCGTGGTCAGATAACGCTGTACCAAGGTTTGGTCACTACTATATGTGATCAGGTTGGCAAAGAAGCCTCCAATTATGACCACCCATATCGTGGGCTCGTTCCAAGAAAAGTCAAAATGGGTCAACGTCAATTTGTTGTTCTCGATGGCCCTACCCAACATGGGTTGAAGATCATCACCCAAATCAAAAATGATGACAACAAGAGAGAGAACTGCTCCTCCCATAAGCACGATGACCTGCACCACGTCCGTCCATATGACGGCCTCTATACCACCAATGAGGGTGTAGGCAATGCTAAAGGCTCCGACCACCACAATGCATAGCGAAATGTCTATTCCGGTTACCAAGGATAGTGCTATGGCGGGCAAATAGAGGACAATGGCTATGCGACCAATCTGGAAGAGCATAAAGGAAATACTCCCGAACATCCGCACGGTAAGATTAAAGCGTTGTTCCAAATACTCGTAGGCCGAGGTGAGCTGTAGCTTTCGGTATATGGGGATGAACAACCCTACCACCACCGCGGTGGACAGCAAAACACTCAGATTGTAAAAGAAATAGGACCAGTCCGTTGCATAGGTTTTTGCGGGTATGGCCATAAAGGTAATGGCACTCAATGCCGTACCAAAAACGCTGAGACCTGCGGCCCACCAAGGGACACGTCCGCCACCTTTGAAATAATCGTCCGTTGTTTTTTGTTTGGATGAAAAATAGATTCCTATTCCCAAAAGGACAAGGAAATAGAGGCCCAGTACCATGTAGTTCAGATATCCAAAAGTTCCTTTGGAATGCTCCACCGTAGCTTGTAAAATTCCAGTTGACCGAACACCCGGGCTAATTTCTCCCATAGGAAGGGTTACCTTGTCCCCCCAGAAAAAAGCGTTGGTAGTGACCGGAGGGAAATTGGGCAGCTTGCCCGCCTTCTGGAAGGTGTTGGTAATGGTATTGAATGACCATATCTGATTGGAAAAACCGGTATGGTTCTTCAGCCTGTCATTCAGCACGGATTGTAAGGAATCTTTGCCCTCATTATCTTCCATAGCCAGTATTCGCCTGGACAGGGCATCCCTTTCCAACAATCTGTCCCCTCCATCCCCGCTAAAGATGAGAATATTGGACACTCCATAGGACAATGCTGGTGCAGCCATGACCGGAGGCACATTGACAATTCGGTTCCATTGCTTGGTTGAAAAATCAAAACTATATCCGTCATCAAGCAACTCTATGCCCGTTTCGGTTTCTGACCTTCCGCTAAAGATGTAGAGCGCATCGGACTGTCCATTGCCCTGCACGGCATAGGAAGGCATTTTTCTCGGCGGGCCTGGACATGGAGGCAATTCTTTCCATGACAGTTTTTGATTGGAAGAACTGCCCAATAGTTCGGAAAGGGGTAATTGGAACAACTTATTTGTCCCATTTTCAATACCTCCCAAATACACCTGTTCCTGATATACGGCTCCAAAGGTCGCTTCCAAATTCCCTGGCAGATTGCCCAACTGCTTATGGGAAATACGTTTATCCACTTGGTCCCATGAAAGCAATATGGTCTTGGTGACAAGGCCCTCTGCATTGTTCCCTCCCAAACAAAGTATTCCCTCTTTTGTGGACAAGGAGACACCATAGCCCATTGGAACAGGGAGTTGTACCTCTTCTGAACTATGCCAATTATACTGTGTGCCTTGCCTCGTAATGGCAATAATTGTGCTTTCCCAGTTTTTTTGCCCCATTTCCCATGGGTATCCGTTGGGAAAATTGGCGCCTCCTGCCAACAAAAGTGCATCATTATGTACCCCTGAAAAACTTCCGGCCATTCCCTTTTCCGGGAAACCCTGACCTTGTGGCATTTGTGTAGCCGTTTGCCAATCGAACCGAACGAAATCTTTTTTTGGCGACTGGTCTTGTGCTTTGGAGGTATTCCCCAGTAAAAAAATCAAAACAAAAAATAGAAAATAGCTCTTCATTTTCTTTCCGTTACCCATCATTTCCATTGCTATTTGGTTCATCATATACCCTATTCTTCCACTCTGGTGGCGTTGTCCCAATCATCTGTCCTAAATGAGGATGCAGGCAAAAGGTTCACATCATACAACGTCCCAACGATCCAATTGCGCCAGGCATATCTAACCGCCATCGGTTTGGGTACTTTCGGACTTTTGACAAAGACCTGTTTATGGTTACCTACTATTTTGGCCTCTGCCGTATAAAATTTTCTGTCCTCCCCTGCAATTTCAAAACCTTCAAGCTTGTCATAAGCAAAAAGACCTGTATCCCCTATGTGGTCAAAATTCAATACGATTCCTCCATCCTTTATGGCCAAGGAACTGTATGTCGGGCCCAGATGGTCTATGGCCGTTTGTCCATAGGTTTGGTTAAGGGCCATATAGAGCAACCTATCCGCGACTTCTTTTTTCTTTGGTGGGTGGATGGTGTGCGATTCCCCAATATCCATGGTAATGGCCATTCCAGCATTCGGAATATCTTCCAAGCTCTCCAATTGGGCCTCCCGGATAAAAGCTGAATTTTCAACTTCCTGAAAGTAATCGTTCCTTTTATCGTACAGATACGGAGCAACCTGCACATAGTAAAACGGAAAATCCCCTTGGCCCCACTTGGCCCTCCAATCCTTTACCATTGCTGGCAAAAGTTGTCGGTAGAGTTGAGGCTCCAAACGGTTGGATTCGCCTTGGTACCACAACATTCCTTTGATTGTATAAGGCACCAACGGGTTTATCATGGCATTGAACAACACTGTGGGGATATGTTTGGTATTTTGGGAGATATCCACATCTTTCATATCAACTGTTTGATACATCTCCAATGCATCCTTAGCCATCCAGGATTGTATTTCCGTTCCTCCCCATGAGGTAAGGATAAGCCCAACCGGGACATCCAATATTTCTTGAAGTTGTTGTCCAAAGAAATAGGCAATGGCACTGAAATCCCTAATCGATTCGGGAGATGCCTCCTGCCATGGCCGATATCCGTCCAAATGGTCCAAAGGTGTTTTTGAACCGTGATGTTCCACCGAAAAGACCCTAAGCTTTGGGTTGCTGGCATTGGAAAGGGCCGAGAGGGCACCATAGGTGGGTTGGCCTGTGTAGCCTTTGAGGGATTGCTCCATGTTCGATTGGCCCGAGCAGAGCCATACTTCTCCAAAGAGGATATTCTCCAAAATGATACTGGATCCGCTTCCCTTGATTTCCATGGATTGCGGTTCTCTTGCATTCGTGGTGGTCAGCTTAGTACTCCAAGATCCATTGTTATCCGCCTTTACCTCAATTGGGCTTTCCATCCATGATGCATTGATGGTAACATTGGCGTTCGCATTGGCCCAGCCCCAAACGGCCACTTGGGTATTGCGCTGCAAGACCATATTGGATGAAAAGAGTTCGGGAAGCTTGATCTGGGCATTGGTGGATTGGATTGACACCCATATACATACAACTGTGTATAAGACTAAACGTAATCTTCCCATTTTTTGGTCTTTTTATTTATAAAGAGACTGCCCAAAAGATCATTGGAAAAAATCTTTTGGACAGCCTTCTTCTCTGTTTTTATATTACAGGTTATAAAGTTCGGTAATTTCTACTAGGGTCAATGCTTTATTATAAATGAGCATTCCTTCCAAGGTCCCGTTGAGGAAATTTCCAAAAACGCCTGGGTCCATTTCCTGCCCTCCGATTTTGAAATCCTGTTCGTTGGACACATTTCGGATCGGGGTGACATCCATCTGGTGGATCAATGATCCATCCACATAGACATAGTTGGTGCCACCATCCCTAACAGCAACCACAAAATGCCATAGGCCATCCGAAACGCCATTGGGCAACCTATCTGTACCGATGTTGATAATCGCTCCTCCGTTACTGTCCTCTGTATCAAAACGCATCACTCGCGAATCCGTATTATCGCCTATTCTCAACCAGGTCTGGTTGTCGTTTGGTCCGTTGGCCCCACTTTCTTGCCAGACCATCATTCTAGAGGTATCTTCTGTTTTCACCCAGACCCCAACAGAAAAGTTGGCAGTGCCAAAATTCAAAGCATCATTGTCCGCAACGGTGATCAGACTAGCTCCATCAAAAGTGGCCGTTCCTGTATTTCCAAAGCGATCTTCTCCGGTGAAAAGTACATTGCCCACAATAGTTGAAGAAAGTTGGTTTGGCCCTGCGTCTGATCCACCATTGCTCAATGGGAAATACGCAGCAAGATCACCTCCTGGAACCACAACCATGTAATCTTCCTGAGTAATGGTGGACTCTCCTCCATTATCATTGGACACCGTTAGTGATACTCTATACCTTCCTGGGGTAGCATAGGTGACCGCAGGACTGGTTTGATTTGACGTGCCAGGTGTTCCTCCTTCAAAGGTCCAGCTATAGGTATCCACATTTCCTACGGATAAATCGGTAAACGTCACCTCATTTCCAGTAAACGTATAAGAGGCTGTGGCTTCAAAATTGGCATCCACAGAGGTCAGGTCCAAAACGGTGAGCACATTGCTCATCACCACCTCATCCGAGTAATCTGCGTTGGCAGCAGTCAATTTAATGGAATAAACACCTGGCTGCTCGAAAACGACAGTTGGGTTTTGATCGGTAGAAGTGATACTGCTTCCCGTTTCAGGAATGAACTCCCATTGCCAGGATGTTGGGTTTCCTGTGGTCCTGTCCATTATCGTAAAGTTGTTGCCCATAATCACCGAATTTGCACTCAACTCAAAATCTGCATTGACCTCTGGGGACTGTACCACGATAAAGCCTTCCTTGGTAAGGGTCTTACTTCCATTTTGGTTGGCCACATTCAAAGTAACACCGTAAGTTCCAGGTGTCTCGTAGACTACCTCGGGGCTTTGTAAATTTGAGGTCGGTGGCGTTCCCCCTGGAAATGTCCAATTCCATCTGGTCACATCGCCTATGGACAAATCCGTAAACTGTACAGCATTCCCTGCCTGTACGTTCTGCACTTCGGCCGAAAAATCCGCATCCACTTGTTTCACCAATGTACTGGTGTCGTCATCAGTACACGAGAACAGAACGGCCAAGGAACAAAGAGCCATCATTATTTTTATTGTTTTCATATCGATCAATTTAGTTTTTACTGTTAGTTAGTCTTGGTTATTGTAATTCATCGAGTCCCACGGTCTCAAAAGAGATTCCTTGGTAGCGGTCTTGAGGGGTTGGACCTGTCTCGTAGAGAATGGCAACCCTATCCCCGTTATAGTTTTCCAGATCGGAATAGGCAGCAAACCCTCTGTGAAGGAGATATGACCGGGTCCATGTACTTCCATCGTCCGTACTCAGGCGTATGGTCATGTTCATCCGTTCCATTTGATCGGCAGGATTGGAAAACAGCAGAATGTTGTCCTCAAAATCAAATCGGTGTAGGCTGGATTGCACCTTGGGACTTATAAGAGTATTGTCCAATCCCAAATATTCCCATGTATCGCCTCCGTCAGAACTTGTGGCCACCTTTCTGCGCTTTTCGTTCCCAGAATTCCGCATGTTCAGCATAAGATTTCCATTGGAAAGTTCGGCCACTTCGCATTCGTTGGTCTGGACCTCCGGGGAAACACCTCCCAACACCCAGCTTTCTCCATGATCATCGGAATAAATCACATGTGAATACCCCCGTCGCTCACTATCGATATAATCACAGCCTACCATAAGACGATCGGCATAGGGTCCATTTTTAATCTGGATACCAGAACCTGGTCCCGTGGCATACCATCGCCAATTGGGTAATTTTACATCTTCAGTGATCTCTGTGGGAGAGGTCCATGATTTTCCTTTATCGGTGGAAGAAAGATGATAAACACGGCGCGTGTCTATGGAGGTACCATCATTGATAGGGCCTATATCATCCCTACCATCGTTCCAAGTTGCCAACAATACCACTTTTTGTGCAACTGCATCCCAGATGGGGGCAGGGTTGCCGCAGGTATTGTCCGCATCGTCCCAGACCACAATGGTTTCTCCCCAAGTGAATCCATTGTCTTCGGAACGTCTCACTACTAGATCGATGTTCCCCGTATCGCTACAACTGTTCCTTCGTCCTTCAGCAAAGGCCAATAGGGTCTGATCATCCACCCGCAACAGTGCCGGGATACGATAACATGCATAACCTCCTATCCCTTGTTCAAAAAGATAGTTGATTCCTTCTGTGCCCGGAAATTCTGCAGCTACCGGATCATCGTCATCCACAATAATGCTCCCTCCAGGGGATTCGGTACATGCGGACAACAGTACTAAAAAAAATATGAGATAACCGTATTTCATTTTTATGTGCTTGTAAGGGTTTGTTTGTTAGCTGTCTTCAATGAGGTATTGGTTTGAAAAGTCCTTGCCGGTCCATTACCGAATACAAATCATTGCACTGGGTTTCCAATAAGGGACGTACCGGAGGTTTGGGAGGACCAAAATCATGGCCAATCATTTTCATTATGGCCTTTTGGGCAGATAGACCATCGTATTTCAAGAAACCATTAATGATCTCTGCCACTTGATGATATTGTTCGACTGCTTTTTGAGTGTCGTTGTTTTTGTGCTGTTCCACAATTCGTTGATACATGGGCAGCATAAAATTGTAGGTACTTCCTATAAAGGCATCCGCACCCAGCGACAATGCAGGTAGAAACAGTTCGTCCACACCAAAGTACATCTTCAATTCCTTTCCAAAAGTGTGCTCACACCGAATGTAATCATCCAGATTGCCCGCAGTATATTTGATTCCTTTCAATTGGGGCAAACGTCCGGCAATCGCCTCCAGAAAATCGTACATCTTGAAATTGAGACCGGTCTTCCCAGGAATATGGTAGTAGATGAAAGGCAATTCGTCCTGACAATCAACCATTTTCTGCACCCCATAGACCAGGTGATCCAAATTGTTGATGCCATAATAGGTTGGCAAATTGGCCGAAACGGCATCGGCACCCACCTCAATGGCATGCTTGGTCAGCAAGGTGCTGGTCTCATGACTGGCATGACTGACACAGATGATGACGGGTACCCTTTTGTTTACGGCCTGCATATAGCTTTCCACAATGGCCATACGCTGCTCTATACTGCAAGACATTCCTTCCCCGGTACTTCCGGTGAGATAGAATCCGTCTATACCTTGTTCGATCAGATGTTCAACAAGTGGTGGGATAGCTTCCAACTTCAATTTACCGTCCGTATCAAATGGACTGAACCCTGCTGCGATGATCCCTTTAAATTCCAATTTCTTCATGTATGATTTTATTTGTTCAAAAAGCACTTGAGATATTAACCACTAATCAGTTCCTATATCCCTCGGTCTGCTCTATAAGTTCATTCTGTGCAATGACATTGTCGTTCACGGGCCATACCAATGGAAGGTTCTTTCCTGCCAAGTTGGGCACTTCGGCATAGATATCGATGGTGCTGCCCGCATCGAACCGTACAAGGTCCCAGTATCTTTTGAGTTCCAAGAAGAGTTCCCTCCCCCGCTCATCCAGAATCTCCCGCTCCACGGTAGGCTGATCGGTAGGACCTGTATAGGCTCCGGTACCTGCCCGCTCCCTAACCGTATTGATATCAATGATCGCTTCCACTGTTAATCCTTGGGCCGCCAAGGCTTCCGCCCTCAAAAGCAAAAGTCCGCCCCATCGGTACACAATAATGTCATTGTCATAAAAAGTATCGTTGTTGTTGTCCGTACCCTTGAATTTGTTCTGACTGATGCTCAACACATCCGGATCGGAATCGGCGTCGGACCCATCTTGTGTAAGGATCGGGATAAAGCTCCGAGCTGTTCGCTGGTCGTTTGGATTGTTGTAAAGCGCCATGATCTTGTCACTGGGTCTGTAATTATGCCTTGCATTGAAACTGGTCGAAGTGGGAACGTCCGGGTTAAGCTCCCTATCCACATTCACATCCCGTGACGTAATGGTACTTGCATACATACCGGCCTGTTCGTTGAAATCAAAAAAGATGGAAAAGACCACTTCATTGTTTTCCTTGACATCAAAAACATCCCCAAAAGAATTGAGAAGTCCCACACCCTCAATGTCATTGATGGCATCAACAGCTCTAATAAAGTCCTCATTACCACCACCGAGTACCTTGCCTTTCCAAAGACTGGCATCGGCCAAAAGAGCATTGGCCGCAGGGGCTGATGCTGTGTATTTGCTATCTCCGAAACCATTTGAAGGGAATGCCGCCAAGGCATTTTCCAGATCTAACAGAATCTGATCCATGACCTGTGTTGCCGCCGTTCTGCCCACTGATGGGGTTGTTTGGTCCACAGGCTCCAAAATCAAGGGAACATCTCCCCAAATCTTCAGCATTTGGAAATAGACGAAGGCCCTTATGAAATAAGCTTCCCCAAGGATTTGGCCTCTTGTCTGGGAGCTGTTGAACTCAATTTCATCTGCGGTGTTGATCACAATATTGGCATTATTGATCAAATTGTAGTTCACCCTCCAGTTGGGTCCGTTTGCCCCACTCAGGTTGTGTGCCCACGAATCCGAAACCGTGCCGATGAGGCCCACATCGAAGGCATCTCCACGATCCTCGCCATATTGGGTGCGGTTGTATTCGTCCCTTACACCATCGTATAGCCCGGTCAAAATGGCCCTTAGGTCACCTTCGGACCTTGGGAAGTTGCCCGTGGTTATGCTGGATGGTATTTCAGTATCCAATGCACTTTTGATACACGATTGAACCGAAAGGAACAGTATCAGTGCCAGAAATTTATATATAGAAGACAGTTTCATAGTTTTATTTTTTTAAAAAGAGACATTCAATCCGATGATAAGCTGAAAGGGCCTTGGATATATACCTTCATCCAGACCATCGAACACCTCAGGTGTCAGGCCAGTATACTTGGTCCAGTACCCTAAATTGTTGGCACTGATGCTGACATCCAGATTAGAAATCCCGAATTTGTCCAGCCCTGCAGATTCGGGGAATTGGTATCCGAGCCATAGTTCACGGAAGGCAATGAAATCGCCCCTATGGTAATACAGTGTGCTGGCAGAACCTCCACTACTGCTCGGGGTCAGGTTTCCATTGGATTCCCAAGGGCGAAGGTGGTTCCTATAACCATTGTCAAAGTCGGAAGCATTATCATATCTGGGAAAAACAGCAATGTCCCCCTGTTCTTTCCAAAAGTCGTCCCTGAGGACATCTTTGGTAGTCATTACATTGTTCCGTGCATTGGCATTGGCCCTGGCCCTCCATCCGTTATTGATCACATGCCCGAACGCATAGTCCATTGAGAAACGAAGTTGCAGCCCTTTGTAGGTGAATGTATTGGACATTCCCCCTAATTTATCCGGTGTTGCAAAACCGACAAATACCATATCATAGTTATCGATGACGCCATCATTGTTGACGTCCCTCCAAATAGCATCCCCTCCGTATTTGGGGTCTCCAAATTTGGACCCTGAAACCAATAGGTCCTCTGGCGCATTAGCGGCTTCCTCATCCGTAGCATAAACCCCTATCATGTCAAAAGCCCAGATTCCGTAAGGCCTTTCCCCTTCAGCAAGTCCCCCGACTTCCATCAAATCGCCGTTATCGTTATAGACCAAACCGTAGTTGATCCTATTCTTGTCCCTTCCGTTTTCAGGAAGTTTGACCACGGTGGTCCGGTTAAAGGCAAAGTTGAAATCTGTATGCCATTGGAAATCTTCCCCTTTGATGATATCAGCCCCAATTTCAACTTCAATTCCCCTATTTCGGATATTTCCCACGTTGTCCCGTATGGAACTGAAACCTGTCTGTTGGGGCATGGGCCTATCGATCAATCGGTCATCCGTGATCTTTTCATAGACATCCAGAAGGAGGTTGATCCTATTGTTGAACAGTCCCATGTCCAAACCGATGTCCGTTGAAGTCGTGGTTTCCCATTTTAGGGCCGTATTGGGCAATTGGGTCAACAAGGCTCCTCCTTGGAAACCATAAAGACGGGTGGAAAATTCTCCTTGAGTATCCGAAATGGTAAGCCCTGAAAGAGATCCTGCCTGCCCCCAACTACCTCTCAACTTTAAACGGCTAACGGCCTTGGACTTCCAAAACGATTCCTGGTGCACATTCCAACCCAAAGAAAATGCCGGGAAGAATGCAAATCGGTTGTCTTCTGCAAATTGCGATGCACCATCGATACGGTAGCTGGCAGAGGCCAAGTATTTCCCCTTAAAGTCATAACTGATACGACCAAAATTACTGAGCAGCTTGTTCTCAACGATGGAACTGGATACCCGCTCCATATCAGTGGCAGAGGCATTGAGGGTCTCGATGATGTCTGTTGCCCCGTTGGAGCCACTTCCATTGATGGATTCCCTTCGGTTCTTGGTATAGTTCATCCCCCAGAGCAAGTCAAAGTTATGATCTCCAAGAGAGCGATCATAGGTGAATATTCCGTTCAACAACAATTGGTTGTTGGCGACTTCGCTTCTTTCGGCCCGCCTACCTGGAATTTCAGGGGAAGCCCTTTCAAAAAAATTGAAATTGTAATCATCCCTAAAGAAGGAGACCGAAGGTTTGAAATGTAGGTTATCCCAAATATTCCAATCCAACCCAAAGTTCAAGGTATAGTAATAGGTCTTTTGTTCTGCATCCTGATAATAGAGCTCATGGTAACGGTTTCTGGGAGAACTTGTGGTTTCACCCAAAGCGGGGGTTCCATCGTCATTCCACAATCTCACTGAATGCGGAAGACGTGAAGATCGGTTTATGGAGTTGTTGGCATTCTGGACCTCATTGTTCTGTTGAAAACTGAAATTGACCCCAGCATTGGCACTGACCTTATCAGAAAGGTCATAATTTCCATTGTAAAGCCCCGTGATCCGATCAAAACCAGTTCCCAAAAAGGTTCCGTCCTGCTTGAGATAGCCCAAACTAATGTTCATGTTGCCATTTTCACTACCTTGGGAAAAGCGAACATTGAAATCCTGCAACTGAGCCGTGGTAAAAATCAGGTCATCATAGTTATTGTCCTTAAAGATCATGGTTCTCCCCGTCACGGGATCCTTCATGGTCTGATATCCTTGATTTTCCAAAAGGTCGGCAACATAGGCCTGTCCTTCCACACCGATCACATTGTCCAAAAACGCCAATGTGTTTCTATTGAAGCCATAGTCCCCTCTATTGTTCACGGTTTGCACACTATACCCAAAGTTGGTATTGGAAAGTCTGTCCCCTGGGTTTTCCAAGTTGATTCCCTTAGCGGCGGCAATTCGCGACACCCGTATATAATCTTCGGCACTGGTCCATGGGTACCTGTTCAATTGCTGGGCGATACCTGACCGATAATTGATGGAAACTGTACCCTTACCATTTCTTTCTCCGGATTTTGTGGTGACCAAAATGATCCCATTTGCGGCCCTGGCACCATAAATGGCTGTTGCCGCGGCATCCTTCAATACTTGAATAGATTCAATATCATGGGGGTTAAGTCCATTCATGTTGTCCCTAAAAACCCCGTCAATAATATATAGGGGCCTATTGGCAGAACTTGTACCAGAAACTTGAGTACCACCACGGATGAATACTTGGGCTTCTTCACCTGGCTGTCCTGAAGAGGGCAGAATGCTTAAACCAGCAACCTTTCCTTGTAGAGCTTGAATAGGATTCGCGGACGGATTGCTGTCCACTTGCTCCACTTTTACTTTTGAAACCGCACTGGAAACCAGATTCCTTGATTGTTTGCCATAACCAATGACCACCACATCATCCAATACTTGGGTATCCATATCCAAGGCTACATTGATTTGGGTCTGCGAACCTACCACAACTTCTTTGGGCACAAAACCCACATAAGTAAATACTAAGGTCTGGCCCTGATTTGCATTGATTACGTAGTTGCCGTCAAAATCTGCAGCAACACCATTTGAGGTGCCTTTGACCAATACACTGGTCCCCGGCAAGGGAACCCCTTCGGTATCGACCACCCTTCCCTTTATTTCCTGCTGCCCCATGGCCATTATGGACACAAGGAACACAAAGGGAACTAAGAGTTTTTTAATTAAGATTGAGTTCATAGTTGTTTGTTAATTTATATTGTAGGACAATATTATGATACGAATATAGTACAATTCTATTGATTACGCCAAAATCTTTTCTATTTTTGTTCGGAATTGCCCTTGGGGCTATATATGATTATATATGAAAGAAAACCACAATACTTTTAGACCCGTCCAGAAAATGACCATGGTAGATCAAGTAGAAAGGTCACTACGTATCTATTTCAAGGAAAATGGCTTCAAGCCAGGGGACAATCTGCCTACGGAGAACGAACTGGCCCAGATCATGAACGTAAGCCGCAATGTCATCCGGGAAGCTTTGAGCAGATTTAGGATGCTGGGGCTCATATCTTCCAACAAGAAAAGTGGGATACACTTGGAAAAATTCAATCTCTTTTCTGCTTTGGAAAGAGTGATGGACCCAAATGTTCTGGACAAATCGACCTTGCACGATTTATTTGAGCTGAGGATCATGCTCGAAATTGGAATGGCCGATGCCATTTATAGGAACATAGCGCCTGAACAAGTGCATGGCTTAAGACAGATTGTGGAGGACTTTGAATCCAAAAAGGTGCCTAACAAAATTGAGCACGAAATCAGTTTTCACTCAGAACTATATAAAATCTCAAAAAATGAAACGCTTTGTGGTTTCCAAAAATACCTGAAGATTGTTTTTGATTATGTACTGAGCCTTGAAGAAGAGATGATGGATACTCCGATCAACAAGAGCAAGGTAACACATTCGGATTTGGTGGACTGTCTGGAAAAAGGTTCGGTCCAAGAGTTCCGGGAACTGATGCACAACCATTTCAGTCCATATTACGAGATGAACTTTTTAAGACAAGGGGGCAAATAATTTTGCCCCCCGGTCATTGATCTTGTTATTCCTTGCCGCCCTTCAAAATATTATCAAAAAGAACGATCTGAAAAGTCATCTGGGCTTGACTTCCCTCATATAATATTCCAATTTTGTCCTCATCGATACTGGTCAAGCAGGAGTATCCGGCACCCCTACCCTCATCCAGTTCTATCCAATGTTCACTGGGCCACGTTTGGCCATCATCAAAACTCACCTTGATGGTCTGTTTCACCCTACTTTCCTTGGAGTTGGGATTGGAAAACAGCAAAGCGCTCTTTTTGTTCCCCGCATCGTCTGTATAATAGTGCTTGTGGATACTCGCCATACAAACGGGTTCAATGAGGGCATTGTTCGATGTGGGATGTTCTTCCCAAGTTTGGCCAAGATCATGGGTAACTGCTATTTCCCGTCCATTGGTATCCGTAAAGTTTTTTCTGTTGGCGTTGTACCGCATGTTCAGCATAAGTGACCCGTCTGACAATTGCACCACCATACATTCTGTAGTATTATGACCTGCTGGCTGGCTGGCGACCCACGTTTTGCCACCATCTTTGCTATAGGTAATGTTCGAAAAAGGAATTCCCTCACTGTCCCTTCCTTGTGTAGGAAATACAAGGGTGCCATCTTCCAAGGTTATACCATGACCAGGTGCCGGTGCAAACAACCACCATTTCGGGTCTTTGATCATAGGTGTCAGGTTGATGGGCTCCTCCCAGGTTTCTCCATTATCTGTACTTTTGGTAATCAGGAATTGGCTGGTCTGTTTGATGTCCAACCCCGATTGTGATCCCTTATCCCTCCATTGGTGGTTCCAGTCTTCACTTTCCTCATTCAATGCTTCCAGCCATTGCCCCTCTTTATTGATTACACCGTGCATCCAGAGACCGGCAATGAAAATGTTGCCCGTTTTTTCATCTACCAAGATACAAGCATCACTCACTCCATTGAATTTTTCCGGCAGATTGCCATAAGTTCCCATATCCAGGGCCACTTGGGTTTCGTTCCACGTATTTCCATAATCAAAGGACCTGCTTACCCCTATATCTATGTTACCTTGCAAATCTCTGGAAAGGTCCCTTCTTACATCATAAATGGCCATGAGGGTACCTTCGTTGGAAGTTGTAAGCCCCGGAATCCTATAAGTGTGCACCCCATCTTGCCCATGCTGCCTCAATGCCACGCCCAAACGCAGTTTATCGAGATCATTAACGTTGGAAATAGTCACTTGCTTTCCGTTGACCTTGACTTCCTTCAAAACAGCCTTAACAGTTTGGGCAAGGTCAGCTTTATCTTTTAGCTCATAGGAAAGCCAATAGTAAGTCGGTGCATTCTCCAGCTTGACAGCCACATCAAATTTGGTTTCCTCAGCAGGAATGCTCTCCCCCACCAATATACCCTCATTATTAAATAGGGAATCTTTCCCTGTAGCATAAAGGCGGATTGTTTTTAGGGCCTCAACATTTTCGTGGGATATGCTTAATTGGATATCAGTTTCCATAAGGGTATCCTTGGGGATTGGAAAACTGATTCGCAACACCGGATTATCCGATTTGTTCTTCAAAACCGGCCAGTTGAACATTTTGGTGTTTGCCGTCTCAAAAGGTGTCTTTTGACAACTAGTCACGAAAACCAATAAAATCCCTAAAATGTAGATGTAATGTTTCATTGTATTTATATTGTAGTACATAATTACAATATTATATATATCTTGGAAAATACTCAAAGAAAAATCATGAAAATTTAATTGTAAATATTTCCCATCTTTGACCTTGACTTGAAATGCCGGACTTAGTATACCACTCTGGCCGGAAAATTGAGCACCTTTGAAAATAACATAAAAATCGATTTTCAAACCGCTAAGACCAAATATAGAATGGCTCCAATTTTCTGCTTTTGATGGTCTCGTCCATTCGGCTCATTCACAAACGGAAAACAGTGAAGCGCCGCAAGCACTCCAAATCTTACCCCAACTTTTGCGCATGGATCCTGTCGGGTTTTTTGTAGTGTTCCGATAGATAAGCGTAAAGCAAAAACCCGAAAGGGCACAACCTACTTTTTGGATTTCAATACCCCATGTCCTCACCCGCACCCATTGCCTTATCAATGCCCCTTCCAAGTGCTTTGATGATCTTGGCAGCCATTTGCACTTTATTGGTCGGTATACTCAGTGCCTGGACACCCATCGTCTTTAGGAGTTTAAAGGCCATATCCCTTTCATTTGTAGGCAGACCCATTACTTTAGCAAATAACTTTCCCGGTTCTTTAGTATGAGCCTTTCACCCAACATAGGATTCCATATAGTTCCTCTTGAAACCTGTTGTCCTGTCAAATGTCTTTTCCGCAGCTTGGTAAAAGCTGTCCCTATCAAATTCTCTCTTGACCATCTTTCCGTTCAGTTCCACTTCGGAGGCCTTGTGCTTTGCCATGGGGGAAAGGGTATAGGTGTTCGTCATGTCCCTTCTACTGACAATGATATGGATATGGGTCTGTGGGCCCTGCTTTTGCATCCCTGCTGCCACCAATTGCCCGTTTTGTTTGTGCGGGACCAATCTTGTTTGCTCTGTGATCCTCTTTTCAAGCTCTTTGACATTCCCTATGGATTCTCCTCGCTCCACTTTCCGTATCTCGTTCCTGAGCCTTGCTATTTCCCCTCGGTAAGGTGCATTCTCCTGAACTTGTTTGTCAAATCCCCGAAAAGTGCGCTCATGCTCAATCTTGGCATAATATTTCAAGTTCTCTGCCTATACCTCCTGATTCCTATGGAAACTCTTGGCTTAGTCCTCCATAAGCTTCCTTGTGTATTCCCTTAGCATGTTGGGGTCATTGCCGATGGCCTTAAGTTCCCTTTAGTTGGGACTGACCACTATGGAATAGAGTTTTGGGTCTTTCTGTCTCAGTTTCGCAGTATTGGCATCAATTTCATCGATGACCATTTGAGGGCTTACGTTGTCGTTTTCTTGGTCAAAGAATTCTTCCCTTTGTTCAGGCAACCTATCCTCGTTTTCCTTTTCCAGATAGTCCACATAGTTCCCCACACTGGAGTTATAGGTACTGCCCATTTTCTGTGCCGAGATGATAAGGTACATTGCTGTTATTTTAATTGATGTTTCAAGCTTTCAAAACTCAATCAATTAACTGATTTTCAAAATGTTAAATACTATAAGATAACCGTGATAGCGCAATTTGCGCATCACCCTCTTGCTATTCCTTTAGTCCCGCAAGCGGGACCGAAGAAATACAAGCTGATTTAGAAATCAGCTGCCACATAAACATACTTTGGTTTGTACGGACTAAAGGAAAGTCAAATCAAATATGCCGTACATTAAAATGTTGCTTTTCAAGCATATAAATATAGAATTTAATGGCAAAGGAGAAAAACACAATTTGTCTTCAATCAATAAGTTTTGGCACTGGAATAATGGGTTATGAAAAAATGTCGAAACATAACCATCTGTGAACGAATGCAAATTGTTCAAAGGGAAGGCTACAAAAACTGGGGTTTTTCCGCAAAACAGGTTAACTTTTTGTAAAGTCACCTATTCGGTGAGCATAAAATTTTAAAAGTCTGGAAAGTCCATATTTAAAGGCATTTTCAGAGGCAGGTTCTAGTGCCTCCGGCACGGTCAGCCTAATTTTGAAGTATTGAAACCTTATATACCAAAAGGATTGAACCTAAAACAACTCGGGTATTTTATGGACCAGACATTCAGCAAACGAATGGACATGGACAAAATAGCGGCCATAAGGGATATGTGGAAAGGAAAATTGGTTTTAAAGGGAGTGGTCACAGTTTCTGATGCTGAAAAAGCAATCTCATTGGGGCTTGATGGTATTATTGTTTCCAATCATGGAGGCAGACAATTGGATGCTGGTGGGTCCACAATCAGTTCTTTACAAAGTATCGTGGCCAAATATGGTGATCAAACTACCATTATGATGGACAGTGGGATTCGTTCTGGACCTGACATTGCAAGGGTTTTGGCCAGTGGGGCCCATTTTACTTTTATGGGTCGTCCATTCATGTACGGAACCGCTGCCTTGGGAAATTCAGGGGGAGACCATACCATTTCCCTTCTAAAAATACAACTAAAACAAGTGATGGAACAGATTGGGTGTCCAGATGTTGATCAAATGCCAGATTACCTATCCAAAATATAAAGTAGCTCTAAAACTTTTATACAAGTATGTCAAGACTGTAGAGAATGGCAAAAAAGTCAGGTCGCAATACGAAATCTATGATTACCTGAAATCAAGATCTGCACGATAATGGATAGAGGATTACAATACAAAGCATACTCATTCATCCATCGGGGAAATGCCGCCCAGGGAATACACGAACCGTTTCGGGGGAAGAATTCTTCCCCGAAACAAACGACATTAATGATACTTTTATGAATTTAGCGATGTCCTAAAAGGGGTAAGGCTACAAAATGAACAATATTCTTCGGTAACGGGCACCAATTTCTCCATACTGAAACGATACTTGGTATCCCTGGTATTTCCTGTCAATTGAGCAAAATCTTCCGTGGCATATTTTTTTCCTTTACCATATCTATCAAAACGCTTTATAAAATAGGACAGGCTACCGTCTTTGCCATTCTCATGGTCAGGTCCTCATTCTTCGGCAATTCGGGAAAAATATCATTTTGGGCTGTATGATATAGGTTGCGAATTGGTCCACAACTTTAAATTCTTGGTGGCCTACATAAATGTTAGCACTTAATTTACTTTGGTCACATAGGCGACATCCACGTTTCGCAACAATGGCAATTCAATTTCCTTACTTCCCCAAGGCATATTTCGTAAAGGTCGAGCTCTTCCCTTTAGAAGGGATAATATCCGAGTTTAAGGTAGCTATTGACGTATTGAAATGGCTTTATCCTGCCATTGATTTGTTGAGTCACTTCAATATGGTTTTTTATGATTTGGTCAAGGGATAATGGTTTAAGGAGAATTCCCGATTCCACCCCGAATATTTATGTACTTGACCAAAAAAGCAGGCTCCCATAAGGAGCCTGCACTAACTAAACTACTAAATCAAATTAATTGAACTAAATTTTAATTGAACCATTCCTTATTGGGCTCAGGCCCTAATTGATACTCCAATTTCACCCCATTTTTTAGTACATCGAGCGGTATTTGATTGGTACGGCTCTCCGAACCATTCACTTTAAGGGATTGTATGTAGTGATTTTTAGAGTGATTGTCCTTCGATTCAATTGTTATGGTACTTCCCCAACCTGATTGGATTTCTATTTTATCAAAGATTGGACTTGTCAATTGAAAACTCGGGTCTATATCTACCAATCCTTTTACATCAAACAGGCCAATGGCAGCCATATTGTACCAAGCCCCCAATTGTCCTTGATCTTCATCCTGACCATACCCATATCCATGAATGGGCTCCACACCATAAAAGCCATCACAAATCTCCCTTATCCATTTTTGGGTTAGCCAAGGTTTGTTCGTAAAATTAAAGAGGTATGCAATATGAAGATTGGGCTGGTTCCCTTGATTGTACAAATAGTTCAATCCAGCAAACGCATCAATCTGTTCACCCCCAAACTTCGTTTTCTCAGACACCGTAAAAATGGAATCCAGTCTTTTTACAAACTTCTCCTCTCCCATCTTCTCTACAAGCTGTTTTGGTTGATGCGGTACATAGAAGGTGTACTGCCATGCATTTCCTTCTTGGTAGCCAATCCAAGGGGCAAAAGGATCAAAATCATCCAGAAAATTACCTGAGTCATCCTTTGGCCTAATGAAATCGGTTTGTTCATCATAAAGATTTCTCCAGTTCTCGGAAAGTTCCATCAATTCCTCATACTCCTTTTGCTTCCCCAAAGCTTTGGCAAACTGTGCCACCGCATAGGAACTGAAACAATACTCTAAGGTATGTGACACGGAAAAGCCAGAACCTTCAGGTGTGGTTTCCATGCCCGGGATATAACTGATATACCCATTTTCTACAAACCCTTTTAAATCCGTTTTACCGGCCCCTTCGATTCTATCTTTGTAACGGACCTCGTTTTCATAAGCGGCCTTAAAAGCCAGTTCCACATCGTAATCCCGAATACCTGCCTGATAAGCGGATGCAATCATCAAACTCACAAAGTTGGTGCCAACACCGGACACAAAACGGGAATTGGCCAAGCCATCTCCCATCCATCCGGAATTTTTGTATACGGCAAGGTGGGTCTGTACCAAGTCGTTATAGTATTCAGGCCATGCAATCGTCCATAATTGCGTTAGGTTCCAAAATGCTCCCCAAATTGCATCGGTATTATAGAAATTGAATTCTGGGTCTCCGTCGGCATTCAATGGAATTTGGCCTATGCTTCCATCATTTTCTGGAAACTGTCCGTTTACATCATTTGCCAGTCCTCTACCTAACAGTGCATGGAACAAACCTGTGTAAAATTTCGTTTTGTTTACTGTTGAAGTGTCTGTGACCTTAATTTTTGAGAGTTCGTCTTCCCAAGTTTTGGTTGCTGTTGATAGCGCTTCATCAAATGTTAAATTCTCAGCTTCTGCATTGAGGTTTTCCAATGCATTCTCTGCTGAAGTATAGGAGAACCCTGCCTTGACTTCAATAGCTTCATCCTCTTCCGTTTTAAATCGAAGATAGATTCCAGCACCTTCACCTTTTTGATGAAGCACATCCTTGAATTGTTTATCGTGAATAAATGTTCCTGCCTCTTCTGCCTTTTTGCTTATCTCTCCTGCCACGAACATTTTTACCTCAGCACCTTGCTGATACTTTTGCACATATTTGGGATACGTAGTCACCCATCCCATGAATGTTTGATCTTCGGGATTATAAGTTACTTTGGCATCTTTTACATCGCCACTTTCGCCCAACTCGTTACCGATGTCCAAAATAACATAGGCACTATCAGATTTTGGAAAGGTGTATTTATGAAAACCTACGCGTTTTGTTGCTGTAAGCTCGGCCGTTACGTCGTAATCTTTAAGCTTTACTTTGTAATAACCAGGGCGGGCAATTTCATCTTTCCTGTCAAAATTGGAACGATAGCCTGTTTTGGGATTTTCCATATCTCCCGGGGTCGTTTTTAAATCCCCTGTAATGGCAGTGAACAAAAATCCTCCAATTTGAAACTCGTGCAGGTTTGCAAATCCTTCAATGGTATTGTCCCTTGAATCATAGCCCGTAGCTTCCCAACCTTGCTCATTTCCCAGACTTCCATTCGTTGATGGCCCCAATTTTGCCATACCAAAGGGCATGGAAGCAGGTGTATAGAAAAACCAGCGGCTGTGGGCAGTTCCAATGTTCGGGTCCACATATTTTATCGGGGAACTTTCTGTAATATCCTTTGCTTTTTCAGCTTTTGTGGAAGTTTCGCAGGAAACCAGCAAAATGGCACAGGCAATTAAAAATCTATAAATCATTTAACCTCTTTTTTTAATAATATAATATGTAACAAAAACATATAGTGCCGATAGCACAAGCACTACAAAACTCAATTGTACTCCGAAAGATTTATTGATCAGCCCCATAACCGGTGGTATAACCGCCCCTCCTACAACTGCCATGATCATCAATCCGGAGATTTCGTTGGCACGTTCGGGCATCTTGTTTACCGTAAGTGAAAAAATCAATGGAAAAAGGTTCCCTGAGGTCAGACCAATCAGAAAAATAACTACTTGGGCCATCAGGCTTGATGTTGAAAAGACTAGGACTACAAGTAGCAAAATGGTCAGTAGGGACGACCAGTACAAAAACTTAAGATTATCAATTTTAGACAATAGGAGTGCGCCTAAAAACCGGGTTATCATCAATGCCGTAAAATAAATACTTATACCTATGGATGCCTGTTCCAAGCTTATCCCAAATTGGGATGTAAGCAGATTTTGAATATTGGTGTTCATGCCTACATCAAGCCCAACAATCAAGAAAATAGCCAGCACCATGGCAGCAATAAATGGATTCTTCAATAATTTGAGTGCCGAACCAAAGGTGGCCCTCTCTTCCGAAGATGATTCTTCAACAGGGGTCAGCATCAACCAAAGCCCAGCAATTGAGGAAGTAATGCCGTATACTAAAAACACGAGTTTCCAATCGCCATACCGAGATACGGCAAAGGTCACGATCAATGGGCCAACAAGTGAACTAATGGCCTTTATGAATTGGGACAGGCTCATATAGCTGGAAAAACGGTCCTTGGCCACAACATCCTGTAGCAATGGGTTTGAAGAAACTTGAATAATGGTGTTCCCTATGCCCAACAATACAAAGCACACCAATAGTATTGCATAAGAATAATAGACAAAGGGCAAAAACATACCAACCGTGGTAAAAAGTATACCAAAGAGCAATACTTTACGCTTGCCTAAATTATGTTGCAGCACACCAATGGGTATGGACAGGAAAAAAAACCATACAAACACCATAGAGGGAATCAACTGTGCCATTTCCGGTGATAGGTTAAAATCACGTCGTGCAAAACCAGTGGATACTCCAACAATATCCACAAATCCCATAACGATGTAGCACAACAGTATAGGAAGCACTACCTTAAAATTCATCTTTTTTGTATTCATTACATCAGTTTTAAGGTTTCTGCTATGCCTGCGTAATAATCTTCATCCAACAAAAGGGCACTTCCCATGATTGCTGCTTCCTCCCCGAATTCTGATACATAAATCTCATCGACACCGCTCAACGCCTCTTTTAACGCAGGGCCAAAGAATTCGAACGCTTTGGAAATGTTACCTCCAAAAACCAAAACCTCAGCTTCAAATTCCTCAATATAAGGGTTGATAAAATCAGCAAGTCTGGTTCCAAAATCGTTAAAGACTTTACGGGCATTGGCATCTACACCAGCCAATTCGCAAAGTTCCTTTACATTTTTTAGCCTCTTACCCGTCTCTTCTTCAAAGGCATTGATAATTCCCCTTGTGGAGAAAAGATCGTCGGCAAACACATTTTGGTAATATTGGTTGTAAAGGAAACCTCCTTCGGGTACTTGTTTATCCTTTATGATGGGCTTACCATTTAACAGAAAACTGGATCCCAATCCCGTGCCCAATGTTATGGCAATTGCTTTTTTATATTTTGATGCTTTACCTATCAACGCCTCTGCAACGGAGAACGCGGTTGCATCATTTATAAATCTAATCTGGGAGGGCTGAACCTTAAGCCTATCGGCCAATTCCAAACGGAGATTGACATCGTACAGGGATTGAAGTTTTTCAACATCGGTAATTTTGCTAATTCCATTATAATAATCAAACGGACCGGGCATGGCCACTCCTATGCCGCTTATTGGTTTGCCCAGACCTTTAATGGTGGCCTGCAGTGCATCTACCCATCCGGTCAATATTTCTTCTTTTGAACCTTGGGAGTTTATCTTCTTATAAGAAAACGTTTCCCTGCATAAGGTTTTGTTCTCATGGCTATACGCACAAGATGAAATATGGCTTCCTCCTATATCAACTCCTATACTGAACATCTACTCTTTATTCAATTATTGGAAAAACAGTTTTTCCGATCAACATCTATTTATGATTCATTTTCATATAAGGCCACCACGCCATAAGCTTCTATCAAAGCTGCTTGATGAAGTAGCCAATAGTAACGGCCTTCACTATTACCTGACCAGTCTTCAAAAAACTGTTCCTCGGCATTTCTTGCATTATCCCACGCATAATCCATGTTTTTAATAAAAACGTCTATGTATTCATCCGTCTTGGAATCGTATGCGGATAATTGTACAAAAGCGGACAATAGCTCTACATTGAACCAAGAATCGTGGGTTTGGTAAAATATTTGCCCATTGACAATGCTCGTAAACTTGGAATAGGCAGACCGTGCCGTGGCAATGGCTTGGTTCAAGTATTCTTGGTCGTCGGATATTTCATAGAGATTTACCCCCGCCATGATCATCAAGGCTGCATTGTAAGTCCACTTTGTGGTATTTATTTGCTCTGTTGCTATATTGATATCGTTCCAATATAGATTATCGCTGGGATCTCTTAAGGCATTATAGTTCCACTCGTACACCCGTTCCGCAAAAGTCCTGTACTGTGACTCGTTGGTCAATTGGTACATTTTACTAGTTACATAAGCAGCATATGCACTTGTGTTGGCCGCTTTCATACAATTGGCCCCTCCTGTACAATTGGTGGATTCCGCCTCAAACCAGTACAATCCCCCCCCATTCGGGAATCTTCACCGGACATAATAAATTCGGTAACAGTCTTGGCCCTGTTCAAATAAAAGACATCCCCTGTAAGCTCGTAAGCTTTAATGAGCTCCATGGCCACAATGGCACTATCATCATAATAATGATCGGTCTGTCCCTCGGTCACGGGAGCTGCTTGGTAGGTGGGTAGAACATTCCTGTCATCATAATAGGCCTCAAGACCGGAAAACTCCTTGTCCAAAATAGACCTGTCGTACCCTAGTTCATAAAGTACATTACCAGCCGTGAGCATTCCTACATAGGGCCATAAGTAGCTATAAGCAGGATCTCCTGATTGTGACGGGAAATTTTCTTTATATAGATTTTCTTTCTTATAAAGGGATTGAATCATATCATAAACGGCCTTGGCCTTTTCTTTATGGCTCAAGGATTCCTCTTCTTCAGGAACCGGGTTCTCCGTTTCTTCGTTTCCTTCTTCCAACTGATCCTCGATTGAGGGGTCGCTGCTACAACCGACCCCCCATAAAAACAACAGGGAACAAAAAAATGTAATTTTTGAACTTATCATATTCTGTAATTATTCTTGTATTAATTCTTGGTAATAATTTTCAGCCTTGGGATCAAACACTACCCTGACGGTAAAGTTTGCACCGTTCAATGCATCTGGAAATTTCCAGGCTCCTTGCCAATAGGCTGCCTCTGGTCCCAAGAAATACACATTATTGTAATATTCCGGTTCGCCTCCGTTGGGTCGTCCATTGTATCCTTCAAGCCCCGGAACCAAAGAGCCGTTCATTGCTTCGTTGTGCATACTTCCCAGATAAGAAACCTGTCCATCTCCCAGTTGAAATTGGTAGCGGTAGCGTTCTTCCTCCCAACCTAACCAATCCGGCGCATCGGGGGATTCTGGCGTCAAGAATTCAAAATAGGCGTTGGTAGCTTCAAAAGTATGATTTCCGACGTATTCAAGGTCTGCCTTAACCGCTTGATTGGCCAAAATATACAATTGAATGTTAGAAATTTCGACAAAGGAAATAGTGGCTTTGGCCAAATCCATACGCACTCTGTACACACCCTCTTCCATATCAAAAGTAGTAGGATCATCCCCTGATCTTATCTTTCCTTCCGAATTGATATAATAATGGGTCAGGTCTTCAGCAGAAGCATTGTTTCCATTAACGATATAAAATTCACCTGGGGAAAGGTGGGTAACCGATTCAAAAACGCCAGGTTGAAAATTATCATTGGGCAATTGATTGGAAATCTGCTTGAATGCCACTGCACTTGGAATATCGGATGCTTCGGTAGCTGAACCGTATACGTACATGTATTCCGGAAATATCGCCAGTCCTTCAGGTCGAGTCAAACTAAGTGTAGAAGGCTCGGCGAAATTTTCCCTGAAATAGCTGCTCGAAGCTTCGACCGTCCATGCCACATCACCTGTTTCCAATTGTTGAATGCCAGCTTCGGCCGCTATGATGTTCAAACGCGACGTGCTCATGGTAAAAGTGGTTGCCCCACCACCATTGTCGGACGGCGATGTATACAATGGGTCGCTAAAATCCCCACCAGGTCTATCGAACTTTATAGTATACAATATGGTACCACCATCATTGGCCTGTGCCGGGGTCCAAGAAAAGATGATATTGTCACCATTCTCAAGGTCTATCGCTATAGTCTCGCTACTACTTGGGCTTTCCAAGGAACCCGTTAGTGCAATTTCAGGATCTAAAGTGTAATCGTCATTATCACATGAAATCAATGTCATGGATAAAACCATCAATGTCAAAAATGACTTTTGTATTGTTTTCATTACCAATTAGGGTTTTGGGTTAGATTATCGTTAATATCTCGCTCACTAAGAGGAATGGGCCACAAATAGTGTTTTGCCGGGTCAAAGCTTCTCTCATCCACTCTAATGTATCCATCGTCAACGATGCTGTCGTCTGTTTTAATACCATGGGCCCAACCATTGAGTACTTCTTCGGCAATTTCCCATCTTCTGATATCGAAAAATCGATGTCCTGCTTCAAAAGCTAGTTCTATTCTTCTTTCGTTCCGTACAATTCCCCTTAACAGGTTTTGGTCATTTCCGGGAAACACAAGTGCATCCCCTTGAAGTCCGGCCCTTGCTCTTATGGCTCCGATGGTAGCATCCCAATCGGCCTGACTGAATGTTCCCAGCTCTATTTTTGCTTCAGCTAAATTCAAGAGTACTTCGGCATAGCGGATTAAAATTAGGTTAAGACCTGAATTTACTTGATTCCGGGCCATGGGGTCATAGAACTTGTGCACATAATACCCTGTAGGTGTGCTATTTGATGAAAAATTCAATCCATCCGGTTCATCACCTGGGGAAGTACCTATTACAATATCATTGCCTTCAAAGTCCTTCATAGTGTATTCATCATGAATAATTGTCGCGGATAATCTTGGGTCACGATTTTGATAGGGATTGCTTTCGTCATAATTTGCTTCTGGTTGATCAATACCGTATCCATTTATGGTTGGATAGGCATCCACCAGTTCTTGCAAAGGGGAGAAATTGGCATACCCTCCCAAACTAGGCGGTATCAATGAATATTGGTTGTTGTGTTCCCTAAATGTAGGGATGTACTGAAGGCTCAATAAAATTTCGTTGGCCGACTCATTTTCCGTTTTAAAAAGGTCCGCATAGCTGGGAAACAACGAATAATCACCCAACAGTCCTTCGGCCAGGGTAGCCGCCATTTCATACTCTCCATTGTACAGATGAACCCTGGATTTGAATGCTATTGCCGCATCTTTGGTTATTCTACCTCTTTGATCGGCAGGATAGTTGCTCGGAAGGCCGTTTATCGCCGAAGAAAGCTCATCGTAAATAAATGCCAAAATGGCCCCGCTATCGTCCCTTTCAAGGGTAAGCGACTCTTCTATACTAATTTCATCCGTAATAAGAGGGACATCGCCATACAGTTCTATTAGGTTGAAGTAGTGCCAAGCCCTAACAAATCTCGCTTGAGCGGTAAGGGCTGTTCGTTGGTCTTCGGTGATTTCAGCAACTTCATTAATGTTGTTGAGAAATATATTGGTTCTACGTATGGCTTCATACCTCCCGGACCACACACCTGCCACTACGCCATTGGCTGTACCGTAACTTCCGCTGGCAATATTTCGGTACTGTTCCATGGCCTTGGTATAGGCATCATCCGAAAGTGCATTAAAGTATAGGTAGTCTTGTGCCGACATTAAATCAGCGTAAATCGAGTTCAGGAATATTTGTGCATCCTCCTCGGTATCCCAATAATTCAATTCGCTCTGCGAATCCATTGGGGATAAATCCAAATCTGAAGAACATGCGGAAAATATCCATATGACACTTAGAAATAAAAATATTTTTTTCATGATGTTTTTTTTAGAAATTAATGTCTAGTCCCAAAGAGAAGATTCTGGACACTGGGTATACCCTTCCACTTGCCCCTGTATTTTCTGGGTCTACGCCAATAGCGTTCAACGGACTGAACGTGGCTATGTTCAAGCCGGTTAGGTACAATCTAATTTTACTCAGTCCCATTTTCTCAACTGCTAGATCGGGTATGGTATACCCCAATTGAATGTTCTTGATTCGAAGGTAATGGGCATCAAAAATGTAGAAATCAGATTTTGCCGCGTTGTTCACCGATTCTGCACCGACTGTAAGTCTTGGATACGAAGCATCCATGTTTTGTGGGGTCCAACGATCAAGATGGCGATTGAACACCGGTCCTTCGTTACTGTTATGGAACGCCTCGATTACTTCTCCCCTCAACCATTGTTTTCGCTGTCCCACACCTTGAACGAAGATTGAAAAGTCAAACCCGTTCCAATTCGCGGCATAAGTTGCACCGTAAGTATATCGTGGAAATTCATTGCCAAGGATAAAACGGTCGTTGTCGTAATCGATTTGTCCATCTCCATTGCGGTCAACATATTTGATATCCCCGGGATCTACATCATTTACAAAAATTGGAGTAGCGCTATTGGCGATTTCTTCATCTGTGTTAAAAAAACCATCGCTCTTCAACGCGTAGTAAGAATTGATGGAATATCCTTCCCGTATAATGGTATTGACATCAAAACCATTTATAAACTCGCGACCTCTGAGGTCTTCAACCTCATTCTTGTTATCAGCAACATTAATATTCAATGAATGGTCAACTTCACCTGTTTGGAACCTATAACCCAAACTCAATTCCCAACCTCTGTTTCGTACCGATCCGGCATTTTGGAAAGGTTGTCCTAGACCATAAGTCCCCGGAACTGGCAATTGGAGCAATATATCCTCAGTGAGATTGTCAAATAACTCAACGGTTACATCAAAGCTTCTATTGAACAAGGATAGGTCTATACCCAAGTTTTTCATGGTTGATGTCTCCCATGTCCTATTACTGTTGCTTACGGAGTAATAAGATCCGGAAACAGGCACGCCACCAAAACTGTAAACATTACTGTTAATATTGACCAAGCTCTGGTAACCGTACAAATCGTTGATATCCTGATTGCCCAACTGCCCCCATGAAGCCCTTACTTTGGCAAAAGAGACAAAATCAACGGATTCCATAAAAGTTTCATTGCTTATGGTCCATCCGGCAGAAATCGAAGGGAAGACACCCCAACGGTTCTTCGATGAAAATCTGGACGATCCATCGTATCTAATATTACCATTGATTTGATATCGACTATCGTAGGAATATCCAATTTTACCAAAGAAGGATTGGATAGACCATTCATTTCCAGAACCATTGGCACTCTGGATATCACTGGCATTGCTGATTACTCCAAACTCATTTCCAGGAATATCGATTCCCGTAACACCAAAAAACTCACTTTTGAAACTTTCGGACGAAGCTCCCAGCATCATGTTGAAGCTATGCTTTTCATTAAAATCCTTGCTGTAACTAGCCGTCAAGAAAGGATTTAAATACAGGGACCTATTATAATTATCGGTTACTGAATTTTCATTATTTCCCCCTCCTGGATATGCAAAGTCTATGGCCTTGCGGAACTGATGTGTTTTATTGCTGGTTAAATTACCTCCCAACACCCCTTTAAGAATCAGGTTTTCAACGGGTTCGTATTCAATGCTAAAGTTCCCTAAAAACTCATCGTTTTGATATTTGGTGGTTCCGCCTACCTCAAGTTGGGCCAAAGGGTTGCTATTACTTCCACTTACAAGCGTGTAATCACCATTTTCGTCCACAATGTCATAAATCGGAGGTATACGCATGGTGGGCTCAATGATCCATTCTTCAAAATAGGCGTTGTCCTTTATATCATTTCTGGCAAATGACATACGTCCGCCCAACTTTAATTTATCATTGACCTGTTTTTCCAAATTTATTCTGGCGTTATATCGTTGATAGCCGTAATCAGGACCTTTGAACATGCTTTCTTGATCCACATAGCCGAGCGACACCAAATAGTTAAGACCATTTTCTGCACCACTCATGGACAGGTTGTGACTACTTTGCAGTGCCATATCCTTGTAAATCTCACGGTTCCAGTATACATTGGGACCATTCTCCTTGTAATCCAAAATCTGTTCCGGTGTAAACGCAGGTTGAAACCCTGAGTTTACCAAAGCCTCGTTACGTAATGTGGCGTATTCCCAAGAAGAGGCAAATTCAGGAAAATTGGTAGGTGTTTGCACTCCATAAGATCCTTGGTATTGAAATACAGGCTTTCCCGACTTCCCTTTTTTAGTAGTCACCAATATCACACCGTTGGCCGCACGGGAACCATAAATGGCGGATGAGGCGGCGTCTTTAAGAACACTTATGCTCTCAATATTGTTGGGGTTCACATTATTTAGAGAACCGATTACACCATCCACTACAATTAAGGGAGTGTTTCCATTAATGGTACTTACACCCCTAATGTTTATCTGCGGCACAGAGCCCGGTCTAGATGTTGTATTTTGGATAATCAATCCTGGTGACTCCCCTTGTAACGCCTGATAGGAATTGCTCACAGGCTTTCCCTGTATGGCCTGCTCGTCAATGGTACTAATGGCCCCAGTAAGATCTGCCCTTTTTTCCGTACCATACCCAACCACTACAACCTCGTCCAAATTCGAGGTATCCGACTCAAGCATTATGGTCAGCGGCGTATCGCCTTCAACCATGATTTCTTGCGGTTTATATCCAATATATGATACAAGAAGGACATCCCCTTTGTTTGCAGTAAGGGAAAATTGCCCTTCCATACCGGTACTGGTTCCGTTGGTGGTTCCCATAACAAGGACATTGGCCCCAAATATGGGTCCCAGTTCATCTGTTACCTTACCAGTAACGTTAATTTCCTGTGCGAATCCACAATATGTGAAAAGCGCCAGCAAAATTACGGTAGCATAAGATCTTTTTACAACAAAGCCTCTCTTGCTGTCCACCGTTGCTGGTGCAACTGTCAGCTCATTTGAAGGAATTCCCGAAAAGAACCTCCAAAAATGGCATCCATTCCTTAAAAAGTTAGTTATTGATTTCATACGTTTGTTTTAAGCTAATTTTTAGTTTTCTGTGTGCGTTTAGTTGTACTACGCAGTGCGTTTTCGTTTGTTTTTCATGGTATTTATTTTAGAAATGCGTTTATGACTTTGGCCCTACCTTGACCCAAATTTTTCAACTTGAAGCTTTTAGCAGCAGCTGGAACAACAAAAGTTTCGGCATAAGCAAGTGTTTCCACATGACCATTTTCAGTTTCCAATTGAATCCGGTCACCTTCGACCAACATCATTACCTGACATGAGTTTTCGGTACTTCTTTCAATAAACACATCGAATTCAAGTCTTCTGACGTCATAGAAATGATCGGGATGGGTTGGGTAATTGGTAATGGCATGATCCGAGGTCTCTTCGGCCACATAGGTTTTAGAGAAAAGTTTATTGGTGACATTTTCCCCTTTTCTATCAAAATTCAAGTTCTTAAAGGCGTGCTCGATATTGATTGGACGTGGTTTTCCATTGAGATCCAATCGTAACCAATCGTACATTTTGAAGGTAAAAATATATGGGGTGGCGCTGATTTCCAATACCATATTCCCCGATCCCGCACTGTGTACGGTACCATTAGGAATAAGGTAAAGCTCATGCTTTTTGGAAGGATGCTTTTGCACGTAGTCCACAATGTCCAATTCAATATTTTCCTCTTGACTGCGCTCAAGGTCCTCTTTGAATTTTTGAGGATCAATATTTTCTTGAAAACCGAGGTAAACACAGGCGTCTTCCTTGCAATCCAAAATATAATAGCATTCATCCTGTGTTATATTCTCCCCAAATTCTTCCTGAATGTAAGTAAGGCTGGGGTGACATTGGATGGATAGATTCCCTCCTTCATAGGTATCCAAAAAATTGAAGCGAATGGGAAACTCGGTTCCAAAGGTTGCTTGATGCTTGCCCAACACATTTTTGGATTCTTGGTTCATCAGAAAATCAAAAGAAATCTCGAGAAGGTTGCCATCACTTTCAAAAAGCAGTCCATTTTCGGGAACGATTAAAGAGAATGCCCAAGCATAATTGACGACATCTTTGTTCAAACCAGGTATGTGCCCCTTTATCCATTCACCTCCCCATGCTCCTGGTTCAAACCAAGGCCTTACCCTGAATACAGAAGCGGCCATCACTTTAAGGGCTTCCTTGATATCGTTCATGTGCGACCATGTAATTGTATCTTGGAACTGTGCATCTACAATGACATCTATTTTGGAGGCCAATCTCTCTTTTTCTTGGTTCAAAACTACCCAATCAATAAAGTAGTAATGTTTGTACATTTTAAAATCCACATTGGAAGTGGATATACCCAAATTGGTTACTGAACCAGCCCTCATTCGGTACTGCAATTCATTTTTGGGCAAATCAAAATAAACCAACGGGCAATCCCAATCTACTAAACTGGCACCGCTCCCGTAAACTATATTGATTACACTTTGATTATTGGGCTTGACAGTCTTGAGCTTTTCCCTATCAAAATAATCCAAAAGGGAAAAATCACATTTTCTCCCCCATACCGATTCCTCTTCCCCTAAAAAGGGATCGACCATGGATGCAATTTCATTTTCATCCTTTAAACATGCCTTAATTGCGATGGCATTGACTGTAAAACCCTTGCTTTTAACGGCATCACATATTTTATGGACCACAATCTCCCATGCCACTCCTGAAAATCCATCAAGGCAAACTTTTTTGTGTTTGATGATAAAATCTGCAAGCCCTTCATAACCTTCGAAAATTTTTCCGCTTTCCATATGATGCCGCGGGTAAATATCATATTGGCCCTCTTGATACAGGCTTGAAACTTGAGTAGGGGGTAATATATATTGGTCGGTCTTACGCTTTATTCCCAATGTGCTTTTGCTTTTTTCTTCGTTCTGAATCATTAAATTAACAAATAAATTATAATGTACTTATGTACAAACATAATAATTTATTTTATTTAAATCATGTTGTTTTAATAAAAAGTTGCTTTTGTAATTTGGAAAGTGCTTGATTATCGAGGATAATATTAGGAATTTAACAATCACCTATCGACTACTTTCAACCGAATAAATAAAACTATCGGATTTATAGTAGCCAAAATTGAACTCAATGGGTCGTTCCCCTTGATCAAAAACAAATCGTTTTCTAAACAACACAGGGGTTCCTATTTCAATTTCAAGTTTTTGGGACACCAACTCATTGGATGCTGTTGCACTGATTTCTTCTTTAGATAGTGACGCTATTGTTGAATGCTCTTGTTCAAGCATTTCATACAGGGGCATTTTAAAATCCTCCTCCCCTGTTAACCCGATTCGGGGATGAAAGTAGGATACAAAATAAACAAAAGGCTCATCTGGCTTTCCTCTTACCCGTTCCATCTTAAGAACTTTTCTATCTTCGGGAATATTAAAAAAATCAACAACATTGGAAGGGGGCTTTACCCAACTTAAATGCAGCTCAAAATTCCTTATCGGGATCCCCCTTACTTTCATTTCCTGCGAAAAGCTCAACCAATTATTGGAACGCGAACTTACAGGCTGTGGTGCAACTCGGGTACCTGCCTTTTTCTTTCTGACCAACAGTCCCTCAAATACAAGCTTTTTGACCGCTTGCCTCACCGTAGACCTGGAGATTGCCAATCGTTTGCTCAATTCAACTTCACTGGGAAGTGTCTTTCCTTTTTGGTATTCCTCCTGCGCTATTAATTCACGGAGCAATTGCTCAACTTGGGCGTGCAAGGGAACTGGACTTTTGTGGTCTATTTCAAATTTCATTTGGCATCTATATTATAATACGGCATTTTAATGTTTGCACATACAATCAAAAATAACACTATATCAACGTTTTTCATTTATATGCATAACATTTAAAAAAAACTTGGGAATACTCTATTAGTTATGTACATAGTTGTCGTTTGACAAATCCTTGCCATCCGGTCCTATGATTTTTACATCTAATCCTAATCCTCCCTTAGCTTGGAAATAATGGAGCGAAAGTTTATGATTTCCTTTTTGAAGCGGTAAATCTATCGTTTTGGTATCCATGGCGTGGTGCCCATCATGTTCAATGACCTTCTTATCATTGATCCATAGCATGGAACCATCGTCCGACGTCAAATGAAAGGTATAAATACCATCCTCCATAAGGCGAACGTACCCATCGAAAGTCAAGCCAAAATCGCTCTCCCGAGTTGCTTTGTTCAAATCAATGCCGTCTGCAATACCCGTTTTCAATGATTCAAGTTGACTAAAATCTGGGAGATAATCCCATTGCCCTTGATAATAGGAATATTTCAAGCCCTTCTGAAAATCTTCACCCAGTTGAAACTGTGGTGGATTCAAGGAGTCAGCCTTTTCAAACCGCTTCTGGGTAACTTTACTCTTCTTATCACCAATGATAGACCTCGCCTTCAGCAAAGATGTTGCATTAATCTGTATTGGTTTGGTATATATATTTGAACTTTCTGTTGGATCTGAACCATCGAGCGTGTAGTATATGGTTTCTCCTTTTCGATTTGCCAATGAAACTTTCTCATGTTCCATAAACATCGAGTGATTGGAAGAAATGACTACTGGGGAAACCATATTATCGTTATGAATATTATAAAGGAAATCCATTGGCAATTTTATGACTTCGCGATCATAGGTGACCAGACCATTTACTTCTCCTTCCACATCGGATAGCTGGGTGTACACCACTGCGCTTGCGGCCTTGTCCTGCTTCATTTGCCATACATTGTCCCATAGCTCTACGTAAGAGTTTTTAAATTCCAAGGTATCTGTCATTTCACGGTAGCCCCAATTGTTCTCCTGCCATAGGTGTTCTGGAACCGCCAATCCAAGGCCTCCAAATTCTCCCAATACGGTCGCCCGTTCTTCTTCCACCGGATAAATATCAGGGCCGGGATAGCTGTGCATGTCAATAATATCCCCCACGTTATGATCTGTCCATCCGCTGGCATTGCTCACCAATCTTGTTTCATCCATATCTTCTACCCAATGGGTAAGCCTTTCTGTGTCGTACTGTCCCCACCCTTCATTGAAAACGACCCACATCACGATACTCGGGTAGTTATAAAGGTCATCCACCATGGCTTTGAGTTCACTTTCAAACTGCTGTTTGTCTTTCGGGGTAAGCCTTTCTTCAAAATCTTTGTGTGGGTAAACTTGCGGCATATCTTGCCAAACCAGCATTCCCAATTTATCGCATAGGTAATACCATCGTTGACTTTCGGTTTTCGCATGCTTGCGCAACAAGTTAAAGCCCATCTTTTTAAAGGTTTCAATATCCCATATATAAGCTTCTTCTGTAGGCGGTGTCATCAAGCCATCCGGCCAGTACCCTTGATCCAGAACACCGACCTGAAAATAGGGTTCGTTGTTCAATAGAATCTTGGTATCATTGTTTTTATCTTTTCCCAAACTGATTTTACGCATGGCCACGTAACTGGAAAACTCATCTGTAACGGAATCATCATTGACCAATTGTACTTCCAAGTCATAAAGAAAAGGCTGCTCTGGGCTCCATAATTTTGGCTCTGGAACTTCGAGTATAATATGATTTCCTGGGGAACCTTCAGTTTCGGCAACCAATTGTTCTCCTTCTTTTAGGACCAACTTGATGGTTCCATTTCCTTCCGTGGCTTCAGCAAAAAAATCAATTTGACCTTTATCGATATCCGATTCCACTTTGAAGGATTGGATGTGGTTGGACGAAACTGGTTCTACCCAGACCGTTTGCCAAATACCGGTCGTGGAAGTATAAAAAATCCCTTCAGGTTTCTTTACCTGCTTTCCTACGGGTTGTAATCCATCATTGGAAGCATCATGAACCCTGACCATCAATTCTTGCTCACCTTTAGTTAAATACTTGGTGATGTTAAATGAAAAGTGGTCGAAGGCACCCTTATGCTCTCCAATTTTTTGTGTGTTGACATAAATGGTTGCGTGATAATCGACGCCCTCAAAATTCAATATGACTTGATCATCCCAATCCTCCGGTACCTTAAATGTTTTGCGATAGAGGAGGTCATCCGTTTTTTCTTGCACTCCGGAGAGATAGGATTCCACTGCGAATGGAACTAAAATAGTATCCGAAAGTGCCGTACCAAAAGGAATGTCTTGCTTTGGAGAAGTATCAACTTGCCAAAATCCATTCAGATTCATCCATTCCTTACGTTGTTGAATAGGTCGGGGATACTCGGGCAAAACATGATTTGGGTCTACTTGGTCTGTCCATCTAGTTTTTAAAATGGCTTCGGAACCCTTGTCCGACCCGACTTTTCTTTCCTCCATTTTACAGCTAGTCAACAAAAGAAGGAATAACAGTCCTGTTTGTAAAAGATATGATTTCATAATCTATTAAATGAGTTTCGGTTGTTCTATCTAAGGTATTTGTTTCATGGCAATTAACTTTGCTATTAATTCTTTGTTCGAATTAAAACCTCTCCTCCCCTATCAAATATGGAATGATCAATAAAGTAGCCATCTATTTTTGTTCCATTAACATGTACGCCTTTGAGTTCTCTCGTGCCCCCTTCCCTTGTGAGCTTCAAAATCTTACTGCCCTTCAAGTGCCAGGTTACCGTGTCAAAAATGGGAACAGTAACCAGATATTCGGGGTCCGTAGGAGAAAACGGATATAGACCCAATGCATTAAATACATACCAAGAAGACATTTCCCCGGCATCATCCATACCGGAAAGTGCCAGACCTTCTTTACCAATTCCATAATAGTCGGACAATAATTTATCGATGACCGCTTGGGATTTCTCTGGCTTTTCAATAAAATAATAAGAGAACGGAGCCTCGTGCCCTGGTTGGTTTCCTTGGCTATATTGCCCCATAAACCCCGAAACATTTCGTGCAATATAGTTGGGGTTCCATTTATAGGTAAAGAGGGAGTCCAATTTCTCCTCAAACTTTTTACTGCTTCCGTATTGGTCAATAAGGCCATGCATATCGTGGGGCACAAAAAAGGAAACCTGCCAGGCATTTGCCTCTCGATACATGTATTCGTAATAAGGGTATTCGGGATTGAAAGGGGTGATCCAATCTCCATTTGCCAATCTACCCCGCATAAAATTGGTTTTCTGGTCGAATACGTTCTTATAGTTGTTAGATCTATCAAATAAATCTACCTGCCGTTCCGAATCACCCATTTCTTTTGCCAATAACGAAAGTGAGTAATCATCGTAGGCAAACTCCAAGGTTTTGGACACCCCTGCTTTTCCTTTGGATTCGGTGTTGGGCTCCTCTATTTTTGGGTCTGAAATATATCCTAGTTCCATATACTCTTTTATATAAGGACGAGTTCCTCCTTCTTTATAAGCATTGTTAAGTAGAAGCTCATATGCTTTTTGCACATCAAAATCTTTTATGCCACGCAAATAAGACCCCGTTATGAAAGATGCTGCATGATCTCCGTGGAAAAATGTGGGGATAAATCCAGTAACCTTTCCCCTGTCGATAAGCGATTCAATGACATCCGATGTTACTTCCGGCCTCAAAATTTCCATCAACACTACTTTATTTCTATAGGTATCCCATAATGAAGGTATGGTGTAATACTGAAAATCCTTATTCTTAATATTACCCGAAGCATCCACAAAGTCTCCATTGCTGTCACTTCTTAATGCTGGCCATAAAAAAGATTTATAAAGTGAGGTGTAGAATATTTCCTTTTCCTTTTCGGATCCGCCTGTAACCTCAATTTGATTTAGAAAATCCGACCATATTTTTTTACCCGCTCCAAACACATCATCAAAAGATTTAGGGCCAACCTCTTTATCCAAATTCAGCTTTGCATTTTCAACATTAACATAGGACAATCCAATTTTCATGGCAACCTTTTCTTTACTGTTGTCCTTTAAATGCACAATAGCATATCCTTTGGATTCTCCAAGGTTGGTCAATGCAATGCTATCAATATCACAATCAATTCGGGCGAAAAAATGAATTTTATCCCTTCCCACCTTCTGAAAACCACTGATTTCGTTGGATGATACTTTGGAAATCTCCCAATCGGAAACATGGTTATTGGCCTTTCCCAAATCAAACAATATTCTTTTTCCATCAGCCTTCCCATATTGATATTCATGTATGGCAGCCCTCAGTGTGGAAGTCAATCTTACATTGATATCATAATTCTGTAAATAAACCTGATAGAAATCGGGGGAAGCCGATTCATTATCATGTAAAAAAGTGCCTTTGTAGGGAGCTTTTGCTCGAGAAGAAATAGGCAGAACTGGTAGATTACATAAATTCCAGTGTCCCTTGTTGGTATGGGCAAATCCTAAAATTTCAGTATCCTCATACTCGTAACCTGCTCCTGTACCATATTCCGTGATTGGGCTTAGCTGTACCATAGCGTTTGGCAATGATGATCCTGGATAAGTCAAACCTGCCCAAACCCTCCAATCCTTTGGAGGAGTATATCCGATAATCTTCTCATCCAACAGAGGCGCTGTTCCTATAAATGTATTAACATATTCGTAGGGTGTTTTATCAAGATGTGCAGGTTCACCATCTGACTTGGTTTTATCCGTTTTACAAGAACTTAATATCACGGATATACATAGAAACAGTAAAGGTTGTTTAATTTTCATGGTATTGGTTAAAAGAGATGAAATACCCGCTTGTCGGCTGTTCAGCAATTATTTCTTCTAAATAAATATGGGAATGTTTTATTATTATGTACGAACATAATAATAAATTTTGATATTCTAATTATCAAACCCGGGAAAAACAATTGGCCTAAAACAACAACTCTCAAAAGGCTTTTTCCAATTTCTTCGACTATACTTAAAAAAACAGGCCCCTTTAAGGAGCCTGCATCAAATTAACTAAACTAACTCAAATCCACTTTATGTACTATTTTCCATAAAGAAGGTTCGGCTATTCTATATAAATCATGTGATCAAATTACCGTCTTCGTCCCATTCTGCGATGACCCCGCGTTGGCTCTGGTCCACGCATTTGGCCAGCCATTCCTCGTCGTAGGCCACCCCGTGCTGGTCCAGTACGTCCTGTGGCACCCCGTCCCATACATTGGGCTGGTTCCCCTTGTAACCGATCTCCTCTATACCGATCTTGCTCGTGTAGAAGCCCGTCATCGTAAGGTTCCTAACCAGGGAGAAGAAGTTCACCT